>WNFC01005842.1_pt1 | contig 13507 bp, 11 predicted proteins | sample 5400541 | NCBI WGS metagenome assembly WNFC01 (sample SAMN13153342, study PRJNA577476) | soil metagenome | isolation source: 120 cm saprolite under Douglas fir tree site 2 hole 2 replicate 1 | place: USA:California | collected 2015-04-18
GAGCTAAAGAAAAGACCCCCGCCGACTGAGCGTGATCGACGCGTGTCACCCTCGACCCCGATGGCAATATTTACGTCGGCGACCTCGAAATTGGTCGGGCCGAAGTACCCATCAGCGGTGCCGCCCAACTGAAGGATAGGCGCGGGCGCCGGTATCGGCGTGACCGCGAGTGCTGAACCGGAATTAAAAATGCCGAGCGAAGCGCATACCGATCCAAATAGGATTAACAGCAGTCGAACCCGTCGAGCCGTCACGTATCTGGTTACGATCAGGCGCATAGCCAATTCCCCTCCGGAAGGATCCACTTCGATCGCCTTCCCTTGGCTTGCCCAGCGGGGCAGAAAGCAGCAATGCTTTTCTATGGAGCGCTTACCCTACACACGTCCGAAAGTCCAGAGCTATTTTTGAGCCCGCTTCGTTCGCGCAGGCCGGCCAGTGCTCCTTCAGCAAAGGAGATCGTGACGAGCGATTCTGCGATGATGATTCGCTCAGTGGAGACGGAGGCCTTCCGCAGATGAACCCTGTTGCGGATGCGGCGTTTTGCGCTATAAGCGGGTTCAATAACGAAAATCAGGAGCGACAGGCTCAAAGCCTGTCCCATAGCACTCCGGGAGAACGTGATTATGGCTGGTCATCTGGACGGGAAGGTTGCCGCCGTCACCGGCGGCGGACGCGGCCTCGGCCGCGAGGTTAGCAGAGCGCTCGCCCGGCAGGGTGCGGTGGTCGTGGTGAATGACCTTGGTGTCAGCGTTGCCGGGCAACAAGAAACGACGTCACCGGCCGACGACGTGGTAAAGGAAATCAAGGCGGCGGGGGGCACCGCAAGCCCCAACCACCAGGACATCTCAACCCCCGAAGGCGGCGAAGGCCTGGTCAATCAGGCCATCAAAGAATTCGGCAAGCTCGACATCCTGGTGAATATTGCCGGCATTCTGCGCGACCGCATGATCTTCAACATGACCATCGAGGAATGGGATGCGGTCGTCAAGGTGCATCTGCGCGGCCACTTCTGCACGATGCGGCCGGCCACGGCCCATATGCGCGAGCGCAAGTTCGGGCGCATCATCAACTTCTCTTCCAACGCCGCGCAGGGCTCGCCGGGCCAGCCGAATTATGCCGCAGCTAAAGCCGGCATTCTTGGACTCACCTACAGCACCGCCCTCGCGATGCAAAAGTACGGGGTGACCTGTAATGCGATTTGGCCGGGAGCAGCCACTCGCATGACCGATTCTATCCCGGCCGGCCGTATGCCCGGCGCCGGTCTGATAACCAGCGCTACCGCCGCCGGCACTGCGATGGACCCGGCGAACGTGCCTCCGGTGATTGTATATCTGTGCAGCGACGAAGCGGCGGAGGTTACCGGCCAATGCTTCGGCGCATCGGGCTACAGGATTACCCGCTATACGCACATGAAGCCCGAGCGAGTGCTGATCAACAACGGCCCTTGGGATGTCGAGGATGTTTTCAAGCTGTTCAAGCAAACGCTGGGGGTAGGGCTCGAACTACCGCGGCTGTTCTAGTGTCCTTTAACGGTGATGTGGTACTGCACGATCAAGTCCGGCGATGCACCTGTTTTGTCATCTCGAGCGAGCCGGGTGAGCCGAGGCCAAGCGAAGCTGGCCGAAGCCCTGAGCGAAGCCGAAGGGGTTAGCGGAGCGTTAGCGGAGGCAGAGCCTGCCCCGAGTCTGTCCGAGGGGAGGGATCAACGCGAAGCGATTGCGCCTTGGCGGGGAGGAAGAAATCGCTCCGAGCAGATTGTTTTGTGGTTGCGCACCTCGCAGACTCGTTTGCTCGGCTTCACTCCGTTCCGCCTGGTACGCTGCGCTCGGGATGACAATCAAGGAACGGCGCTCGAAGCAGATCGGGACCGGGTTTCACCCTTACCGGCTGCGCTGAGGCCACCTTCTGTCATCTCGCCTGTCAGTGAGGAGCCTACGAAAAGTAGACAATTTCGCCCATGAGTTCGGCTTTGCGCATTGGCTCGCGGCCCAGTGCCCTCGCGCTGGCGCAGGCGAACATTATAAGAGACGCACTCGCTGAACGGCTTGGCGGGCTCCTGGAGATCGTGCCGATAAGCACCAGCGGCGACAAAATGCAGACGGCGTCGCTGGCGCGCGTCGGTGGCAAGGGGTTGTTCGTCCGCGAACTAGAGCAGGCCCTGAGCGAGCATCGAATCGACGTCGCCGTCCATTCGATGAAGGACCTGCCGGCGATTCTGCCGCAACAGTTTCGGCTGGTGGCGGTGCCACGGCGCGAGGCACCATACGACGTGTTGCTCTCGCGAAACCGCGGCGGCTGGGCTTCGCTGCCGCAAGGAGCACGACTCGGCACCTCGTCCATCCGCAGGCGCCTGGAGGCGTTGCGGGTACGCCCCAATCTTGAGGTGCTGCCGCTGCGCGGGAATGTGGATACCCGGTTGCGGCGCCTTCGGAGCGGCGATTTCGACGCGATCATTCTCGCCGCCGCCGGACTCAGGCGTCTCGGCCTTGCCAACGACGATCAGCGTGAGGGTGCGAATCGGCCTGCCGACGAAATTTCAATGGTCGAACTGGACCTCCGCGACTTTGTACCTTCCGGAGGCCAGGGGGCACTGGCCGTCGAGGCACTGAGCGACTCGCCGCTCGCCGGCTCTCTGGAAATTGAGAATGCACTCGCTAGCCTCACCGATTTGCCCACGCTGGCGGAGATAACCGCCGAACGTGCTTTTCTGGCCGCAATCGGCGCTTCTTGCGTTTCGCCTGTCGGGGTCAATGGTAGAGCGGACAACGAAAGCCTCACGCTCCGTGCATTGTTGTTCGGTGTGGACAGCGGACACAGCCTTAACGGTGAGTTGGCAGAGGAATTGGCTGCGGCTGAGTCCAGCCGCGAACGCATCGAACAGACCGCGACACGATTAGGTGAAAGACTCGGCCGCCAGTTGCTTGATCGGGGCGCAGGTGAACTTATCGGCCGTGAATGAAGCACGCGGCAAGGTTTACCTGGTCGGGGCCGGGCCGGGAGCACCCGATCTGATCACTGTTCGCGGCCTGGATGTTATTCGCAGCGCCGACACCGTCGTCTACGACTATCTGGCGAGCGCCGAGATCGTGCAGATGGCCCCGGTAGCGGCCGAGCGAATCTATGCCGGCAAAATGGGGGATGGGGCACAGCAATTCGAGCAGGCCGCAATCAATCAAATCCTGATCCAGCATGCACGCGCGGGAAAACGAGTCGTGCGGCTCAAGGGCGGTGACCCGTTCATCTTCGGCCGTGGCGGTGAGGAGGCCGAAGCGCTGGCGGCGGCCGGAATCGACTTCGAGGTGGTGCCGGGCGTGACCTCGGCGATTGCGGTGCCGGCATTCGCCGGTATTCCGTTGACCCATCGCGAATACGGCTCGTTCGTGGTGTTCGTCACCGGCCATCAAGGTGGCGAGAAGAATTCAACGGCGGTCCCGTGGGAGGAGCTGGCACACGCCGCCCGCGTTCGGGGAACGATCGTCATCCTGATGGCGACTGCGCACTTGCGTCAGAATCTCGCGCGCCTGATGGCCGGCGGACTCGCCCCCGATACACCTTGCGCGGCCATCCAATGGGGCACGACGGCGGCTCAGAAGACGGTCGCAGCGCCGATTGCCGCGCTGGCAGACGAGGTCGAGCGTGCGGGTCTTGGAGCACCGGCGGTAGTAGTTGTCGGCGAATGTGCGCGCTTCGCATCCGCGCTGAATTGGGCCGAGCGGCTGCCCCTTTTCGGGCGGCGCATTGTGATTACCCGCGCCGCGGCGGAGACCGCCGCATTCGCGACACGGCTTCGTCAGCTTGGCGCCGAGGCGATTGAATTCCCAACTATCGAGACAGTTCCGCCGGACAGTTATCTTCAACTGGACGGGGCAATCGGCCGAATTCAAACTTTCGACTGGATTGTTTTTACCAGCGCAACCGGCGTTGAGGCGTTTATCGAACGGCTCCGCATCCTGGAGGCGGATATTCGCGCGGCAGCCGGCGCTCGGATTGCCGCGATCGGCCCCGCCACGGCGGCTCGCTTGCGCCATTATGGCCTGAAAGTCGCCGCGGTCCCCACTGAGTATCGAGCCGAAGCGTTGATCGAAGCGCTCACTGAGCGAGCGATTGCCGGCGCGCGAATCCTGATTCCGCGAGCGCAGATCGCGCGTGAGATCCTGCCGCAACTGCTGCATAAGAAAGGCGCGGAGGAAGTTCTCGTCGCCGCCGCCTACAAAACTGTGACTCCCTACGGAGCTGACGCCGAGCGCATGCGCAAGCTCATCCGGGCTGGCGCAATCGATCTGGTCACCTTTACCAGTTCGAGCACCGTCAATAATTTTCAGGCGATGCTCGGTGTGCAAATCAACGGCTTGAAAGCAGCCGCAATCGGACCGATTACTGCCGAAACCGCAACCATGAGCGGCTTCGACGTAGTAATAACTCCGACCGCATATACTGTGGATAGCCTGATCGATGCGATGCTACGGTACTATCACCCAGATCGCAACGTAATTTAGCAATGGTTCAGTTTGACCTCGATGTCGGCGGGCCCTTTTTGTCACCCTCGCGCGTGGCTGCCGCGCGAAGGGTCCCGGTTCCGGGATTCCTCGCACGACATCTCCTGTATGCCTGGAGCATGCTCGTTGCGATGCGCTTTGCTAATGCGCGCGCGGGAATGACAGGAACAGGCATCGATCGTAGGGACCGGTCAAGCGACCCGCCAGCAACTCTCTAGCAGGGTGCGGAAAAACCGATTTCTTTATGAAAAATCTTTCCGCACCCTGCGATAAAACTGTCTTCCTTCCTTTTTGATTCGCACCTCGCGGACTCGTTAGCTCGCTCCGCCCTTTCGGCTCCGCTAGTGTTTAGTTCTCCCCCTTTGGGGGGAGATTACAGAGAGGGAAAGCAGGGCCTGCTAGCCCCGAGGTGAAGCGCCAATGGCATTCCCGATAAATCGGCCACGTCGGCTGCGCCGCAATGAAACGTTGCGCCGGATGGTGCGGGAAACGCGACTCGCACCTGATGATCTCATCCAACCTTATTTCGTCTGTCCCGGCCGCGACGTTAACAAACCGGTCGCCGCGATGCCGGGGGTGGCGCAGATGTCAGTCGACAACGCCCTACGCGCGGCGCGTGAAACTCATTCGGTCGGCGTCCCGGCAATTATTCTGTTCGGCATTCCGCAGCACAAGGACGCACAGGGTTCGGAGGCCTGGGATGATAATGGCCCGGTGCAGCGCGCGATTCGCGAGATCAAGGAGCACGTGCCCGGCCTCGCAGTAATCACCGACGTTTGCATGTGCGAATACACCGACCATGGCCATTGCGGGGTGATTGCCGGCAACGACGTCGACAATGATGCGACGCTCGAACTGCTGGTCCGCGAGGCGCTTTCGCATGTGCGGGCCGGCGCGGACATGGTCGCGCCCTCCGACATGATGGACGGGCGAGTGGCGGCGATCCGCACCGCGCTGGACAACGAGAGCTTCAGCCATATCCCAATCCTGGCCTACTCGGCGAAATTCGCATCGGCGTTTTATGGGCCGTTTCGCGAGGCGGCGGAATCAGCGCCGCAGTTCGGTGATCGGCGCTCCTACCAGATGGACCCGCCGAACGGCGACGAGGCGATGCGCGAAATCGCGCTGGACCTGGAGGAAGGCGCCGACATTGTGATGGTGAAGCCCGCGTTGCCCTATCTCGACCTGATTTACCGGGCCAAGCACGAGTTCAACGTGCCGGTCGCCGCCTACAACGTCTCGGGCGAGTACTCGATGATCCGCGCCGCCGGAATCAATGGCTGGCTCGACGAAGAACGCGCGACGATGGAAGTGCTGACCGCAATAAAGCGCGCCGGCGCCGATATGATCTTGACGTATTTCGCCACAAAAGTAGCCCACCGCCTCCGATGACGAGAAGCACCTCCTCGGCACCTTGGCGGCCTGAAGTTTTACATTTCCCGAGGCGCGGCTACGGTCGATGCGTCTCCACCGGACAGGGGAGACCGGCGCCATCTTTCTGTCCCTCACCCGCTCCGCTGCGGGAGAGCGAGGTGAGGGTGACTTTGGCGCCGAGAGAGGGTCCTCATAAAATACGCACGTCGCAGACTCCTTAGCTCGGCTGCGCTGCGCTCCGCCTCGTGCTTCAGCGCGCCTTCTGAGGAGCGCGATTCAGGAATCTTTAGAACCGCGGCCTTCTGCGAGGACCGCTAAAAAGGACCCTCTCCCTCCCCTCTCCCTGACAGGGAGAGGGTCCAGGCTGACACATCGTCCTAGTGGTCGACGCCTGCCCTACTATTTATTGAGCCAGGTAAATGTGGATACTTACGCGGCCAGTGGAGCATTATCTGGCAATTTGAAAAGAATGAAGAGGCCTGTGAATGGCCCTCGATGAACGACTTGCACAAGGGGCCAGTGCGCCAGCCCGGGTGGACAGTTGGTGGAGCAACGCGTAGCTGACATTCTCGCTACCGTACGGCGGTTCTGGGGCTTTGATACGCTCCGGCCGTTGCAGGCTGAAGCTATCCGGGCGGGGCTGGAGCGGCGCGATTCGCTGGTGGTGATGCCGACCGGCGGCGGCAAGTCACTGTGCTATCAGGTGCCGCCGGCCGTTGCCGGACGGACCGATATAGTGGTATCGCCGCTGATCGCCCTGATGAAAGATCAGGTCGACGCGCTGCGTGCCTGCGGCTATCCGGCGGCCGCATTACACAGCGGGATGGAGCTGGCCGAACTGCGCAGTGTCGAGCGCGAGATTACCGCCGGCCATCATCATCTGATCTTCGTCGCGCCGGAGCGGATGTTGACCCCGCGCTTTCTCGAAATCGCTGCGCATCTCCATGTGTCTGCCTTCGCGATCGACGAGGCGCATTGCATCAGCCATTGGGGACATGACTTCCGGCCGGAATACCGCCAGTTAGCCGACCTGAAGACCCGTTTCCAGAACGCGAGCCTGCACGCCTATACGGCAACCGCGACGCCCCGCGTTCGCAGTGATATCGTCGAGCAGCTCCGGCTCAAGGATCCGGCGGTGCTCGTCGGCTCCTTCGATCGGCCGAATCTTGTGTATCGGGTAGTACCGAAGCAGGACGTCAATACGCAGGTGGCCGAGGTGCTGCGGCGGCATTCGGCTGAGGCGGCGATCGTCTACTGCATCACCCGCAAAGAGACCGAGCAGATGGCTCGATATCTGGCGTCGGCCGGCATCCGCGCCGCCCATTATCACGCCGGAATGCAGGCCGAGGACCGCCGCCACACGCAGGATCGCTTCGCTGCCGAAGAGGTCGATGTAGTTGTCGCTACCGTCGCGTTCGGCATGGGAATCGACCGCAGCGATATCCGTTGCGTGATCCACTCAGCGCTGCCCAAATCGATCGAGCATTACCAGCAGGAAACCGGACGCGCCGGCCGTGACGGCCTGCCGGCGGAATGCGTGTTGTTCTATTCGGCCGCCGACGTGATTCGCTGGCAGGAACTGCTGCAATGGAGTGCCGAACAGGCTAATGCTCCGCCTGAAGTGGTGGAGAACGGCAGGGAATTGCTCGAAGGCATCCGCCGCTTCGCCACGGTCGTGCGCTGCCGCCACGCCGCGTTGTCGTCATACTTTGGCGAAAACTATCAGGCGCCGAATTGCGGCGCATGCGATCTGTGCCTTGGCGAGGCTGAGGGCGTAGCTGATGCGTCGGTGCTCGCGCAAAAAGTGCTGTCGTGCGTAGCCCGGGTCGAGCAACGCTTTGGGGTCGAGCACGTGGTGGACGTGTTGACGGGCGCTGACAACGAGCGGGTGCGCCGCTGGCATCACGAAAAGTTATCCACTCATGGCCTTCTGAAGGACATGCCGCGCAAGAAGGTGACTAATGTCATCTATCAGCTCGTCGATGCCGGAGTGCTCGAACGCACGATGGACGATCGTCCGGTGCTGAAGCTCAACCCGCTGTCATGGGAAGTGATGCGCGGACAGCGGCCGGTAAAACTGGTCGAGGCGAAGAAGACCCGGCTGAAGAGGACCCGGCTCGAACAAACCAGTTGGCAGAACGTTGACGAGGAGCTGTTTGAGCAATTGCGCGAACTGCGCCGGGAGATCGCGGCGGAGCGAGGTGTCGCCGCCTTCGTTATTCTTCACGATTCCGCCCTCAGGGAGCTGGCTCGCGTTCGACCGACAACCTTGGAAGCGCTCCGCTCGGTTCGCGGCATTGGCGAGCGGAAGATTGCTGATTTCGGTGCACGATTTGTCGAGAGCATCGCCACTCATCAGCGCGAGCCACAAAATGTGGCCAAACCAGTTACTGGCAAGGACCAGAGTTCCGCTTAACTGATAGCTTCGTGCTCCATCGTCCTAACCCAAACGGCAAGGACGCCTCGTCGAAGCGAGCAGTGTTTTTCACTTCTTGGTGCGCCCGTTTTTCACGCTGTTTATCATCGCCTCAACCGCCCCCAACATTTCGAGCGCGGGCGGTCGATGCTCATGCAGGAGGTTCAACCCCCAAGAATTAACATTGCCCGGCGCCAGCCTCATCAGGCCAACGCTTGAAGGCAGAACGCGAAAGGGACAAGACCAGGCGACTGTTCGACGATGTGCAGCCCAAGCTCCGCGTCGGAACCAACCTTCTCCAAATGCTCGGCAGCGCGCCCGCGGCATTGGAAACTGTAGATGCGTGGCACTCTAGCTTCAGTTCGCGCGGCGAGGTGAGACTTAGTTATTGGGCGTGAGTGGCTTGCCGCCAGATTGCACCGACGGTAGAGAGAGTCGTGGCCCAATTCGGACATCCGAAATCATGAACCAGGAGCGAAATCTATGCAGATGGGAATGATCGGTCTAGGCAGGATGGGTGCGAATATGGTGCGACGGCTGCTCAAGGGCGGTCATCAATGCGTGGTGTTCGACATGTCGTCGAAGGCGGTGACGGAGCTGACTGAGAACAATGCTGTTGGCTCCTCCTCGCTGGGCGATCTTGTAAGGAAGCTCACGAAGCCGCGGGCGGTCTGGTTGATGGTCCCCGCGGCTGTGGTGGACAAAACTATCGCCGATCTCCTGCCCCATCTTGAGACAGAGGACATTCTGATCGATGGCGGCAATTCCTATTACATCGACGATATTCAGCGCGCCAGGCAACTTGCGTCGAAGGGAATCCATTACGTGGACGTAGGAACGAGTGGGGGCGTCTGGGGACTGGAGCGAGGTTACTGCATGATGATTGGTGGCGAGGACCAGATAGTCAAAAATCTCGATCCAATCTTTGCCAGCCTGGCTCCAGGCGTAGGCGATATACCGCGCACGCCTGGACGTGAAAAAGCCGCAAGCACGGCCGAGCAGGGTTATCTACATTGTGGGCCAAATGGCGCCGGCCACTTTGTCAAAATGGTTCACAACGGGATCGAATACGGCATCATGGCCGCATACGCCGAGGGGCTGAGCGTGCTGCGTGCCGCGAACGTGGGCAAACAAAACCATGCAGTTGACGCTGAGACGACGCCATTGCGCGAGCCCGAACACTACCAATACGAGCTCAATCTACCTGACATCGCGGAGGTGTGGCGGCGCGGCAGTGTGATCGCGTCGTGGCTGCTGGATCTGACCGCGGCTGCTCTGTTCACGGATCCGGCTCTCTCAAAATTCGCAGGGCGGGTTTCGGACTCAGGTGAGGGGCGCTGGACGATCAAGGCCGCCATCGATGAGGCCGTGCCGGTTCACGTCTTGACGGCTGCGCTATATGAGCGTTTTAGCTCGCGCGGCGAGGCGGATTTTGCAGATAAACTGCTCTCGGCGATGCGCTATGAGTTCGGCGGGCATGTCGAGAAGAAGTAGCCACGCGATATATGGGGCAGAGGCGGGCAATCTCGCGCTCAGGCCGATGGCGACTGGTGGGATCTTCGTTGGAGGCGGAATCACGCCGAAGATGCTGCGGAAGCTTCAAGTGGCGGCTCGAACACCTCCTGCGTGACGTTCCGGTCCGTGTGATCCTGAATGATGAGACTGCGCTCCTTGGCGCAGTGCGAGCAGCAGCGCCGTGCGCATCACTTCTCTAGCTTGGGGCGCGCGACGGTTCGTACGTCTCACGCGCGGACCCGGCGGGTCTGGATGGTGGAGCAGAAGGGATTTGAACCCTCGACCCCTACGTTGCGAACGTAGTGCTCTCCCAGCTGAGCTACTGCCCCACATTCACAGGATTGACGCCTGCGCACCTAGTGTACGGGGTGGGCCGGACCGCCGCCAGCCTGCTATAGCTTGCTGCGGCGTTGGTCGGGTCCCAGCGCCATCCGCAGCCAAGCGCGCAAATTATCAGCCAATTCCGGCCGTTTCAAGCCGAAGCCGATTTGCGCCGTCAGATAACCCAGGCGATCGCCGAGATCGTAACGGGTGCCTGCGAACTCGTAACCGAACATTTTGCACTTTTTGCTCAACGCCAGCAGCCCATCGGTCAACTGGATCTCGCCGCCGGCCCCCGGCCTACCCCTGGCCAACAGATCGAAAATATCGGGGGTGAGAATGTATCGGCCAACAATCGCAAAATCGCTCGGTGCGTCTTCGACCGCCGGCTTCTCAACCATCCCACGCAATTCGTACAATCGTGGACCCGCCGGCAGGACGTCGACGATTCCGTATTTGGATATTTCGCTCCTTGCCACTCGCATCAGCGCAAGCGCCGGTGCGTTCTCGGCTTCGCAGATGTCGAGTAACTGCCGCAGGCATGGGCGCTCGCTATCGAAAATATCGTCCGGCAGGATAACCGCGAACGGCTCGTCGCCGATTGCCTCTCGCGCCTGCAACACTGCATGACCCAAGCCGAGCGGCTGATGTTGCCAGGCTGCGGTGAATCGGGCGAGGCGGTTGGTCTGACGCAGATTTGCCAGAATCTCGTGCTTGCCGCGCTGCTCCAGATGACGTTCCAGTTCCGCGGCGGGTTGGAAATGCTCCAGGCAGATAGTGCGGTTGGGGCTGAGCACCAGCACAATTTCCTCAATCCCCGAGGCCGCCGCCTCCTCGACCACCATCTGGAGCGCCGGTTTGTCTACCACCGGCAGGATTTCCTTCGGAATAACCTTCGACGCCGGCAGCATTCGCGTGCCCAAGCCGGCAGCAACAATCACGGCCTTACGAACTTTCATGGCTTTTTTTCACCGACGCGGGCATGCGCACGCCGCGGAGCCTGCCCCGGTGAGGGTTGTCACAGCAGCGTTTGCATGGCCTCGGCAGCCTCTGCGAACGAGCGGTAAGCAGCCTGAGGCGATTTTGGCAATTCAGCAAGCGGTTGCGGCGGGGAGGAATGGTCTGTGTAGGGGCGGCCCTCTTTGGCACTCGGGAAGCATCGCAGGGCAATTCAGGAACCGACCGCGTCATGATCAGTCGCCGTCCGCACTGCCCTCGTAGTTGTGGTCGCATTTCAATTCTAGTTACGCTCACCGGTGATGTAAAGTTTAAGGTCCATGAGAACAGCATATTTTGACGCGTTTTCCGGCCTGAGCGGCGATATGATCGCGGGCGCGATGCTCGATGCGGGCGCTGACTTTGACGCTCTCAAAAGCGTGGTCGACGCCCTTCAGTTACGCGGTTGCAGGCTCTCCACACGCCGCAAATCGGTCAGCGGGATCGAAGCACTGAAGTTCGAGGTCGAAGTATTGGAGCCGCAACCGGAGCGGCATTTGCGCGATATTCGCGCGATCATCGAGGGTGCCGCGATTGCGCCCAAAGTAGCGAGCGACGCGATCAGGGTCTTTGAACTGCTCGCGGATGCCGAGGCGAAGGTTCATCACACCACCCCTGAGCAGGTTCATTTTCACGAAGTCGGCGCCGTCGATTCGATAGTCGATATCGTGGCTGCGGCCTGGGGATTCGATGAGCTTAACCTCAGCGACGTGCTGGTATCAGCACTCCCAATGGGAACCGGATTCGCGAAATCGCGCCACGGGGTAATTCCGGTGCCGGCACCGGCGACGGCCGAACTGCTGGCCGGTTTTCCCGTCCGTCTGAATGACGGGTCCTCCGAGATGGTGACGCCCACCGGGGCGGCAGTCCTGAAGGCGTTTGCGCGTCCGGCGGCCGGCCTGCTTCAGTTCGAAATCGAGCGGATCGGATATGGGGCCGGCAGCAAGGATTTTGCCGATCGTCCGAACGTCCTGCGCTTGTTATTAGGGCGTCGACGCGACGTCTTCGAGACCGACGAGATGCTCGAAATCGCTGCCAATATCGACGATCTCAATCCCCAGGTATACGATCATACATGTGAACGGCTGTTCGCGGCCGGCGCGCGCGACGTGACGATCACCGCAACCATCATGAAGAAAGGACGGCCGGGGGTGATTCTTTCGGTATTGGCCGAGCCCGCCCTCCGTGAGCAGTTGGCGGCGATTATATTTGCCGAAACCTCGACGATTGGCATCCGCTTCCATCTGGTGTCGCGGCTCAAGCTTCCGCGCCGGACGCTCGCGGTAGAGACCCGCTTTGGCGCGATCCAGGTGAAAGTCTCCGGCACCGGCTCCGCTCCATTTACCATCGCGCCCGAATACGACGATTGCCATCGAGCCGCGCTCGCCCATCACGTTCCCCTTAAGCTCGTGATGGACGAAGCGCGAAATGCAGCGAGCCAGGCGGTTAAACCGTGAGCGACCGGCTGCGCATCAACGAAATTTTCTTCAGCATCCAGGGCGAGTCGACCTGGGCCGGATCTCCCTGCGTGTTCGTGCGGCTGACGGGATGCAATCTACGTTGCCGCTGGTGCGATACGGAGTATGCCTTCTACGAGGGCCACCATCTCACGGTCGACGAGATCGTCGAGCGCGTGCGCGGCTACGGATGCAATCTGGTCGAGGTGACGGGTGGCGAACCGCTGCTCCAGAAAGGCGTGCATGGTCTGTTCCGCTTGTTGCTGGACGGCGGTTTCACGGTGTTGGTCGAGACTTCCGGTGAGCGGGATCTGAGTCTCCTCGACCCTCGCGTAATCAAGATAATGGATTTGAAGTGCCCATCGAGCGGCGAATGCTCGCGCAATCGCTGGACCAACCTGCAATATCTGTCGGCGCGTGACGAAGTGAAGTTCGTTGTCGCGGACCGATGTGACTTCGAATGGACCCGCGAGATAGTCAACCAGCATCAACTATCGCAACGCGTGCATGCCGTTCTGCTAAGCCCGGTCTTTGGCACGCTCCCACCGGCCGACCTGGCCGGCTGGATTCTAAGCGAACGCTTGCCGGTGCGAATGCAACTTCAGATGCATAAACACATCTGGCCGCCCAACCAGCGCGGCGTATAAGATTTTGCCGTTCTTTGATCCCTCCCCCTGTGCGACTGCCTGAACTCGTTCACCGTCGGCGTACGTCCTTGGACTTCCCGACGCGTCCCGCCGCTCCATCGGCCGCGGGCGAGTCCACGGCCTCCCGGTTCTCGTGCGAGGTGTTTCCGTACGTGCACGGGGTCTGCGACCGCGCGGGACCCGAACGCATCTCGCGATATCGATGCGCCCGGTGGTGCCTTGCGCTTATCTCCACAGCGTCGGCGTCCCGAAGCGTTCCTTCACTTTCGCGGCTCAATACCCGGC
>WNFC01033872.1_pt1 | contig 13507 bp, 10 predicted proteins | sample 5400541 | NCBI WGS metagenome assembly WNFC01 (sample SAMN13153342, study PRJNA577476) | soil metagenome | isolation source: 120 cm saprolite under Douglas fir tree site 2 hole 2 replicate 1 | place: USA:California | collected 2015-04-18
GAGCCAATGTTCCGGCTGATTCTCTTGGCGACGCGCGAGGTGGAACGCACGGGCGATTGGGCCTTGCCGCTGAGCTACTTCGTTTTCTGGACAGTAAGGCTCGGCGGGTGGCTGCCGCGCTTCGACCGTTGCGTGGCTTGCGGCACGCTGTTTGGCTCGAAGCCGGCCTATTACGACGCGCATCAGCCTGGCCTCTTTTGCGAGAAGTGCCGGCGCTCCGGAATGAAGCCTCTGCATCTTGAGGCAAGAAACCTTGCCGAGCGCTTCGCTGGCGAACGGCTGGACCGCATCGAGTTCGAGAAGTCGATGCAACCAAGCCTTAGTGAATTGCGCGAGGCCGCGCTGGCCTGGATCGAAAACCACGTGGAGCGGCGGTTGACGACGCGCGAACTTTTGGAGACCACTTGAAAGCTAAAGTAAAACTTGAGAAAAGACCGAAGGGCCTCAACTTCCAAGATTTAGTTCTGCAGCTCTCTCAGTTTTGGGTGAAGCAAGGTTGTGTACTCCAACAACCGTATGATGTGGAAGTGGGCGCAGGCACCATGCACCCGGAAACATTCCTCCGCGTGCTCGGGCCGCATGCCTACCGCGTCGGATACGTTCAGCCCAGTCGTCGGCCCGCCGACGGTCGTTATGGGGAGAATCCTAATCGCCTCTATAAACATACGCAATTCCAAGTGATCCTCAAGCCCTCTCCGGTCGATGTCCAGGACCTCTACCTCAAGAGCCTTCGTGCCATCGGCATCAACCTCAAGGAGCACGACATCCGATTTGAAGAAGACAACTGGGAATCTCCGACGCTCGGCGCATGGGGCATCGGCTGGCAAGTGCTGCTCGATGGTCTGGAGATCACCCAATTCACCTACTTCCAACAGAGCGGCGGTATCGACCTCGACCCCATCTCCGTTGAGCTCACCTACGGCCTCGAACGCATCTGCGCATTTCTTCAGGGTGTCGAGAGCGTCTACGACCTTCGCTGGTCCGCAGATAAAACTTACGGCGACATCCGCTTGATGGAAGAACAGCAGTTTTCTGTATACAGCTTCGATCGCAGCGATGCGCCCTCGATTCGGACTGAATTTGAATTGCACGAAAAGCAGGCCAAGGAACTCCTCGACGGTTTCAAAGGACTGGAAGGGAAGGAGCGCGTTCGATATCCATTGCTTGCGGCCTACGACCATTGCCTTAAGTGCTCGCAGCTCTTCAACCTGATGGACGCACGGGGCGTGATCTCCACCACCGAACGTGCCGCGCTCATGACCCGCGTGCGCACCATCGCGTGCCGGACGGCGGCAGCCTATCTCTCGCAGATTGCCGGCCCCGCATCCCAGCGCGAGGTGGGGGCATGAAGGCGCCCGCAATAGAAAAGCGCGTTGAACTGCTCTTCGAAGTCGGCTGCGAAGAGATTCCTGCCGGGATGCTTCCAAAGGCGGAAGCAGAGTTCCGCGCCAATATCGAGAAGCTGCTCACGGCCGAAAGCCTCTTTGATGGTGTTTCGGTGGAGACCTTCAGCGCGCCTCGCCGGCTGACCGCCTGGATCAGCGGACTTCGCCCCAAGCAGCCTGACGTCGAGACCGAAGTAACCGGTCCACCGAAGTCCGTGGCCTACGATTCCGTCGGCGCGCCGACACGCGCCGCCCAGAGCTTCGCCGAGAAGCAGCGCGTCCACGTCAGCGATCTTTATCTGGTGCAGACCCCCAAGGGCGAGTACCTAGCGGCCAAACAAATCAAGCTCGGCAGAACCGCGGAGCAGATCCTGAACAACGTCCTGCCCCGTGCGGTGCACGATCTCACCTGGCCACGCTCCATGACCTGGACCGGCCTCGATGGGGCTCGGTTCATTCGTCCCATCCGCTGGATCGTCGCCGTACTCGATGGCAAGCCGCTGAAACTCTCCGTCGCCGGCATTGCCGCCGGTCGCACCACTCGCGGCCATCGCTTCCTCGGTTCGAGCGCCATTCCCGTCGGCAACTTCCTGGACTACGAAAAGAGACTCCAGCACAACGGCGTCATCATCCGCCCCGCCAAACGTGAGGAGAAGATCGCGGCGGAACTCGAAGCCCACGCCAAACGGGGAGGCTACCGCTTACACGAAGACTCTTCGCTTCGGAAGCTGGTGGCCTATCTCAACGAGTACCCCACGGTCATCCAAGGCAATTTCGATCCGGCGTATTTAAGCCTCCCGGACGAAATCCTTGTCACCGTCATGCGCGATCACCAGAAGTATTTCGCGGTGGAAAAGAAGAGCGGGGAACTGGCTCCGCATTTCCTCGCGGTCATCAATGTGGATAAGGACTCCAAAGGACTGATCCGCGCCGGCCATGAACGCGTCCTCCGCGCCCGATTCGCCGATGCGCAGTTCTTCTGGCAGGCGGACCAGAAATGTCGGCTCGCCGACTATTTGCCGAAGCTGGAACGCGTTACCTACGAATCGCGTCTCGGCAGTTATCGAGACAAGGTCGAACGCATCCGTACCATCGCCCGTTGGTTCACCGAGCAGTGGTTCAATCTTGGCATGGTCCACGCCCACGTTGCGGAAGCCGATCGCGCTGCCGAACTTGCCAAGTGCGACCTCGCCACCGAAATGGTTCGCGAATTCACCGAGCTCCAGGGTGTCGTCGGGGGCCTATACGCGCGTGCCCAGGGCGAATCCGATGAAATTGCAGACGCTGTCTACGATCACTATCGTCCCGTCGGACTGGAAGATCCCATCCCGCGCAATCTGACCGGCTGCGCCGTAGCTCTCGCGGATAAACTGGATTCCGTGGTTGGCTGCTTTGCTGTGGGAGTGGTGCCCACCGGCTCCAGCGATCCGTACGCTTTGCGCCGCGCTGCGCTGGGAATCGTCAAGATCATTCTGGAGAGGAAACTGCCCGCGTCCCTCTCTCTGGCGGTTGGCGCTGCTGCAAAGGCGCTTCTGACTCACAAACCTAAGCGTGGCGTAACGCCTGGCCAGGAATCTCAAATCCTCGACTTCATCCTCGACCGCGCCAAGTTTGTCTTCCGCGAACGCGAAGGCTTCGGTTATGACGAAGTCAGCGCCGCTCTTCGTGCTGGAGCCGACGACCTGGTGGACGCCCAAAAGCGATTGATCGCGCTGAAGGCCATTCGAAAGTCAAAGAACTTCGAGCCTCTCGCGGTTTCGTTCAAACGGATTCGGAATATTCTTGAAAAGGCCAACGTTGCTCCCGGCGATTCTCACCATGTAAACCCGGAGCTGTTTGAGAACGCCGCGGAACGCGGACTCCACTCCGCTGTTCGGGATGCCGCGTCAAAAGTGCAAACTCAGAAACGTGCAGGGAAGTATCAGGACGCCTTGGAGACGATTGCCGGTCTGCGAAAAGCAGTCGATCATTTTTTCGACGGAGTTATGGTGATGGCGGAAAACGAAGCCGTTCGAAACAACCGTCTGGCTTTGCTCGCGGAATTGCTCCGCGAGTTCACGACGGTCGCTGATTTTTCTGAGCTTGGCGGTGAAGAACGGCGCTAGTTATCTCAAGTATTACTTGAACTGCTTTAAAGTCGGCGTGCCGACAATTTTTCCGGCCGCCGCTGCGGAATGGCGATAGCAGCAAGCGTTCCACAATTCAAAAAAGGACAAGCGAGGCATACAGTGAAAAAATGGGTGTATTTCTTTGGTGCTGGCAAAGCGGAAGGTGACGGAACCTGGCGCGATCTCCTCGGCGGTAAAGGCGCAGGCCTCGCGGAGATGACCAAAATCGGCTTGCCCGTGCCCGCAGGCTTCACCATCTCCACGGAAGCCTGCGACTACTTTTACAAAAGCGGCAAGAAGTATCCATCGGAACTGAAGAAGCAAGTCGCCGCCAACGTCGCAAAGCTCGAGCGCACCACGAAGAAGAAACTCGGCGACCCCAGGAATCCACTCCTCGTCAGCGTGCGTTCCGGCTCTGCCCGCTCCATGCCCGGAATGATGGAGACTATCCTCAATCTCGGTCTCAACGACCGCTCCGTCGAAGGCCTCGCCTCCACAACCAGGAATGAGCGCTTCGCTTACGACGCTTACCGCCGCTTTGTGCAGATGTATTCGACCGTCGTGATGGGCATGCCGAAGGAGGATCTCGAACACCGCCTGCGCGCGCTGAAAGACCGGCTCAAGGTCAAGGAAGATACCGCCGTGCCCGCCAGTGGCTGGAAAGAATTGGTAGCGGAATACAAAGCGTACTTCCGCATGGAATCCGGGAAGGAATTTCCGAACGACCCCATCGATCAGCTCTGGGGCGCGATTGGCGCTGTTTTCGGTTCCTGGATGGCGGAGAAGGCGGTCACCTATCGCCGCGTCGAGAAAATCACCGGGCTTCTCGGCACCGCCGTCAACGTTGTCCAAATGGTCTTCGGAAATACCGGCGACACATCCGGCACAGGGGTCTGCTTTACCCGCGATCCAAGCTCCGGCGAGAAAATTCGCGCAGGGTGAAGACGTGGTCGCCGGCATTCGCACTCCCATGCCGTTGCGCGAAATGCAAAAGACCATGCCCAGGGTTTACGCGCAACTCGAGAAAGTTCGAGTAAAGCTTGAGAAGCACTATCGCGACATGCAAGACATGGAGTTCACCGTCGAGGACGGCAAGCTCTACATGCTTCAGACGCGTACCGGCAAACGCACTCCTGCGGCCGCCTTCTGCATCGCTGTCGACATGGCCAACGAAAAGCTCATCACCAAGGAAGAGGCCATCCTTCGCATAAAGCCGGAAGACATCGAGCGTCTCTTCTATCCCGTGATCGACGTCAAGGTCGACAGGAAATCGCTGACCTCGAAAATCCTGGCTACCGGTATCAATGCGGTCCCTGGCGCCGCCGTTGGCAAAGTGGTCTTCTCCGCGCAGAAAGCGGAAGAGTGGGCCGAGCGCGGCGAGAAAGTCATCCTAGTCCGTCGCGAAACCAGCCCCGAAGACGTCGGTGGCATGGCCGTCGCTCAGGGCATTTTGACCGCTACCGGGGGCAAGACCAGTCATGCCGCGGTCGTTGCCCGCGGTTGGGGGAAGTGCTGCGTGGTCGGCGCGGAAAAACTGGACATCGATTACAAATCACTCTCGATGTCCACCAATGGCAGAGTCGTGAAGGAAGGGGACTGGATCACCCTCGACGGCAGCGAAGGTGTGGTTTACACCGAAGCGATGCCTCTTGTGGTTCCCCAGCTTCCTAGGTCCTACGAAACGCTCATGAAGTGGGCCGACGAGACGCGCAGCCTCCGGGTCCGCACGAATGTTGACACTCCGCAAGATGCTCGCAAAGCCATCGAGTTCGGTGCAGAGGGGATCGGCCTCTGCCGCACGGAGCACATGTTTTTCACTGACTTCGAACAGCCCGAAAGAAGCCACGAACGCCAGCGCGCCATCCAGGAAATGATCCTCGCCGACAACAGGGAAGCTCGCGTCAAGGCCCTCGACAAATTGCTCCCGTTCCAGCGCCGCGATTTCGTGGGAATCTTCAAGGCCATGGATGGCTTCCCGGTCACCATCCGTTTGATAGACCCGCCGCTCCACGAGTTCGTGCCCCACGAGCGTGCCAAGCAAGAAGAACTGGCGCGGGATTTGAAGATCGATGTCGAGACCGTAGCCCGCCGCGTCGAGCAGTTGCACGAAGCCAACCCTATGCTTGGCCATCGCGGCTGCCGCCTTGCCATCACTTACCCCGAAATTCTCGAGATGCAAGTGCGGGCCATAGTCGAAGCGGCTATCGAATGTCAAAAATCAGGAGTTAAAGTATTACCTGAGATCATGCATCCGCTCACTCTGGACCGTAAGGAGCTCTCCATTCTTGAGCAGGCGACCCGCCGCGTCGCGGAAGACTTGATTAAGAAGTCGGGGGTGAAGCTGAATTATCTCGTAGGCACAATGATTGAGCTGCCGCGGGCGGCGTTGCTGGCGGCAGAGATCGCCGAAGTGGCCGAGTTCTTCTCCTTCGGTACCAACGACCTCACGCAAACAACGATGGGGCTCTCTCGGGACGATGCCGGCCGCTTCCTGCCGGACTATGTGGATGAGAAGAAAGCCGGCGTTTTTGCTGCGGATCCCTTCCAGTCACTCGATACCAAGGGCGTCGGGATGCTGATGCGCTGGGGCATCGAGCAGGGCCGCAAAACACGCCCCAAACTCAAGATCGGCATCTGCGGCGAGCACGGTGGCGATGCGGACAGCGTGAAGTTTTGCCATCACGTCGGCATGGACTATGTCAGCGCTTCACCTTTCCGCGTTCCCATTGCGCGCCTGGCTGCTGCTCAAGTAATAGTTGAAGAAAAGGAAGGCGCGAAAAAGAAAAGGAAATAGCGTAGGAATTCGCTTCGAGTCAATCTAAAGTAATACTTGAAGTGGTCGCCGGTGTGCAGCATCTCCACAATCCCTGCTCGTCGGCGGCTTCTTTCCTTCTACGTGGGCATTTTGAAGAAGAAGTACATGCCGAGGAAAAAGAAAATAATGTCCGGCGACCACCCCGCCAGAAACGGGGGAAGCTGCCCCACTCCACCCATGGCTTCCAGAAGTCTTGCCACGGACAAGTAAGCAACCCCGAATCCCATCCCCAGCGCCACGCCTCCCACCGCGCCGCGCGTCCCCACCAGAAATGCGAACGGGATCGCCAGGAGCATGCTCACAGGCGCGAGTAGGGGGAAGGCGATCTTTTCGTGCCATTGCACGGTCAGGGTTGACACGTCAAAACCCGCGCGCTGCAGTCCATCAATGTAACTCCGCAGCTCCCGCCAGCTCATCTGGAACGCTTGCCGGACCTCGCGGTTGAAATAACTAGGCGGTTCCGTGAGCTCAGGGAGCGAGGTTATCGGGGGCAGCCGCTCGTAGCGGACAATCGTGCCATCCGCAAAGTCTCGCACCCAACTCCCTTCGAGAACCCATACCTTTTGCGTCTCCGACCAACGCGCCCGCGAGGCGAAGATTCTGCGGCGCACCTGAAACGTCACCGGATCAACCTCCAAGACCGTGAGCCCGCCAAAGAGGTTTTGCGTGGGGTCAAAGAGGTCGTAATTGTAGATTTTCGAGCCGTCGCCGAATATCCAGCGCTGTGGGTGAGTGTACGTCTGGGGCGGCTTTCCTTTGATCAGGTTATGAAGCGCGTCCTGCCGCTGGTTCGCGTAGGGCAGATAGGTATCGTCGAGCGCGATCATGATTACTGCCAACGTCAGCCCCGCAAGAAGCAACGGTACCGCCAGCCGGTACAGACTGATGCCGCTGGCCTTGATGGCCACGATTTCATTGTTCTTGCTCATGATCCCCAGCGTCACGAGGACGGCAACCAGTGCGCCCAGCGGCGCCAGTTGATAGAGAAGATAGGGAGCAAGGTAGCGGAAATAATCGACCACGATCAGAAAGGGAACGCGGTGGCGCGCAATGTCGTCGAGTAGCTCGAAGAACGTAAAAGTCTCAAATAGAAAAACGAACGCTCCCATCAGCACCGCGAAATAATAAAAAAAACGGCGCAAAATATAGATGTCAATCACTTGTGGGAAACTTCCACTGGACCGCGTTATGATTTCCTGTGATGCACGCTCGCCATTCAATCCATTTGCCGTAGCCGTTCTGCCGCGGGCTTGGGCTCTCCGGCGGCGCAACAGACGTCTTCGGGATTGCAGATAGATCATCGGACGCAGCCACCGGTTTTCGCCCCGGAACTGCTCCATCCGCGGCAGGAGCGTCAGCCCCAGCGCTACAAGCACGGCATTGGCGATCCAGATTCCCGCAGCCGGCGTCAGCGTCCCTTGCCGCGCCAGCCCAGCTCCCATTACAGAAAGCAAGTAGTAGGAAGCAATGAGCATTACTGCGAGTAACGCCCCCGCTGCCCGGCCGCCGCGCCGCGGCCGCGCGCCCAGCGGAACGGCGACCAGAAGCGCCGGTGAAGCTCCACGCGGGCTTCACGCCAGCCCGGGCCGTTATCATTCAATAGTTCGCGGTTCGAGCGCTCCGGATTGTTCAGTTGGCGTGGTTGGGCAACTGCCAAGCCGCTGAACTCGATGGGCCAGTCGCTCTGGCCGAATGCCGTAACGGAGTAGTGGTCTGCATCTTCGCGCGAGAATTCGTGCGTGGTGCCGCCATGCAGATGCAGCTCCAACTTGCCCTGCTTCGGTTCCGCAATAACAATCGCGCTCTCCGCCAGCGTCAGTTGCGAGCCGCTCTCCGTGGTGGTTTGCGCGAGAAAAACGCCATGCCATTGCGTCCCCGCGGCGGTCACATCGTTAATGTAGAGAATCAGCCGCGGGAAGCGCTCGTCGAACACGCGTGGTTGCAACGCAAAGGACACCTGCGAGGTGACCAAATCGGCCTGCAAAGATCGGAACGTCCTCAGGGCAACCGGACCAAGCCAAGTCGTCATTGCCAGCGTCACTGCCGCGCCTGTGAGCGCCAGCACGCCAACGGGAAGCAAAATCCGCCGGCGGCCGACTCCCAGCGCCGTCATCGCGATGATTTCGCTGTCCGCCGACATTCGCCCGAGCCCCAGCAGGACTCCAATCAGTGTGGCCATGGGCACTGTAAACACAAATACGGCGGGAAATATGCACAGAAAAAGCTTCAGAACCTGCGCGCCGGAGCCGCTGTGTCGGACAAAAAGCTCCATCAAACGCACCAGTTGCGGCACGAAAAACACGAAGGTAAAGACGACAAGTCCGAGGAGTGCGTGGCGGAAAACTTCGCGGACGATATAGCGGTCCAGGATGCGCATGACGCGAACGGTGAGTGTAGCACGGTCGCGACAGCGTTCGCCTTGCCGGGTTCCTCGTCTTTCTTCTGAGAGCCAGCGCGCTTTCTCTAAAGTGCCAATCTATCCGCGCACGGGGTGCGGACTCTCCAGGTAAGCCCAGCGATCCACGATTTGCCGGTTGGCGATCCGCCAAATCACAATTCCGGAAAATTCCAGCCGCTGCTTCGATGCCGCGTCGGTGCCTGTCCAATGGTTGCGCACCACCACTTTGTCGTCCTCGGCAATCATGTCTTCGATCGTTACCCGCAAGTCGGGAACTTTTTTGAGCGCTGCGCCGACATACTGTATCGCCTCTTCTGGTCCCGGAGGCAGTCCCGGCGGGACGTCTGCCCCGTGATCCACGAACCCAGGCGCGAAATTCACCTCACCGATGCGCAGGTTTTTCCGCTTCACGAATTCTTCAAAATGATTGCGGATGAATTCCTTCATCTCCGCATGCGTCATTCCGGTCTTGGAATTCTTGATTTCCGATTGTCCCAGTGCTGTGCTCATTCCGGCTCTCCCTCTTCAGGCAGACGCGGCCTGATCTCGAAATTCCTTGGCGTTCACCTTCAAATACTGATCGAGCGTTACGGGCGCGCGTTCGATCAGTGACTGCAGCAAGCCATCCGTTTTCGCACCGCCACCTTGCTTGTAATACTGCTGTAGGTCGAGGAGCGCCGTCGCCTGCCATTCCGGCATGCCCATGCCGAGCATGGCTTCGCGCTGCGCCGATTCCGGAATGTCCACGTAACTCACCGTGCGGCCGGCAACCTTGGAAATTCGCTTTGCCAATTCCTGGTTCGATATCGCTTCTGGGCCATTCAATTCATAAGTCTTTCCCGCATGCGCGCCACCGTGAAGGGCTTTGACGGCAACGACCGCGATGTCACCCACGTCCACATAGCTGATTTTCGCGTCACCCATGGCCGCGTAGAACGCGCCCTGCGCCCGAATGCTGGGGGCGTTGTAGGTAACAATGTTCTGCAGAAACCCATTGGGTCGCAGGATCGTGTAGCTCATTCCTGATGACTTGAGCTTGTCTTCCACCTTGCGATGCCAACTTGGAAACGATTTGCCGTAATCTCCTGCGCCGAGCGCTGAATTGAGCACCACGTGCTTCACCCCGACCTCCTTGCACGCGTCCAGCATGTTGCTTTCGAGGTCCACAAGCTGAGGAATCGGAGAACACACCACATACACGCAAGTCACGCCGTCCAGAGCCTTGCGCAAGCTCTGCTTGTCCGCATAATCCGCCAGCACAGGCTCACATCCCGAGGGTGCCTTGGCGGCCTCCTCCTTGGACCTGTACATCGCGCGGACCTCGGACTCTTTCCGGATCGCTTCGTGCAAAACCGCTTTGCCAACGCTCCCGCTGGCGCCGGTGATAAGGATCATTTTCTTGCTCCCACTTTATGAAGCTCGCCCCGGCCGGCCGAATTCAGGCAGTCTGGTGCGAGCCGAATGCTTCGAGGCCATGGTATAACGGCTTTCTGCCGCAGTGAAGTACGTACAAATTTGTAAGCCCGGAGCCCTCGATGAAGGCACACTACAACTGTCCCGTTCAGGCGACCATCAACGTCCTGAGTGGCAAGTGGAAAGTCCAGGCCGTCTGGGATCTTTCATTTGGCCCGCGCCGCTTCGCTGAACTTCGCAATCTTCTGCGAGGCATCAGCGAAAAGGTTCTCACCGCCCAGCTCCGCGAATTGGAAAAGGACGGCGTTGTCAGTAGAACGGCAGTGCGCACTTCGCAGCCGAAGGTCACCTATTCGCTCAGCCCCGCCGGCCAGACCCTGATCCCGCTCCTCGAAGGCCTGTGCGATTGGGGCTCCAAGCAATTCGGAATCAAGCCGAATCTGCCTCGTAATTCCCACCCGGCAAGAACGTAGTGGCCGATTGCCGACTCATCACACACCTCCTCTAAATTGTGCCCGGTCTGGGAGCGGAAGCAACTTCTTGGGCGGGGCGGCGTCGAACTAATTTACAGAAGAATGCGTACCTTGAATGGGCGCAAGGGATGGGTCCAAGGACTCGCATTACATGAGCAGGGGCGTTTAGCCGCTGAAAGTGGAGGCTAGATATGGGAACGTTAGGACAGGATATTCGGTATGCGCTGAGGAACCTGGGGAAGGCCCCGGGGTTCGCGGTGGTAGCGATCATTACTCTGGCGCTGGGAATTGGCGCTTCCACGGCGATTTTCAGCGTGATGGACAATGTTCTGATGGAACCCTTTCCTTACCCCGATGCCCAGCGGTACTTTTCCGTGCTAATCCACGACACGGAACGGAGTGAGCCAGGAGGGCGAGCTGGATACACGGGACCGGAGTTTTTGGATTATGTGGAACAGAATCATGTATTTGACCGGGTGATCGCGAATGACCGGACGGACGTGTTGTACCGCTCGGGAGAGGGAACAGATCGATTCGACGGGAATTTCGTGACGCCGGGGACATTTGAGTTCCTGGGAATGCCGGCGTTGTTTGGGCGGGTGATGCAGGCAGCCGATTACGAACCCAGCGCACCACCGGTGTTTGTCCTGCGCTACAAGACGTGGGTGAAGAAGTTCGCCGCCGATCCGGGAATTGTCAACAAGACCTTTGTCCTGAATGGGGTATCGCGAACCCTGATTGGGATTATGCCCCCGCGATTTGGATGGGGCGATGCAGACATGTGGATTCCGGCAAAGCCAACTCGGGCAGCGACCGGGAAAGTTATCGCTGGAGCGTTTCGGCAGCGCTGGTTTTTGCTGGGGCATTTGAAGCCCGGCGTTTCCACGAAGGAGGCGGAGGCGGACTTGACGGTGGTGGCCAAGCGGCTCGCGACGGTGTATCCGGCGGATTACCCGAAACATTTCACCGTGCAAATAGAGTCATTGACGAATCTCGTGGTGGGTAGGTTTAAGACCACGCTTTATATCGTCCTGGCGGCGGTTGGCCTGCTGCTGTTGATCGGCTGCGGCAATGTAGCGAACCTTCTGCTGGCGAGAGCGACCACCCGAGAAAAGGAGTTTGCCATCCGGTCTGCGCTGGGGGCCAGCCGCAGGAGATTGATCCGGCAGCTTCTGGTGGAGAGCTTGCTTCTGGCGATTGGCGGGGCGGCTGTGGGCACGCTGATGGCGTGGGGAGGGCTGAAGTTCCTCGTGGCACTGATGCCGCAGGAGATTATCCCGGCCGAAGCGGTGATCCGGCTAAATACGCCGGTGTTGATCTTCACCCTATTGACAGCCGTGCTGACGGCCTTGGTGTTTGGCCTGGTGCCGGCCCTGAAGGCAGCGCGAAAGGATTTGAACGAACCGCTGCGCGATAGCGGCAAAGGGATCAGCGGCGGCTTCAGGCACGGCAGGCTGCGCGATGCGGTGGTGGTGCTGGAAGTGGGACTTTCGTTGACGCTGCTGGTTGCGGCAGGACTGTTGATGAGAAGTTTTGTCGCGCTTCGCGAAGTGCACCTCGGGTTGCAACCGGATCATGTTCTGGTGGCAAGGCTTCCGTTGCCATTGGAGCGCTACAAGACGGCAGACCAGGTGGCGGGATTCTACCGCCCGCTGCTGCAGCGGCTGAAAGCACTGCCGGGCGTGGTTGAAGCAACCGAAACCAGCACGCTGCCGCCATATGGAGGGATTCCGAGTGACATTGAGATTCCAGGCAAGACGCACGCCGAAAAATGGAACGCGATGTTTCAACTGGTCAGCGAGGGATATTTTCTGGTGCTGAAAATCCAGTTTGTGGGCGGAAGGGCTTTCACAGAAGCTGAAGTCAACGGAGCACGCAAGCTCGCCATTGTGAACCAAACGTTTGTGAAAAAGTATTTGGGAAACGAGAATCCGATCGGAAGGCAAGTGAGAATCGCACTGTTGGCGGAGTTCGATGACCCGGTCAAAGAGCCCATGTTTGAAATTATTGGGCTGGTGGCGGACGCAAAGAACCGGGGATTGCAAGATCCGGTCGAGCCGGAGATTTGGGTGCCCTTTACGGTGACGGGTTCGGCGTTCCGCGGGATTCTAGTGCGGACCGCAAAGGAACCGTTGACGATGTTGAACGCCGTGCAACATGAAATCTGGGCCACCGATGCCAGCGTGGCGGTGACTCTTACCGGGACGCTCGAAGGCTACATCAGCCAGTTTTCCTACGCGGGACCGCGCTTTGGGTTCATGCTCATGACCATCTTCAGTTCCATTGGCCTGGTGCTGGTAACGCTTGGCGTTTACAGCGTGCTTGCATACACGACGGCGCGCAGAACACACGAGATCGGGATACGGATGGCTCTGGGAGCGGAAGGCCCGGATGTCCTTAGGTTAGTGGTTAGCATGGGGCTGCGATTGGTCGCGATTGGTGTAGCTCTTGGCCTGATCGCCAGCTTGGCGTTAGGGCGAGTCATCGCCACGCAGCTTTGGGGAGTGTCTCCTTACGACCCATGGACGCTGACCTGTGTTCCTGCGCTGCTTATAATAACTGGCTTGCTGGCGTGTTGGATTCCAGCGCGCCGCGCCGCGACCGTCGATCCACTAGTTGCGCTGCGCTATGAGTGAAGGAACCTTGCGATCCAGTTGAACCTGCTGACGCAGGAATCTACCTTGGTTCCAAAATCCCAACTTCCTCCAGCTACAGCGGCTGCGTGCAAACTCCGCGCATGGGCACTACAAGCGTTGGCAACCGTTTCCACAGCTTCGTTTCTTTTAGCGTCGATTACATGATAGTTTTTCTTACAGTAGTTCTTTTCGCAGTCAAGCTTGGCGGGCTCAGATCTGTTGAATCGAGCCGCACCACTGCTTCAATCTTCGACTGTCACCCGGATACTCTCCGGTCAA
>WNFC01005844.1_pt1 | contig 13506 bp, 15 predicted proteins | sample 5400541 | NCBI WGS metagenome assembly WNFC01 (sample SAMN13153342, study PRJNA577476) | soil metagenome | isolation source: 120 cm saprolite under Douglas fir tree site 2 hole 2 replicate 1 | place: USA:California | collected 2015-04-18
CCCGCTCTCCCTCGGCCCGCTACCCGCCATAAAATCTTCCTCCTCCTCAACCACCAGAAGACATCAGGAATACTCTGGCCAAGCCTGCTGAGAGACAGCAATAAGGCTCACTCGTCGCCTCAGTTCCACCTTGGTCCACAGAATTCTACGGCTATATTATAGTAAAATAATCGCAATATAGGCTCTTTAGCACGCGGTATCGAGCGAAAACCGGTCGAAAAAGGTCAAAATCAAGCTGATTTGCTTGAAACGTCGGCTAGCCTTAAAATATCTACATAGAGTCTAGCCGAGCCAAATTAACCCTTATGCCGCACACGTACGATACAAATTTGCCGAAATCATTAGGATTTTTCAGTTTTCCCGCGTCGGAACAACCCAAGCACCGCCGATGATTGAAACACAATCTTCGGCATTGGCCGGGAAGTCGACGCATGCCACGTTCTTGTTTGCGCGCAACCGCATGCTAAGGGCCCCCTTTATCTCTCTTCACTGCGAGTCGTCTCCGCGCTGAACGGCTTCGACACACACCCCTCTATCATCAGCTTCAGGTAGATGCTGTAGTTCGGCAGGTTAATCAGGTCCTCCACCGAAAACTCCGGATAGAACTCCTTCGCCAGGATCTCGGCGTCCGTCACCCCCAGCCGGAAAGAGATGATGGTGCCCACGTTGCCGAGGATCGCGTCGCGCACGTCCTCATCGAGCTGCGACAAATACTGATGCGCCAGCACGAGGTTCACCCGGTACTTGCGCAGCTCGGAAAGCATGTTGGCAAGGCTCAATGTCGTGAAGTTCTGGAACTCGTCGAGGTAGACATGAAAATCCCGCCGCTCGTCTTCGGGAATGTCGGTCCGGCTGAGGCCGGCGAGCCCGATGCGTGAGACAAGCAGTGCACCGAGAAGGGCCGCCGTATCCTCGCCGATGCGGCCTTTGCCAAGATTGACCAGCAGAATTTTTCCCTCATCCATTACCGTGCGCAGATCGAAGCTGCTCTTGGGTTGGACCAAAATCCCGCGCAGCACCGGGTCCGTCACGAACGCGCCGACCTTGTTCTGAATCGGGGCGATCGCTTCGAGCCGGAAGGTTTTGGGATAGTTCTCAAACTCTTTGAGCCAGAAGTCCCGCACCTGCGGATTCCAGCATCGTAGAGCAGCGTTTCTGCGATACGGCGCGTCATCGAGGAGCCGTAGCACATCGGCGAGCGTCACCTCCGGTTGGTCGAGTAGCGCGAGCAGCGCGTTGCGCAGAATGTACTCCAGGCGTGGGCCCCAGGAATCGGCCCAGATCTTCTTGAACACGTCGAGGAGCCCGGAGGCTGCGAGCGGACGCTTCAGCGGCGGCACGCGCTCCAGCGGATTGAAACCGAGCGGCTGGGTAACGTTCGGCACGTCGAAGTAAATCAAATCGTCGCGGCGCTCTTCGGGAACCCATGCAAGCGCGCGCTCGACCAGGTCGCCGTGCGGATCGACGAGCGCGACGCCACGTCCTTGCTCGATGTCTTGCTTGAGCAATGTGGCAAGCAGCGTCGATTTGCCGGTGCCGGTCTTCCCGATCACATACATGTGATGTCGCCGGTCGGCCTGCCGAATGCCGAACCGCTTGCGGTTATTCCGCCAGTTGGTCTCCGCGAGCAGCGAAACCGAGTCATCGTTGTTCATGCGCCCCATGATCGCAGCCGGAAGATCGCTTGCAGAGACGGCACATCCTGCCGCTTTGGCCTATTCCCGCCGTCTTTTGAGGTTTCCCCTCCGCCTTACGCTGAAGGCAGTTCCTTCACGGAACCAAAGTCTCAAAGCGAAAGGAGAAGACGGAAATGGAAGCGACACAGTTTGGCGGACGAAACGGAAATGCGAACGGCGAGCCCCTGGTCATCTCAAGAGTTGACGAGGGGTTTCGGGTCTACTCGGTGGCGAATCCCGGCCAGTCCTATCTCGTAAGCGGCAGCGCGGAGGCGCCCGTCTGCACCTGCCCGGAGTTTCAGAATGGGGCGCTCGGCAGTCGCTGCCGGCACATCGAGGCGGTCCTGCATCGCTACGGGCGCGACAACCGCGAGGCGGAAGGCGACAACTATGCGCGGGAAGAGCGGCTCGCGATTCAGAACGAGGGTCGTGTCGCACCGGACCAGACACGGCAGACTGGTCCGGCAGTGATGTTGCTCAAGCGCAGCGTGAGCCCCGACGGCCGCATCGATTCGCTGTCGATCGAGTTCACTGCCGAAGTTGACGGCATGGCGGCGAACGAGGTTGCCGACCCCGCGGCACGGCTGCTCGCGCTTCAATCGGCCATCGTGAAAGGGTTTCTCGACGGTGCGAAGAACGGCAACGGAAGTAGGCTCGAAGCGGCCCACGACAACGGAGCAAACGGCGCGGCGCCTGCGGAGATGGTGAGCATCGGCGGCATGGACGGCAAGTGGGGCCGGAGGCTGTTCGTCAACATTCAGGCGAATGGCCAGAGTCTCAGGCTCTTTGGAAACAGGAGTCAGCTTGCCGAAGCCATCAGGACCGCCGGGTTCCCCAGGTTGGCGGAGCGGATCGAGGAAGGTGTGGCTCTGCGGGTGCCGTGCCGTGTCATCACGAAACCGTCGCCGGACGGCAAGTACATCAACATCGAGCGCGTCTTGCCGGTCAGGGTTCCCGAAACCAACGGGAGCGCGGTGCGATGATCGATCGGCTTTTGGCGGAAAAGGAAGAGAGGGGCCGCCCGAATGGGGCCCCTCATCTCTCGCACTCACGGATCAACCGCTACCTGCTCTGCCCCGAACAGTACCGGCTCTATTACGTCGAGAACCTGAGGCCGCGGCGCTATTCGGCAAGTCTCGTCTTTGGACAGGTGGTCCATCAGGCGCTCGCCACTTTCTTTCGCACGGGTGCAGAAGCGGCAGCTTCGTTCGTGGCGCTCTGGAAGGAAGCCGGACAGATTGAACTGCGCTATGGCACCCGCGAATCGTGGGAGCGGCTCAACGAGGCCGGACGGGCGCTGCTTGCCAAGTTCGTGGCCGAAGAGCTCTGCAGGATCAGCAAGGTTACTGCGAGCGAGAAGGCGTTCGAACTCGGCATCACCGGCATCGACGGGCCCTTCATCGGGGTCGTCGACCTGGTAGCCGAACTCGATGGCAAACGGACAGTGACTGATTTTAAAACGTCCGCTTCCAGTTACGCTGAGCACGAGGTCAAGCTCTCTGACCAGCTCACCGCTTACCAACTCGCGGAACCGGAAGCAGAGCAGATGGCGCTCTGTGTACTAGTCAAAACGAAGGAACCGAAAATCGAGTGGCACGTGAGCGAGAGGAAACCTGATGATCTAATGGAGTATCTGGCGAAGGCCGGATACGTGGCTCGGGAGATCGCTGCGCGCCACTTCTACAAGCGACCTGGAATGTGGTGCACTTGGTGTGATTTCCTGCCGGTGTGCATGAAGGACGAACGGAAGGCGGCAGAGACTTTGGTGATCGTTAGCTGACTTGAGTCAGCGAGCCAGCACGTTTGCGACGATGTGCTGGCTTTTTCCTTATGAATCGAAAGACTGTGGAAAAAGGCGATTAGTTATGCACAAGACCTTGTAGGTTCTCCGCACAAGATCTACCATATATGTTAATATTCAAAAGATATGAGAGAACGTATCCTTCTCGCTGAGCGGCCTCCTTTTCTAGCCTCTGCCTCAGAACAATCTTCGCCACTGGCACCATCTACCGTTTTGCGGCCCCCTCTGAAGTGGGCGGGCGGCAAACGCTGGCAGGTGCCGCATCTCCGCCCTCTTTGGGAACGAAATATAAACCGCCGCTTGGTCGAGCCTTTCTGCGGGGGGTTGGCCGTGACGCTCGGGCTCTCTCCGCGCCAAGCGCTCCTCAACGACATCAATCCCCATGTGATCAACTTCTATGGCTGGCTGAAGCGCGGCCTCAAGACCTCGCTCGTGATGACGAACAACGAGCGGCAATACTACGCCCATCGCGAGCGCTTCAATCAGCTCCTTACCGATGGAAAAGCCACAAGCCAGGAAGCGGCCGCGCTTTTCTATTACCTCAATCGGACCGGCTACAACGGGCTCTGCCGGTTCAATCGCAAGGGCGGTTTCAACGTGCCCTTCGGTCGGTACGCGCGCATCACGTACACGCGGGACTTCACTCCCTATCGTGACTGCCTTTCTGATTGGGATTTTGTGAACACCGACTTTGAAGCGATCGCACTTGAGCCCGATGACTTCGTCTACGCGGATCCGCCGTACGACGTTGAATTTACCCAGTACGCGAAGGAGGGGTTCAGCTGGGACGAGCAGGTGCGCGCCGCCGAGTGGCTCGCCCGGCACTCCGGTCCGTCGTGCTTTCGAACCAGGCCACCGAGCGTATCGTCGCGCTCTACAAGCGCTTGGGATTCACGCTTAAATTCCTCCAGGCGCCGCGCATGATTAGTTGCACGGGGGATCGCACACCCGCCCGAGAGGTCCTCGCGCTCAAGAATTTCTAACGCCACATGTCCCCGCGAAACACCACTACCGGTGGAGTCCTGGAAGCGATGATTCTCCCTGCGCTCAAGCGCGGCGGCTACACTTATGTTACACAGCAGCAAATTGGCGAGCGCTTCGGAGGAGGCAAGCATTTTGTCGATGTCGTCGCGGAGAAGGAAGGCCAAAGATACCTGGTCTCGCTCAAATGGCAGCAGGTCTCCGGGACCGCGGAGCAGAAGGTTCCGTTTGAGGTGATCTGTCTTGCCGAGGCAATCCGCGAAGGCGGCTTTGCGAAGGCCTATCTCGTATTGGGCGGTGAAGGCTGGAAGCTGCGAAACTTCTATGTTGGCGGTGGCTTGAAGGACTACCTCGCCAACGCCGAGAAGGTCGACATCCTCACGCTGGAAGGGTTCGTCGCGCGGGCAAATCAGGGGAAATTGTGAGACGTGGGGAGTGGCTGAGCTCCCAGTGCTTTCATTAAACGCCATGCAGCAGATACCGTTCGACCCATACGATTTCTTTGGATATCTCGCCTCCGGCCTTCTAGTAATCGTCGGCATGCAACTCACGCTCGGGTTTCCACGCGTCCTTGCCCAGGATCTTAAGACTGTCGATCTCGCCATGCTCCTCCTCGCGATTTACGTTGCGGGTCAAATGGTTGCCACACCCGCTAAGGCGTTGTTGGAGGATATTATCGTCGACAAGCTGCTGGAGCGCCCGAGCATCAATCTCTTCCGCGCAAAGAGGCCTTGGTTTAGGTGCCTGTTCTTTCCCGGCTTCTGTAAACCGCTACCGGCAGCAATTCGAACGAAGATTCTTAAGAAGGCTGAAGCAGAGGGTATTAAGGGCACGGGCGAACCCTTATTTCTTTACGTGAGGTACAATCCACAAGTTCTCGGGGATGCCACACTCATGGCGAAGCTCAATAGCTTTATCAACAAGTACGGCTTTGCTCGCAACCTGGCATTTACGAGCTTCGGTGTCGGCGCCGCGTTATTATTGAAGAGTAGGCTTTACTCAAATCCGGACCTCATGAAATACGCTGTGACGGCTCTGATTGTCGGCATGTTTCTTTTTTATCGGTATCTCAAGTTCTTTCGGCAATACTCATACGAGATGTTTAATACGTACGGTCTCAAATAAACATGCGAATCACGATTTTTGATGTCGCCCATGGATCATGCGCCTATGTGGTTGCTGATAATGGCAACACGATGCTTATCGATTGTGCCGACAGCTCCGAAACCGGCTTCTCTCCTGCGCAATATCTCGTCGCCAGTGCTTGTAGTGATATACACAGATTTTTCCCGTTAAACTACGACGAAGATCACCTACGCGGTCTGCCAGAACTACGCCGATTGGCGTACCGCATCCCGATCCACATACTCCACAGAAACCCATCAATCGAACCCGCCCAACTGCGAGCACTTAAGCGGCAAACAAGCCCCCTCGGTCCCGGCATTACTGCTCTCCTCGAAATGTTGGAAAGTTATACGGGCACAGTAATTTCCGAGCCACAGTACCCGTCTCTCGATTATCGGGTGTTCTGGAACAATTATCCGGACTTCACCGATACCAATAACCTTAGCCAGGTCCTCTTCCTTCATTTCGACGGAACATCCATCGTATTTCCGGGTGATATGGAGAAAGCGGGATGGCGGAAGCTTCTCGAGAATCCGGCTTTTCGAATGGAGTTAGCAAAGGTCAAAATCTTCGTCGCCTCTCATCACGGCCGCGAGAGTGGATACTGTCCGGAAGTGTTTGATCTCTGCGCTCCGGAGATCGTGATTATTTCCGACGAAGGCATTCAATATGAGACGCAGGAGCACGCGTACGGCGATCATGCTAAGGGCATCCGCTGGAATGGGACCGATATCCGCCGCGTCTTAACGACGCGAAAAGATGGTACACTCGTGATTACCAAAGAAGTGGGCCAGCCAGGCTCCTTCATACAGGCGAGCAAATGAGCCATCAGACATTCAACGAATTCATTCCCCGGGGCGATGTTGTGACAGTCGAGCCGCCGATCGACCAGCGCGCAACTAAGCGTGACCGTGAGCCCGACGCAAAAGCGCTCGACCAGCCTGCGATTCGCGTGGCCGTCCCACAATGATATGAGATGAGGGAACTAGCCAGCGCTTACCACCTTCCCATTTGAGGGGCGGCCTTAAGTCCCGGAGACCGGGAGCCTCTGATACAAGGTAGGCTGGGGGGGAATTTTGGAGCGCCGTCGCAAGAACGCGAGCCATTAATTAAAAGTTAACCATCATCTCGGACTGCGACCATGTGGATTGTGGCCTCGGCGCTTCCGCTTCTCGTTACTCAACTTCGCAAGGCTGTCCAGCGTGAACCTCTGCGCAGCCCGCAGGCGCTTTCGGACCGACTCAAACAGTGCGCGTTCGTTCTTGGTTCGGCCCACCGTGGTGAGTAGGAGAGTCCGGACCTCGTCGAGTAGGATACCTTCGTTGCCGACCGCGAGGATAATAAGCGCGCGGCGAGCTGAAGGGCGCGACCGCCGCCTTTGGTGTAAAATTCGAGAATTTGAAATGGTGATGAGCTCGGTTGAGCGATCGACCTTATGTAATTATCTTATTGGGCTTACTCGTGGTGTCAAGATCAGGCCTTATCGCGAAAGGCATTACCGCTTATACTTTTCGAGCATATGGTGCCCCTTTACCAATATGCCCCGAGCTGCAACCGCTTCGACTCTGATGCACGGTTATCGACCGCTATTATCGATAGAATCGCGCGAATGTTGCACTATGCCCACAACGTGCGTCTGAAACACGTCTCATATAGGTAGTCGGGAGTACGACTGACAAATCAAACTCGTAGGTCATATTGTGCCCATGCGCATCTGTCGGCGGTTACGACTGCAGATGATTTCCTGCGCTCGCGCAAAAGCCGCAGCCAGGTGATCTTGAGGTACTGAAGGCCGGCCGATGGAAATTCATTACGGTTGGCAACATGCTGATCGCTGCCGACGCGCACTGTCGACGAGCCTCTCAGCCAAGAGGAGCGCCTGACGGCTGCCAAACTAAACTGATTTAAAGAAGTAGAGGCAGCGATGGAGACGCAGTACGAAAAACAGAACGGCTCGCGTAAGCGGAGAGCGATTCGGCTGGCGGACATGTATCCGCTTCCAATTCGGCAGGCTCCGCACAAAACTCGCGTTGGCCGCGCGGCAATGGCAAGGCGATCGAGTATGTACAACGATTGGAGCGTGACGGCTTCGAGTATTTCGATCACAAACGTTTTCGGGGAGAGTGTGGACCGCTGGGTCGCGCGACAATCAGAACATCTGGCGCGCATCAGGGAAATCAAGCATGGCGCTCGGTCCAGGTCGAAAAGGCACGAAACAGGCGTCCGGGGAGCGAACAGGCTTGAAGCAATCGATAGAAGTTCCACGAGATGTGTCGTTAGGGAGCGCCTGATCGGACCTGAGCCAGCATTACCGCAACTCGCGGCGAACTTCAGGCTCAACGAAATGCGTCGCTTTGAGCTTTAGTTGCAATTGTTCTGCTCTCTGCGGCGTGGTTTCAATCGTGACCATATTCGGGTCACTAATGTGAATGACCTTGACGTCCGGTTCGGCGCCGACCACGTCGCTGGCGGCCGGCACCGAACCTCGGAGAGCTCGGCGCGTAGTGACTAGGTAGCGCGCCATCTTCTTGCCTCAGGTATGGGGGAGCCCACGCCCTTCATATTTGACCGCAAGACCAAACGGTTCGCAATGTTTGGCAAGCAAGCGCCGAGCAGTCGTGGTTCGAGATAAGTCTCGCGGCATTCCTGGATACGTCGCGTCCTTGGACAAAATCGCGGCTAGGACGCCGCATGCCGCTGGGCTCGCCATCGAGGTACCATCCATCTCCATGTACAAATCTGTATCTCCGGCTCTGTCGGGCACAGTGGAAATGATGCCTACGCCTGGCGCAGCGCATGCCAGATTGTCTCCGAAGCAACTGAATGTGGCGAGAAAAAGATTGTCGTGGCCCATTAGGTCCGCCTGTCTCGGTCGGTTGCCGGCCGAGAATGTCCCGGCAGGGGCCCAACCAACTTGACCGATGGCAGAGACCGCTACGCACTCAGGATAAGCTCCAGGATAATCGACGGGACCCGCCGCATTTCCAGCGGAGCAGATGCAGAGGGTACCGCGTTCGGTGGCATCGCGGATCGCGTCCTCTTCGGCTTGTGACGGCGGCCCACCTCCCAGGCTCATGTTGATTAGGTCACAACCCGTATCTCGAGACAGGGCGTCTATTGCGTTAATCAGGTCCGCCTGGGTTGGCCCGTCACCCTCTCCCTCACCCTTGAAAACCCGAGCGTGAAACAATTCGCAATTCGGCGCCATTCCGCCATAATCGCCCGGTTTAGTGGGTCGCGCCCCGATGATTCCGGTCGTGTGGGATCCGTGCTCGGCGACGTCGGTCGCTTCCGCGGCTGGTAACACCTGGCCGTCTACGAATGTGCCGACTAACTGTACATGAGCCAAGTTTGGATGAGGGCCGCAGCCGGTATCGATGACCCCTACCTTTATGCCGGCACCGCGTCCCTGGGTGTTACCGATTCCCATGACGCGATGCCACCATGCTTCGCCATCGGGACCAGCCTTCGCGATTGGCAGACAATCAATCGTGCTTCCGGACGGCGGCGCCTCGGCCAACATGATCCAAAAGCTCGAGTACGGGATCGGTTCAACAAACGCCAGGAGGTATCCCGGCGGTATGGCAAGTCGTGCGCGCCCCTCATTGTCCGTCTGAACGGTCGCCGTTCTGATTTGCCTACCAGGATCACGAACGTAAAACAAAACGTCGATCGAGCTGAGCGGCTTACCGTTGCCTGTTACTATCACCTCGTAAGCCGACCGGCGTGCAGCCGCGGTCGATGTGGCAAACGGAAGCGTTGGGCGCAATTCGATCGGCATTCGGTGGTGCAAATGCCGCTGTACCGCGGCTTCGAGGACCGCGTCCGGAGGCAACTTCGCGTGAATAGCTGCGATGTCCGCGGCGTCAGCGTCCAGCAGAACAACCCTTCTGGCGAATTCATCCTTCGGGTCGCGATCTTCCACTACTCTGATGTTTCGGAGCAGCCCTAGTGACGTGGCAACGGCGGCTCGTGATGCGAGTTTCGCATCGTTCGTGAACATACCAGCACGACGGTTGACCAGTACATAGCGCGGCATCTTTTTTACCCTCCAATTTCTATCGGAGCGTTTTCATCGTGGCCATAGCGAGAGTCTTGCAAAGTCAAACCTGTTTCGCATTCTTCTCCCGGACAATCGTCGGCTCGTGGCCTGCCGACCGGGCGTTTGTGGGATTTCCTGGATGAATCGTGATCGAGCAATAATCGCGCCTGCGAGAGGTCAAACGCCATTCAAGGTGCTTTTCGCCGGATCTGCTAAATCCACTTTACACAACTGCAAACAAATGATTTCACTGCCAATGTCGATTAGCGGCTCCGTTTAAGAAATCTATGCTCTGAATGCTCGCTACTTAAAGAATCGTGCGGCCGATAGGACTCAAAACCGGGCTCGAACCTTGCGTTTGCATACGGCTTGGTGTTGGTGCGAGTCTGAATCAGGATTCAAAATGGAAATCCCGGATTATCCCATTATGCTGCTATGAAACTGGAATGGACACTCTGCGACACAACAAGGAAAAGGGAGGCTTTATCACCTGGCAGAAGAAAGGAAAATTGAACTGACCGTGGAGAGAGTCGGGAACAAATTAGTATTCCAGCTCGATCCGCAGGAGTTGAATAAACACAATGGGACTTCTAGAGCGAGACCTCTGTCCTTACATGAGCTTGCCCAACTCAAACCGATTGCGGCGACGAAAGAACTGGCAACCCAACGACCATCTGAGCTGGAAACGTACTTGTCGCTCGCAAAAGGCGCTTCATTGCAGCCGGGCACGAAAGTCGAACGGATCGGCGAGCACGGGGATCGAGACTTGTACAGAATCTCATTGACGTTCCCAGCGTCAGATGTCGCGTTTGGATTGCCCGGCCGTACCGCTAATCGCGTCGAGCCTCCGAAGAAAAGGGTCGCAGCTGAAGAGTTTACGCAAATAGATGGACATTGTCCGGCAGGCTCCAGCGTTACGTATATACCCGCGACGGAGACACGATCGTATCCGCGCCTTTACTCGCGTGGACGCAGAGTCCATCCCGTGAGTCGGCAGCTGTTGACCGACACGAGCTATCCATGGCGCTGCATTGGTCGAATTGTAAACAGTCAAGGGCGAGCAGGGTCAGGCGCATTAGTTGGCCATAATTTAGTCCTTACCGCAAGCCATGTCGTTCCATGGGGCCAATCCCCTTGGTGGATGACGTTCACGCCTCACCAATTCGGCACGAACACCCAGCCCTTTGGACAGTCGTTTGTTTCTGATGCTCATGCGTATATCGCAGCGGGGCAAACTGTTGATCAGTTCGAGTCAGCAATCGATTATGCCGTTTTGCGTCTCTATACACCTTTGGGCGACTCTCTCGGGTGGTTCGGATCGACAGATTACAGCGAAGACTGGAACGACGGCAACTTCTGGGCTAGCGTCGGCTATCCAGGAGACTTGTTTGGCGGCGTATTCCCATCCGTCGAACTTCCGGTCTCGATCGAGGATGGAGACAGTCCGGGCGTCTTCTCGAATCCAGGACTTAACCTTGAGACTGAAGCCACAATAAGCGCTGGCGCTTCCGGTGGCCCGTTCTGGGCTTGGTTTCATACTGATAACGGAGTGACTCCCCGTATCACCGGCGTCGTTAGCTCTAATCACGACTTTGGCGGCTGGTTTTCGACCGACAACGATGGCAGGCTAGCGGGAGGGGGAGAGCTTGTAGACCTCGTAAACTGGGGTCGGTCAAATTGGCCGTAAACGGCTGCGGATCGACTCAATACCGTCGGGACACGCGGGCTCAGCGGGCTGGCCCCTTGCCGCGTGTTCCGCACGCAAACGTCTCCACGTTGCTGCGATCAAGTGCGAGAATCAAGACTCGCTGATCGACTCGTCGAAGCGCAGATTGCTGGTGACGTCAGGAACCCTTCGAGTTCATGCAGATAGATGTTGGCGAGGAACGGTAGGTATGGTCGCTGGGCGAACAGTGGCAACGATGTGCCGCGAGTTTCGTTGTAATGTACACAACATTTGCGCCGGAATAGGCCATCTATAGGGCCCTGCCATTTTGAAGTGGCGATGTCCTGAGGGTTGTTGAGATTTGAGTGGCGGCAATCCTCGCCCGATCGGAAGATCGGGTTGGGTAAAAGGAGGATGCCGCCATGAAGAAGAGTGCCAAGGGCAAGGATGGAAGGAAAGCCGCGCAGGGACAGCCGTGGCTGCGTTTGTCAGGCATTGTCCGGGAAGCGTTGTACGATACGGTGATCGGAGCGGGCCTGGCATGCGTGGACGAAGTTCTGGAAAAGGAACGGGTGGCGCTGTGCGGAGAGCGCTACGAGCATCTGGCTGATCGCCAGGCGCTGCGCGCCGGACACGTGGCGAGCTCGCTGGTGATGGGCGGACGGCGGGTCGCGGTGCAGCGGCCGCGGGCGCGTACGGTTGAAGGTCATGAGCTTAGGTTGCCGAGTTGGCGGGAATGGAGCGCACGCGATCCTTTGGACGAGCGGGCTGTGGAGCAGATGGTGCTGGGAGTATCGACGCGCGGCTACGCCCGCTCGTTGGAGCCGCTACCGGAGACGGTTGCGGTACGGGGTGTCAGCAAGAGCGCGGTGAGCGCTCGGTTCGTCTACGGCACCGAGCGCAAACTGGCCGCACTGATGAGCCGCGACCTGCGTGAGCTCCGCGTGGTCGCACTGCTGATCGACGGGGTGCACTTCGGCCCGCACCTGGTGCTGGCGGCAGTGGGAGTCGATGAGCACGGCGACAAGCACGTGCTGGGGCTGCGCGAGGGGGCGACCGAGAACACCACGGCTGTGCGGGCCTTGCTGGCCGATCTGGTCGGAGCGCGGGCTCGATGATACCCGCACGTTGCTAATCGTTATCGACGGAGCCAAAGCGCTGCATAAGGCAGTGATAGAGGTGTTCGGCGCGCGCGCCCTGATTCAACGCTGCCGTGAGCACAAGAAACGCAATGTCACCGACGCTTTGCCCGAGCGGCTGCGCGCCGCGGTCCGCAGCGCGATGAATCAGGCTTACGCGACCCGCGAGACTAAGCGTGCCCGGCGCCTGCTCGAAAGTCTCGCCCGGCGACTTGAACATCAACATCCTGGCGCGGCCGCCTCGCTGCGCGAGGGACTGGAGGAAACGCTGACCGTGATGCGTTTGGGGCTGCCTGAGAACCTCGAACGGGTGCTGTCGTCAACCAACCTGATCGAGAACCTGTTCGGCCGGGTGCGCGAGATCGGCCGGCGGGTCAGACGCTGGCAGAGCGGCACCATGGTGCTGCGCTGGACCGCCGCCGGCGTGCTCGAAGCCGAGCGCGGCTTTCGCAAACTCGTGGGCTATCGTGCCATGCCGATCCTGGTCGCCGCACTGCGCGCCCACGACGCGCAGTTCAATCGTACCGAGCGCAGGGTTGACGATACTGAGAAGGCCGCTTAAATGACTATTTGCCGCTCACTCAATTCCAACAGCGAAATGGGCATCGCCTTTTGAAGTTGGGCCAGAGGTTATAGCTGAGATGGTCCGAATTTGTTCGGGCGTTATCGCGCGCATCCTGCCTCTGGGAAAAGGTCTTGTTAATCTTTGGGAGGCGAATCGGCTGCAGCTGTTGAAATGTGGGATACCGGATAGCAACATTGAAGTGGTGAGGATGTGCACTTTCTGCATGTCAGATACCATCTTTTCTGTCCGACACCAGAGAGACGAAACCGGGCGTTTTGCAACCGGCATTGTGCTGCAGGCTGTGGCGGTCGGCCGCTCTGGCGGAGACATTCAAGCGTCGGCTAATCGAACCATTGTGTAGATATAAAGTACGTCTTCAAACCTCACAGCGAAACCATTTCTGAGCACGCTGCAGAACTCGCCGATCACAATGAACGGATAAGATGTGTCGAAAAGAAACTTGGGATTGGCAGGTAACGATTTCGGTAGTGGCAACTAGGCGCCACGGTCT
>WNFC01005845.1_pt1 | contig 13506 bp, 13 predicted proteins | sample 5400541 | NCBI WGS metagenome assembly WNFC01 (sample SAMN13153342, study PRJNA577476) | soil metagenome | isolation source: 120 cm saprolite under Douglas fir tree site 2 hole 2 replicate 1 | place: USA:California | collected 2015-04-18
TGGCGCCGGAACATGGCCCAGCCAACGGAATTTCTACTTGTGTAAAGGGAAAGTTCGGTTGGGGTCATATCAACAGTGAGGATCGCCTCACCACGCCGCTGATTCGGGAGGGAGGCAAGTTTCGCCAGGCTAGCTGGGACGAAGCACTCACTCTTGTTGCTCGTAGACTCTCAGAAATCAAAGCGAATAAGGGACCGGACTCCACCGCGTTCATTTCTTCTTCGAAGTGTACGAATGAAGAAAGCTATCTCATGCAGAAATTGGCGCGGGCGGTCATTGGCACAAACAATGTCGACAATTGCTCCCGATATTGCCAGTCTCCTGCAACCATGGGCCTTTTCCGCACGGTCGGCTACGGTGGAGATTCGGGTTCCATCTCCGACATGCAGAAAGCTGATCTTGTACTCATCATCGGTAGTAACACTGCGGAAAGTCATCCCGTTATCGCAACCCGCGTCAAAAGCTCTCACAAACTTAATGGGCAAAAGCTCATCGTCTCGGACTTGCGCGAGAATGAGATGGCCAGACGCGCCGATCTCTTCCTGCACCCCAAACCTGGTACCGATCTTGTGTGGCTCAGCGCGATCGGCCGCTACCTGCTGGACAACGGTCTCGCGGACACCAAGTTCCTCGATCAATGGGCAAACGGATTGCCCGAATATCGTAAGAGCCTCGAGCCTTTCACCATGGAAGCCGCTTCGAGTATCTCGGGCCTGTCGGAAGAAACCCTCCGAACCGTTGCGCAAATGATCTTCGAAGCCAAGAATGTCTGTATTCTCTGGGCGATGGGTGTGACGCAGCACAGCCAGGGCTCGGACACTTCGACGGCGATTTCGAATCTTCTCCTTATTACAGGAAACTACATGCGCCCTGGAACCGGCGCATATCCGTTGCGCGGACATAACAACGTACAAGGCGCCAGCGACCACGGGGCCATGCCGAACATGCTGCCGGGCTACCAGTCTGTGGATGATCCCGATGTGCGCCAGCGATTTGAGACTGGTTGGAAGGTTAAGCTGCCTTCCGCAAAGGGACTGGACAACCACCAGATGGTGGAAGCGATTCATGAGGGCAAGCTCAAGGCGATGTATCTCATCGGCGAGGAAATGAGCATTGTGGATTCCAATGCCAACTATGTTGCAGACGCGTTCTCGAAACTCGACTTCTTCGTCGTGCAGGACATTTTTTTCAGCAACACCTGCCGCTATGCCGATGTTGTGCTACCCGGAGCACCGAGCCTGGAAAAGGAAGGCACCTTCACCAGTACCGAGAGGCGCATCCAGCGACTCTACCAAGTTCTCGAACCGCTCGAGGGTTGTCAGCCGGATTGGAAGATTACCCAGGAACTTGCCAACCACCTGGGCGCTGGTTGGCACTATCGACATCCTTCCGAGATCATGGATGAAATCGCTTCTCTTACTCCGATGTTCGCCGGCGTCTACTACGACAGGCTGGCTGGCTACAAATCTCTGCAATGGCCGGTTGCGGCCGATGGGACCGATGAGCCCCTGCTTTATACCAAACGCTTTGCCTTCCCCGACGGAAAAGCAAGGCTGTACCCTATCTCCTGGATTGGTCCCACGGATCAACCGGACTCTGAATTTGACTTGCATTTGAACAATGGTCGGTTGCTCGAACACTTCCACGAAGGAAACCTCACCTATCGCACGGAGGGTATTCGTGAGAAGGCACCCGACACTTTTGTGGAGGTCTCGCCTGAGCTGGCCGAAGAACGCGGAATCCAAAGCGGGACGTGGGTGCAACTGATCTCACGCTATGGAAAAGTTCGAGTCCGCGCGCTGGTAACGGATCGCGTACAAGGCCGAGAGCTGTACATGCCGATGAACTCACTGGAAAGTCCCGTGAACCGGTTGACCAGCAGCCACACCGATCCTGTGACCAACACGCCCGCCTACAAGGAGACCAGCGTTCATATGAACGTGTTGCCCGAAGTCGGAGAGAGTCCATTGCCCCGCATCAATTCTCGCTTCGGTCATCCGACGCCGCAGAACGGGGTGGAAGTCGAACGTAAGTGGAAGCGGCCGGACTACACCTCTCCAGGAAATGGTCTAGTGCAATTGCAGACGAAGAAATGATGGGAGGAGAACCAAATGGCTCAACCGATTCCTCTAGAAATTCCTCCGCGCAACCCGCGAGCAGAGTTGCGGTCTCGGCTGGAGCATGCGCCGGAGGAACACGCCGAAGCGATGTTGGCCGCGTACGAAGTGCTCCAGCAGCTGCACGACCGCGGTGTGCTGGAGATTATGCGCGGTGCATTGGCAGCAAGCGACGACATTCTGGAAAAGGTCGTGGACCAAGCCCGAACTCCTGAGGCCATTCGCGCCATACGAAATCTACTCTTTTGGCAACAGGTTCTCGGCAGCATTGAGCCGGAATGGTTCAAAGGTATCTTCCAGGCAATTCCCGAAGGGATAGCTCAGGCAACAGCGGAGCGCGACCAACCGGTTAGCTTTTTCGGCCTTCTTCGGCGGCTCGGCAGCAAAGATAGTTTGCGCAGTGTGGCCGCAGGCATTGACTTTTTGCAGGCCTTTGGACGGCACCTCCACGCATTAGAGCGTTCGAACTCGCAACCTTGAGAACATCTGAGCCGGTCCCTTATGCGCCTAGCAGACAAATTTGGCCGCGCCCTCGGTTCGCAGATTCTCGTTTGTGTCTGCTGTTCAGCGGCAGCTTTTGCGGATCCCGCCGTGCACTTTAGCCCGACAAATATCTTTGCTCCCGCGTCGACCCCAGCAAAATCGATCTTCGGATTGTCTCTGTTTGTACTCGCGGTAACAGGAGCCATTTTTCTAGTCGTCTTCACCTTGCTTCTTTACTCCGTCGTGAAGTTCAGAAAGCGAAAGAGTGACGATGGACGCGAACCTCCCCAGGTGTACGGCAGCAATCAGGTGGAAATAGCGTGGACTGTCATTCCCGTCCTCATTGTGGTGGCACTGTTCATGGCAACGGCGAGAGTGATTGCCGACATACAGAAGGCCTCTCTGCCTGCAAATACTATCGAAGTTGTTGCCATCGGGCACCAGTTCTGGTGGGAGTATCGCTATCCCGGCCGGGGCGTGGTCACTGCAAATGAACTGCATGTGCCGGTGAGTGATCCGGTCCATCCGACTCCGACATTCATCAAGCTGCTGTCCGCCGATACTGACCACAGTTTTTGGGTCCCACGGCTGGCGGGCAAGACCGATCTGATTCCCAACCACCCAAACAGTATGTGGATCGATCCGCAGGCGACGGGCCTTTACCTCGGCCAGTGTGCGCAGTATTGCGGGACACAACACGCCAAGATGCTGCTGCGTGTTTATGTTCAATCGAGGGATGAATTTGATCGGTGGATTCAACAGCAACACCAGCCGGCCTTCGTAAATGGCGCTGTTTCTCAGGGAAAACGGATATTCGAGACGACCGCCTGCATCAATTGCCACACTGTGGCCGGCACGGCCGCCAACGGGCGCTTCGGACCCGACCTCACCCACTTCATGAGTCGAGACACAATCGCCGCTGGCGCAGCCCCGAATACCCCCGATAAACTGCGGCTCTGGATTCGAGATCCCAACGCGATCAAGCCCGGATGTTTAATGCCAGCGATGCAATTAGACGACCGGGACTTGGACGCACTGACAACCTATTTGGAGACGCTACGTTGAAACACTTGTTGAACCTGCCGAGGAGATCGCCCGATGTCGACTGATGCCATCGCACTGCCGGGAACGGAACTGGCATCGCGTCCTATTGGCGCCAGGCTCCACGAATGGGTTACGACTGTTGATCACAAGCGGCTGGGTATTCTGTACATCATTTATGCCCTGGTGTTTCTCATGATCGGTGGGATCGAAGCGACCGTCATCCGAATTCAACTTATCCGTCCACATAACGACTTTGTTTCGCCCCAGGTCTTCAACCGAATGTTCACGATGCATGGAACCACCATGATTTTCTTTGTGGTCATGCCTGTCCTTTTCGGATTTGCGAACTATCTGATCCCACTCATGATTGGTGCGCGGGACATGGCTTTTCCGCGTCTGAATGCTTTCAGTTTCTGGATGACTGCTTTCGGTGGCTTGCTTCTCTATTTCAGTCTGGTTGGAGCCAACGGCTTGTACGGAGCGGGAAATGCCCCCGACGTAGGATGGTTCGCCTACGCACCGCTGACTTCCCAAACGTTTTCATTGGGACATAGTACCGATTTCTGGACTCTGGGAATTCTGGTTTCCGGCTTTGGCAGCATCGGAACGGCGATCAACATAGTGGCTACGGTTCTTTGCCTGCGTTGCCCAGGCATGACGTTAGCCAAAATGCCTTTGTTCGCCTGGCTCAATTTCGTGATGGCCGGCCTGGTGATACTTGCCGTCAGTCCTCTGACAGCGGCGCAGATCATGCTGCTCGTCGATCGCTACCTTGGCGGACACTTCTTCGACACCCAGGCAGGAGGCTCCGCCGTGATCTGGATGCACTTCTTCTGGATTTTCGGTCATCCGGAGGTCTATGTCCTGGTCCTCCCAGCCTTCGCCTTCGTCTCCGAGATCATCCCGGTCTTCTCGCGCAAGCCGATCTTCGGTTATTCGGTGATGGTGGGGGCTACAGTCGCGATCGGGTTCATCAGCATGAGTGTGTGGGCCCATCACATGTTCACAGTCGGCATGAGCGCAAACGTGAATACATTTTTCGTTCTGTCGACTATGGCAATTGCCGTTCCGACCGGCATCAAGATCTTCAACTGGCTGGCGACCATGTGGGGAGGAAAAATTGAGTTCAAGACCCCGATGCTGTTTTGCATCGCCTTCCTCTTCCAATTCTTGGCCGCCGGCCTCACTGGAGTCATGTTGAGCGCTGCGCCTTTCACTTGGCACCTGGGAAATTCATATTTCGTGGTCGCGCATTTTCACTATGTGATTGTCGGCGGCATTCTCTTCTCTCTTTTTGGGGCCTTTTACTACTGGTTCCCGAAGATGTCAGGGAAGATGCACAGCGAGAGGCTCGGTAAGCTGCATTTCTGGCTCTTCATAATCGGCTTCCACCTGACCTTCGACTTCATGCACATTCCAGGATTGCTGGGTATGCCGCGAAGGATCTACACCTACGAACCGGGCCGCGGTTGGGACACGTGGAACCTCATTGTGACCATCGGGGTGTTCTTCCAGGCCGCCGGGATTCTGGTCTTCTTGGGAAACTTACTCTGGTCCTACTACCGTGGCAAAGGCGCCGGAAGCGATCCGTGGGATGCGTGGACACTCGAATGGTCCACGAATTCTCCGCCGCCCGCTTATAACTTCGCCACCATCCCAGCAGTTAAGAGCCGCCGCCCGCTCTGGGACCTTAAACATCCGGACGATCCGGACTGGAAGTACGAGTAGTGGGGAAACTGTGATGAATGTGATGTCGGTAGCTGTGGCCGAACAGAGAATTGATTGGGATCGTCCTGGGCGCGGACGCGTCGGGATGTTTAGTTTAATCGGCGCCGAGTCGGCGATCTTCACAATCTTTATCGTGGCCTACCTCTTCTATGTCGGCAAGAGTCTCACGGGTCCGACGCCGAAGGACGTTCTCAGCGTCCCGGTCTTTTACACGATCTGTTTACTTTCCAGCAGTCTCACGATTCACCTGGCTGCAAAATCGCTTCGCGGCGGTAGTGTTCGAAGCTTCGGAATCTTGTGGCTCACGACCATTGCGCTGGGTGCCGCATTCCTATACGGGACCGCGACCGAGTGGCACCGGCTGATTTACCAAGAAGGACTGACGATCAGCACGAACCTTTTCGGAACAACCTATTACTCGCTGGTCGGATTGCACGGTTTTCACGTCGTCGTCGGACTTGTGGGCCTCTCCATCGTTATGGCGTTTTTGCTTCTGGGGAAAGTGAGATCAGAGCACGCGGAGCGTGTCGATGTTTTATCGCTGTACTGGCACTTCGTCGACGCAGTATGGGTTGTTGTTTTCACAGTCGTTTACGTGCTTGGACGATAGGAAAGGAACGAGAAATGGAATCGGAAATAGTGGGGCCTCAACTACAGGATCAACAGTCGCCTATTGTCCTACTGCCCTCGCCCACGGCATGGCCGATTGTCCTGGCCTTCGGCCTCACATTGGTGTTCGCGGGATTGGTGACCAGCGCTTCCGTCAGCCTTCTTGGCGCGATCCTCACGGTCGCTGGTTGCGTTGGATGGTTTCGCGAGGTGCTGCCACATGAAAAACATGAATCTGTGCAGGTGGTGGAGAAAGGGCCGGCCGTGGCCACCAGTCGCCCGCAAGTGGCTCGGGTAGCATGGATGACCCAAGAACTGCATCGCGCGCGATTGCCATTGGAGATCTATCCGATTTCCGCGGGAGTAAAGGGAGGTTTGGCCGGAAGTGTTGCGATGGCGGTCCTTGCCGTGATCTATGGAATTGTGAGTGGCCATGGAATGTGGTATCCCATCAATCTGTTGTCGGCCGGATTTTTCCCCGCAAGAACCACCATCGAGCAAATCGCTGCCTTTCATTGGGACGCTCTGATCATTGCGACAATCATCCACCTGCTCTGCTCTGTGCTCGTCGGACTTCTTTACGGCGTCGCGCTTCCAATGTTTCCCCGCGATCCGATTCTGCTTGGAGGCGCGATCGCGCCTATCTTATGGTCTGGCCTACTGCACAGCGTTCTCGAAGCCATTAATCCCGTGCTCAACCAGCGGATTGATTGGTTTTGGTTTGTGATTTCGCAGATCGCGTTTGGTGTCGTCGCCGGCGTCGTAGTTTCCAGACAAGCGCGCGTGCGGACGTGGCAATTCCTGCCGTTCGCCGTTCGTGCCGGGATTGAGGCTGCGGGACGAATAGATGAAGATGGCGAGGACGGTCATCGGCAATGACGCAGCGGCCCATTCTCGTCACGTTCGCGATAGTGGCCTTCTCGGCCGGCATGGGTTGCAGTAGTTCTCCGGGGCGACCTGGTAAGAACTCCGAGGTCGTCCCGCCGAACCAGATCATGGATTTCAAGCTGCTCTACAGTCAGAACTGCGCCGGATGCCACGGCGTGGAGGGCAAGGGCGGGGCGGCGATCGCATTGGCCAATCCCGTTTTTCTTGCAATCGCGGACGATGGCGTGATTCGCCGCATCGCCGCAAAAGGAGTACCCGGCACACCGATGCCAGCGTTTGCGCAGAGTGCGGGCGGGATGCTCACGGACAAACAGATTGATGCGCTTGTGAGTGGGATTCGGTCATGGGCGAAACCTGACGCTCTTGGCGGTCAGCCTCCACCGTCTTACACAGCGCAGGCCCCTGGCAACCCACAACGTGGCGCAAATGCTTATCAGACGTACTGCTCGTCGTGTCACGGAACGGACGGTCGCGGGGGAAATAAAGCGAGCTCAATCGTGGATGGATCCTACCTCGCTCTGGTGAGTGATCAAGAGCTCCGAACGATTGTTATTGCAGGTCGGCCGGAATTGGGTGCGCCGGACTGGCGCGGTGACGTCGAGGGCCGGCCCATGTCGGCACAAGAAATTTCTGATGTCGTGGCCTGGCTTTCTGCCCATCGGTCACAATTCCCGGGCCAGCCGTACTCGATTTCTTCCGCAGACCACGACAAGGGAGGACTTCGATGAGCGAAGAAAACGGAATTTCCAGACGCGCGATGCTCGTGAAGGTTGGGATTTTTCTTAACAGCATTGTTGGCGCTGCCTTGGCCGTGCCGATCGTGCGTTTTCTCCTTTCGCCAGTGACGCGCGAAAAAAAAGTCGGATATGAGTCGTGGCTCTCGCTCGGCAGGCTGGGGCAGTTTCCTGCCGGTCAGACTCGGCTCGCCACTTATCGCAATCCCGTGGGCAATTCTTGGGACGGCGAAACCGACAACATTGCCTGTTGGGTTCGGAACGTGGACGACAAAACGTTCCAGGTTTTTGCCATCAACTGCGCGCACCTTGGCTGCCCGGTTCGCTGGTTCCCTCAATCGAGCCTATTCATGTGCCCGTGCCATGGTGGTGCCTACTATCAGGACGGATCGCGGGCTTCTGGACCGCCGGAGCGCGGACTGTTCCAGTACAGCTACAAGATCGAGGACGGAGAACTTCTTATCAAGGCTGGCGAAATGCCGACACCGGGTCAGCCCGTCGCAAATAAGGTCGAAGGAAAAACGAGATGCGCCTGATCCAAAAAGTCGGCGAGTGGTTCGATCTGCGCCTGCAGCTGGGCACGACTATTCGCGAAACTGCCACACATCCAGTCCCTCGCCAGACCGCAAGCTGGTTCTATGTGTTCGGCAGCGCTGCGCTCACGTGCTTCATGCTGCAGATTGTCACCGGCATACTGCTTGCGCTAATTTACGTGCCTTCAGCGGGAGAAGCGTGGAACAGTCTTCAGACCCTGAATCATGGCGTCTCTCTGGGCTGGTTTATTCGGGCCCTGCACGGCTGGGGCTCGAATTTCATGGTCGCGATCGTTTTGATTCACATGGTACAAGTTTTCCTCTTCGGAGCCTACAAGTTTCCCAGAGAACTCACCTGGATCGTGGGCGTCCTTCTCTTGCTGGTGACGCTTGGAATGGCTTTTACTGGCCAGATCATGCGATTCGATCAGGACGCGTACTGGGGACTGGGCATCGGGGCCTCAATTGTGAGCCGCGTCCCCGTGATCGGCCCTTGGGCTGTCAACCTGATGCTTGGCGGCCCGATCATAGCCGGAGCGACGCTTTCACGATTCTTCGCACTGCACGTTTTTGTTGTCCCAGGACTACTGATTGCATTCGTCGGCGTGCATTTGCTCATGGTCTTGAAACTTGGAATTAATGAGTGGCCTATGCCAGGCCGAATCGTTCGGCGCGCCACATATATGCAGGAATATCACGAGCTGACGCATAAGCAGGGTGTGCCATTCGTGCCCGGCGCGGTGGGGAAAGATATCGTATTTTCCGGTTTCATTCTTCTTGCCATCGCCGCCTGCGCGGTCTACTTTGGCCCCTTCGGACCAAGCGGCCAACCGGATCCAACCATTATTCAGACTGCCCCTCGCCCCGATTTCTTCTTTCTTTGGCTCTATGCGCTGCTCTCGTTTCTTCCCCCTTCAGCTGAGACGCCGATACTGCTGATCGGTCCAGCAATCGGGCTTATTGTGCTGCTGGCGCTTCCGTTCTTCGCCGGAGAAGGTGAGAAAAGCTGGAAGCGCAGACCGATTGCCGTGCTCACAGTTCTCTTGATCGCGGTGGCTCTTGGCACTATGACGCATTTGGGTCAGCACACGCCCTGGAGTCCGGTTATGGATGCCTGGAGCAGCGAGCCGATTCCAACACAATATATTCACGGACGCACAGCCTTGGAACGCCAGGGCGCGCTCGTCTTTCAAGCCAAGCAGTGTCACAACTGTCATTCGCTGGATCATCGCGGAGGTGAACGCGGACCTGCATTGGACAGCGTTGCTCTGCGGCTCACAGAGGATCAACTAATCCGCCAGGTAATTCAGGGCGGCGGCAATATGCCGGCCTATGGAAAGAACTTGAGTCCGGCGGAAACAACTGCGCTGGTAGCATTTCTTAAGACCCTACATCCCGCAACTCAAGCGCCAGCTCGCGATGGTTCGCGCGCTATCGCGCTGGGCGCAGATGAAACTGCCCCGCGCCGCTAGGTACCTATGCCATTCGAAATCCATACCCACATTCAACACGGGTACTTCTCTTCGGTGACGACCGTTATTTTGGTACTCCTGGTATTTGTCTACTCGCGCGGCTGGTTTCGTCTTCGACGGGCTTCATCGATTTCGTTTCCACCGTGGCGTCTAGCTGCCTTTGTAAGTGGACTGTTTGTAATATGGGTCGCTCTGGGCTCGCCTTTGGCCACACTTGATCACCAGTTGCTCACTATTCACATGGCAAAGCATCTTTTGTTGATGGCAGTGGGCGCTCCTTTGATTATATTGGGAGCCCCGGCTCTGCCACTGTTGTGCGGGCTCCCGAAATGGTTCCTGCGTCGTAGTCTGCTTCTCCGCAGCAGGACGCCGCCACTGCTCGGACATTTTCTGGGTAACCCTGTTTTCTGCTGGCTCGCGGGTACTATCGCCGTAATCGCTTGGCATATCCCCACTCTGTTCCAGCTGGGCCTATCGTCAAACACTTGGCACATCTTGGAGGACGCATGCTTTCTGTCGGCGGGTCTTCTGTTCTGGTGGCCTATCGTTCGGACTGGGCCGCGTGACGCCAAAGGTCCTCAATGGTCCATGCCCTTGTACCTGTTTCTCGCCACGGTTCCTTGTGACATTCTTTCCGCGTTCCTCACTTTTTGCGGGCGTGTTGTTTACCCAAGCTATCTATCTACAGCGTGCATCTTCAGTTTATCTCCTCTGCAGGATCAGGAGTGTGCCGGCGCCCTGATGTGGGTTTGCGTAACATTTGCCTATCTGATCCCCGCAGTTGTGATCACTATGCAGATCCTCTCACCCGGCGTTGCTCACAGAGAAGCGCAAAGCGCTTTGTACGAATTTCCAGAAGCCGAACTGAGTGGCTCAGAAGCGGAGGTCATCTAAAACATGGCAGCCGACCCCATGCTCATTATTAGCGCCCGGATTATTAGCGCCCGGCCGGGACTCGCGCTCGATCACCCTCAAGCTCGCACAATACGATCCGCAGTGGCCGATTACTGGGCCCTCACCAAACCGGAAGTTAGTTTTCTGATCGCAATTGCAACCTTCACTGGTTTCTATCTGGCGCTTCCAGCTTCGGTTCCTGATCTTCCGTGGTTACGGCTGATGAACACCTTATTGGGTACACTGCTGGTCGCAAGCGGCACCGGTACGTTGAATCAATATATCGAACGTGGCTTCGATGCCCAGATGCGCCGGACTGCGCGGCGACCGCTCGCTGCCGGCAGGTTGAAGCCTTCGCCGGTTTTATGGTTCGGGATAACGCTTGCTTCTATTGGGGGCATCTATCTCGCGACAGCCGTCAATTTGCTTGCGAGTCTGCTCGCGCTTGTTACGCTGCTGTCTTGCTTATTTCTGTACACTCCGCTCAAACGAAAAACACCTGCGTGTGTCCTGGTCGGCGCCCTTCCTGGTGCCGTGCCTCCTCTGGTCGGCTGGGCAGCAGCATCGGGCAGGTTGAGTTTGGAAGCGTGGATACTCTACGCCATTCTGTTCCTGTGGCAGTTCCCGCATTTCATGGCAATCGCGTGGATGTATCGAGAAGACTACGATCGCGCGGGTTACTTCGTGCTGCCCCAGAGGCAGGCGAGAGATCGTCCTGTGGTTTTGCAAACCATGCTGCCCCTCCTGGCTTTGCTTCCCGTCAGTGTGCTGCCGGCCTCAGCAGGCCAGCTAAGCATTTTCTACTGCATCGGCGCTTTGCTCCTGAGTTTGGGGTTTTTCTACTGCGGGACACAATTCGTGCTTTACAGATCCAGCGCGGCTGCGCGCCAACTCCTTTTGGCATCCATCATTTATCTTCCATCGCTATTTGTGCTGATCATGCTTTTTAGCGGCTAGCAGGGAGAACCCAAACAAACCGTGATTACTTATTTTGAGTTGCTCCGCTCACGGCTTATCTTCGGGAGGAATAGGCAGCTTCTCCTCGATCTTGCGGATTTTCTTCGGTGCATGTCGGCGGAAGAGACGCTTCATGTCCGGCGTAAATTCACGTAGAAGATTTCCAATTGCATCCGAACTGAGGGCACCACCAAAGCGGCTCATGGTGTCCCCGACATTTCGGTCATGTCTCGGGTAGTAGGAGTTTTGTAGTGCACTGGTGAACAGAGCGCCCAGAAACTCAGAGCTGTTGAATGTGCTATCGCCGCTGTCATTCTTGGTAACCACCACCCTGGTTGCTGAATACCATATCCGGGAAGTAAACATTCTTTTGCGCGAAGGAAAATAGCGAGGATCTTGATGCAGGATCGTCGACGGCAAAAGTCCGGATGAATCTCCGCGATTCTGTGTCTGCCAAAGTCGCGCCAAATCGCTTCGCCCAACCCTGCGCACCTCCGCCGTAGTGGGGCCACTGTCCCATTGCGTGGGCCCAAGAGGCCTGAAAACCTGCTGACGCGAATGTGTAGGGCGAATGCCTGCCTTTCAGAAAAAGGTGGAATTTGCAATGCGCGGACAGGGGAGTGTAGATGAACGAACCGTTGGTCACTGTCGGTTATTTGGTATTCGCCGACGACCGGGCAATTGTTTCGGGTACCGTGAAGCTGCACGGGTTGGTCACCTTTTGATCCACCGATCCCTGCTGAATCGATGTTGGCTGGCTATCGCCGGATCCCTCGACGGCGGTAATCGAAGAAGGTAACGGCGTCTCTCGTTGGGCGGATGAAGACTGCGCGGGGGCGGAATCGTGCGCCATCGCGATCGACATCGTTACCAGCAAGAGACGAGTTATCGACCCTATTCTTTCACTCACTTCGGCAACTATGGGAATTGAGGCAGAGAGTCTTATGCCTATTATTTGGCCGGTGCTGTCTGCCCACATGCTCCTTCGGTGCTAACCTTGCGGTGCACGATTCGCATCTTCACGGTGTCGCTCGGGAAGTCCAGGTACATCAGGCGTTTCTCAAGGCGAACCGGGACAGAATTGTTTGGGCCAGTGCAGAAGGCAAATCATCGAGTTCGGTCTCGTAGCGCCCAAGGTAGACGTTACAGTTCAATCGCACGAAAACGTTGTAGAGATAGTAGTGCGACTGCAATGGTGTGCGAACAGGATCAGCACCTGTTCTTACGGGCGGCGTCGCCACATCCTGTTTCTCGACACTGACGATTGTTCCTTGTTGGGGTTGTTTGGACTGACCGGCTGCGTAAGTAACCGTCACCGCGATGACGACGGCAAGAATGCTGACACACGAACTGAGTTTCATAGGTCTCCAGAGATAGTTGAGGCAATCCAGTTGCCACGGATCGCGCATCCTAAGTCCTTGGTTGGAATTGGATTGCTCTACCTTGCTTGCAGGGCCTAGTCAGCCGTTGGACACGCTGACAGCATCCGGACGCGAGGCCGCTCAGAACGGGAAGCGCACCGAGAGAATCCACCGATGGTTGTCTCGGTGGAACTGCGTCACGGCGATCTGTACACCGCCGCCAATCGTAAGATGGAGTCGCTCTGCCAGTGGAAAGCTGCCCAGCACGAGTCCCGGAGTCAGGAAAACTTCCTTCTTTCCATCCAAAGTGCCGCCCGACCAAAAAGTGGAATTTTGTTCGATCATGGGCCAGATCTTTCCGTTGATCTTACGATCTACCGCGGTATTGAAGATGATCATCCGACCCAGGAGATCCGCGCCAGTGGCTGGAAGACTAGCACCAATTGTGCTCTGAATGTCCCAAGACCCGATGCCCTTCGCGGCCGCAAAAGTGGGGGACAAGACAGTGTGACCCAGTCCGTTCGGCGGGGTCCCCGTCGGAAACGATCCACCAAGAAAGAATCCAACAAAGTAGTCGCCCTTGCCCTCAGGTGCGGAAAATGCCCGAAACTTCGCTTGCCACGCGAGGTCTCCAAAGCCATCCCGGGTCGTTGATTCATGCACCAGGTAGTTTGGCGGGAAAATCC
>WNFC01005846.1_pt1 | contig 13505 bp, 8 predicted proteins | sample 5400541 | NCBI WGS metagenome assembly WNFC01 (sample SAMN13153342, study PRJNA577476) | soil metagenome | isolation source: 120 cm saprolite under Douglas fir tree site 2 hole 2 replicate 1 | place: USA:California | collected 2015-04-18
AGCGCATCCGTTACGGCGATCAAGCGATAAGCGCCGTCGTAAGCGTAGCTCGTGGCATTACCCTTCTCATCAATCACGGAAGTTCGCCGCCCGGCGAGATCATAGACGAAGGTAACAAACGAAAGATCCGGGTGCGTGATCTTGTTAACTCTACCGACGGCATTGTAAGCGGAAAGCGTCGAACGGCTGAGGGCGTCGCGCACTTTCGTCAAGCGGCTCCGTGCGTCGTAGAAATAAAAGGTGGTGATGCTGTTGGCGTCCCTGCTCTGTGTTAGGTTTCCTACCGCGTCATACGTAAGAGTCGTCACTTTTCCGCGCGCGTCGGTTGCCGTCAATACTTGCCCGCGAGCGTTGTAGGTAAACGTAGTTGGGTTGTTCAGCGCGTCTGTCGTGGTCAGCAGATTGCCGGAGGCGTCGTAGGTATTGGTTGTGACGCCATTCAATTTTTCCGTAGCAGTCAGCACTTCCGCAAGACCGTTGTAGGTGTAGGTTGCCGTGCCTAACGAATCGGTTTCCGAAAGCCGGTTGCCGTTCGCATCGTAGCTGTAACTTACGATGTGATTCAGCGCATCAGTCCTTGCTATGACATTCAACTGGTTATCATAGGTCCAGGTCTGGACCTGTGAGGCGCCACCGCTACCACAGTTACACAGTCCTTCCACGCGGGTAACTACGTTCAGACCTTTGCTTTTGTCGATAGTGTATTTCGTCACGTGGGACAGAGCATCAGTCACGTCGGTCTCGGTCGCGTTAACGTAATTAAGCGAGTAGTGCTCAACGCCGCCCTGGCGTTCGGATGTGATCGCCCGTCCTTGCCCGTCATAAGTATGAGACTCGACGACATCCCCCAGCGCGTTGGTAACTGTCGTCAAGCGGTTATTACCGTCATAAGCGAATTGAAAAGCGGAATTGTCCGCATAAGTAACGGATAGCAGTTTATTGGCGGCGCCATAGGTGTAGGTGGCGATGGTTCCCATGGTGTCGCTAATCGAAAGCACCTGGCCGTTGGTATTGGTGGTGAATGACAGCACTCGTCCGAATGGATCGGTAACCGAAGTCAACTTTCCGCCGCTGTCGTACGCAAGTGTAGTTTGATTGCCGATGCGGTCGGAGAGCGAGACTAGTTTGCCTGCCGAATTGAACTGGCGCACACTGCCGTCGGTCGTGGTTACTGTGAAGTTAGTGCCACCATTTTGAACAAGCGAGCCTTGGAAATCTCCTTCAAGAGGGGCAAAGCTGCCCGCTGAGCCGACCGAGCGCCCCAGGTAAATTGCTCGGCCGTCCTGCCGGTTAAGGCGCGCGAGGTTGTTGTCGTAAGCCGTAACCGATTCATCGTATTCACTCGACCAGCCTCTACCAAACAAGCCGATGCGCTGTGAATTGCTGTTGTAGGTTCGCGTAATGTTTATTGCCGCTCCAACGCCAGGCAAAGTGTAATCGCCCTGCTGCAAATACATGTTGCCGTTCGTAACGTTGACCGGTCCGCCTATTCTCGCGTGACACGAGCAGGTGCCATCATTCTCACCGTCTCCGATGACATAGAGGGTCACAGTACCGGTGGCGTAAAGGAACAAGTTATCGCGAATCGTGTAGGTGAAACTATCCGAGCCGACGTAGCCTGTGTTGGCTATGTACGTATACTTGTCGGGGTTAACGTTAACCAACACACCATGCTGCGGGGCAACTGCCAAACCATCCAGGACGAATGGATCACCATCAGGATCAGTATCATTCAACAGCGGGCTCAGCAAGAGACTGCCATGCACGGCATAAGAGTCGGGATTAGCGACGGGAGCTTGGTTTACCGCATTGATGGTGACTGTTGCGCTGGACGAAGCGTAAAACTTGTCACGAATAATGTAGGTGAAACTATCCGAGCCAACGAAACCAGAATTAGCTATGTATCGGAACTGATCTGCGCCAACCGGAGTTAACACACCGTGGGCCGGACCGATTGCCAGGCCGTCAAAGATAATCGTGTCGCCATCCGGATCGCTGTCATTTGCCAGCAGGTTCAACACAAGGCTGCCGTGCACAGTATACGAGTCAGGGTTCGCCACGGGCGGTGAGTTAGTAGACGTGGAGCTAAGTTCGTTGACTCGCATGTGCGCGGTTGTGGCCGCGAGGACGCAAGTGACTGCTAAGGCGACGAGGGCAATGACGAGACGGGGGATTCTCATTTTTGTTCTCCGTGATTGAATTTTGACGATGTCCGGAGCGACCTCACGGAAAGGAGGGTGTGCCTTCATCAGGACGAGAGCGAAGTGTTGCTTAGCGGGGGTCTCGCCCGATTTGTGAGAAGCGGCGGCAGATTATTACGAGGTCATAAACGTGTCAACAAGCTCAAGCGAGAGGGTGGTTTTAGCAAAATGCCAAGCTACTTGCATCGACGTTCTCGTTGACGATGCTTGTTCTGACAGGCTATATTTAGGTCAGCATTACGTGGTCCATTAGTAATGCAGCCCCACAGTTCAATCGCCCCATCCGGCGGAAATTCCAAACAGCCCAATTCAAGAGCCCAAGTTAGAAAGGTTCGCCTTCCGTTATGTCATTAAAAATTGACGATCTCCTGCGTATCGCGACCGGCCAGAGCGCGTCCGATTTGCACCTTAAAGTTGGCGCGTTTCCGGTAATGCGCATTGGCGGCGAGCTGCACCCCGTTGCCGACGCGCCGCGCTTAAAACAGGAAGACACGCTGGACATGGCATTCGCGATGATGTCGAACCGGCAGAAGCAGCGCTTCAAAGAAGTCTCTGAAGTTGACATTGGCTACGGTGTTGCGGGTCTGGGAAGATTTCGCGCCAATATTTTTCAACAGCGCGGCACGGTGAGCATTGTGCTGCGGGTCATTCCCGATCAAACAAGAAACACTGCTGAACTCGGACTGCCTCCGATCATCGATCGCATCGCCGAGGAACGTCGCGGATTGATCATCGTCACCGGCTCGACGGGCTCGGGAAAATCGACGACGCTCGCGGCAATGATTGACAGAATCAATGCGCGACGCAGCGGACACATCGTCACTATTGAAGATCCAATCGAATTTCTGCATCGCGACAAGATGTCGTTCGTCACGCAACGCGAAGTGGATGTTGACACGCGTTCATTTGCCGAAGCACTGCGCGTCGCGCTGCGTCAGGATCCGGATGTAATTCTGGTTGGCGAAATGCGCGACTATGAAACGATCGAAACAGCACTGACCGCCGCCGAGACCGGGCATCTGGTGTTGTCGACGTTGCACACGCTTGATGCAACCGAAACTGTAATGCGCATCGTTTCCAGTTTCCCGTCGCATCAACAAAAATCTGTGCGCATTCAGCTCGCCGGCATTCTCAAAGCGGTTATCTCCATGCGACTGGTCCGTGCGGCCAAGGGCGCCGGACGAGTGCCCGCAGTTGAGGTGATGGTCTCAACCGCTCTGATTCGCGATTACATTATCAACGAAGAAAAAACCTATTTGATGCGCGAAGCTATCGCGGCCGGCACGTCGCAATACGGCATGCAGACATTTGATCAATCGCTTTTCCACTTGTTCCAGTCAGGACTGATTTCGATGGAAGAGGCCCTGCACAACGCCAGCAACGTCGATGAATTCCGCATGCGCGTCTCGGGCATCCTTTCAGCCGAACAGGCAATGGACGGGGTGTCGCGTGGCAATGGACCGACCGCCTCCAACAATTCGCGCGAAGACGTTTTCGTAAAGCACTAGGTTAGTGGGCAGTGTGCGGTGGGCAGTGGGCAGCCAGGAGCGAAAGGCCCGCTTTTTAATGCGGGAGTGAATTCATCAAGCCGTTGAGCAGCTTTCCTACCTCACCAGCTCGTCGCATTACTTGATCAATTGTTGCCGAATTCAGATATCGTAAACGCCCGGCTATCAGAATTTGAGTTTCGACTTCACGTAACGAACCATACGCGATCGAAAGGTGTCGGAGAAAATCCAAAGTTGTACGACGCCCTTGTCCTTCGGCAATATTCGAAGGGACCGAAACCGCTGCTCGCCTTATCTGACTGGTCAACGCATAAATTTCTTCACGCGGAAAGCTCCTTGAGGCTCTGTACACATCTTCAACTAAATCCATCGCCTTTTGCCACGCAATTAGCTCTTGATAGTTTTTAACTTTCATTTTGCCTCCTTTTAAATGGAAAAAATCTCTTTGCCCACCGCTCACTGCCCACCGCCCACTGCACACTGCCCACTGCACACTGCCCACTGCTCACTGCCCACCGACTCTCAGGCGCCGCATGACGCGCACGCCGCTGCGCCAGTCTTCATTAATATCGAATCGATAGATTTCGATGTCGGGCGCGATTGAGCGCGCGAGGGTGTTGAAGGCAGGATGAACGCGCAAGGTGGGCGCTACGAGATAGATCAACGGTGGCTCATTCTTGATTTTTCTATCACCGAAAAGTTTTGCTTTCGAGATGTGTCCGCGACGGCGATGGGCTTCGACGCGTTGCCAATAATCTACGCCCTGCAAGACGTGTTCGCGATCTTCGGAAACTTTCAATTCGATCACCGCCAGCCGGCCGTCGTGTCGCAGTGCCAACAAGTCAATAGGCCGGACACTGATGGCCCCGCCGCGCGCCGTGCGAAATTGCGCATGCAATGGCGCGATGATCAAACCCGGATCGAGTTTGGTGATGTCGCGACGCAATAACGACTCGAGCCAGGCTTCGGCGGCGTTGCGATACAACGCGTGGCGACGGTCGCCGGTACGCGCCGCACGATGTTCCTGCAAATCGCCGAGCAGATTCTGAAACTCGCGCTCACTTTTCTCTTCAAGCAGTCGCCGCCTTGAACCTTCGAGGCCAAACCAAACGCGCTCGGTTCCCATGATTTGACGAACGCGCGCGAATGGCAGCCCAAAGTAACGGAGCGTCTCGCCTTGCCGCGCGCTTACCACGTCAATTGCATTCGGAGCGATCGACTTTATGCGGGCTGCGACTTTAGTGCGCGCTGCGGGCAGGGTCGGCGGGAAACGTCGCAAACGCCTTTTCCAAAGTTCCTCACGAGCGGGCACCTCGACGTGCACCAACTCTGTCAACTGCTGATCGACTTCATAAACCGTGATCGTGTCGCGCAGGCTTTGGCGTAATAAGGCGACTCGTTGCAGAACCGGCTTGAGCAGATCCGTTTCAACTATCAACCGGAGCTGTTGAATGTAAGGAGCGCGAGCCCGCTCGCTAATCCGCTTGAACCACAACAAAGCTGCCGCAAGAAAAGCATCAGCGTCGCTCGGTTTGCCGGCGGCAACGAGTCCAGTTAGGGCGATGCGTTCATGCTTCAGCCGCAGCAGAATTCGCGCATAGCGTCCCGGCTGGCCGTGGCGCGCGCCCGGGCTCAGCGAAGCTCGTTCAATTCTCGCGCCCGGTTGATTTGCACAAACGATTTGAGCCAGACCTTCGCAACGCGCCTGCCTTGCTGCCTTGACCGTCAAGGCAATGGCCTTTGCGGACGCACGCGGAACAAGTTCGATTACGGGGCGGTCCGCGCCCATTCTTCGCGATGCTGCAAGCGTTAGTTTTCCGCCGCTCCATTCCCAGGAGAAGATTTTCCAGGAACGTGTCCCCTTCTCCATCCAGCAGCCGAGCAGCAATCGTCCGTTCGCCACAAACACTTCCAACTCTTTTTGGTTAAGCGCCTGCGAATCGCCGTTGGCGATGGTGAGAAACCACTCAACGTGCGCCTGAAACAGCTCGGCGATGGTTACTCGGGCTGTTTCTAAACGCTCGGGAGTATTTACTCGTTGCATTGAGGTGCAGACAACGCTGAGCAGCAACTACAGCTCGGCTGTTGATTCGCGGCGAGTTGAGGGTGATTTTCTTGCGGCGGATTATTCCAGACGGCTCTTCTGAGATTGCAAATTCCAAATTCCAGATTCCAGATTGGAGATTACAGAGATCTCAAAAGCGCCTGTTCGGCGTTACTTCTACCGTGTGCTACCATTTTCAGTCAATAAAATTCGCGTTAACAAACGAAACAAAACTTAGAAACCGACAATGAAAAACGTTTACCTCGCAGCATCTGTGCGCACGCCAATCGGCCGCTTTGGCGGCACGCTGGCTTCATGGAGCGCAGCCGACCTCGGTGTGGCCGCGGCGAAAGAGAGTCTCATGCGCGCAAACCTCAGTCCGGATCAAATTCAACAATCGATTTGGGGTTGTGCGCGGCAAGCCGGTGGTGGTCCAAACGTCGCACGCCAAATTACCTTTCGAGCGGGCGTGCCGGAAACAGTGCCGGCATTCACGGTCAACCAGGCTTGTGGTTCGGGACTCCAGGCAATCGTGCTAGCGGCCCAGCGAATCATGTTGGGTCGCGCTGAAGTCGTGCTCGCCGGTGGGACCGAAAGCATGTCACGCGTTCCTTATTTCGCTGAAGGCGCGCGCTGGGGCGCGGCGATGGGAAATACCGAACTGGTTGATGGCATGTATCGCGATGGCTTTAACGATCCTTTGTCCGGACTGGTAATGGGCGAGACAGCGGAAAACCTGGCGCGGCAGTATCAGATCGATCGCGACGCGCAGGATGAATTCGCTTTGCGTTCACAGCAACGCGCGCAGGCGGCGATTGAATCGGGCCGTTTCGATGGGGAAATAGTTCCACTCGATGTTAAAGGCCGCAAGGGCGAGACGACTAAATTTGTCCGCGACGAACACTGTCGTTTCGGCACGACGAAAGCTGACCTCGCAAAATTACAGCCCGTGTTTTCAAAAGACGGAACGGTGTCGGCGGGAAACTCTTCGGGCATAACTGACGGCGCGGCGGCCGTAGTTGTTATGAGTGAAGAGGCATTGAAAAGCAGTGGCGCCGAAGCGCAAGCACGAATTGTGGATTACGAAGTTGTTGGCGTGGCGCCGGAGATTATGGGTATTGGACCAGTGCCGGCAGTACGTGCGCTACTCGCCCGCAACAAAGTGACCCTGGATAACATCGATCTAATCGAACTTAACGAGGCTTTTGCAGCGCAGGTGATTGCCTGCGATCGCGAACTTAAATTTGATCCTGAGCACTTGAACGTTAATGGCGGCGCGATTGCCCTGGGTCATCCCATCGGCTGCACCGGCGTACGCATCACGACCACTTTGTTGCATGAGTTAGCCAGGCGTAACGGCAAGTTCGGATTGGCGACGCTTTGCGTCAGCGGCGGGATGGGATTGGCATTGCTTTTGGAACGATCATGACGACCAGGGCTGTGCGTTTTCAGGGTTTTTGAACTCTTCAGGCCAACCTCGCGTGATGCCCGTTGCATCCGAAGGCCACATTTATTCTGATCACTAGGACAGGCTGGAAAGCCAGTCCTACTAAGAAAGGTTCACTGTGAAGAAAATCAGTTTTGCTGCATTCATCATCGCGTTGGCATTTGCTTTTGTTTTGCCGGTTGAAGGCTTTGCGCAACGCAGCCGGAAAGCGGCCCCAACGCCAGTCAATCCAACCTCAGGTCTACTGTCCTCTTTGCCGCCTTCTGATGCCGTCGCGCTGATTAACGTAAATCGGCTGCTCGACGAAGCGATGCCCAAGCTATTGGCGGAAAATCCGGCGCGGCTCGCAGAAGTCAATAACGAACTCGCGAATTTCAAGACCCAAACTGGTTTGGATCCACGCTCGTTTGATCAGGTTGCGCTTGGCTTTCGTTACCTGTATCCGGCCGAAGGCATCACGAAGATTAGTACAGTTGGGATTGCGCGCGGCACATTCAATGCAGGTGCGATTGTTGCTGCCGGACGCCTGGCGGCCAACGGCAAGTACGTGGAACAAAAATATTTGGGCAAGACGATCTATATTTTTACGCTCAATCGCCAACTGAAACTTCTCGGGCTGTGGGACATCAAGGTGGGCGACCTCGCGGTTACATCGGTCGGCACCAACATGATTGCGCTGGGTGAACTCGATGCCGTCCGTGGCGTCATTGATTCGAACCGAAACCGCAAATATGCGAACCCGGAACTGATCGCGCTCGCCAGCCGCGACCCAAACGCAATCGTTGGTTTTGGCGGAAACCTGACGGAAAAGTTGTTGCAAAATTTGCGGACTACTAACGACGGCGTGGCCCGTCAAATAACTGCGGTGCGGCAGGTCTATGGAACGTTAGGTATGACAACTACTGACCTGGAACTGATGATGGCCGCGCGTACCGTTGATACCGATTCGGCGCGCAACCTCAGCGACACAGTGGAGGGCTTGAAACAGTTTGGCGCAATTTTCATCAATCGATTGTCAGCCGTGAAAGGCGCGCTGGCCCGAAGCGCTTTGAACAATCTCAAGATCACAACACAAGGCAATGAGTTGCAGCTACGCACGGCGGTCGCGCAATCGCAGGTCACGCCGTTGATTCGGGGATACTAGGAGAAGTGAAGAGTGAAGAGTGAAAAGTAGTAAAGTGATGAGTGATGGCACTGAATATTGATTATTGGGTGCTGGAAAGAGAAGCGCCGTGAAGATGAACTCTCGCGGCGCTTTTTATTCCCGGCTAGCCTCAACCCTCAGTACTTTTCACTTTTCACTTTTCACTCTTCACTTCGTTTGACCACTACTTCTTTCGGATTGGTAGTTGCGGCCGCGGCGCTGGCGCTGCCACCGGTTCATCCTCTTCCATGCCATTCAGCACGGCGGTGTAGATCTTAATCTTTCCCGCCTGCTTCATCTGCTGAGTAACCGCCGCAACATAGTCATCGAACACCTGGTTTTGCCGTGCGCCAAGCATTGTTTGAGTTAACTGCTGGCGCTGTTTAGCAAAATCGGCGAGGTCCGCTTCGTTCCGCAACTTCACGCCAACGATCACAAAGTTGTCGCCAACTCTCACCGGTGTCTTCGTTACCTCGCCAGTCTTCAAGGCATAAACGGCTTCGTCCAACGCCGGGCTCGTGCCCGCTTTCCCTAAAGGCGAGCCGAGCTTGTAGCTGCCCTCAGTCGCAACTTCGAATCCTGCCTTTTCGCCGGCAGCCTGCACATCCGCAGCCGATTTTAGAGATGAAGCGAGTTCGTTTGCCTTCTGCTCAAGTTGCTGTTTAGCGCGCTCCTGCTTCAAAGCTTGCGCGACTTTGGTTTTGACTTCATCAAAATCTGGGATGCGAGGTTCTCGCTTTTCGACCAGCACCGGCACGGCGAAACCGGCTTTGACCCCGGTCCGTTCGCCAACGTCGCCCGGATTGTTTAGAGGAGCAACGACTGCTTCAAACTGCTGGCTGCTGCCGATGTCGGGAACGTCGTCGCCTGGTTTGACGAAAGGTGTTTCTTTAACCATCTCAGCCGGCTTCATGTTTGCTTCGGCTGCGAGTTCCTGCGCAACTTTCTGCACATCCTTCGTTTCCTTCAGCCGATTCTGAGCCCGCTCGGCGAGTTTGGCCACGGCCGCATAGCCCTTGCGATTACGCAGCGACGCGAGCAGCTCGGACTTCGCTTCCTCAAAAGTTTTAGGGACTGAGTCGCCGCGACGTAGGATGTACCAGTTACCAGCATACTTGATGGGAATATCCGAAATGTCGCCGGGCTGCATATCGATGGTGCGGTCGTAAAGGCCGTTGATCTTGTTTGGGTTCTTCTTGTAAGGACTAGCAAGATATCCGCCGCTCTTCGCCGTGGCCGCGTCTTCTGAATTGCCCCGCGCGAGATCGGCAAAAACTTTTTCGCTGGTTTCCGGACTTGCGGCCCGTGCTTTGGCGATTAGGTCCTTCGCCTTCTGTTCGACCTGCGCGTCGAGATCTTTGCGCGCAACTTTCAAAACTATTTGCTGCACTTTTCCGCCGCCCTGTTTGGCTTGAGGTGGCAGCTTATCGAATTCGTCGCGCAGGTCTTTGTCTGATATTGCTATCTTAGCGCCGGCTTTTTCCTGATCGATGTAGAGGTAGCGAATTTTTTTTTGCGGCTCAAGATAACGATAGTCGGTCTTGTGCTGCTCGTAATAATCCTTGAGCTCTTCATCTGAAGGCTGGATCTTTTCGGCAAGCTTTTCCGGCGACAACACTATGTAGCTAACGTCGAAACTCGTGTTCTTGCGCTTGTAGTCTTCCTGGACTTCTTCATCGGACACTCTGACAGCGGCGGTGACGAAAGCTTTTAGTTTCTCCTGCGCAATTTCGTCGCGCACGTTTCGCTCAAATGATTCCAGATTGCCATAACGCGCTGTCACAGATTCCTTATAGCGGTCGAGACCGACGAATTGACCTGAGGCATCGGAAAACTGCTTGCGAATTTTGTCCGCCACTTCCGCATCGCTTGCCGCGAGGCCAAGCCGGGCAGCCTCTTGCGCCACCACGCGATCGCGTATCAAACCATCCAGAAACCGTTTGTTGCCGCCCAACTGCGCCAAACTAATGCGGCCGCCAAACATCTGCGTGTAGTTTTCTTTAAGCTGGGCCACCTGGGCCACAGTTATTTCCTCGCCGTTGACTTTGGCAATTACTTCAGTGTTCTTGGAAGGTTCAACGTTACTGGAGTTCCTTCCCGGCGCGTAAAAGACAATAAGACTGACGGCCATCAACACAGCGAAGCCAATAATGATGATGCTGCGCGTGCGTTCCAGCCGCGATAGTTGTTTGAGCATTACTTCTACCTCACTTGCAAATGGCGGATTGTAAAGGACGCGCGGCGGCGCTGCAAATACAGGTGTCGGGTATCAGGTGCCGGGTATCAGGTGCCAGGTGCCAGGTGACTACTAACGATCACAACAGCCGACACCCGACACCCGACACCTGACACCCAGCACCTGATACCCGTCACCTGATACCTGACACCTTTCACCCGCACCTGACACCCGACACCCGTCATGCTATTTTCTCTTCTCAATGAACTCCATTAGTAGCACGGCGGGCTTATGGATCGGATTCTCTTTATTCATCCTCTTTATGCTGAGTCTGGATCTAGGACTCTTCAATCGCCGCGCCCACGCCATCAAATATCGCGAAGCGGCCATCTGGAGCGGGATATGGGTCACGCTGGCGATGATCTTTGCCGGCATCGTGTTTTATTTCCAAGGCACAGCGCGCGGCCTGGAGTTTGTCACCGGCTACCTGATCGAGCTGTCTCTCTCAGTTGATAATCTGTTTGTCTTCCTGCTGATCTTTTCTTACTTCAAGGTCCCTTCAAAGTATCAACACCGCGTGCTGTTCTGGGGCGTGCTGGGCGCATTGGTCATGCGCCTGACCATGATCTTCGTAGGCGCCAGCCTCATCAATCGCTTCCACTGGATCATCTACATTTTCGGCGCCTTCCTCGTTTACACCGGCATCAAAATGTTCACGCAGGAAAATAACGACTTCCAACCCGAAGACAACGCGCTGGTGCGCTTTGTGACGCGCGTCGTGCCCATGACGCGCACGTACGAAGAGAAAAAGTTTTTTACGAGAATCAATGGCCGGCTGATGGGCACGTTGCTGTTGCTGGTGCTGGTGATTGTTGAAGTAGCGGATCTGGTTTTTGCGGTAGACTCGATTCCCGCCATCTTTGCAATCACCACCAATGCCTTCATCGTTTACACCTCAAACGTCTTTGCGATTCTTGGTTTACGCTCGATGTACTTCCTGCTCGCCGGCGTGGTGGAAAAGTTTCACTACTTAAAGATCGGCCTGGCGATTGTGTTAACTTTCATCGGTGCGAAGATGCTGATAGTGGCTGTCCACATCAACATTCCTATTTGGATTTCACTCGTCTTCGTCGCCGTTGTGCTGCTCAGCTCCGTCGCCGCCTCGCTCGTCTGGGCCAAGCACCCGGACACGAATATCGAAGTTGACCTGCCCGAAGGCTTCGATTCGCCTTTCGAAGCTGAGGAAATTGAGAAAGAAGGCGAGCAAATCCGCAAGTAGGCGCCTCTGGCAGAGCAGTAGCAAAACGGCTGTTGAACCGCTTCTCCCCGCTGTGTTAAATTCAAAATGACGGTCAGAGGCTTGGTAATGAAGGGTTTGCCGCTGACTCCGCCCGACTTCTTCACACCTTTGCGCGTTGCCTTTGCCTGCGGTTCACTATTCAGCCGCCGGCGCGCGTCGCTGTTGTATTTGCCCCTCAGTTCTAAATAGCTCAGAAAAATGGCCACTAAATCCCGTCGTTTTGTTTTTGATTGGTGGGTAGTCCAGAAGCGCATCGTCTACCTCATCATCCTTATCGTTGCTCTCTGCGGGCTTGCCGGCGGAGGCGCGCTTTACGTCTGGAAATATGGCAATCCACTCAGAAATGTGGGCATAGGCACAAAACTCCCCGCGGGCGCGCGCTTCATTGCGTTTGAAGGCGAGGTGCGAGTCATCCGCGCCGCTACCCGCGAAACCGTTACACCGGGCGGCGATACCGAACTCTATCCGGGCGACACGGTGCAAACGCTGGCAAGTGGCCGGGCGCGCGTCGGCATGGCCGACGGTTCCACGCTGGTCGTTCGTCCCAACAGCACCATCATTATCCGCGACAATGCCAGCGAAGATGATGGCAAGAAGACTAACGTCCATGTCGTCGTTGATAGCGGTCAAATGTACGTGCGCACTGAGCAGCAGCCGGAAGGCACAAACAATGTGGTGGAAACGCCGAAGACTAAAAATAAACTTGGCGAACAGACTGGCGCCAGCTTTGGCGTGAATCCTGAGGGCACGGAAGAGATTCGCGTCAACAACGGTGCGATCGAAACAACAAATCGATCGGGAGAGAAAACTACGCTACACGGTGGCGAGTATGTATCAGTGAATCCCTCGGGAACCATTTCGCGGCCGCAAAAGTTGCTGGACATTCCAGCGCCGTCTGAACCGCGCGATCTCGAGCGAGTGTTTGTCGGCGACAATGGCGCGGCAAATATTTCTTTGAAGTGGCTGCGGCCACAGTCCGGCACGGCGTCGTTTTATCGCGTTGAAGTCGCGACCTCTCCTTTCTTCGTGGCGGACGGCAAAGTCATCGAGCGCGATCAGCTTGCTTCAAATGAATTCACCGCCAGCGATCTGCGGCCTGGCACTTATTTCTGGCGCGTGCGCGCCACTGCCTCGAGTGGTCAAACCAGCGACTGGAGCGACCCTAAAAAATTTATTATCGCAAACCGCGGCTCGGGCTCGCGCGTTGCGGTTTCAAATCTGACTGCCGAATTGCTGGGCGGCAATGTTTATCTGGTTCGCGGGCACTCGGAAGTCGGCAACACTATTCGCGCCGCCGGTCGCGACACGCTGGTAGCCACCGACGGTTCATTTCAACTGCAAATTACCGCGGCGCCGGGAACGCAGGAAGTCGTTGTTGACGCGGAAGACCCGCGCGGCAACAGCAGTCAGTATCGTGTGGCGCTTTCGGCTCGCGGCGGACGCGGGCGCGGCTGATTGTCTTAGTTTTAGTTATGCCCAGACATGTCATCCTTTTAACTGATGCGCACGAAGCTCCGGCCTATGAGCTGATCGAAGCGCTGCGCCTGGCCGGCGTGCAGACGCTGATCGAAGGCCTCCGCGAAGTGGAAGCCGAAGCGGCTCTGATTCGCCGGCGCGAAACTGAAAGCACGACCGATCAACTTCAGGAAGCACCCGTGGCAATTCTTTATGAAGTGTTTGCGGGC
>WNFC01026640.1_pt1 | contig 13504 bp, 8 predicted proteins | sample 5400541 | NCBI WGS metagenome assembly WNFC01 (sample SAMN13153342, study PRJNA577476) | soil metagenome | isolation source: 120 cm saprolite under Douglas fir tree site 2 hole 2 replicate 1 | place: USA:California | collected 2015-04-18
CTGAAGGGCAAGCCGAGCAGCCCGTGGAGCACGTTGAAGAGCGGATGGTGGTCAATGAATGCACGCCCGAGGGCTGGGTTCCACAGCTTTTCTTCACAGGCGGCAGCGATCACTGCCAACCCGGTCAACACGCGCATCACCGCCAGCGCCCGCGCGGCGCACGTCGCATCAAGCCGATTAGGCCGGGCTTGGCCCAATTTGCCATCGCTGGCGCGCCGGCCCGCGACCAGGATTACGGTTGCCAGGCCGAGCCAGTGGAGCTGCTCGGCCAGGTCCAGCGGAGAGAAGAGCAACGCAGCGGCCGGCATCAACCCGATGAGCAACAGCGCGCCGATCCAACGACCAATGCTGGTGACGAAGGTGGCCGCTATGGCGAGCTCGATGCCGGCGACGGCGAGTCCGATGGGCCCCGCCGGAAGGCTCAGGTTCGGCGCAAAGAGCGCTGGCCGCACCGCCGCGCTAACCAGACCAATCGCCGCCAGCACGGCCAGCTGCGTCGGGCCCCCGGCGGCCAGATGGTGCCAGATTCGGCATTGAGGCCAATCGGCCCGGCCAAGCAGCCGCTGGGCCAGCGACGCCCAGAGGAGTACGACGGCCGACGCGCCAAGCCACAGAGCGGTCGACGGACCGAAGATCAGATCGGTTCTAAGCGGAAAGCGGCTGCTGTCCTCAAACCACTTGACGTGGGCCAAAGCCGAGGAAGGAGTCACGACGAGAACGAGGCCCACGATGCTGGTCCACAGCAGAAGTCTCCAACAGCGGCCTCCCCCATCGCGCTCGGACCTGAGCCGGCGTGAGGAAGGCCGCGATCGGCGAGCAACCCCTACGTTGGGTATGGACTGTTCCAGGATGACCAACTCGCACGTAGTTGACATACGCTGCCCGGTCCACGCGGGCGCGTGTCCCGCCGTTACCGTTGATCGTCGCCACGGAGAGAAATTCCCCCGCCGGAGGGATGCCGATTAGCCCATTCGGGTGTTCGTACGGAAGACACGATGAGCGTCAAACCGCGCGTGGAGGCAGTCTTTCCCGTCAGCGGCAACGCGGGCCAAGCCCGGCCGTGGGCGCAAATCGTCGAGTATGTTTGATGCCACGCCGACAGCCGGATGAGGCGCTGTTGGGGCACACGCGGCCCCAGCGGCGGTATGCGACGATGCGAGGGACCTTGGCCTGGCGCCACTAGGGCCTTTCGTCCCAGTCTGCGCTAGTGCATGAGCGAGAGAGATTGGATCGCGGGCTGCGCCTCAGCCCGGCGGACCCAGTTGTCGACGTCTTCGGGCAGCATGAGCCGCTGCTCGCGCAGGGCAGTCGCAGCCGATCGAACTCGCGCAACATAATCCTGCTTGCTGGAGTAGCGCTCCGCGATCGAGGGCCGCGGATCGCCGCTGGTCTCGCGCGCGGCCTGCGTCGCAGCGAATGGGATGAACGAACCCTGGCTGACGCATTGATCGCCCTCGGCAAAGCCCGATGCACGCGGATTCCACGACAGATGGGTGCCGAGCGGCACCGATACATCTGGCGATCGAACTCCAGGCACTTCATTGCCGTCGGCGTCAGCGGTCGGCACCAGCACCTGGTACCGCTTGGACGCATCGATGCCTGGTGGCAGTACCTGGTAATCCGTCAGAAAGAGGAAGTTGTGGACCCCGGTGTAGTTCACGCCGATGGCGCCCAGGTCTGGGAATCCGACCGCGGAACGTGAGTCGGGGTTCGCGAACGACCCAGCCGACAGACTAGGATAGCGCGTTGGTGGAGGATCAGTTCCGCGCACGATCCAGTCGATCATGTCGGTCACCAGCGCACGGGCGGTGGCTGCCGGGTACACGATATTGGACGCGTACTTGCACGCGGCAACCGGAGCGGAGACGCCAGTCGCCGAATACCCGTGCGGTGGACCGGTCATCTGATACGCGCGCACGTTGTCAGGCAGCGACACCTCGTTGCCTGCGCCATCGGTCACAATGAGCGACGCGCGTCCCAGCCAGAACTCACCGCTGCCGTCGAGATGAATGACCTTCGGGCACGTGTTGTCGGCGGTGCACTTCGCCAGAATGCCGTCACGCTGGCCACTCAACGGGTCGCTAGTGGTGGCATACGTGAATGGAAACTGGTCGCCGATCTGGAAATGGTCTTCATGCTCCTTCGACCAGCGACCAGGCTGAGCAAACCTGTAGTTTGTCCACGTCTTGCGCGAAGCGGCGATCAACGGCAGAGCGCCGTCGAAGACGCGACCTCCGTTCACATCGGTGTTGAAACCCTGCCACAAGTAGTCGCGTACGAAACGGCCAGATTGTGAGATGCCTTCAATGACCGCTGCATCGACGGTTGTCGACGGGTTCACAGGACATGACTGACTCGAGTCCTTGAGCTCGCACGGCGCTTGGCGCAAATCATTCAGCGGGTTGGGACTTCCCCGTCCGTCGACAGCGGCCGTCTTTAAAAAGGTGATGAGATCGCGGATACCGGCGAACCCGATTCCCATGACCTTCGGATCGCGCGCGGTATAGATGAACTCGTAAATCGCGCCGGCGTCCATATCCGACGGACGATCGATCTCGATTGTGGAGCGGTCGACAAAGCTGAAGCTGGTGATCGTTCGAAACTCGTCGGTCTGCCGCTCTTTGACGCGCAGCGTCGCCTGGCTCGGATCGAGACTCGCGGCCGGCCAGGTGAGCGCCATCTTTGCCGGATTAGTCGTGTTGTCAAAGACGATCTCCTCGCGGCTGCGGCCGGTGATGGCGCTGCCGTCGGCGTTGGTCGCCACGGGGAATGTGGCGCCAATCCGCGAGCCGTCGCCGCTCAGCGGCACGTCCCCCTGCCACCCGCTGAATACCAGGGTATAGCCCTGGCGCATCAGGAAGCCATTGCCCGCTCCCTCCTGTTTGCTCAGGTCACCCGTGCCTTCATTGAAGTAGTTTGTCAACGCGAGTTTGTTGCCACGATTGACAACGTCGTAGAAGAGCACGCGGCGAGCGGTGGCGGGGTCTTTCGGACGCAGGATCACCACGTCCGTGTCGTAATCAACGAGGCCGTTGTGACGCGGAGCTTTGTCCAGGTCGACAATGCCCGCATTCTCGGGTGCAGCGGGGTCGAGTTTGCCGTGGGCTACCGCGATGATGGCCTCGTACGGGCCAGTGGCGCCGTAGCTGACGCCACCAAATGCGTCAGCGCGCGATTTGACTTCCAGCCAGTCGATCCCGGATAGCGCTGGCGCAGCCAGCCGGGCGGCCCCGGCATTCACTGTCGGAGCGCTCACAGACGTCAGGACCAAAACAACTGCCAGGAGTGCTCTGATGCGCAGCAATCGTCGCATCACCCACCGATCCTCCTACGAGGCCAGGTTACAAGGCCCAGGGAATACCCTTTCGGTGGGCCGAGCTTACTGCGATGCGCGCATCTCGCGTTCAGCTTCCTCCGGTACCTTCGACGTCGTCAAAGCCCGAAGCGCGAGGCCTACAGCGACTTCAGATACTCGACGAGGTCGTGCTTCTCACTGTCTGTGAGCCCTAGCTTCGGTGTCAAGACCGATCTCAGCCGGGGTGTGCAGATTCCAACCCAGCTCGCTGAACGTCGGCGGCACGTTCGCAATAAGCCGGCCAACAGGCGTAAGCGCTTGGCGTGCGGTCAGGCCCGAGCGGCTAAGCAGCTCACCCGCGTCGTGTGCAAGCTGACGCTCTCGGCGAGCGTTTTGGCCAGCTTGTCATATGCATCGCTGTCTTGAACTGGCGCGGGGCGCCACTCGAAGCCCCGGATCTGCGCTAGCGCCCGTATAAGTGCATAACGAGGTTCGGGCTGCTCGAACAAGCCGTGTACATACGTGCCAGCTACGGAACCGTCGGTGTTCACACTACCATCATGGCCGCTGTTCAGTTGGAGCAATGGCGTGTCCATGGCGCCCCAGGTTCGTCCGACGTGGATCTCATAGCCATCGACTGCTGCTCCACCGAGTCCAGTCCAGACGCCGGGTAGACCCGAGTGTACGACTCCACCTGTACGGACCAGGCGTTTGGTGCCACCGAGATCGGTCTGCAGTGGGAGTAGTGCGAGGCCACGCGCGGTCACAACCTCGGATTCGAGTCGGCCCGGATCGTGGATGGCGTCGCCGAGCATTTGATATCCGCCGCAGATACCCAACACCGGCGTGCCGTGCTGGGCCAGCCAGCGAATGCGATCGGCCAGGCCGCGCTCGTGGAGCCACAGCAGGTCCGGAATCGTCGTCTTGGTACCGGGCAGGATGACCAGGTCCGGGGCACGTAGCTCGTCAGGGCGACTGACGTAGCGGAGATTCAGGCCTGGTTCGCCGGCCAATGGCGAAAACTCATCAAAGTTGGCGATGTGCGGCAACTGGACAACTGCGATTTCCACACACGCGTCCATCGTTGGGGATTGCCCAAAGGCGGAGGATGCGGCGGCATCCTCCTCCGGCAGTCTGAGATCGCTCAGAAATGGGACCACGCCGATGACGGGCACGCCCGTCTGTGCCTCGAGCATGGCGGGTGCGGGCGCTAACAACGTCGGATCGCCACGGAACTTGTTGAGAATGAAGCCGCGCACCAGTGCCCGCTCGTCTGGCGATAGCCAGTGCCAGGTACCCAGCAGCGCGGCAAACGCTCCGCCGCGGTCAATGTCAGCCACCAGCAGCACGTCCGCGTCGGCGTGCAGCGCAACGCGCATGTTGACGATGTCCCGATCGCGCAGGTTGATTTCGGCCGGGCTGCCGGCGCCCTCCGCGATCACCAGGTCATGGCTCGCGCGTAACCGATCCAGCGCGTCCACCACCACCGGCCACAGCTGCTGGCGGCGCTCGCGCCAGTACGTCTGTGCGGTCATGACGCCCTGCACCTGACCGCGAACGATCACTTGTGACGACCCACCCTGGGGCTTGAGCAGGATCGGATTCATGTCGACCGTCGGCTCGATGCGGGCGGCGATCGCTTGCGCGAACTGGGCCCGTCCGATCTCGCCGCCATCCATGCACACCGCGGCGTTGTTGGACATGTTCTGGGCTTTGAATGGCGCGACGCGCAGACCACGTTGCGAGAGGAGGCGGCACAGCCCAGCGACAATGGTGCTTTTGCCGGCCGATGAGGCCGTCCCCTGGATCATGAGCACCGGCGCGAGACCACTCACGTGCTGTTCAAATTCGTCAGCGTGCCGGTCCGACGGAGGCTCGTCACCACGTCGAGCAAACGCGTGCAGTGCTCGGGCATTCGGCACGCAATGCGCACATACGCGGGGAGGCCGAAAGACGTGCAGTCGCGCACGACGATCCCGTGCGGCAGCAGGGCCCGCCGGAACGCCGTAGCCTCGCCGACGTTCACCAGGACGAAGTTGGCGGTCGATGCTCGCACCGCGTAGCCAAGCGCCGTCAGGCCCTGGGTGAGGAGCACTCGGGATGTCGCGACCAGCGCCCGCGCCCGCACCACGTGGGCCTGTGCCTCTGGCTCGAGCGTTGCTAGCCCGGCCCGCAGGGCGCCGGCGTTGACACTCCACGGCGGGCGCACCGCCTCCACCGCACCGGCCACGTCGGGCGCGGCCAGCAGGTAGCCCAGTCGCAAACCGGGCAAGGCGTGGTCCTTGGTAAGCGACCGCAGGACGATCAGATTGGGGTAGGCGCGGAGCAGATCTTCGGCACGCCACCGCTCGGCAACGAATGCGGCGTAGGCTTCGTCGAGGACCACCACACGATCCGGCTGCTCGTCTAGCAGCAGTTCGATCTCGCGGCGGCCGACGAGCGTCCCGGTGGGGTTGTTGGGGTTGCAGACGAAGAGGAGCCGCGCGGGTGGGACCTCTGTGGGTGCCCGCACTTCGGTGACATGCGCTCCGACGGCGCGGGCTGCGCGCGCGTACTCGCCGAAGGTCGGTCCGAGCACAACCACCAGATCGCCGGGTTGGAGCACAGCCAGGGCGACGAGCCAGAGCAGCTCGGCTGAGCCGTTGCCCAGTGCGATATTGTCCGGCGCTACACCAGATTGACGAGCCAGACCGCTGCGTAACGGCGCTTCGTCGTCGCCGGGGTAACGCGTCCAATCCGTGTCCTGGACGGCCCGCAGCACCGCGGGGTAGGGACCGAGCGGGTTGGTGTTGACGCTGAAGTCCAGCACGTCGGCCGGAGTCAGGCCGAACGCCGCCAACTCAGCCGCGGCCACAGAACCATGCGCGACCGGTCGCAATTCCAGCACGTGGGGCCGCACGAACCGCGGTTTCACCGGCGCTGTCACGACCGCACGCTCTTGCGCAACACGAGGCACAGCGCAGCCGCAAGCAGCATTGCGCGCCCGACGATCCGCCGCGCCGCGCCGACACTGGACGCCGACGGCACCAGCCCATCGGCGTGCAGGACATAGTGGCCGGACTTCTCCAGCCGCACGCCGAGGTGACCGGCAACCGTTGCCATCGATTGGCCGGCGTTCGGGCTGGCGGTCAAGCGCGCGTCCCGCCGCCAGACCGCCAGGGCCGCCCGCGGTCGCGCAGCGGAGCGGTAGCCCCACATCGCATCCGCCGTGTTGGCAGCGCGATAGGCCATCGCACCCCCCAGACCAAACAGGGAGTACGCAGCCAGCGGCGCAAGCCACGAATCGACATAGTTTTCGGCCAGCGACTCGATCGCCGCCGCGGCGATCAGTCCGCCATCCAGGTTGTCGGTACGACGGCTCACCAGCCAACGCAGATTCGCGCGGGCTCCGTCGACATCCCCGATTCCCAGATCCATCTCCACACGCCGCGCGGCCTCAAGCAACGACCGACCAGCGAACGTCGAATTCAGCGCCACAGCCTGCACCCACCACGGAGCGACGGATGTCAGGCCGCGGCCAAGTACGCCCCACAGCAGGGGCAGACCCAGCGCAACGGCGATGCCATACCCGCAACGCGCACGTTCGCCGCGTGGCGCGCGCACTTCCAGCCAATCAAGCAGCGTGCCCATCCAGACCACCGGGTGGAGTCTGGCCGGTGGCTCGCCCGTGACACTGTCGAGCGCGAGCGCCAGCAGCAGCGACCTCAGAACTCGATTCCTCGTTGGGCTTTGATGCCCTGCTGCAACGGATGCTTGACTGGCTGGATCTCAGACACGAGGTCGGCCAGGTCGACCAGCTCCGGCGGCGCGCCGCGGCCGGTGAGCACCAGGTGCAGCTCAGCTGGTTTGGCTTGGACCAGCGCCAGCAGCTCCTCGAGCGGGACGAGCCCCGCTTTGACCGCGCCCAGGATCTCGTCGAACACGACCACGTCATACTCACCTTCACGCACGCTTTGCTGAGCGACCTGCCAGCCGTTGGCTGCCGCGGCGGCGTGATCTTCCATGGGGATTCTGGGGTTGCGCAGGCGCTCGATGGTGAAGCCTCGTCCGGTGACCTCGAGATCGACGCCTGGCAGGTTGCGCAGGATCTCCCGCTCGCCCGACTTCCACTGACCCTTGATGAACTGCAGAAAAAACACCCGCATGCGGTTGCCCGCGGCACGTACCGTCAGGCCGACCGCGGCCGTGGTCTTGCCCTTGCCATTGCCGGTGAACACCAAGGTCAGGCCGCGCCGAGCGGGACGAGCTGTCGGTGTGGTCACGTTGGTGATTTCCGCTGCCTATCGCGCACATTTGCCGCGAGCGCTGTTTCTGGATCCTGTCCGGCCGAAAGGTCCGCCAGACGTACATACGCGGCTCCCAGCTCGGTCGCGAGCATTCGCGCGCGCCCGAGGCGGACTGGACCATCTTCCGTATCGACGACGATCGCACCGACGCCAGCGGTGCAGAGCAGACGCGCCTCGGCGAGCGCGTCCGCACCGGGATCGCCACCGGCTAGCGCCACGTTCGCCCGGCCATCGGAGACGACGACCAGCGTCGACGTAGCGGTACCCTGACCGGCGGCCGCGCGCTGCTCGACCAGAGCTCCGGCGCGGCTGAGGGCCAATGCCAGCGGCGTGCGCCCACCGGTCGGCAGCACACGCAGGCGAACGGATGCCAGGTGCACGCTGGTGGTGGGCGGCAGCAAGACCTCGGCCGTTGTGCCGCGAAACGCGATCAGCGCCACCTCGTCACGCGTCTGGTAAGCACGCAGTAGCAGCGCCATGACCGCTCCTTTGGCCAACGCCATTCTGCGACGGGCCGCCATCGAGCCGCTGGCGTCGACGACGAAGACGGTCAGGGCGCCGAGCGGCGTCGAGCGAATCTTGAAGCGCAGGTCCGCGCGTTTCAAATGGACTCGCCGTTCGCTGTCATTTGCACCAGTGCTTCGCGTGCGCAGTGTCTGCAGCGGAGCCGCTGCGCACAGCGTTGCGACGACATCGAGCGCACTGGTTCGGACCGGGCTGCTGCGCACATGACGGCCACGCGGGCTGTCGACGGTCCGTCGCGCTTTTCCTCGAGCAGCCCGCGGCGCCGCGCTTCGACGTGGAGGAACACCGGGCAGAGAAAACCGTGGCAGCGCAGGCGGAGCGGCGGTCTCGAAGACCTGGTCCGGCGGTTCGTCAGCGTGGCTGCTGGCGTCGCTACCGCCCGGTGGCTCCGGCCGAGGTGGCTCATCGTCGCCACGGTCAGCCGGAAAATCGGGCGGCTCGTCTTCGGACCCACGGGTGTGCTCGTCAACGATGTCGTCCAGCCGCTCGCGGTCCAGGCCCGGCTGATCGAACGGCAGGCGCCGGCGACGGTGGGGCAGCGCCAGCTCGGCCGCGCGGCGAATGTCGTCGGCGGTGACCTGCTCGCGACCCATATACGCCGCGAGCGTCGAAGCGGTCTTGTAGGTGACGATGTCGGCGCGCAGGCCATCCACCTCGAACGCCGTGCAGATGCAGGCGATCAGTTCCAGCAGCCCGTCGTCGACCCGCACCCGCGGTAGTAATGCTCGCGCGGCCCGGATACGGGCTTGCTCGGCGCACTCGTCCGCGTGCCAGCGTGCGGCGAAGCCAGCCGGATCCGCCTCGAAGGCGATCCGCCGACGGACGACCTCGACGCGTTCGGCCGTGCTCAACATGCCTTCCACGTCAACGGCCATCGCGTTCGACGGAGTTGATGCCCATGGCTGCCGCGTCGAGCAGTGTGTCGACCAGGTGGTCGGGCAGCAGGTTGACTTCGTCGACGTAGAGCAGTCCGCGATTGGCGCGGGCCAGCAAGCCCGGCTCGAAATGACGCCGGCCGTCGACGAGCGCTCGCTCGATGTCCAGCGTACCGAGCACGCGGTCCTCAGTAGCGCCGATCGGTAGCTCTACAAATTCCGCCGGGCGCTCGAAAGAACGCGCGGATCCTTCGCGCGCCTCGCACTCCGGACAGCGCGGCGCTCCGTCGTCCGGCTGGCAGCCAAAGCGACATCCTTCGACGACGTCAACCGGCGGCAGCAGCGCGGCCAGGCCGCGCGCGGCAGTTGACTTGGCGGTGCCCTTCTGGCCGCGGATGAGGACACCTCCCAGGCGTGGGTTGATGGCATTGAGCACCAGGGCCAGCTTCATCGTCTCCTGCCCGACCAAAGCGGTGAACGGATAGCGTGATTTCATACGCGTGTCAGTGCCAACGGTGTGTGCTCGGCACGGCCCTCTACCTGCGATTCAGCACCCAGGTAGGCGTGCTCGATCGCACGCCGCGTCTCTTCGGGCGGGGACGCCCAAAGGCCGCGGTCCATCGCCTCGAGGAGCCGCGCGCTCATATCCTTGAGCGCCCACGGATTGCTGCGCGCGAAGAACGCTTGCATGTCCGGATCGAGGACGTACGCTCGGCTAACTTCGGCGTACATCCAGTCGTCGAGCACATCGGCCGTGGCGTCGTAGCCGAACAGGTAATCCACCGTCGCCGCCAGCTCCAGCGCGCCCTTGTAGCCGTGTTCCTGGATACGCGCGATCCACTTCGGGTTGACCACTCGGGTGCGGAAGACGCGCAAAGCTTCCTCCTTCAGGTCGCGTACACGCGGCCGAGCCGGGTCGGACGAATCGCCGAAATACCGCCGTGGCGCCGAGCCGGAGAGCGCGCGGATGGTGGCAATCATGCCTCCGTGGAACTGGAGGTAGTCGTCCGAGTCAAAAATGTCGTGCTCGCGGTTGTCCTGGTTTTTGACTGCCACCTGCACCCGGCTCAGCACCGTTTCGAAGTCCTGTCGCGCATCCACGCCGTAATCGGCGCCGGTGTAGGCGTAGCCGCCCCAGTTGACGTAGGCCGTCGCGAAGTCCGCATCGGTGTGCCAGTTGCCCGCGTCGATCAGGGGCAGGATACCGGCGCCATACGTCCCGGGCGGGGAGCCGAAAATCCGATAGCGCGCCCGCCGCTCGGCGACCGTCGGGTCCAGTCCGTCTGACTTGAGGCGCGCCGCATCCGCCAGCACGCGGGCTCGCAACGGATTGTGCTCGGGCGGCTCGTCCAACTCGGCCACCTGCCGCACGGCATCGTCGAGTATCCCCAGTACATGCGGAAACGCATCTCGGAAAAAACCCGAGATACGGCACACGACGTCGACGCGCGGCCGGCCGAGGTCCGCTAACGAGATGACGTCGACACCCGTCAGACGGCGACTCTCGGATTGCCACACCGGCCGCACGCCGAGTAACGCGAAGACCTGGGCGATATCGTCGCCATGTGTGCGCATGGCGCTGGTGCCCCAGATGCTGAGGCCGACGCTTTGTGGATAGCCCCCCGTCTCGCGCCGGTGCCGCTGGAGCAGTTCGTCGGCAAGCTGCTGACCGACTCGCCAGGCCGATTGGCTGGGCATGCTGCGCGGATCGATGGCGTAGAAGTTCCGACCGGTGGGCAACACGTGGGCCATGCCACGCGTGGGGGCTCCGCTTGGACCAGCCGGCACATAGGCACCGTCGAGCGCATTGAGCATGTTGCCAATTTCGTCGTCGGCGGAGGTTGTCAGGTCCGGAATCAATCGGGTAGCAATAAACTCCAGCGTGCGCAGCAGCCCGGTTGGGATCGCGTTGATTCCGAGGACCTCGCGCGTCAGGTGCTCACGCTCCGCGGAATCGACAGCCCAATTGCTGGAATCGAGTCGCGCCAGCAACTGTGCGGATAAGCCGTCAATCGCTTCAAGGGCATCGCTCGCCGTTACTATGTCACGACTCGCCAAACGGGACAATCGGCGGTCAACCAATTGGAGTCGCATGCCAAGCGCATCCACCAGCTCGTCCAACTGCAGCCCGAACGCGCTAGCGACGCCTGCCCTGAGGCTCGGAACGTCTAGATTGGGCACGCGGACCATGGCCTGGACCAGGTCGCGCAGGCGCTCACCGGTGTACTGCTCTCCAAGCGTGTGCAGCCCACCTCGAATGAGCGCGCTGCCCAGCTCGCACAGGTAGCCATCCAGGTTCTCGATCAGGTGGGCGAAGTCCTTGGAGCGCATTTCGGCCAGCGTGATTGGCGTGCCATCTTCGGTGACCTGCGGGTCCCAGTCGTGGGTGTGGTCCCCCTGGCGATTGAGGCTCTGGATCATCAGGCTGATGTCGGCATCCAGCCGCGCCTCGACCACCAGCTCCCAGATCTGGTGCTGGAGCATTGGCAGCTTCGACGGGTCGAGCGCTTCCACCTGGTAGTACTCATCGACCAGGCGCGCCAGCTCGTCGAGCTTGCCATACATGTCGGCCGTGGTCATCGGCGGCGTCAGATGATCGACGATCACGGCGTGCGCGCGGCGTTTGGCCTGGGCGCCTTCGCCAGGGTCGTTGACGATGAACGGATAGATCAATGGCAGGTCGCCCAACAACTGGTCCGGGAAACACGTTTCCGAGAGGCCGACTGCCTTGCCTGGTAGCCACTCGAGCGTGCCGTGCTTACCCATATGGATCATGGCGTCGGCCCGAAAGCCATCCCGAATCCAGCGGTACAGCGCGTAATAATTGTGGGTCGGGGGCAGGTCCGGCTGGTGGTAGACAAGGTTCGGATCGACACCGTACCCGCGCGGCGGTTGGATCGCCACGAACACGTTGCCAAACTGGAGCCCGGCCAGGGCGATATGTCCAGCGTGCACGTAGCTCTCGCCGGGTGGGGGACCCCAGCGGCCGTCGATGTGCTGCTGGTTGCGTTCGGGCAAGCTCGCAAACCATTCGGCATACACGGGTGCCGGTACTCGCGCTGCCGCGGTCGCGAGCTGGTCCTCGGTGAGCAGCTCTGTATCGTACGAGCACCGCTCGATCAGCTCAGCGAGCAGCGCATCGCCGTCGGCAGGGAGCCGCGCCGCGTCGCCAATGTCGTAGCCAGCCGCGTGCAACGCGTGCAGCAGGCGGAGCACCGAAGCTGGTGTGTCCAGGCCGACGGCGTTGCCAATGGGCGACGACCGCTCCTTCGAAACGCCCGGGCGGCAGCAGGCGGTCGTGGTCTGCCGAAACAAGCTCTTTGAACGAGATCGGTACGGTAATGATGCGCCCGTCAAACTCCGGTAGCGCCACGTTCATCGCCGTTTCGACGGGCGTTAGTCCACGCGGAGAGGCATCCCACTGGGCATGACTGGAGCCGACCGCGATGGCTTGCAGGACCGGGACGCCCAGTCGCTCCAGGGCTTCCACCGACCAACCGGCGGAGGTCGGGCCGTCAGGGTTGACCTGACCCATGGCGAAGCTCGTCGTGGCAAGCACGACGTCAACACCGTCTGCAAAGTACCGCAATGCGTAGGGCAGATCGTCCGCGGTAGAGCCCTCTTTGAGGGAGTAGGCGAAAACCGGCAGAGCGTTTGCACCGCGTGATTCGATCTCAGATATCAGCGCGTCGATGAAGGCGGTGTTGCCGCTCAGCAGGTGCGAGCGATAGAAGAGCACGCCGATGGTCGGCTGCGCCTGATCGTGTCGTGCGCTCAGGTCAGCCAGGCTGGCGCCGGGCGGCAGTTGCGGGTGATACACGCCGTGGCGCGGCTGGACAGTCGGCGCGTCGAAGCCGAAACCGCCCGCCAGGAGGTGATCGGTCAGAAACCGCAGTAAGTGCTCGTAGTTGACGACTCCGCCGAACTGGAGATAGGCGAACGCTTCGTGCGCCACCGGCACACCGACCGTTGACAGGGCGGTGAGCTCCGGATCGAGCGCATCCGTACCGGGCAGGCACAGCAGCCACTTATCGGTCTGCTGGACGTGCGCGACGATGCGCTCCAAGCCGTGCTCAAAGCTGGCGCGACCGCCCATCAGGCGGACGATGATGACCTCCGCGTGCGGCAGTGTGCTGTCGAGAAACGCGTCGACGTCGGCGTCGCTCTTCAGATGGCCGAGTCCTGAAGCACGCACGTGCGGGAAATCCGCCGGAAGTTGGGAGACGGCTTTGCTGAGCACCAGCAAGTCGGTGTCGGAGTGCGTCAGGAACAGGAATCCGTCTGGGGCTACCGCTAGCGCCGGCCGTCGGTCGTCGACATGATGGCCATCCGGGCGGTCCTCCCACCGAAAGCCGGTGAAGTGCAGTTCGGCCAGCATCGGCGGGGGCGGTAGATAGGCATCCGCTGCCAGCATGGAATCGACGTAGTCAAGCAGTGCCAGGACCAGTGGCTCACTATTCAGCGACTGGAAGTAGAGCGTGCGACCGTCGAAGATGAGCATGGTCACGTTCGACAACACACAC
>WNFC01005849.1_pt1 | contig 13499 bp, 10 predicted proteins | sample 5400541 | NCBI WGS metagenome assembly WNFC01 (sample SAMN13153342, study PRJNA577476) | soil metagenome | isolation source: 120 cm saprolite under Douglas fir tree site 2 hole 2 replicate 1 | place: USA:California | collected 2015-04-18
CACGCACCCAATTGGGGCTGGGCAGCGGCTGTCGCGGGATATTCTGCACCTGCAGAGGAGCAAAGGAAGAAAAATAGGCTCCTCGCCAGAAGCGACCGATTAGCTGAGTGGGAATGACACGTCTCAGGCTGAGTTCCATAGTTGAGGTCCACACGATAGAGCCCTCCTTACTTGGACATGATCGCTATCTATTAGTATATACACCTTTGAAGTGTACCATGCTTACAAGAGAGGGTCAATCATGATAGGAACCGTGGACAGTGTTACCAGGGCGATATAATCCAGAGAATCCTTCAATCAAGTTGCGTAAGGGAGCGCAACGGTAAACGTTGTACTCCCAGTTTCGCTCCGGGCAGTCAGATCACCATGATGCGCGTACACGATGGCAAGGGCAATCGACAAACCTAGCCCTGCGCCAGCAATCGGCGTACCATCGGCTGACACGGGCGAGTACCGTCCACGATAAAAACGTTCAAAGACATGCGGTAAATCTTCCTCTGCGATCCCTTTACCATTATCGATCATGTGCATCAGTATGGTGCTCTCCTGCTTATCAATGGCCAGGACGATCCAGCCCTCGGTCCCTGGGCGACCATACTTAAGGGCATTGTCGAATAAGATCAGCAGCACCTGCTTAAGCCGGTCTACATTGGCTAGCACCTCTAATTGTTCATCTTCGGTCGCCAACTGTAATGACACGTCACGTCCATCGACAGCCAGTATCCGCGTTTGTTCTAACGCCTCGACTCCCAAATCCAGCATATTGACGCGCTCGATATGCAGTGGGTTACCCTCATCCATCCGCGCAAGCTCCAGCAGGTCGTTTATCAAGCGCGACATGCGCTCGGTCTCATTTTTCATCAGTTTCAATGATCGCTGCAATGTCTCTGGATCATCTTTCGCTCCGCGCATCAATACATCCGTGAAGCCGCGCAAAGAGGTGAGCGGGGTACGTAGCTCGTGTGAAGCATCTGAGACGAAACGACGCGTACGTTCCTCCGAGGCCCGTTGCTCCTCGAATGCATGTTCGATCTGGTCGATCATTTCGTTAAAACTGACAGCCAGTTCGCCCACCTCGTCATTGCTCTGGGGCAAGCGCACGCGCTGTTTGAGGTCGCCAAAGGCTATCGCCTGGGCGGCGTCCCGCATGTGCCTCAGCGGACTGAGCAGCAAGTTGGTGAAGAAAAAGATAGCTGCACTGCCAATGCCGATAATAACGATTGTCGCTATGACTATCATTATCATCAAACGGTTAAGGATAGCTCCATTGCTTGCCAGGACTCTCTGCGGCAATGCAGTCAATCCATTATTATAGAGCTGTGTGGCTACAGAGCCGTATATAAAGCCGTTGAGAATGAGCAATAAAATAACGAAGAGCGCAATAAAGACGAGCGGGATCTGCCAGCGCAGGTTAAAAAATGGGCGCAGCCATCTGTTGATACGCTGTTTCCACTGTGGAACTGCGTGCATCTCCACTTCGGATCGACTATCTGCACCGGTTGGAGCACTGGCTGTTAAGTCCTGGACTGCAGCTTGTAAACGCCTGGAGGCAATATCCTGCGCTCCCTCTGCGCTTTGCTGATCCTGGAGGCGGCGTATGCGCTGTTGCAAAGAGGAAGCGGAGGGTGCTTCTGGAGCCAGGTAGAGTGGTCGTGTTATGTGTACAGTGGGCGAACTGACCGAATTCGGCTCTGACAACATGCTCCTCTAGCCTTTCAACACGTATCCCACACCTCGGACGGTCTGAATGAGGCGCGGTGTGCTGGGTGAATCCTCTATCTTCTCGCGCAGATAGCGCACATAAACTTCGATGATATTCGTCTCGCCAAGGAAATCGTACCCCCACACTTTGTTGAGTATCGTCTGACGATCAAGCACCTGGCGAGGATGACTCATGAAAAGGTGCAGCAAGTTATACTCTGTCGCCGTCAGCTCGATGGGATGACCCGCTCGTGTCACCTCGTGCGTGCCGACGTTCAACTGCAAGTCACCGAATTGTAGAATCTGGGGCTGCCGCCCGTCGCCCCCTTGCTCGCCTGCGCCGCGATTCTGCCGCCGTAGTACAGCACGAATACGTGCCACCAGTTCCTCGAAACTAAACGGCTTTGTTAAATAATCATCAGCCCCGGTATCAAGGCCGGTGATGCGATCATGGACATCATACTTTGCGGTGAGCATGAGAATAGGCACATCTCTGGTCGTCGGGTTGCTCCGAAGACGGCGACATACTTCCAGACCATCCATACTTGGCAGCATCAGATCAAGGATTACAAGATCAGGGTTGACGCGCTGGGCAGCTGCTAATCCTTCTGGACCATCAGCAGCGGCCTCTACCTGAAAGCCCTCGTACTTAAGTCCCAACTTTATAAACTCGACGATATTTTCGGTGTCGTCGATGACCAGTACCTTCAATGGTGGCAGACCTTCCTGGCTCGCCTGACCATAGGGTCCCTGCTGCATCATGTACCTCCCTGGTATGACTATGTTCCTTCAGCATTCATTATAGATAGCGCTTTGCATAAGTGCAAGGAGAAACGCTCCCGGGTCGCTTTTCTCAGGGGAAATTAATCTTTATTAAGTAGCAATAACCTGGGGTAATACGCTGATGAGAGGTCAAACCTGAGCAGAAATTAAATCTTTTAATTTCCCTTGACAACCTCTTCCTTCATCAGTATACTTACTAGTGACCGTAACCGGTACCGGAATCGGTCACGTGACCGATTTCAGGCGCTTAACTATGTAGTGTCATAGGTGTTGCCAGGAGAATAAGCCAGAGAGGATATGCATGGCGGAGAAACTCACCATTCGTGACATTGCTCGATTAGCTGGTGTTTCAAAAGCTACCGTCTCCCGGGTCTTGAATCAAAAGCCGGACGTGGACCCTGCTACGCGTGAGCGTATCGTACGCATTATGGAAGAGCAGGAGTTCGTGCCCAGTATTACCGCGTCGGGGCTGGCCGGTGGTCGCAGCCGGTTGATTGGTGTGCTGGTGCCTTCGTTTACGTGGCCTTCGGTGCCAGAGATCATGCGCGGCGTCTCCGAAGTTGTGGGGCTTTCACAATATGAGCTTATCCTCTATAGCATCACGCACGAACAGGACCGCAAAGAAAAGGACCAACGAGACGTCATCGATCGTATCCTGGCTTCGAAACTGGCGGCAGGCTTGCTAGCAGTATTTCCAGGCCAATCAGCACAGCACCTGACGCATTTACATGAGCAGGGGTTTCCCATAGTGATGCTCGACGACCAGGGGAAGCCGACCAGCGCTCCCTGGGTCGGTACCGACAACCGTGCCGGTGCTTATAGCGCCGTTCAATATCTCATCCACCTTGGCCACCGGCGCATCGGGTACATTCACGGTCCTCTGAACTACCAGTGTACGCATGATCGCTATGCAGGCTACTGCGACGCATTGAGCGAGGCAGGTCTGGTTCCCGATCCTGCGTTGGTGCTGCAAGGCGACTTCATGCCCCCGGGTGGGCGCGCCTGTGCACACCAGTTCTTCACTATGACTGAGCGCCCTACAGCTATTTTCGCTGGCAATGATTTTATGGCCTATGGGGTGATAGCAGCCGCTGAAGAGTATGGCCTGCGTATACCGCAGGATGTAGCCGTCGTTGGTTTCGACGATACATCCCCATCCGCGCATATGCAGCCAGCCCTCACGACTGTGCGGCAGCCATTTTATGAAATGGGACAGAATGCTATCGAGTTACTCTTGTCTCTGGTGGATTCGCCGCGCCCGGTTAGCGGAAGCCGCTATGTTGGCTCTGCTTCATCGCAGTCTTTCCTTAAAGAAACTGAGCCTATTCGTATCCAATTGCCATCAACTCTTGTAGTGCGTGCATCCTGTGGCGCCCCCCGCCGCGTCACAATTGAGTAAGAAGGGGGTGAGCGTAACCGCCTGTTCGTGGAGATTGACATCCGAGAAAGACGGATAACGTAACAAGTTCGCGGTCTGTTTCCATCGATACAACGGATTGTATCAGTGCTCAAACTGTATTGTCCCGTTGTCAGGTTGTCCCTTTGTCCTTTTCACAGCATCGCTGTAGAAGTCAAGAGACTTTTCAATGTGCATGATTCGACGAACGAATCGTTTTTCCAGCGTTTAGGAGGTTAAACGTGACTCCCAATCTAGCATCTTCACCGCACCCGGTACCGCTTTGCTGCGATCGTCTCGCTGCTGGTTGTGCTGGGCATAGTGCTGGCCGCCTGTGGTGGCGGTGGCAGCACTACTACACCAGCCCATCATGCGACAACGCTTCGTGTTCAATTTGCTCCTGCGCAGCCTAACCCAGATCTCTTTAACCCGTTCTTTAACAACAACCAGGGTGGTGACTGGGGGGCACAGGGCCTGCTGTACGAAGAGCTCTACTTCACAAACCTGTATACCGGTCAGCACACGCCCTGGTTGGCCGCCAGCGAGAGTTACTCCAGCGATCTCACGCAGTTGACATTCCACATGCGCCCTGGCGTCAAATGGAATGACGGCCAGCCTCTCACGAGCGACGATGTCGTGTTCACCTTTAATTTGATGAAGGCGCATCCTGCTCTTGACCAGAATTCGGTATGGGCGACTACGATTAAGAGTGTTGCTGCAACCGATAGCAGTACCGTGGTATTCACGCTGCAAAGTGCCGATAGCACCGCGCTCTTCTATCTCGGCGGCATCTTCATCGTGCCGCAGCATGTCTGGGCAAATGTCAGCGGTGACCCGGCCAAGTTTGCCAATGACAAAAATCCTGTTGGCACCGGCCCCTATCTGCTCAGCAGCTTCAATAGCGATGTGATTACGTACAATGCAAACCCCAATTACTGGGGCACAAAGCCGCAGGTGAAAACGGTTCTGGCCATCGCGACCAAAGACAACACGACAACCATTACCAATATGATCCAGGGCCAGTACGATTGGGCAGGTGTGGGTTGGAGTCCCGACTACGATACCCAGTTCAAAGCGAAGGACCTGCAGCACAACCAGGACTTTTTTGCCCCCAGTAACACCGTCATGCTCTACCTGAACCTGAGCAAGGCCCCGTTCAATAACCTGCTGGTTCGTAAAGCGATCAACGCGGCTATTGACCGCACTCAGTTGCCGCAGGGCGTGGCCCTCTATGCCAAGGTTGCCAGTCCAACCGGCGTCATGATACCCACCTTCAATAACTGGATCGCGTCGCAGTACCAAACGCCCTTCCAGTCCAGCGCCAGCCAGGCCGGTAGCTTCCTGGAACAGGCTGGCTTCAAGAAGGGGAGCGATGGCTTCTATCGCGACGCCAGTGGGAAAGTATTCAGCATGGCGGTGGACGTTGTCAATGGTTGGAGTGACTGGGACCAGGACGTTCAGTTTATCGTGAATGACCTGAACAAGGCGGGTATCAAAGCGACGCTCAATTCGGAGAGCGGCTTCACACCTTACTACACCGTTATCACAACCGGCAGTTATGATGCTGCTATTAGTTGGACCGATAGCGGCCCCACTCCATACTACCCCTACCGGGATATGCTGAACAGCGCTAACGCGGGTAATCCTGCAGCTAAAAAGGCGGCTGTTGGCACTAACTTTGAGGGCTGGGCGGCGGCAACCAGTAATGGGCTTTCGGCTCAGACTGATCAACTGCTCGCGCAGTACAAGGCGAATCCTGATGGTTCCCCTGCTCAGATGCAAGCTATACAGGGCATCGAGGCTATCATGGTGAATCAGTTGCCAGCTATTCCGCTGACCGTCAACGTCACCTGGGATGAATACTCGACGAAGAACTGGGTGGGGTGGCCCAGTACGAGCAACCCGTACGATGTAGGCCCTCCTTACCAGATGCCCGATGCGGCAAACGTCATTCTGCATCTGACGCCAGCCTCGTAGGCACCCTGCCTGGGGGGCAGGTATCCCGATTTATCGAGGGACAGCGCGTTCTTCTCGATTTCGGTTCTCTCATGGGGACCTTCCATCTCCCGGTAATGCCGGGAGGTGGAAGGACAGGGAAACATAGCAGGGACTTGCGGGTGCCATGCCCGATTACTTCAAAGGAGAAATGTAATGCGCTACCTCTTGAGGCGCCTGGGCTTCTACCTGATAGCACTGTGGGCTGCGGTGACGTTCAATTTCATCATCCCGCGCTTGATGCCGGGTGATCCAGCCGAAGCCTACATCGCAAAGCTCCAGACACAGTCGATAACTCGTTCACAACTTGCAGCGATCCGGGCGGAATTTGGGGTGAACCCAGATGTACCTATCTGGAAGCAATACTTCGATTATCTGAGCGCCTTACTGCATGGTCAACTGGGCATTGCGACCTCGCGCTTTCCTTCGCAGGTCTCAACTATCCTCGCACAAAGTTTACCCTGGACCATAGGCCTGGTCGGGACCGCCGTCATTCTGAGCTTTCTCATCGGCACCCTGATCGGTATGTTCATCTCCTGGAGGCGCGGCTCCTGGTACGATACGGTTGTGCCCCCGGCCCTGACGTTTCTCTCTGCTGTTCCCTATTTCTGGATGGCCCTGGCGCTGATTTACGTGTTTGCCGTTGGCCTGAGCTGGTTTCCAACCGATAGTGGCTATGACGTGGTCAATGTAACTCTTGGCTGGAACCTCGATTTCATCAGCAGCGTAGTTCAACATGCCATTCTGCCGGTCATCACGCTCGTCATTGGCTCACTGGCCGGCTGGGTTCTGACCATGCGCAACGCGATGGTCACGACGCTCGCGGAAGATTACGTCCTGATGGCGCAGGCCAAGGGCCTGCCTGAAAGACGTGTGATGTTCAATTACGCAGCCCGCAACGCGATTTTGCCCAGTATTACCAGCTTCTCGATCTCATTAGGACTGGTGGTCAGCGGCTCCTTGCTCACAGAAATAGTCTTCAACTATCCCGGTATCGGTTTCGCCTTATATAACGGCGTTCAAGGCGACGATTACGCCCTGGTTGAGGGATGTTTCCTGGTTATCGCTCTTACCGTGCTCATCGCGAATTTCTTGTCCGAGCTGGTCTACACGTTTCTTGATCCGCGTGTACGGCAGGGGAGGAGCTAAACGATGCAAGTAACACAATTAACAGATCAGCATAGCGATTCCTCCACTATCCTGAAGAGCGCGAAAGGACGTGGAAGCGGTATCCTCAGTTACATAACGTCCAACCCCAAAATCGCTATAGGCGTAGGAGTTGTCGCCTTTTTTGTGCTGGTGGCCCTTGCAGCGCCGCTTCTGACACCCTATGACCCCAATGCAAGCGTAGTTACCGGCTCGCTCCCTCCGTCGCCAGTACACATTTTTGGCACAACAGGCCTGGGCCAGGATATGTTTGCCCAGATCGTCTATGGGGCGCGCATTACTTTATTGATTGGCTTCGTCGCGGCAATCGGCTCTACCGCGTTGCAGGTTTTATTCGGACTGACCTCTGCCTACTTTGGCGGTCTCATTGATGAGGTGCTCTCCCTCGTCATTAATGTTTTCCTGGTCTTGCCGGGTCTGCCCCTTGCCATTGTGCTCGCTTCTTTAGCCAGTGCCAGCGGTGCTAGTAAAAATGAGTTTGTGATCGCGCTGGTCTTGCTCTTTACGTCCTGGAGCTATGGGGCGCGCGTCTTACGCGCGCAGACGCTCTCATTGAAAGAGCGCGAGTTCGTGGCAGCCGCGCGTGCATCTGGTGAAACCCCATTTCGCATCGTCTTTGCTGAGGTACTGCCTAATGAAGTAGCACTGGTTGCTTCTACCTTTGTTGGCACCTTTGTGTACGCTGTGGGAGCCGAGATTGCCCTGGAGTTTCTTGGGCTGGGTGACATTTCTCAGGCTAGCTGGGGAGAAATATTGTTCTGGGCACAGAATAATGGGGCGCTCATCATAGGAAAATGGTGGCAATTCGTTCCGGCGGGATTATGCGTAGCCCTGATCTGCGCAAGCTTAGCATTTATCAATTTCGGTATTGACGAATTGGCGAATCCTCGCCTGCGAGCCGAGCGTCCCCCGCGCAGGCGGTTGTTGTAACGAAAGAAACTGGATGCACTGTTTCCTCTATGGAAAGGAATATGAATGAGCATTACCGATGACACGAGATCTAAGGCCATGCCTGGTAGCAATGGGGCTGTTGCTTTCCCGGCAAACTTCCTGTGGGGTGCTGCCACCTCGGCCTACCAGATTGAAGGAGCAGTCCACGAAGATGGACGGGGGCTGTCCATCTGGGATACCTTCGCTGCAACACCAGGCAAGACACACCAAGGAGAAACCGGAGATATTGCCGCCGATCACTACCACCGCGTGCAGGAAGACGTGGCTTTGATGGCCGAACTGGGCTTGAACGCGTATCGCTTCTCTATCTCCTGGCCACGTATCCTGCCTGAAGGTACGGGCACTGTTAATGCGCGCGGCCTGGATTTCTACGATTATCTGGTAGATACGCTGCTGGCGCGCGGCATCGCTCCTCTAGCGACCCTGTTCCACTGGGATCTGCCACTGGCGCTCCACCAGCAAGGCGGCTGGGTCAATCGCGCTACCGCGAACGCCTTCGCGGACTATGCCGAAGTCGTAGCGCGGCGGCTGGGAGATCGTGTTGACTGGTGGCTCACACACAACGAACCGTGGTGTACCGGCTATCTGGGCTATGGTATTGGTATACACGCTCCGGGGGTGCGTGATATGCAAGCAGCGGTTACCGCGGCACATCATGTCCTGCTTTCACACGGATTGGCAATGCCGCGCCTGCGTGCAAATACTCGTCCTGCAGCGCAGTTGGGCATCGCAATTGACCTCTACCCCGTCGAGGCCGCCGATGATCGTCCCGAGACCTTGCAGGCCGTCGCATATGCAGATGCCTTCAGAAATCGCTGGATGCTTGATCCCATCTTCCGCGCTCGCTATCCCGAGGGTTTCTTCGCAGCATCGAAAGTATCACCGCCAGCAATGGAGGACGATGACCTCGCTATCATCGCGACCCCTATTGACTTCCTGGGTCTCAACTACTATTCGCGCTGGGTGGTTCGCGCCACACGGTCTCCGGGGGAGACTTCAACACTGGAGACTGGAGAGGCAAATGGCTCCGCTGCACCCGCTTACGAGCAGGTAGTGATTCCTGGCGCCAGCTATACAGAGATGGGCTGGGAGGTCTATCCCCAGGGATTGGCCGACGTACTACTCTGGCTTCACGACAACTACGCGCCTCGCGCAGTCGTCATCACCGAGAATGGCGCTGCTTTTACCGATCACTGGGACGGTGGCAATACTATCAATGACTCTCAAAGAGCATATTACCTTCGTGAGCATATTTCGGCCGCAGGGCAGGCCCTGGCGCAGGGCGTACCAATGCTGGGCTATTTTGCCTGGTCATTCCTGGATAACTATGAATGGGCGCAAGGCTATAGCAAGCGCTTCGGCATCGTCTATGTTGACTTTGCCACGCAGCGCCGTATCGTGAAGGACAGTGGCCGCTGGTATGGGGACTTCATTGTGGAACAACGCAAACGGCAGTGAGCCAGGGGTGCCCTGCTAATCTTCGTCTTCGTCATTATTGCCCAGCTTTTCCAGGCCGGCCATTGCCAGCCCACGATGGAGCACGCGCAGGCAGAGGAAGGCGCATTTGGTGCGCGCAGGGCTGATCGCGATGCCAAGGGCATCCAGTACCTCATCCTTGCCAAGACGAATGACTTCCTGTGTTGTCTTACCCTCGATCATTTCTGAGAGCATGGAGGCTGATGCCTGGCTGATGGCACAGCCACGCCCCTGGAAACGCACGGCCGTCACATGGTTGCCCTCTATCTGTAGATCAAGCGCGAGCTGATCGCCACAGAGGGGATTGGAGTCTTCGGCATGCACGTCAGGTTGCTCTAGCTTCCCATAGTTGCGTGGGTTTCGATAATGATCCAGGATGTATTCACGATAGTCCATTGACATGAGTTACTCTCCAGAGGGCGGGGCTTGCGGGTGCCCTGCATCTGTCACAGCTTGAAAATTTGCAAGGCTTTGTGCAGGCCCTTCACCAGCACATCGATTTCTTCTGGTATTGTATATACGTAGAAGCTGGCCCGTGCCGTTGCAGCCACGTTGAGCCGCTGGTGGAGAGGTTGTGTGCAGTGATGGCCTGCGCGCACGGCCACGCCCATCTCCTGGTCCAAGATAGATGACAGGTCATGCGGGTGAATATCTCCCAGTGTGAAGGCTGTCACACCGCTGCGGTGCTCAGCGTCCGGCCCGTAGATAGTTAAGCCCGGCACGGACCGCAGCTGCTCTATCGCATAGCGCGTGATCTCCTGTTCATGCCGCCGCACGTTTTCCATGCCCAGGTCGGTCAGGTAATCAACCGCTGCGCCTTCGCCAATCGACTCGGCAATTGCAGGCGTGCCCGCCTCAAACTTCCATGGCAGGTCATCCCAGGTGGACTGCCGCAACTCGACCTTGCGAATCATAGACCCGCCACCAAGGAAGGGAGGCATTGCTTCCAGCAGGTCGCGTCTTCCATACAGCACACCGATGCCTGTAGGCCCCAGCATTTTGTGCCCGCTGAAGCAGAGGAAATCAACATCCAGGTCCTGCACATCCACCGGCAGGTGGGGAACGCTCTGCGCCCCATCTAGTAGCACGATAGCGCCAGCGGCATGCGCCTGTGCGATCATCTGCTTTGCGGGATTGATTGTGCCCAGCACGTTGGACACGTGTGTAAACGCCACCAGCTTTGGCTGCTGCTGCAACAGTTGCTCATAGACATCCAGGCGCAGCAGACCGTCATCAGTAATCGGCACAAATTCCAAGCGCGCGCTTGTACGTTGGGCCAGCAATTGCCAGGGAACAAGGTTGCTATGGTGCTCCATCTCGGTCAGCACGATCAGGTCACCCTGGTGAATATTGGCGTTCCCCCAACTGTAAGCGACAAGGTTAATGCCCTCGGTGGTGTTGCGCGTAAAAATGACTTGTTTGCTCTGGCGCGCGTTGATGAAGCGCGCGACTTTCACACGCGCCTTCTCCATTGCTGCTGTAGCCTCTTCGCTGAGTTCATAGACCCCACGATGGACGTTGGTGTGCGTGGTCCGGTAATAAACGTTCATAGCCTCTATGACGGCCAGCGGCTTCTGTGAACTCACCGCGCTGTCTAGGAACACCAGTGGTTTCCCATGCACCTGGCGTGACAGGATCGGAAAATCGTGACGTATAGCTGCTGCGCTATACACCTTCTGCTCCGTGCCAGCGGACTTGTTATATGTGACCATCGTCTCCCCTGATTTCTATGCGAATAGCATCTTAATATTCAGTGAGTTGGATCTCTTCAGCCGCAGCGGGTTTGCTATCCAGGCTCACAGCGTACTCGTCTACTCCTTCGACCTCCCAGCGCTCCTGGGCATCAACCCAGGTATCGGCCTCAGTTTCGTAGGTCCCGCTCATACGGCGTACTATACTGCGGCGCAGGCGTGTGCGCAGGTTTTCCAGAGGAATGCGCTGCAACACTGGTTCGAAGAAACCTTGCACGATGATGCGCTCCGCTTCTGCGCGCGGAATACCGCGCACCATCAGGTAAAAAAGCTGCTCTGAATCGATCTGGCCTGTGGTAGCGCCGTGGCTGGCTCGTACGTCATTAGCACCGATCTCCAGGCCAGGAATCGCCTCCGCGCGGCACTTGGCGCCAAGTAACAGTGTATGGGCCGACAGGAATGACGCCGTCTGCTGCGCCCTGGGCTGTATGCGAATCATGCCATCAAACTCGACGCGCGATTCATCGGTAAGCACGCCCTTCACGAGCGTTTCGGCATTAGTGGATACCGCATCATGCAAAGAAAGCGTATTGATTGAATAGCGCTGGTCGTGGTCGGTGAAGAAAACGCCCACCAGTTCGGCTGCGCTGCCATTGCCATGCATGTCCGCGCCAACATTGGCAAGCGTCACCTTGCTGCCAAGATCAGCCGTTACCCAGGTTGTGCTGCCGTCCTTTTCGTGGAATGCATTTTTGTTGGCAATATTCCACACGTTCAATCCCAGGTCTTGCAAGCTGCTGAATTCAACGTGCGCTGCATCCTTGACATATACCTCAACGACACTGTCCAAAAGGGATGGTTGCTCACCATCGAAGGCCGAATTGTATTCCTCGACATAGCGTACGCTACTTAGCTCATCCGCAATGATGAGCGTATGCGCGAAGGTCGCGGATGCCGCTGTATCAATCCAGATCTGGGCCAGGATGGGGTCTTCAATATCTACTGCCTTTGGGATATAGAGGAAGATACCGCCACTCCAGAACGCAGCGTGCAGGGCTGTATATTTATTGCTCTCGACCGGCACGCATTTTGTCATAAAGTATTGCTGCACCAGCTCGGGGTACTGCTGCACGGCGCTATCCAGGTCGGTCAGGATCACGCCCTGCTTTTTCAGGCCAGCGTCCAGTTCGCTCCGTACGACCGAGGAGTTACGCTGCAAGATCAGGCCCGCACGCTCATTGACAAGTGCTTCTTGTAGTGCCTGCTCGATCACGGCAGGCAGCGCGCCGTTGCCATTGGCGGGCACATAAGGGGTGAGCTGCTGGAATTTGAAGTTTGAAAATGTGCGCCGCGTTCCCAGGTCGCCGCGCCGGCCGAGAGGGGTGGGTATACGCTCATAGGCATCCCAGGCCTGCAGGCGCTTTTCAAGCATCCACTGCGGCTCACCCTTCAGGCGCGAGAGTTCCTCGACAGCGCCGCGGGAGAATCCGGCTGGCAAAACATTAGCCATTGATGCCCACCTCGTTCTCTTCGCCGCTGGGCTTCAGCCACTCGTAGCCCTTCTCTTCGAGTTCCAGGGCAAGCTCTTTCCCGCCCGATTTAACGATGCGACCATCGTACATCACATGCACATAGTCGGGGGTGATGTAGTTCAACATGCGCTGGTAGTGGGTAATGAGCAGGATACCCAGGCTTGGTCCGGTGAGCGCGTTCACGCTATCGGATACGATCTTGAGGGCATCGATATCCAGGCCGGAGTCGGTCTCATCCATCATTGCGATCTCTGGTTCGAGCAGCGCCATCTGGAGAATCTCGGCTCGCTTCTTTTCACCGCCGGAGAAGCCGTCGTTGATGGAACGGTTAATGAAGCTGTTATCCACCTTGAGCAAGCGCATCTTCTCCTGGAGGAGCTTGCGGAAATCGCCCGGAGGAATACTTTTACGCTTGGTCGCTTTGCCGGTGGGGTTTTCACCCTCTGAAAGTGTCTTGTTGCCTTCGCGTACTGCCTCCAGAGAACGGCGCAGGAAGTTGGCAACGCTCACGCCGGGGATAGACATAGGATACTGAAAGGCCAGGAAGAGACGCATACGCGCTCGCCGGTCTGGAGAAAATTCCAGGATGTTCTCTCCCTTGAACCAGATTTCTCCTTCGGTCACTTCATATTTGGGATTGCCCATAATCACGTTGGCAAGAGTGCTTTTGCCTGAGCCATTAGGCCCCATTAATGCGTGAACTTCGCCCTGTCTAACAACCAGGTCCACGCCACGTAGAATCGGTTTGCCTTCAATGTTAGCATGCAGGTTCTTAATTATCAATTCTGATCCCATTGCCGAAAACAC
>WNFC01030832.1_pt1 | contig 13499 bp, 22 predicted proteins | sample 5400541 | NCBI WGS metagenome assembly WNFC01 (sample SAMN13153342, study PRJNA577476) | soil metagenome | isolation source: 120 cm saprolite under Douglas fir tree site 2 hole 2 replicate 1 | place: USA:California | collected 2015-04-18
TAAGAAGTGGGAGTTTCTACTATGATTGGGTATGTGGCAGGTACCTGATGGAATGGGCCAGTCCTGCTGAGTTTGAAGTGTGGTGCTGGGAGGAGGAGCTCACTTACTCCATTGAGCTTATCCCATCAAACACTGCACATGGAGGGAGGCTCTGGACCCTGAAGCAAAGTTACGTAAGTTCCCCCAACTGTCTGGAGGGCTGAGCAACTACCAGAAGAAGTTTCCAGACTGGCAATGGAAGATCGTGAGTAAGAAGATGGGATGCTGGTGCCGCATCATAATCAAATATTATTCACATACATCCACTATTCTGGGACACTATGTGAGCAAGCACAACCATGAGATTGGCTTAGCAAACATTGCTTACACCTGGATGTCACAGGTTGTAAGGGAGAAAATAAAATATAAGTTATCGCAGAAAATTGATCCAAGGGAAATAGTGTGTAATGTGAACTTTAATTTTGGCAGTGGTCCTGATCCGGTCGCAGGTACATGACATCTGTGATTCAGCTCCCAATGGCAGCCGGGACCAATTCATCTCGCTTCAAGACATCTGTTGCATGGCATGCGTGGTCGAGGAGGAAAACATAAGATTGCATAAAGAAGATGCAATCTCAACAAAGCTTTGGGTGGATAGACTCAAAGCGAAAAATACACACATATTTTACAAGGATAAGCTGGATCCTCCTCCCTCTAGCTCAAAGCTGCAAGGGGAGGACTTCATTATGTGCATCCAAACCACTTTCCAAGCAGATGCATACCAGCACCTTGGGAATGGGTTCATTGGCATTGATGTGACCCATAACATTACTCAATATCCAGATTTTCTTCTATTTATGATTGTTGCAAGAGACTGGTGGGGGCACAGTGCATAACCCTCTTTACTTCTCGATATGGATGCGAGGCTGATGTTCTGTAGGCGTACTGATAGCCTGGATGCTAGCATCTAATGGAACAACCAACACCATAGCCTTTTTGTTGGTTGGGTCAGGGACGCAACTCTGGTGGTTCAGCCGGCGGTGATCATGACCAATTGCGACCATGCACAAATTAACGTGCTCAAGGCTATCTATCCAGACAGTCAGATCTTGCTATGCAAGTGGCATGTGCTATGTGCAATGCAATCGCATTTCAATACAAATGAGTTCCCGGATCTTTGGGCCAAGGTGAAGGTGTTTGTCAATGCGTCAGAATCTGGGGTTTTTGCCAAGCTGTGGGTTGAGATCTCAAATGATCCCTCAGTCCCCCAAAGCTTTGTGCAATATTTGAGATCAGAATGGCTTCCAGAGACGAAAATGTGGTCATTGGTAATGAGGAAACATCGCTCTATCCTTGAGAAAGGCAATACCAACATGTTGCTCGAAGTGTATGTGCTCAATTTCTTGACTATGATAAGATAACTAACTTAATCTAGATACCATCATGTATTGAAGACACACTGGCTAGACTGCAAGTGCAATTGGTGGATTGATCACATACTCCATACACTTGTGAACTGTATGGAACCCAATTACTAGAGCCAGCATGATCAACAGGCAGTTGGGCTAGAGGGTCTGAACCTTGTGGTAGCATGGCGGAGTGAAATTACCAGTAGCACCAATGACATATCCCCTGATTTGATCCTCCAATTTGATCACATTCAATTTCATGTCGCTTCCCAGTCCTGTTCTGGCAAGTATTACACGATAGATCTCCAGCAGCCAGCATGTGATTGCACTGACTTTCTGAGGATCCAGTTCTGCAAGCATATAGCTGCCATATATACATGTTTCCCTCACCTCTCTCCTAAGGGGATCAATGCATCCATTGTAACTGTGGATACAACATCTTTATCCTAACCAGAGTGTGCTTCCATGCAAGAAGACAGTCTGCAAGGTCTCACACAAGACATTGCTGCACTGTCTCATACCCTTGTGTCCAAGGCTTTATCCTTGGCAATTCTCAAGGCCACCCACTTGGCAAAATACACGCTTACAGCAGCAATCACAGGTTCTAATGCCTTACCAGAAAAGGACGTGATCGTGCCCAATCAGAAGTCCTGGACGGAGACAGCTGAGCAGATGGGCGTCAAGTGTGGCACTCCAAAACGAAAGTGTCTTCCTGAGGACAGTGGGATGACTGTGCGGAGCATTGGCATTGCTAAGGGCAAGCGCCGCTGGGTTCACAGCGATCCCTACGCTGGTGGCAAGTGATCAGGTAAGCGTGCAAAACCTGATGCGACATCTGCTGCAGTGAATGCGTGTGCCCGTGTGTGTGCCACACCTCCGTCTGCAACAGTGCCCACCCCATCCAAGGCCCCAACGCTCGTGCCTCCATCTGTGACAATGCCCACCATGCCTACCCCATCTGCACACCCGGAAATGTGAGTGCCTCTGTCTGTGTTGGCACTCATGTTCATGCTTCCCTCTCAGTCTGTGCCCTCTCAGTCCACACCTGCATTTGCCTCTCAGTTCGCACCCTCTCAGTCTGTGCCCTCTCAGTCTGCACCTGCATTTGCCTCTCAGTTCGCACCCTCTCAGTCTGTGCCCACACCTGCATTCGCACCGCTTGCCTCTCAGTCCATGCGCATGTGTGCACCTCCATCTTTTGTTCCAACAATGTGCACATGCGTAGATGTGCCTCAATAATTGTGGTTGTGGTTGTGGCCTCTTAGTTGATTACATAGACTTGTATGACTACCTTTGTATTTGTCATTTGCATTATAAACAACTTATTATCAGAAATATTTTCGACTGAGTGTGCTGAGTACGAAAAATAACTCTTGTGCCATACTATCGGGTACTTGCTTACAAATTTCGTTTGCGAAAATCACGCAACTGCTGGCTGGTGCATCCCTCCGGTGAAGGTGTCTCTGCGCACCTCATGGCCTTCCCCACCGTTCCTCCTCGAGTTGATGTACGTTTCTGCTCACACGAAGGCCTCATTCTTCCTCTAATTCTTTTTTATAGCGAAGCCATTTCCATGGAGGAGCCTGATGCCTTCTTTCCATTACTGGACATCTTGACGAACCCCGATACATCTCCAGGCGAGGAGGAACTGTCACATGAGGCACAGCAGCAGCAAGCCTTACAGACCGCATTGTCTCTGGGATACTTGTCAAAGCCTGGAGCTTTAGAAGTTGTCCAAGCTCACCTCGGCCTGCACTCCGCAACCCCGAAGATTGTCGCTTTTTATCAGCACTATTTGAAAAAAACAGGAGTTCAGAACGCGTCAGACGAGACGCAGAGATGTGGCTCGTGGGTGGACTGGTACGGAGAAATATTCTGTGAGGCGGATAAACTTATTCATCTCATGGGCTCTGAAACGCTGGACCCTGCCGAGCCGTCTTTCTCGTGAGTTGTATCCTCATGGTTGCTGTCTTGGTCTCACACCGTAACACCGCAAACCAAGTCCGAGGCCTGAAAAGCTCCCTTTCGATCACGTTTATCCTCCACCTGATCGTCGTTTCGTTGGTCCACCACGGGTAGCTGTCCTTTATGCGTCCCTCCAGTCTTCCAACTTCCGCGAGCTCCACTCGCATCTCTTGCGGTTGTCCAGCGGCCTTGCACCAAGAGTGCAGTATATCTTTAGGCCCATTCCTCCGAAGGGCTCAGCCAATGAAAAGAACTATCTCTCTGGCTACGGTGTCACTTTAGATCTAAAAAAAATGGATTATCTCGCTCTCGATGATAGATTGGCCCATAAGAAACGTACGCTTTGTTGTTAATGTCCTTTGCAAAACATCCTTATTTTACTTGTACAAGATTTCAGCTCGGAAGATATCCAACAACTGCATGTTGAGGATGAAAACGCAACCCCAGACCTTGTCCTCCCCCTTTTGGAGCACTATCCCCTCAACACTACTTTGGGTCCTGCTGAGCCTTTGACGTCATATGAGATAGCTCGTATGTTTCCTCGTGTTCGCCTTTGCGTTTCCTCACATCTTGCTAATTTTATCCAAGAGATTGGCATCCTTGCCACTCAACTCGTCTCTGAATCGGACACCCCGCTCGAGACGCTAAAGCAGCTGATACATGATTTCCCTAGATACGCGACCTCACTCTCCCGGCGTGTTGTACCACAATCTGGTCTAGTCCAAGAAATTGCTTCCAACTCTCATAAGATACAGCCTGGTGTCAGCGCTGTTTGGTTGAATGGAGTGCAGCTCTCCACGGACGATATGAACCCATACAGGTAATCGCCTCACTATACCTCATGCACAACCTGGCTTCATGATTCTCTTAGTCTCCTCCGTTTAATACACAAAGAAAGAGATCTTATGCTTTCGTTGACTTCTCTTGGCCTGGTGCCAGGCGCAGCATTTGATCTTATCACCCATCCATTCCTCGGGACTATTTCACTCAATAACCGTGTTGTCGATGATCTTTTCGACGCTAGCGACCGTCCAGAGGGTGGCGACCTCATATTCTGGTGGAATGACATAGAACAAGATAGCCGGTAAGCGTCGTGATGTCCCTTGTATCTACATCCTTACTGGCATCTAGTTATGCACGTTGGCAATCGTCTCTATATGTGGTACGCTCATCCCTTATCAATTACTACGCTGTATTAACTTGACCAAGCTCTTGCGTCCGATGTATCCTGGCCAAGCTCCTACCGTCCGTCGGAACATGTACAATGTCGTCGTCGTATTCGACCTCGCACGGCCATCCAGCTTGCATTTCATTACACATACTTTGTCAATGTTAATTGACCACGCGTACCCGGTGCGCTTTGGTATTGTACCAATCGTCGAAACCGAAGAGGGCGTGAAGATGGCCAAGGTGTTCTACTACATGGTGCAGAACTATGGCCGTCAAAAAACTATGCGCTTCTTTGACTCTATACGCGGTATGTGCTTTGGTCATTGCTCTCGTTTTTATGTTACGTTAGATCCTTGATATGTTAGGCGGGCCTAAGCAACAGGTAGACTGGTCTCAAGTACAAACGGAATTTGAAGCATTCGCGTCGAACGAAGAAGTCATGGATGGCGGAGAGGCGATGCTTTTTGAGAACATCGTTGGCGGCGCTACCGATAATGTCGATGCGAAGCTCTCGAAAGCTCGGATGTATGCACAACGGCTTGGTACGACCATTGCTTCCTCGTCCGAGGGCCACGTCTTCGTCAATGGAAAGTACCATGTTGCCGACGATGTATGTTGTCATACGTTGGTCTTAGAACGCGATACTAAACTGTATGGAACTAGAATTTCTTGAATAAACTGCAATTGGCCATCGGACAGGCTCTCCAATATTTCCAAGAAAATGTTCGTTTGCGTTTCCTCACGGGGATCATCTTGTTTACTTTGGCTGTTTGATCCAGGTTTACTCGGGTGTGATTACAGATGATCATGCGGACGATATCGAGAATCATTTTTACGACTTGCCCACTACTATGAAGAGACGGAATCGTCACATAGTTCCTGTTGGTAACGGCGGCGGTGTGCGTGTAGCCAGCCTTTCAGATTTGCATCGGCGGGCAGGCCTGCACATCTTGCCCGAAATGTTTATCTACCCTGGTGAATCCGCTTCCACCTCCTCTCACCTCTATCGCCGATGGCAATGTAGCTTCTGAGCAGGTACCTCTGTCTATCTACGTAATTGCCGATCTCGACACGGAAGATGGTCTGAGTACCTTGAAAGCAGCGCTTGCATTCTCTGTATGTCAATATATCATTGTCCACTATTCATCTAACTAGGCCATTTGCAAAGGTCTCCGCTTCCGCCCGCTCACGATTGATTTTCCTTCACAACCCGGCTTTACCAAGAAACGGCCCAGGATGGCACACGCGCGTGTCTTCTTTGTTTTCGCATCTCCTATACAAGGGTCTTTTCTCGCAAACTTCCCCGTCCAACTTGCTTCACGTCATCGCCCTCCTCAGTGAGACTAGCCAAGAAGAACAGATGCTACTGGAAATGCCTTCTTCCTTCGTTGAGGTTACTGGCGGCATTACTTTAGCTGACATCGATAAGGATGATTACCGCCGGTACATAGAAGTAAGTCGATTGGTCGCGGAGAAAGTGGGCCTCGTCCCCGGGACTGCGGGGTTAATCATCAATGGTCGAGTGAGAGTCACTGCTTCAATCCCATTTCCAAAACGTGACGTGCTGCGGTGCAGATCGTTGGCCCAATCGCATCTGGGGAATTCAATGCGGATGACTACCAAGCGCTCCAGGATTATGAGCTGGCAAGACGTGTCCAACCCGTTTTGGACGCACTTGGGGACATCAGTCCCGCTCTTGCCAGTCGCGAGCGGTGAGTCCTGACACTAACGGAATTATTCATGGACTAAGAATTGATTGTAGTGCCGCCATGGCTGACTTTGTTTCAATGCTGTCTTCCGTCACATCTGGTCTTCAAGTTGAAGATCCGTCGCAATCAGGCATCTTCAACAAGGTTCCGGTATCAAGGAATCGGAATTACAATTTGATGGATAGTCAGTATACGTAGGTGACTCATGTCCTCCGAGACTTGGCCAATTACCGACATTCTCCACACCACAAGCGCGTTTACAATCGGCGATTCGGCCACTGCTTTGCACCGTTTTGCCGTTATTCTTGATCCTCTGAGTGAGCAAGCGCAAAAATACACCAGTCTCTTTGAGGTGTTTACAGGTTCGATAATACATTGACGCTCACTGAGAATTCCCCCAATACAGTGGCTTTCTCACATTCCAACTGTCGCCGTGGAATTTCATTTGCAGCCGTCTCAGTACGCTGAGGTGCGTTACATGCTCTAACACACGCGCGCTTGGTTTACCATGTTGTAGCTGCCGCTAAAACGGTTTTATCGTTACAATCTCATCCCCTCGCTCGCTTTTGATACGACCGGGTAGGTGGAATAGCCCCTTTGGATCCTCTTCTCGGCTAATGAAACCTAGCTATGAGCTCCCTCCGCAAGTTTTTTTCCATAACCTTCCCCTCGAACCGATTTACACTCTTGGCCTTGATGAGCCATCTTCTTGGCTCGTGCGCCCACGTGAAGCACGATATGACTTGGACAACATCCAACTAGGCGTGTTGTCTGGCGAAGAGCGACAACACGGCGTCGAAGTAGTTTATGAGCTTGACTACCTCATCGTAGGGGGACACGCTCGAGAAAGCGGTACAAATACCCCGCCACGTGGTGTGCAATTACAGCTGACAACGGGTCATCGCAAGTCAATTGACGATACACTTGTCGTGGAAAATCTGGGCTACCTCCAATTCAAAGCAAAGCCTGGCGTTTATCAGCTTGAGATCCGCGAGGGTCACAGTCGCGAGGTCTTCCATCTGGAAAGTGCAGGAAATGAAGGGTGGCAGAGCCCCACTGTCGACGAGGCTGGGAATGGGATTACAATTACGAGTTTTGAGGGTGTAACTCTATATCCCCGTCTTGCCCGTCTTCCGGGACGAGAAAACGTCGATGTCCTCGAGGTTCCGGAGGAAAAGGTACCCAAGGGTGTTGTCAATGGCATCTTTTCGCGGTGGGTCCTCATTATGGAGACGCTTCGCAAGTAGGTAACAATCATGGGCAGTATATCTTCGATCTTGAGGTCAATTGGGAAGACGGAAACGACGGTACCGGCACAGACAAATGCTGAAATCAACATCTTTACGGTTGCATCTGGTCTTTTGTATGAGGTGAGGAGATGTGGGCTGAATTATATAACCGTTCTCTCACTCTACCAGAGATTTGCATCGATCATGATCCTGAGTGTCCTGCGCAACACAAAACACACTGTCAAGTTCTGGTTCATTGAGAACTTCTTGTCGCCATCGTTTCTGGTACGAATACCTTATCTCGTATTAGGTGGAGGCGCTACTGAACATCCTGCGCAGGAATTTATTCCTCAGTTCGCGGAGGAGTATGGCTTCCAGTACGAGCTCGTTACCTACAAATGGCCGACATGGTTAAGATCGCAACGAGAAAAGCAGCGCGTTATCTGGGCATATAAGATTCTCTTTCTCGACGTCCTATTTCCCATGAACCTTGATAAGGTCATCTTTGTTGATGCCGATCAGATAGTCCGCACAGACTTGAAGGAGCTTATTGACTTGGACCTGCATGGTGCCCCTTACGGTTATACCCCCATGGGGGATGACAATGAAGAGATGGAGGGTTTCCGATTTTGGAAAACGGGGTACTGGGAACAATTTCTCCGTGGTCGACCCTATCATATCAGGTAATCTAGGTCTCAGACACAAGGTCTTGCCAAATTTCTAACTGGTGTCACAGCGCCTTATATGTAGTGGATCTGGTTCGGTTTCGGCAAATGGCTGCAGGGGTAAGTCAGGCTCGTTTCTTGTTTTCGCATTACGGACCCAGATCTTCCTTGCAGGATATCCTGCGAAGTCACTACCAGCAGCTTTCAGCGGACCCTAACTCACTTGCCAACCTAGACCAAGGTGAGTTGATCCCTTTTTCACGAAACGGAAGCTCATAATACTGCTATCGGTTTGTCACAGACCTGCCGAATAATCTTCAGGGACACGTCCCTATTGTAAGTGCCCCACGTTTAGTTCTGATCTCCGTTTCTCACCACCGCGCAGTACTCCCTTCACGAAGATTGGTTATGGGTATGTCACATCACAAATTTAATAGTTGGCTCACGACAGTATATGCTTTCAAAGAAACCAGTGTCGCTTTGAATTATAACTGTTTTGCTCAGGTAGCAAAGACAGGCTTCACCGGGCCAAGACAATCGACCTTTGCCAAAACCCGCTTACGGTTGGTGCCGACCTTTATAAATAACCTAAGACTGACAAGCCGTGGAATCACATATACAGAAAGAACCAAAACTTTCTCGCGCTCGACAAATCCCGGAATGGGAAGAGTACGATTCCGAGATCGCGCGTTTCACCCGGAGACTGGCGCAAGAAGGTCGCATACATGCTAGCGTTGCGGCCGCAGACGTGAATGAGCTTGCCAAGGTGGGATTCGTCCATACTCCGACAGAGTCGCAGGACATTGGCGCAAGCGAAGTCGAGTCGTCGCACGAACCAATTCGCGATGAGCTATGATGGTGGATAGGTAGCGAAACTACTAGGAATTGAATTACCAGTGGCCAGACACCCCGATGATGACTGCAAATACTGACCAAGTGAGAATACCAATGACAATAGATAGTCATCCCGCGCGTAGCACCGAGATCCCATAATCACACTTGAGCTTCGGCGTGATCCGTGCCGGTAACGTTGTGATCTTGTATGATACGTCGCTGCGCTGCTACGACTGCACACAGGCTCAGCGCACAGCTGCCAGATGAGAGATCAGAGTCAAACGCGAGACGGTTGTGGATGGGCCAGGAAGGTTCTAGGAAGGTTCTCGAACGGACGGGAAGAGTCGGGAACTCCCGGGATGTGCAATCATTGATGGGTCATTGCTCCGATTCGGGTGCGCGTGCTGTACGCTCTGTACGCTCTGCTGCTTATTCCATCATTCCGTCCTTCTCTCGGACGTTTACTCGACCTCCGAGGTACACTCTCTTTGTCTCGGCTCTGCTTGCTCAGCATACGTGGCAGTTTTCTTCTATCCTATATAAGAATCACTCTCCCTTACCCATGCCGCCCAGTCCCCTCTCCACCACATTCGGTCAACCAACCGCAGTAACATTATGGCCGCTGTCGTAGCCCCCGCTTCCGTCCACTCTGCGAGTCACGCCTTCCCCCATCATCGGAACGACTTTACTACTTTTCATCAGCACCCCCACCACCGTGGCCCGGCAGTGTCACACCGTAATCCATTTTAAGCATTTGCTCCTCATCATCACAGTGGACCCAACTCTCGTTCAGCCTCTGCATCCTGGCGCCACTCAGAGTCCGTTGTGCGAGCACCCGTCCTTGCCCGTACACCCTCGCCCAAGTACCGTCGATCTGGGCCCTCCCATTCCCGTACACCTTCTACCTCTTCAGAGACCTCGAATACGAGTTGGCGTTCGCAGATTCACTCTCCAACTCCGAAGCCAGATGGTAGGCATACCTCCTTTCTCTGTTGCGATTTGCCCTTCACATTAGTCAACAGCTTCTTCGGATCTCCACCCGAAGGTTTCCTCTCCGTTTGTTTATTCTATCGCGGAGCTGCTTCGACTCTCAGCTTCGCCTCTCGTTGGCATCAGCAAGGAATCTCAGTTTATTGTAGATGACCTTGTTGCTCATCATGTGTGGCGCCGCGGCCCGCAGTCGGACACACCAAGGGTGGGTGGCCGTCGTAAGAGCCATGATAAATCCAAATCACAATCTTTGCACACATCCACCGATGATTCGGAGCACTCTGATTAGAAAGGCACTCTGGACGACTGGAGAAGGGGGGGGACTAACAGTATAAGCATTTAATTTTCTTACTGCATGCGCGACGACACATGGTAGTGATTTGTATTTGGTAGTACGATATCTAATGCATGATGACAACTGACAACGGAGGGAATGCCGGCGATGGCCGAGTTTAATTTAGGAACCGAGCGGAGTTGTATTTGTATTGCCCACGCTTTTTTCTTTCCTCGACCACCTCCCGCTCTGGCGTCACCCTCACCATGGATGTTGACATGAAGATCAAGGATGACCTTGACAAAGAAAAAGACAGAGACTTCGACCATGAGCGAGACCGTGATCGAGAAAGAGACTCGCGACGCGACAGGGACCGCGACAGGGACCGTGACCGCGACAGAGATAGGGACCGCGACAGACGCGACTCCGGTGTGTTGTTCCCCGCCCTTCCCCATCGCTTTTATCATCGCTGACCACCATACTTCCTTCTTTATTATTACAGTTCGAAGCAGACGAGGTGGTGGCGGCGATCATTGGGAGCCTGAAGACCGGGAGCGACGTAACAACGACGTACGTTTCCCTGACCCTTTCACATCCACCTTGCCTCATGTCTCCTTCCCATTCTTAGCGTCGCCGGCGCTCGCGCTCGCCTCGCTCTCGTTCTCGCTCCCGTTCCCGCTCACGGCGTCGTTCAGCTTCGCCCAGCCGCCGACGTTCGCGCCGTTCCCGCTCGCGCGGTGGCTCTTCCCGCAGCCGTTCACGCGACCGCGATCGCAAGCAGGCGAGAGCACTTCCGCGCTCTCTCGGTGGGCCAATAAATGCGCCACACGAAGAAGCGGTCGAGTGCGCCAAACACAGCAAGCGGGAGAACCGGGTGTATGTCGGCAACCTCAGCTACGAAGTCAAATATCGCGATTTGATCGAGTTTATGCGGGGAGGTGGGTGGGGGCGTTTTAGTAGCTGGTCTCTTCTTGCTTTTTATGGTTGTGGGGTCGTGGTGGCAGTAGCGGCGGTGGGGGTTTTGATCCTCTCGGAATGGTATTGGTCCCTGGAGGTAAGAAGGGCTGGGGCCGGAGCCGGGACCGGAGTGAGGGCGCGGAGGCATGAAGCGAGCTCGGTCGTTCCCGCCTAGTGGAATCTGATCTTCTCAGGAGAGCCTATTCAGTCATGCGGGGACGGGAGGGGCCAGGTTTTGGACATGGCCGATGTGTGGAGAGGGCTGGTGGTGGTTTCCTTTTCGCGGTCTCGAAGGGGCCTATAGTGAGATGCAGGATGGCTGAGCTGATTGTCGGGGTTATTAGCTGGTGAGGTCCTGTTCGCCGAGGTGCTCGTCACTCCGACCGGTATCTCTAAGGGTTGTGGGTATGTACGTCTTTCACTAGCCCATTCGTGACTCTGACCGTGCTTTGTTTCAGAATCGTCGAGTTTGCCTCCCAGGAGGACTCGCAGCGTGCCATTCGTGAGCTTTCAGAGCAGCCGCTTTTGGGTCGGCCTGTTTTTATTCGGGAGGTGCGCTCTCAATTCCCCGTTTGTACTCGGCTTATTCACGGCAATGTAGGATCGGGAGAATGAGTCACGCTTCGGCGCTACACCCGTTCCGGGGAAAATAGGTATGGCAATGGCAGGTCAAGGTCTCACTGCTGGACCACCACCTCGTCCGGCATACCATAACTCTTTCGGTCAAAATCCTGGGAACCAGCTTTACGTTGGAAATGTGCGTGTTCACACCGTTCCGTCATCGGACAGAACTTTAGTTTGCTTTGCAGTTGCCCTATCAGGCCGGGTGGCAGGATTTGAAAGATCTATTCAGGTCCGCGGGCAACATCATCCGCGCCGACATCAACATTGGGGCGGATGGTCGGCCCAAGGGCAGTGGGACAGTAATATTTGAAACTGCGAAGGACGCTCAACAGGCTATCAGTGCGTGACAATTTATCCGCTGTCTTTACGGTATTTATGATGCGACCAGGCATGTACAACGGATTTGATTGGTATGGCCGCATCCTTGAAGTCCGCGAAGTGAGGCTCGCTCTGTACCAACGTTTTCTCACCTTTAACTCCTACTTAGGACCGTTACGCAGGTTTGTCTGGACCCGGGGGTTATCGCGGTGCTTTCCGTGGTGGATTGCGGGGGTTCCGAGGCGGCCTGCGAGGTTCGCCTTACGGTGGACGCGGTGGTTATGGGCGCGGTGGATATGCTGCCGGTGGCCGCAACTTCTCCGACCAGGATTTGTACAAAGACTACTCGGGTCCAGACCAACAGGCGGGTGGATACGGTGGAACATATGATGGCGGTTACACTGGGGGTTATGGTAGTGGTTATGGGACGGGAGGTTATGAGTCAGAGCCCAGTCAACAAATAATGGTTCGCAACGTAAGTAGATTTCCCATCGTTTCGAATGTAGATTGGTGAGGTGGCTAATTTGGGTCGGTAGCTACCATGGTCAACAGCAAATGAAGATCTGGTTGAGCTATTCGAGACCACTGGTCAAGTTGAGCTTGCGGAGATCTTATTTGACGGCACACGGTCCAAGGGTGCTGGCGTGGTGCAGTTTGCTCAGGTCGCTGAGGCAGAGACGGCCATCGGTGTGTCTAACTCTTTAAATGTCAAATGTTTCCTTTGTGTCTGACGCAATGCGGGGGTTCGCAGCCAAGTTCCAGCAATACATGTATGGGGGGCGGCCTCTCGATGTGCGATTTAATGACCGTTGGCACACATTTACCCCCACAGCGGCCAAGGGTGGCCAGGTAGTACCAATGCAGCCAGATGGCATGTGAATGGTCGCCTCCCATCCTAGCTTCATATGTTTACTGGTTCTCATTTATGCCGTAGTAAGGCAATGTATGCGCTCACTACTTTTCGTAAAACTACGTGGCAGAGATTGTGATTGCCATAGTTCATTAAATTTATCAATGAGAGGGATTTATTGCCGAGTCTGAGAGTTCGGAGTAGTAAATGAATGAGGACCAGCAACTGTGGCGGCAATTTGAGAGTGCGTTGAGTCGGACTACTCAGCCTCAGGTAGTGTTGTCACGGCTCGGCTCGGCTCAGCTCGTCGCGCTCGCTTAGGACCTGCTGCTCGACCAAATTGGGATGAGCCGAGCCGAGCCGAGCCGAGCTGTTGTGAGCTGCTCGACACTCCCTCTGCGACACCTCCCTCTGATATATCGCGGCTGTGATTCATCTCATTCTACATTTTCGATACATACACTCTTTTTGCACTGATTTTTACTCTTGCTCTATCACTTCAAAAGTTTGTCTCTTGCGCTCAAAT
>WNFC01016962.1_pt1 | contig 13497 bp, 15 predicted proteins | sample 5400541 | NCBI WGS metagenome assembly WNFC01 (sample SAMN13153342, study PRJNA577476) | soil metagenome | isolation source: 120 cm saprolite under Douglas fir tree site 2 hole 2 replicate 1 | place: USA:California | collected 2015-04-18
ACGTACGTTGAACGTTAAACTTCAACGTTGGCGTCGAGGACAAAGATGGCGCCCTTTCGCATACGACATCCAAAATGTGTCTCGACATTACAACTCGACACAGAGTCCGCTACGGTGCAGGATCTCCTCCAAGGAATCTTCACCGTATCCGACATCCCGCCATCTGCCCAAGATCGTGCGCCGCTTACTGCCAGTCTTGCCTTACTCGTCTCACACTCATACATGTCGCAGTTAAAGCAGGATACCCACCACGGCATCTCACAGCTGTCATCCCCGAGCTCCCGCTCACCAGTCTCGGCCTAGCGCCTGGTGATCAGCTAATCGTCAGCCAAAAGTCCGGCTCCGCGACTCCTCCGCCGGGCGTCACATCCACGGCGCAATCACTGCCCATAAATCCACGCGCCGTCGTCGACCCTCCGGCTTCCCTTCCTACACTATCATCGACCGCAGCACAGACGACCCCCGCTTTTTCGGCAAGAGGGAACAGTGGCCCCGATCATGTACAGATCGATGGTAGTTATCTGGTCCACCGGGTGCGCGTCACCGTCTGATCGCTTGAGAGATATCAACTGAGGGTCCTTGCTTCGCAGATCGTGCCCGATGATAATTCGTGCATGTTTGCCTCTGTTGCGCTCGTCTTCGAGCAGGACATGCGAAAGGCACCCGCAATCCGGCAGAGTATGTCGCCGCCACGTGCTGATTGGACCGTACTTTCTCACCGTCTGAGGCAGTCGTGGCAGACGCAATTCGGCGAGATCCAGAAGCTTGGAGTGATGTCATTCTAGGGTACGACCGCATCTGACATCCGCGCGCGCTCCACGCACGATTCTCATTTTCCCGGTCGCATCGCGCGTCGTGCTTTTTTTTTCTTTGTTTCGTTTTGTTTTCGAAAGGCGTCCGCGCGACGAGTACATCCGCACGATCCTCTCCCCAAACTCCTGGGGCGGCGGCATCGAGCTCACGATCCTCGCAGCGCACTACGGAACCGAGATCGCGAGCATCGACGTCGAGACCGGCCGCATCGACAGCTTCGGCCCGACCGCGGCCGCCGCCGGCGCCCCGGGAGCGAGCGAGAGCCGCGCGCTGCTCGTCTATTCCGGGATCCACTACGACGCCGCGGTGCTCGCTCCGGAGCCCGACGCGCCCCAGGAATTCTGCGCGAGTGTCGTGCCCGCGAGCGGCGCCGAGGGCGAGCGGGTGCTCGGGGCGCTGCAGGCGCTCGCGACGAAGCTGCGGGCTAAGCGCGCGTATACGAATACTGCCACGTTCGATCTGAAGTGCGAGGTGCGTGCCGTTGCTGGCTTGTTTTTGTTAAGGTCAAGGGTGTTTGTGGTTGACGACTGGACGTGTGTTGGTACTAGGTGTGCGGGCAGGGACTTAAGGGCGAAAAGGAGGCGCGCACGCACGCGTCCGAGACGGGGCATGTCAAGTTTGGCGAATACTGATATCCTTTATTCCGACGACGCTTTGTACCCTGTACAACGATTGTAGTTCTAAAAACCGAATATCACCGGGTGATTATTCACCAACGCACGTTCAGCTGGCTGGTGTCAAGCTATGCTCCGTTTGGAGCGGTCTCCTCGTTCATCCTCTCCTTCACTTTGTCCACTTCCCTATAATCCTCGTTTTCCTCCGCTCCTCCGCCTATCCATTTCCCTGTGTTCTTTCTGACGAACTCGTCGAAGGACCACAGTTCCTTATCAAGCCTGTTGTCTTCCACACACCACACGTACGTCTGTGCTTCGATGGGCGGCGCTAGCTCACCGATCGTCGCGAGTGGGGAAAGAGCGGTTGGATTGAGGCTGTCTTCCACCGCCTCGGAAGTTGGCACGTCGTCCGCGGGAATGTGTGTGTATGGGCCCAGTGGGTGTGCGAGTACCTGCAAACGGTCGTACATCTGTGTTCGCAACCGACGCCGCAAAGAACGAGTAATTCGTGAGCACAAATATCAATATAAAAGAAACGAGTGGAAGGGGACTTAGATACGTGCATAGCCTTCGAACACGTCGAGAAGCGTGATGTCCTTCGCGGTGAGCCCCGCGACCAGCGTACCGCGGACGCTGTTCTCCTCTGCGGTGAGCTCGCGTCCGAGCAGCCTCTGGCTCCGCTCGCTCGGGATGATAGCGGGGTAGTCTTCAAACTGAATGAGGACACGTTTAATCGTTGTGAGTAAGGATTCCCGGCGGTCCGCTACGATCCTGCGACGGCGGGGCGGTGTAAGGCCAACGTACTTTGACTTTGTGTCGCGTGTAGTTCTGTGTTGCAGTTTTGCTTGGATATGTCAAACTGCTCGCAGAGGATGGTCGCGGGAAGGGACTGACCGTGAGGATCGCAGGGCAAATCCGCAGGTGGCTGGCATCATTGTTCAGGACCCGCTTCAGGATCTTGGGATGCATCAGGATACCGTAGAAGAATGCAGTGGTCATGGTATCAGTGGGGAAGAAGAACGTGTGATTTCCATCTCATTTTATTTATCAAGGGGTATCGCGATCTGACTCGAGTTGGAAAGATGATAACACGATCTTTCGATCTTATCAGAATACATTGATCAAATCGGGAACTACTGTAGCATCCTGTCATCCCGGTCGAGTCATCGTCCTCTTCCAGAGACAGAGTATTGCAGTACTAGTGTGTCAAGTGAAAAGACGAAGCCCATCCTTTCAAGTTGTATTCTGCAATTTCTGCTCGTTCTCATCTCTGAGTCCTCATCGCCCAAGTTCGATGAGTTGGTGATATTGACAGCGTTCGGCAGTTAGACAGTAGAAGAGACCAGACCGAACCCTAAACTTGAGCCTGAGAAGAATTCCATCTTTTTGCGTTAAGGATGCTAAATAAAAACATGTCCGAGTCGACCGTGACGCCACCACCGTGACCACGGCCGCCGCCGTCGCCTCCACCTGCCCGGCTCCTGCCCCCTCCATCAACGTTGTGCCATCGTCGCGGCCCTAGTTTGACTGGGCTAATTGCTCCAAGGGACAGCGGATGTCACGGTATCTTACTAGTAGGGGTAACGAGCGATAGGAGTAATGGCCGTGACAGGTGTCCTGCCTTTCCTGGAACTCCCGTAGATCCATTTCTCCCTTTCGATGTCAACAACATAGTGTCAACATGTGACGCGCATGTGACGACGTACAGTCGTACTGTGCAGCATTTTCATCTCGCTCATCATCCATCCCCTGAGTCGCTGCCTCACAAATGATTTCTCACCAGTACGTCTAGAAATATCACTGATGTCATTACCGAAATAGCTAATCAACCCCCCACCTAGTCATGCCCAAAGGTCAGTAGAATATCTGATTACGTCCCAGCCGACATCATCGCCAAACGTTTATATTCTAGTGCTAGTATTTCTCAGTCTTCGACTCCGATGAGTACGATCGATGACTCCTCGGGCTCCCCAGGCTTGGTGATCGGGGAGAGCCCGGGTGTGTTGCACCACCAGGGAGAGTCTGATGAAGAACGAGGCCAAGGTAGGTCTTTTCTGTAGTGGCCCCAACGCTTCCGGCTGACGTTGTGTAGGCCAGGTGACGATGATGAATATGCTCTCCGACGAGTCACCCTCGAAGTATTTAATCACTGTCAAAAAAACGATCCGTATTGGCTTACGACATGGCCTATTTGGAAAACGTTGGTACAAGTATGCCAAAGATGGCGACGAATCATCTTTGCATCGCCTCAGCATCTGCATCTGCAATTGTTCTGCAGCAACAAGACATCTGCCAGTGTGAACGTGAAGGGGTCACTGGATATCTGGCCGCAATTGCCTATCGTGATATATTATCAGCGTACGAATTGGAATGGTGATGAGAACGTCATTGCTGCACTCGAACGCCGGGATCGCGTAACCAAGATCACTTGCTACGGCTTATCAAGTTCTATATTGAAAAAGCTTTATGCCCTCCAGGAGCCACTTCCGGGCCTGACAGACTTAGATTTAAATCTTTGGGGGAATTGGGGGAACTTGGCGCCGGTCCTTGCCGAATCATTCTTGGGTGGATCTGCCCCACGTCTACGATCATGCACCTTGCGTGGTATCGCATTCCCAGCATTACCCAACCTTCTGATATCTACCAGTCGACTTGTTCGCCTGGACCTTTACGATATTCCGGATTCCGGGTATATCTTGCCTGATGCAATGGCATCTTGCCTGGCCACATTGCCAAACCTCGAAAAACTTACCATGCAATTCAGAACCCCCACATCTCGCCCTCGATCGACAAATTCACCTCCTCTTGCGCCCGCCATCATTCCTTCTCTCATCCACTTTAACTTCGAAGGCAGTAGCGAGTACCTGGAAGACCTGGCGGCGAGAATTGAAGCTCCTTTGCTCCATGCCCTCTGTGTTACCTTCTCTATGGACCTCACTTTTATCATATCACAGCTCCTCCGATTCATCGCTCGCTCAAACCGCCTCAACAAATTATTTGACGCTAAGGTAGAGTTGGGCCCTTGGTCTGTCAGGATGACCGATGAATCGTGGAATTATCTTAATTTGGGAATCAAATATAATGCATCAAGCTGGCAGATCTCGTCGTTGGTGCAGCTATGCAACAATCTTTCGCCTCTCCTTTCTCAAGTGACATCGCTTTCTTTCTGGGAATATCGAGTCAAACCAGAGGACATGGAGCCCACCCAATTGCTAGCCGTTTTCCTCTCATTTTCCTCTGCAACTTCTCTTTCCGTATCTGGGGAAATGGTGTCATCAGTCGTACATGCGTTGGGAGAGCTCACCGGAGAACGGGACATAGAAGTATTACCTGAGCTTGGTTGCCTCTGCTTCGATGGCCATCATCCAAACCAGTCTGAACTTGAAGAAAGCTTGGACCCATTTATCGACTCCCGCCGGGATGCAGATCGCAATATTATTGTCCTGTGGGCGCAGTGACGTGGCTTGGAAGTCAATGACACAAAAGTATTCTCTGCTCTCTGTGCCACACATCCATCAGTATCTATGACAATTTCAACTTTTCCTTTCCCTTTGTCTTCTTCCCCTACCATCCCCAAGTCAAGTCTGTCGCCCGTCGATCACTCTCAGGCAAAATGACCCGAAGTGACTCAAGGGTCGGCCATATTCAATTCCCTTCATCCTCTTCATTTTCCCTCTTTCCTTCCTCTCTCTCGTCTTGAATGCCACTTTGGACGTTCCCTCCCTACTCGTTATTTTAGGGCCCAGATAAACAATTGTAGGTACAACGCATGTAGATAACCCTCTCTCCAGTTTCCCCCGATGTAACAGTTTGTGCCCTCTTGCCGTCTCGCGTGTCTTCGAAAGCTCTGTGTCTGTTCGGGCGTGGAATGTGTTCGTGTATTACGATGAGGAGCGAGAGCGAGAAGGAGTTTGAGGTTTAGAGGTAAGACGAGTAGTAAGGGATATTTGTGTCGAGGGCCTGTTGCTCGCATCAATTGCAATCGCGGGCGCCGCGTGGAATGTGACAGAGAACGGTCATATCGTGAATTTGGGATGTTGCTATTGTCTCGAGCAGCTGAAATTATGGGGGCAAGTATACCGTGACTGTCGGGGTAAGACGCAAGCAATTGTTGACAATACGTGATACCGTCTTCAATGACCACTATGTCGGTGAGCTGTGCAATGGTGTCAACATCAAGTGCGTTGAAGTGTTCGAAATATGTTGTGATCTGCATTAATGGTAGGTTGAAATCCAATTCAGGGAGAGAGGCGGTCAGGTCACGGAGACCGCCAGATTCGGAAGTACTAGTACTGTATGTCAGGGTTTCAACATCCGGAGGCGTGACACCGGGGCCATCGAAGCGGAGTCCCTGCAAGGACGAGCGAAGTCTGATCATCTCATCACGATTAGGATTGTCAAGAGACATCCAATCAAGCATAGTATTAAAGCGGTAGATTGCCTGCTCTAAATACTCCGGCTTCCCCGACCTGAAAAATCGTAAAAAGGAAGTGCTGAGAGTGGACTGCAAAGCCAACGGCCGGTATGCACTGGGCGTATCTCCGGGGCCACGAAAACCAATATGTTCGTCCAGGATGTTCATTCCCTCGTTGTAATCATCTTCGGAAACAGTTAGTTTCGAAGCGATGAAAGAGAGAATCGGCAAGCACGGTGGAGACAAAGTGGAGAGGTAGGCATATAGTTGCTGTTCGTAGGCAGCCAATTGCTTCTTCGGAAGGAATTCGCCTTCCCATGGTTTTCTGGGCACGAACGTAGTACTACAGTTCAAAAGTCAAAACGGGGTTTTCCGGCCTCTGAACTCACGAGAAATTAGACTCACTACTGCTCCCTCAAAACACAATAAAATTATATGAGACATGGTGCATTTTTATCACGTTGTAAAGTAGAATAATACCCATACGTTACTCAGGGGGCACATCAACCACGCAACGTGTGAGGTCCAATTTGATCATAAATAAGGCAGGAAAAAAAGAGAAAAGCGGAGAGGCAAGGCACAGGATGATGGTTATATAGTCGTGGCAGAATCGTCGAGGAGGATGGTACGCCGGGCACTGATGCTGCGAAGCTTGATCATCAGTAAGGCATGGAAAATCTTGCACCGCTCATCAGGCGCTCGCGCCTGTCCCTGGTGCTCATGGGCACGAGCGCCCATGAGCACCAGGGCGACACGCGAGCGCCTGTCAGATCTTCCACGATTTGCTGATGGCCATGGTTCATGCAGAACGAAAAGAAATGCGTGAGTGCAATTGACCAATTGCAGTTTGTAGCCGCGTCCACGGCATGTGCCGCCAGTTTTCTTGGGAGATACTCCGCATCTCATATAACGTCCACCGCAGCGCATGGATAAATGTCCTCTTTCGATACACGAGCGATACCATATCCAAAATAGTGAACCACAGCCCGAGCGCAGGCCGCATCATCTGAGTCGTGATCATAGTCATGGTCAAGGAAGTACCGTATGGTGCGTCATTGCTACTCACAGACGGGTATCGGTGGCACCAAGACGATCCCTGCAAGCAGTGAACCTCGCCTCTTCGTTCCCACCGCACGCGCCTCGCCTCCTGCCTTGTGTCCTCCCCCTCACGTTAGTTGCGCCTGTGTGTTCCCTTCACCCTGCTTCCCGAGCGTCCGTCATTTTCGCTCCCCAACCTGTCAACAATTCCCCACTCTGCCGCCCCACCTCATCCTGCCACACGACCACACTTCTCATCCGAAAATGCCTTGCGCATTCATTCGCCATCAATGCCAGCTCCTCGACGAAAAGGCACTGAAAAAGATACGTCCTTGGCGGACGTTGACTATGCGGGAAGGATGAGTAATGCGCGTTGGTCTGTCGACACCTGAATTTCATCACACTGAATTGGCTCTGACTCGACCGTTTTCTGTAGTTTCACAAACTGCAACCTACTCCACGATAAGTGCCATATATCTGCTGAAGTGCCCCATACATCATCAATGTGCGTACGACTAGCGTATGAACACACTCGGACGTGCTGTCCGAATTCATCTCTTCCGAGTAGCTCCTACCTGCAAAGACCTACCCAGACAATGCCTCGGCGTCCCTCCGTACCAAATTTACCCACACGTCCACAAACAACTTGAAATTTGATGTCCCATGAATGCTGTCATAGCTCGTCATGTCATTCATGGGTCCTCAATCTTTGCCCAGCCTTATTTGAAACCATCCTCCATGTCCACAATACCGCCACCCGTGCACTGACGTCCACCCACGCCGATGCATACATCGCGTCCGCAGTCCTATCCGGATCATCGAGTATTTCCAACCCAACATAAACAATGCCACAGCGTAGCCTGCAAATCGCGAGGCCATACATGGACTCAGCTTCCTGCAACTCTGCTGTGCGGGTCTGGTCTTTCGCGAAGGGTCGAGAGGAGCGTATCCTTATCCGCCACGGATGGGATGTCAAACGGGTCGAATGGCATGTAACGATGGGCCTCCTCGTGTCGGGTAGCGAGGACAATCTGATCAAGTTCTGGGATCCCGCAATGGAACCGCGCTCACAACGCTGTATACGTTTCATTCTCTGCCCAGTCTTACGGCGCAAGCATGCTGACACGATGTTTCCTATAGCCATCAACACAAGAATACGATACAAGTGCTTGCATGGGCACCACATGGAAATCTACTCGCAAACGCATCGCGGGACCAGACAGCGCGAGTATTTGGTGTATAAGCAACGAGTCGGAAGAGGAGCCAATACAGTAGTGGCTTCGAATGTAACACATCATGGCAAGGAGATTGGAAGTTCGGGAAGAAAGACATCAGTCGTGTCGCTGTCAACGGGCCTAAATCATAAATAAAGTAGGAGAGTGGGAGAGGAAAACCAGGAGTGAGAAAGTCGCAGGCAGAATCGCAGCGGAGAGACACTTCTTGGGCTGTGCGCTTCCACCTACGCCACGGTACCGCCGACGACTGTCCCATGACAGGACCTGCGCCAGTGACGCTTCAAAATTGGCACTTAGTACTGATCCATACATACTACATGCCCCATCTGAAAATTACATTCCTGTGCCCGATTCGTTAAGTATTGGACAACAATTCCAGAACCAATATACCAGACCGACTCCCACAGATTGCCTAGACACGCAGCACGCAGCTAATCACGCCCCATAGGGGATGAAAGTCACCCAGCGTCCTAAAGCCATCTATAGGCTGTAGTTAGTACCGAGGTCTGCGTTCCAAGACAAACTTGATTACGAACCGACAATCCCGAATCATGCACCGTAATGAACATAATTCACCCAACGCTCCAAAGTTATCCCACCCTTTCGACGCAGGTTCAACACAGCCTCACGAAGCGCCAAAGCCGTCCTCTCGTAATAGCGTCTTCCTTCAAGCTGCGCCTCATCTGAGAAAAGCGTTTGGTAAAAGTGCCTTGCCAGGTCTGGCCCATCAATATCCGCCATTGCCCACATCGTCCCAACGACACTCCGGAATCCGCAGAACTGCATAGCAGCAGCAAGATGGAGTACCTCGTCCGCAATACTCTTCTCGGTCAGCTCTGCTGTGTGACAAGCAGACAGGAAGGCAAACTCAGCATCAGGGAGCTGAGACTGTACGATGTCAAGCAACTGAAGGTGCTTCTCTTTATGAAGTTTGAACGAAGCCTCGAATGGTTTTCCTGGCTCGAGTATTCCATGGCACACAATATGCGCGAACTGATGATGTCGGAGGCGTGACAGCACGGCGGTAGGTGTGGCTCTTGTTAAGTAGAGAGTCGTCACCTGGGTATCGATAGCTTGTACGGCTTTCATCTCCTTCGGTGTCGCTAGCATGTTTTCATCTGGGTGAGCGACGAGGAGTATTGAAGGCTTGCCAATCGTCTGCGTTGCTGGCTTGCGAGATTGAATGAGTACGGAGAGGGATGGGATATAGGAGGGGATGTATAAGTCTAGGAAATATTGTGGAGGGTCGACGTCTGGCCGGATTGGGCCCATCGCATGAAGTGGAAGTGAGCAAAAAACGGATGTCGGACACCACCAAATCCGAGATTGTTCCGGTACCTTCAACTCGTTCAGCCTTTTGATTACTGGCTGGCCGACAAGCTCATAGAGCTCCTTGAGTACAGAACGTAGAGCATTCTCGTATGTGTTCGACTCGGGATCCTCCTTTCGTGCACCCAGCAATTGGTCTTGCAATTTTTTCGCGCGGGCATAGAAGTCGTTGGGTGTAGTAATCAGGGAGGGTAGAGAGTTGTGGAGAAGAATAATGATGTCCGAACGCCATCCAGAATGGTTGATGATGATTACCGGGCCGTGAGATGCAGCTGAACGGAGAGTGTCGAAGGAAGGAGGCTTCAAGAAGGCATGAAAGCCCGGCAGGGCTTGTATCTGCGAAATGAGCTTCTCGCGATCTTCGAAAAGCTTCCGTTGCCGGACCACGAGATCACCGAATGCATCGACTGCATCGATGTCACTGTCTCTGCCGTAAACATTGGTCTGTGGCGAGAGGGCCAAGGTAACCATCTCGAGATCCCGGTTGATTGCGGCGAAGTTGTCTGCTAAATGGGGGTCGACGAAACGAATTTGATCAACAGAGGTACGCAGTCCGCGCATTTCGGACCACAACAACGATCGGCCTCGCTCGAGGGTCTCGATGGCCTGTTTGAGTTGGCCAATGTGGATCTGATGGGATGTGTAATCCAATGGCAGTGTTTTGATGGTATTGCCCATTGTGACAACAAGTTGGGAATGCTGTGTGTCTAGGGTTGGAGCCAAAGTAAGACAGGCTTGCAACGATGACACCGCATAGTCATACGCAGTTGAGACGGAAGAGTGTCCGAAGTGGCGTGCCACAGATGCCCAGAGACATAAACGCAGGAGGCGGTAAAACCCTACACTTCGACTCTCGGATACATTTGCGAGCAGTTGTATGATTTCATTCGAGTCCTCTCTGCGCTTGAGCAACGTGAGACGGGTGGATAGAGATGAAATAAGCACGTAAAATGACATGGAACGGTCAAATGCTGAATTTGCAGTGTTAAAGTGGTCTCGACTGGCTGAAATTGCCTTGTTGAGGTACTCGATTTCATTCGTGCACTCAAAGCCACGGAGGAAGAGGCGGCCTATGGCACTACCGGCAAAGAGTTTAAGTCGACTATCGGGGTAAGAAATAAGCAATTGTTGACAATAGTTGACACCATCTTCGATGTCTGCTATGTCGGCAAGGCGGTCGATAGAATAAAGTTTGTGAAGGTGCTTGACGTATGTTGTTTCCGGAACTGACCTGACAGAAAATTCGGGGAGAGAAGCGGTCAGGTCACGGAATGATGGTTGTTCGCCAGATTCAGAAGTAGCAGACATCAAGGATTCCAAATTCGGTGTGACTCGAGAGCCATCGTAGCGAAATTCCCGAAAGAACGAGTAAAATTTGGCGACCCCATCACGATTAGGGTCTTCGAGAGACATCCCATCAAGCAAAGTATGATTGAAGTAGATCGCACGCTCTATATCCTCCGGCTTCCCAGATATGTTAGCTCGAATAACGGAAAACCGGACAGCAAGCCTCAAAGCGTTTTCCCGTTCTGGACTCGGCGTATCTCCAGGGCCACGAAAACTGATAAGGTTGTTTAGGATGGCCATTGCCTCGTTGTAATCGTCATCCGAAGCAGTTACATAGAGACGACGAGAGAGTGCGTCGGCGAGCACGATGGAGGCAAAGTGCAAATCTGGAAGGCGTATAACTGCCTTTCGCAGGCAGCCAATTGCTTTCTCGAAAGGAGTTCGCCCTCCGAAGGTTGCTCTGTGACGAGCGAGAACAGTCCCCGCAAAGGCTCGAATGGGGTCAGTTAGAGAATCTGTCGAGATGTCCGAGTTGAGAAGTTCGCCACAGAGGTCCGCCATCTCATCTATGTCCTGATCCACATCTCCGAGCTCCAATTCCACCTGGAACGACAATGCTTCGACAAGAAAGCTCGTGACTGGAAAGGAAATGTGATTATAGACTTCATGCCGCTGCCGGCGCCGATAGCGAAGGTAAATAACGGAGTACTTGACATCTTCGGGGTGCTTCGACTTATCGGCACGAAGAAACGTGGCGAGTGTGAGGGAATGGAATGCCTGATTGACGTTTAGGATCGGGAGGGGTATATCCTGGGAAAGTGGGAGTGGGAGGGATAGGACTGCTTCTGTGAAGCCGAGGATTGATTGTTCGAGGTCGTCCTGCTGTTTTGACAACAAGTGGCGCCGAAGTCTCGCCATTGCAAGACCGTAAACACATAGCACATACAAGGGTGCAGATCTCGGTAATAATCGCAAGCGATATCGATAAAAAGAAACTTCATTGTCAAGTTCGTCGAGACTGTCTGAAAATATGGAAGATAAAAATAAATAAGACAACTGCGGGCCAACGGTCCGCTTCAAAGCATTTGTGTGTGTTGGACTTACCTTGTTCGTCATCCATAGGGGTCAATAATTAGGAGATTCACCACGTATTCTCCGACGGTAGAGATCCGATGAGGGGTTGTGTAGGAAGAAGGTCCCAAAGGAATGTCCTGAGACAGAGGCGATACTTGCAACGTGTACGAGAAGAGCCCACGGGCACGCCTTCAACACGTGTCACAACAACACGTGAACAAAGCAAAGCCTACACTGAGCGCTGAGATCAGCCCCACTCTGTCGGACATCATGCATAGCTAACTTGCAGTCTACTACAAGCAACGCCTTCAGCAATATACATAATACGCCACTCTCTTAGGTCAGGACACACAGTAACCACACTCCTGCGCGCGAGAGGCCCCAGGCGATGCAGCCGCTGTCCTCGTCCCCTCTCCCGGCGGCGCAAGTCAGACTCGGAGGACAAGGTCCGAGCGCGCACGGCGGCGCGTCGCGCCCAGGCCTCGTCTGACAGCGTATGATGCGATGTCACCATGTCTGGTTTCGGTGGTGAGGATACCTGCGGTTGGATGACGGCGGATTCGGGACCAGTGTTATGGCCAATGCTGGAGATCATTAGAATGGCGCATCGATGTCGTCAGCCGTGGCAGTGGAAAGCAAATGGCTGCGTAGCGGGCAGCAAGTCGACGATCGGGCTTACCGGGGGGGGGAGACTGCGGAGGTGGCCGCAGTGGCAGTGGTAACGTGGATGGTGGTGGATACGATAGTGGGCATTCGGCAAGATTCGGGGGTGGTCAGTATTGCCCGCGGTGGAATACGTCCGTAGGGGTCGATGTCACAAACACTCCTGTTAATAATTTGTTCTTACTGTCGCGTTCATTCTTATCGTTCTTTTCCCTGCGCAACGCTTTGAAAAAGGGGAACCGTGTATGTATTGCAGCTTCTAGGTGTAGAGATAACAAACGAGAGGATGCTGCATCTCGACGTATCACCGCAAAATAGTCACCCAAAAATAATGACCAAAAAAGTGTGAAACATGGGAAGAAGAGAGGAAGACGGAAGACGATTATAGCCAGAAAGTTGTTTGAAGGGAAGAATCCCGTTTTTATTTGGATGAGCAACGAGAGAGAAAGACTGATAGAAGAGAAGCCGTTGCCTGGCGCCTGGCATAACATCTGCAAAACATGGAGAGTCTGACAACACAGTGTGGAGACCACGAGTTGACTTGAGCGTGAATGGATTCGTGCCCCCTCGCGCCTTGTAGCGATTCCACCACAGGCTTATGTCATACCTGTCCGCTAATCTCGCCGCGTTCGAGGCTCACAACCAATTATGGGTCTAATATCGGTCTGATATCAAATTTTGCATCACATGTATGTCTCTGTGAGATTTACAGACAACTGCCCCCCTCTCATGAAACCTATCCATGGTTGTGCCAAACGTGTATCTCCGCAGAAGATTATTACGATACTATTCTGTACTAATGAGGCCTAATGAGGTGTTGCAACACCAACAGACTGAGACTGGCCGCTGACTAAAAGCTGGCATAACCCAAGTCGTCACTGTCACTGTCGCACCCATCATCGGTACCATCATCATCATCATCGCTCTCACTGATGAGCTCCACCTCTCCCTCTGATTCATCATCCTCATTGTCGACCCCTTCCTCGCATTCATCAATGTCATCAGTATTGTCCTCATTTCCCTCTGAGTT
>WNFC01030869.1_pt1 | contig 13497 bp, 11 predicted proteins | sample 5400541 | NCBI WGS metagenome assembly WNFC01 (sample SAMN13153342, study PRJNA577476) | soil metagenome | isolation source: 120 cm saprolite under Douglas fir tree site 2 hole 2 replicate 1 | place: USA:California | collected 2015-04-18
TCTCCCGCTTTCCAGCGGCGCCACACCTCCGTCCGCTGCGCCACGGAAAGCTCCACGTATTTCCCTTGCGTCATAGACACCACCTCGGAAGAAAGATTTATATCAGGTGGTGTTGCATCGACCTATTGAATGCACCCGCATTACCGGACAACTGCGGACCACTGGGTTCTGGGAACCCCCACCAAGGTCGTGGGCGGTTGGTCGGCTACTCGGAAACTGACCCATTACCCCAAGCTAGACACGATTGACTTGGGGATGGGAAATGCTTAGGCTGGCCGGTAGCGCGAAGGGCGCATCCAGTCTGCGGAAAGGGCCGTGCCCACCTTGAGTACAATTTCGAAGGTTACGAACCTTCTTTCAGCCTGATTCGGGCGGACTCCAGGCGCAGTCATGAAAGGAAGGTCGTAATGGATGCCAAAGAACTGCCCGTTCGTCCCAGCCTGGAACAATACAAAAAACAAGCCAAGGATTTAGTAAGAGCCTTCAAGTCCATCGGGGCGCGCCCGTCGGGTGATTCTGAAGCGATTCAAAGAATCAAGAAATACCACCCGCGCTTAGGGAAACTGTCTGAGGCGGAGATTCGCAACGCGAAGTTAGCTCTGGCTGACGCGCAATTCGTGATTGCGCGGGAACACGGCTTCGAGAGTTGGCCGAAGTTTGCGAAACACATCGAAGCGCTGACCCGCGCGAATTCCGCGGTCTCACAATTTGAGCTGGCCGCGGACGCGGTGGTCAGCGGGGACACGGCGGCGCTTGAGCGGCTGCTTGGTGAAACTCCGGAATTGATTCGAGAGCGTTCGACGCGCGAGCATCGAGCGACGCTTCTTCACTACGTGTCGGCCAATGGCGTCGAGGACTTTCGTCAGAAGACTCCCAAGAATGCTTTACAGATAGCAGAAATCCTACTGAGGGCAGGGGCCGAGATCGAAGCGGTGGCCGACTGTTACGGGGGCTCGAAGACTTTGGACCTGGTGGCCACGAGCATCCATCCTGCCCGCGCCGCGGTGCAGATTACTCTCCTGGAGATTCTGCTTAATGCCGGCGCGGCCATCGAGGGATTTCCAGGGAAAAGTGTGGTCAACGGCTGTTTGGCTAATGGACGTCCGGAGGCGGCCGAGTTTCTCGCCAAACGTGGAGCGAGGCTAGACCTGGAGGGCGCTGCCGGCGTGGGCCGGCTCGATCTGGTCATGAGCTTCTTCAACGAAGACGGCAGCCTGAAAACGAAAGCGACCAGGGAGCAAATGGAAAGAGGCTTCCAGTGGGCTTGTGAGTTTGGCCGTGACCAAGTTATTGAATTCCTGCTAGACAAGGGTGTCGACGTAGCTACGGAAGTCCATGGGATGACCGGCCTGCATTGGGCCATAGTTGGCGGGCATGTGGGCACCGTCAAGCTACTCCTGGAACGCGGGGCTCCGCTGGAATGGAGAAATGGTTACGGAGGGACGGCTCTGGGCTGCGCGACCTGGGCTGTCAAATATAGCGACGTGGTGTACCGCTGGCCAAATCCTGAAACGGATTGGGCTGCGATCGTGCAGATGCTGGTGGCCGCCGGCGCGAGTGTGGAAGAAGCCGGCTATCCCACGTGGAATGAGCGGGTGGACGAAGTGCTGCGGCAGCATGGCGCGAAGGCCTGAGCTTTCGACAGGAGGATGCATGGCGATTGAAATACGAGGGATGGCGCCCCTGCTGCAAGTTTTCGACATGCCTACGTCCATTGCGTTTTATCGGGATGTGCTGGGCTTTGAAGTGGTCAACACGTCTAAGCCTAGGGGAGAGCACTTCGATTGGACGTTGCTCAAGCTCAATGGGGTGGAGTTGATGCTGAACACGGCATACGAGGAGGACGCGCGGCCGCCCGCTCCTGATCTCGGTCGGAGAGCTGCCGACGACGATACGTGCCTTTACTTCGGTTGCCCGGACATCGACGGGGCGTACGCGCAACTGCAAGAGCGGGGCGTGGATGCGAAAGAGCCCAAAATCGCGCCCTATGGCATGAAACAGTTGTACATGAGCGATCCTGACGGGTACAACCTATGCTTTCAGTGGGCAGCTAAATAATGAGTTGCGATCGCCCAGGCGAGACGGCGTGCAGTGCGCGGTTTACAAGGCGACTGCAGCATCCAGTAGGACTAGCGGTATTGCGCTCGAACGAATACGACTGCGAGATGGTCCCTGTAGGCAACCCGGAAGCGCGGGTCACTTTCGAGAGCCGCCGCAAGGCGGGCAGAACGCTCCAGAAGCACGAAGTTCGCGCGGGAAAGATCTGGATCTTGCTGCCAATCTTTGGCATCGATGGTGTTCACGGACCGGGCAATCAACTCGTCGTCGTAGGCGTTGCCGCGTGGGTCGATCGAAACCGGATGCTCGCGCAGATTAAAGATCAGGAAGCCGCCCCAGTTGAAGCTGTTGTACATCGGTCCCGGGAGATGGGAGTTGCGCACAAACTCCGTCGCGCGGATGGGATAGATGCGATCAATGATCGCCATCAGACCCTGCATATTGGCGCCCAGGTGGTTCGCCAGTCCGAACGACACGCACAGCGCCGCCACGACGGCCATGGCGTACTGGAGAGCAGGACGGGTTCGTCCCGCACTCTGGGGTTCTGCCGCTTGCGAATATGCACGGCCAGCGGCTTCAGCAAGGACAAAGCCCGCTGCGATCGAAACAAACCATGCATCGCGCAGCGAACGGAGGGAAATCATCGCCGTTACTAGAAGCAGGGCCGGCCGGAAGAGACCCAGGCGACGCGAGCGTCCTAGCACGTAGCACGCAGCCATCAACAGTATAACTTCGGCGTAGTGTTCGGGGCGGCGGAAGTTCATCGCCATCATTTCTTGAACGATTTGGAACTGTCCGGAGTGCAATACGTAATAAAGGACCACTTCGTAGGGATGAAGCCAATTGGGCCCGATGCAGGATCCGGCAATCGCGGCGACAAGGATCGCCAGGAGCGTGCCGAGCGAAGTCTCGCGCGAATCGCCCGGCAACCACTTTTGTCCAAGCGCCGAAAAGATGCGCGTCCCGAGGTAAAGGCCAAGTATGAATAGACCGTAAGTAAACTGGATGTGAAAGTTCGCCCAGAGGCAGAAAAGAGGCGCGGTCCAAAACAGCAGCCGGTCATCGCCTTTTCGTTCCGCCTCGAAAATCAAGCACAATTCGACGATGAAAAAAAGCAAACTAAACTGTAGTGAACGCAGCGGATTCACGTAAAAAGAATAAATGGAAAGTATGCTAATCAGCCACGACCACCAAAAGCTCCGCGCAAAATGCTGGATGGCGAGGAGAAAGATCAGTGAGAGCAAGAGTTGCAGGCAGATGAGGAAGTCTGGAATTCCCACCAGGCCGAAGCGATGCTGCACGCCGGACACAATGACATCAAAAAGCCAACTGTAAGCGATCCACGGGCGCTCGCTATGCTGGGAAAATATGGCGAAGCGGGGCACGGCATGGTTCGCGAGGATCCAATCCCCGGTGCGAATGTGCCACCAGATATCCGGGTCCACTACGGAAGCCCACGTGCGGATGGAATAATAAGGCGCGATCAAGAGAGCCAGCGTAGCGGCGGCCCATTGCGCGATGGACGACACGGTGGAACGCATGTCCTGACTCCCAGGAAAGAAGCAGCATGGCGGCGGGCTGCCGCAAACCGAATGATTCTTCCCCGCGCCTGGAGAAGAATAGCATTCCCTTGCAAGCTTCAATTCCGGGGTTCAGGCGACTGGTTCGGGTTGGTCAACAAGGCGCTTGGATATCAGGTTCGCGCCTGCCACGACCGAGGATGGCGAGATAGCCACGCCTGTACCACGAGCGTGTTGCACCCCTTTTTGCGTGGAGCCTATACTGGCGGAGATTCGGGACGTTCGTGAGAATCGGGCGAATTCGTGTTTCTAGGCGGATGTCTGGCTGCCAGGACAGGGCGCGAGCATTGCAAGTCCTGGAATCCGCAGTGGAGAGGAAGTGGCGCGAGTGGAGGAAGTAAACCAGTTTCCAGCCGTCGACCGTCGCCGCAATCCCGCGGTGCCATCCGAACAGCGGGAAAAAGGAGAGGTTGCCGTCTTCCAGGAATTGGGGAAGGCGCTGACATCTTCGCTGGAACTCGATCAAGTTCTCCGGACAATCATGGAGAAGATCGATGAGTTTTTGCGCCCGGACAACTGGTCACTGCTGCTGCTGGACGAGGACAAGCAGGAACTTTACTTTGAGTTGGCCGTCGGAAAAGCTTCGCAGGCGCTCAAGGACGTGCGTATCAAAATGGGGCAGGGAATCGCGGGCTGGGTAGCGCAGCACGGGGAGACCGTGGTGGTCCCGGATACGACGAAGGACACGCGATTTTTCTCGAAGGTGGACGAGAAAACGAAGACCGAGACGCAGTCCATCGTGGCCGTGCCGGTAAGGTTTCGCGACAATTGTCTGGGGGTCATCGAGCTGATCAATTGCATGGGGCCAGAAGGATTCGATCCGCGCGACCTGAAGCTGCTCGAAGCGCTATCGGATTTCGCCGCGATCGCGCTGGAGAACGCCCGGCACGTGAAGAAAATTCACGAGCTGACGATCACGGACGATTGCACATCGCTGTATAACGCGCGGCACATGGGCTTCATCCTGGAGACGGAGATCTACCGTTCGCAGCGCTACAGCTACGAGTTCTCCATCGTTTTCATCGACCTCGACCATTTCAAGCAGGTGAACGATACACACGGGCACCTGATAGGTTCGCGGTTGCTGGCAGAAATCGGGAATGCTTTGAAGGAGCATTGCCGGCTGATTGACTACGCCTTCCGTTATGGCGGTGATGAATTTGTCGTCCTGCTGCCGCAGACTTCGAAAGACAACGCGCTGAACGTGGCGCGCCGTCTGCACAAACTGGTCCGCGAGGGCACCTGGCTGACGCAGGCGGGGCTGAACATCCATCTGACCCCTAGCGTGGGCGTGGCCTCCTACCCGGTGGATTCGAGAACCAAAGAAGGATTGCTGCACCTCGCCGATGAAGCCATGTATCTGGTGAAAAATACCAAGCGCGACAGCGTTTGACGGCCGGGGTGTATCTAGAGCGCAAATGGGTCGCTCATCGGGAGAAACAAAAGGCGCCCCCGCCGGCTCCGCAAGATGTGACGCGTCTATCGAGCGGGCTCACATTTTCCAAGGGAGAGGGAACTCAAAAGATTTTCACGGTTGAGGCGTCGAAGGTAACGGATTTTAAAGGTAAGGATGCGAGCCTGCTGGAGGACGTAAAGATCACCATCTTCGGAAAGAGGGGAGAGCGGCACGACACGATGCATACCCACATCGTTTGCAGCGGGGCAGTGCAGATTGACATCGAGAGCGCGGTGGATGCAGCGCGGGCGGCAAAGAATCTCGGCGGAACGACGGGGCGCAAGGTGCACGTAGAGACGAGCGGCATGACCTTTAACCGCGCCACCGGGATGGCGCGGACCGACCAGCCGGTGAAGTTTGTCTTTCAGAATGGGAGCGGTGAGGCAATAGGGGTCGAGTATCACTCCGAAGAAGGAGCGATGCGGCTGCTGAAAGATGTGCGCTTGTCTTTGCTGTCGCCGCCCGGAAACGGCACCACAGGTAGAAAGACCGTCAGCGCTGGTTCGCAAGAACCTGTTCGCGTGACCGGAAAGAGCCTCGATTTTCAGCGGGACTCCCGGACAATGCTTCTCCACGGCCCGGTCGAAGCGGAAACTCACGCGGCCCGGTTGCATGCCGGTGAGCTGACGCTCACGCTGGACGCGGCGTTTCGCGCGGAGAAACTTGTGGCTACGCCGGGACCGCATGGCGAAAGCCCGGAACTGAAATCCCAGGGAGCCGATGGCTCCACAAATTTGCTGGCGAAGACAATCACCGCACAATTCGCTCCCCAGGGGTGGCTGACGAAGATCGAAGGGGACGGAGATGTGCGTGGTTCGCAGCGCACTGGAAAGGAGACAGACGACTTCCGGGCAGAGCACGGCGCGATGGAGCTGAGGCCCAAAGTAAACCAGCCCAGGCAATTGAACTTGAAAGGCAGCGTGCGGTTGCAAACACGCGCAGAGACATCCGGCGAGGCAAGAATGCTGCAGACGAGCGAATTGCTTGTGGAATTCGCCGAGGGGAAAAAAGGTGAGGGCAGCAAACTCAAGCGGGCTGAGACCCTGAGTTCAGGGAGCATCGAATGGGCCGACGCCGTGCCGCAGAGCGGAGCCCCCGGAACTCTCGCAAACAACGAGACAGGGCGGGCCAAACTTCAGGCGGACAAGCTCGAAATGGAATTCGGGGAGCAAGGTAAAGCGAATAAGTTGGTTGCGACGGGCAATGTGTTGACCGAGCGGGCCCTGGCTGGAAAGCCTTTGCAGACAGCGACCGCGCAAACTGGAGTGGCGCAACTTCTCGCCAGCGGCGGATGGTCGCAGATGGATTTGCAAGGCGATGTAAGGCTGAAGGAAGGCGATAGAAGCGGACAGGCGGACCACGCGACTTTTGTACGGGCAACGCAAACGGCCTTGCTGACCGGAAAAGCGCTGGCGCGCGACGCAACCGCTGAGACGCAAGCGCGGCGGATCACCTTTGTGCAAACAACAGGGGAAATTCGTGCCGATGGCGGCGTAAGGTCCACGGAGTTTTCGACGAGGGGCAGTGGGGCACAACTTTCGGCGATGCCGGCGAATATTTCGTCGGACGCGATGTTGGGGAATTCGAAGACAGGAAGAGCTTTGTACACGGGACATGCGCGTTTGTGGCAGGGTGATTTGGTGATGGAAGCAGACTCAATCGAGATGCTCCGCGAGACAAGAGTCATGAATGCCGTAGGAAATATTCGCGCCGTTTTCCCCCAAGCCGCGGCGCAATCTCCCGCGCAAACCGTTGCCGTGCAAGCGGGGCCGAGGAAGCCGAAATTGTGGCACGTGACGGCCGGGACGCTGACGTACCTCGACGCAGAGAGCCGCGCGCACCTGGAAAAGAACGTCGTGGCGCAATCGGCGGAACAACGGATGCGCGCAGCGGCAGTAGATTTGTTTTTTACGAGGACTGCCAAGCCGGATTCGAATGCTTCCGCTCCCCTCAATCCAGCGGCTGGGGCCCAGCAAATCAGCCGGGCGGTTGGCACCGGCGGCGTCATCGTGGACCAGGGGACCAGGAAAGCCACTGCCGAGCGCGGTGAGTACAACGCCGCGGAAGGCAAATTTGTGATGAGCGGCGGAACTCCCACCATTTTTGACGCCGTGGAAGGCACCACGACGGGGCGTCAATTGACCTTCTTTTTAGCGGATGATACGATCATCGTCGACTCAGAAAATGGTTCGCGGACGTTGACGAGACACCGAGTCGAGAGATGACGCAATTCCTCCGCGGCCGCCCGTGAAGAGGTATGCTGAAGCTCCAGGCCGTCGATTTAAGCAAGTCGTACCGTGGTCGCAAGGTCGTTGACGACGTTGAACTGGAGATCGGACAGGGTGAAGTCGTTGGGCTGCTTGGCCCGAACGGCGCTGGCAAGACGACGACATTCTATATTCTGGTAGGTCTCGCCCGTCCCGACTCCGGCCGCGTTCTCCTTAACGACGATGAAATCACGGATCTCCCTATGTACCTCCGGGCCCGCAGTGGAATTAGTCCTTAACGACGATGAAATCACGGATCTCCCTATGTACCTCCGGGCCCGCAGTGGAATTAGCTACCTCCCTCAGGAACCCTCGGTTTTTCGCCAATTGACCAGCGAAGAAAATTTGCTCGCCGTGTTGGAGACGCTACCGCTAACCCCGGAACAGCAGCGCGACCGGCTGGAGGAATTACTGGTGCAGATGGGGCTCGAAACCGTGAGGACCAGCAAGGCTTACACACTCTCGGGAGGAGAGCGCCGCCGCTTGGAGATCGCGCGATCTCTTACCTTGCAACCTTCCTTCATTCTTCTCGACGAACCTTTCTCCGGAATCGACCCTCTAACCGTTAAGGATCTCCAGGAAATCATCCGGGATCTCGCTACCTCGGGAATTGGCGTTTTGATTACCGATCATAACGTCCGGGAAACTCTCAGCGTCACGGATCGCGCTTACATCCTAAGAAGTGGGAAAATATTCAGGAAGGGCCGCCCGGAAGAATTAAGCAACGATGCCGAAGTTCGGCGCGTTTATCTGGGCGATCATTTTCGCCTGAACTAAGGGTAGAAAAGGAAGCACTTAAACCGTCCATGGCCTGGCAAGGACTCAAACTCAACCTCCGAGTGTCGCAGAAGCAGATTCTGACGCCCGGCCTCGTGCAGATGGTGAGCGTCCTCGCGCTGAACCGGCTCGAGCTGCGCGAAATGATCAACCAGGAGATGATCGCCAACCCTGTCCTGGAAGAACAAAACGAAGAACCCACCCAAACGGACAACTATAGCGACGAGACCTTCCTCAAAGCGGAAACGGAAAAAGTTCCGGAGAAACCTGAAGCTAATCCATTTGACGAATTTGATGTCGGCACCTTTTTCAACCAATATCTGGACACCGGCGGCGACGGCGGGCAATCGCAAGAGCGCGAAGTTTCCGAGCGGCCTTCCTTCGAAAAGTTCCTTTCTTCGCCGAGCGGCTTGACCGACCATCTCCAGTGGCAATTGAGCGTCACCATCTGTTCGGATACCGTGAAAGAGATCGTGGAGAGCATCATCGGCAACCTGGACGAGAACGGCTATCTGATGGCTTCCACCGAAGAGCTGGCGCAGAACGGAAAATATTCGCAAGATGACCTCGATGACGCCCTGGCCGTGGTGCAGGATTTCGACCCCATCGGAGTGGGCGCGCGGGACTTGCGCGAGTGCCTGCTGCTGCAATTGAAAGCCTTTGATTCACAGAATACCCTGGCTCAACAGATTGTTTCCGAACATCTGAAGCAAGTTCAATCCAACCAATTGAAAGAGATTGCGCGCGCGCTCAACCGCCCGTTGGAAGTTTTGAAGCGCGCTCTCGATGTGATCAAGAAGCTCGATCCGCGGCCCGGGCTGCGCTACAACAAGACCGAGCCGCGCCTCGTCGAGCCCGACGTTTATTTCCGGAAAGTCGATGATCAATGGCAGGCGTTCTTGAATGAAGATGACATGCCGCAACTTCGCTTGAGTCCAACGTACCGCCGCCTGCTGGTCAAGGATGCCGCCGACCGCGATGTGCGCAACTACGTCAAGGAACGCTTCACCGCGGCGGTCCAGTTGATGAAAAACATCGAGCAGCGCAAGCACACTATCCTGCGCGTTTGCCAGTCCATCATCGCACGCCAGGGTGAATTCCTCGATCATGGACAGGATGCGCTGAAGCCCATGATGATCAAGGAAGTCGCCGAAGAAGTCGGCGTGCACCCCTCGACGGTAAGCCGCGCGGTGGCCAGCAAGTACGCACACACGTCGCAGGGCGTGCTGGAGCTGCGCTCGTTCTTCAGTGAGTCTGTGAATGGGCCGGAGGGCGGCGGGATGTCCCTGCTCACCCTGAAGCGCGTCGTCAAAAAAATGATTGAAGAGGAAGACTCCACCCACCCGCTGACCGACGAACAGATCGCGAAGAAGTTGGATGATACAGGCATTCACGTCACGCGCCGCACGGTCGCCAAATACCGTGAAGACATGAGAATTCCCAGCACTCACCAGCGCCGGGAAAAGAGCTGAGCGGCTCCTCCGGTGAAGCCGCAGACGCGACACGACACTCGGCAGCTCGTGATCCTCACCGGACTCTCCGGTTCCGGCAAAAGCACCGTCCTGCATGCCTTCGAAGATATGGGTTTCTATTGCGTAGACAATCTTCCCGTGGAGCTCATCCCCATTTTTGCGGAGTTGCACGCCGCCGGCCAAGGAGACTTTGCCCGCGCAGCCCTGCTGGTTGATGCACGCGAAGGCTTACAACTCGAAAAACTCCCTCCACTCCTGAAGCATCTTAAGAAAGAACATCCCATCACGCTTGTCTTCATCGAAGCGAACGAAGATGCGCTTTTGCGTCGGTACAGCGAGACACGGCGACCGCATCCGCTTGGAAAGAATTTTTCTGTGCGCGAAAGCTTGTCGCACGAACGCGCGCTGATGGAGCCGATTCGCAAGCTTGCCGACGTGGTCATCGAAACAACGCAGTTCAACGTGCATGAATTGCGCCACTTCGTCACCGCGCGCTTCAAGAATCCGGACAAGCGCCCCATGCTTGTTTCGGTTGTGAGTTTCGGCTACCGCTATGGTGTTCCGTCCGACGCGGACCTAGTTCTCGACGTGCGCTTTCTTCCCAACCCGCATTTTGTGCCGCGCTTGCGTCCCTACACTGGCAAAGATCCGAAAGTGCGGCGGTATATCCGCTCCTTTCCGCAAACCGGGGAATTCCTGCGGCGCATCGACGGACTGTTGACCTATTTGATTCCGCATTACATTCGCGAAGGGAAAAGTTATCTAACCATTGCGTTTGGCTGTACTGGCGGGAAGCACCGCTCGGTCATGCTCGCGGAGGCCGTGAAGAAGTCGCTTGCCAGGCAGGGGGTTTCCGCGAAACTCGCTCATCGCGATATCGACAAGTAAAAGAACCCGGCGTTACGCACATTCCCGTTTTCGGCGGGCCGCGGAAACTTGACACGCCGCGACGCGGCGAATAGCGTACCAAGTGGATAAGTCAGGGAGCCTGCGGCGTGGCCTCGTTGTTTTCACCACAACTGAAAAGACTCATCGGCTATGTGCGGCCGTACTCCTTCCGGCTGGCCGTCGGCGTGGTGTTGGTGGCGTTCACCGCGTTGGCGGATGGCATCGTGGCGCTGATGATTCGCCCGGGGTTCGACTATGTCCTGAACCCGTCTATTGCTGGTTCGACCTTGCCCCTGGTGACATTTCCGAACGGCTACACGATTTATCTCAACCGCTTTTTTCCGCCCACTATCCACAACGTATGGACTATTTTCGCGCTGACGGTGGTCTTTCTTTATGTGGCGAAAGGCATCTCCGAATATTTGGGCGTGACGCAGATTCAGTACGTTGGGCAGGCTGCGGTGACCAGCTTGCGGAACCAGGTGTACGCCAAGATCATTCGCCAGCCCATTGGCTTTTTTCAAAACAATCCGACGGGACGCTTGCTCTCCACCACGATCAACGACGTCGAGCGGACGCGCATCGCGCTTTCGGAATACCTGGCCGACCTGTTCCAAAAAAGCTTCACTCTGATTGTTTTTCTGGCAGTCATCGTCGTGCTCAACTGGAAGATGGCGCTGGGAACCGCCATCCTGGTGCCCCTGGTGGTCGTGCCCGTTGGAAAACTGGGAAAGAAAATTCGCCGCTCTTCTGAAAACAGCCAGAGCCGGCTCGGTGACCTCAGCCAGATCTTGCAGGAAACCGTCAGCGGGAATCGCGTCGTGAAGGCTTTCGGAATGGAGGATTTCGAAATCGCCAAGTTCAAAGACACCGCGCAACGCCTGCTGCGTGAAAATATGCGCTGGGTTCGCGCCGCGGTAGCCACCGGACCGACCATGGACTTGCTCGGCGCGCTGGTCATCCCGCTGCTCATTTTGTTTGCCCGCGATCAGATCAAGCACGGTGCCATGACCCCCGGAATTTTTATGGCGTTTCTGTTTGCCATGTTTAACGCCTACATGCCGCTGAAGCGCATCGGTCAGGTGTACCAGCAATTTCAGCTCGCGCAGGGCGCCAGCACGCAGGTATTTGCTTATCTCGACCGGGAAGAAGAGCAGAGCGAGCAGCCAGGCGCCAAGTCGCTGTCGGCCTTTTCGCGCGAAATTGTTTTTGAGAGCGTAGGCTTTGCCTACGAGGATGATTCCGCCCGTGTGCTTGAGCATATTCATTTTCGTGCTCGCCGCGGAGAAGTGATTGCTCTCGTGGGGTCCAGCGGAGCGGGGAAAACCACTCTTGTCAACTTGCTCCCGCGATTTCATGAAGTCACGTCTGGCGTCATTCGCATCGATGATCTGAACATCCGCGAAGTGACCATCAAATCGCTGCGCGAGCAAATCGCCATGGTAACGCAGGAGAATATCCTGTTCCACGATACCGTTTGGAATAACATTTGCTACGGCTTGACCAATATTCCCAAGCAAAAAGTGATTGCCGCGGCCCAGGCCGCGCTGGCTCACGATTTCATCATGGAGCTGCCGCTAGGTTATGGCACGCTGATCGGCGAGCGCGGCACGCGCTTGAGCGGCGGCCAGCGTCAGCGCATCGCCATTGCGCGCGCCATCCTAAAAGATTCGCCGATTCTAATTCTGGACGAAGCCACATCGGAACTGGATGCTGAGTCGGAGATGTTCGTGCAGAAAGCGCTCGTCAACCTCATGATCGGCCGGACGACCTTCGTGATTGCACATCGCCTCGCAACGATCCGCCGCGCCGACAAAATTCTTGTCCTCGAAGACGGACAAATCCGCGAAAGCGGAACGCACACGGAACTGATCGCCCGCGGCGGCACTTACGCGCGCCTTCACGATTTACAGTTTGCCGACGATGACATCGTGACCGCTGCTCAAGCGGCGGCTGACTCAAAATCCCGGGCCAATCCCTCATGACAGAAAAAAAGACAGCTTCAGCAAGACTTCCCGAGTGCTTATCCATGACCGGCTACGCGCAGGCTCGCTCCGAGAAGGACGGCTGGGCGGCGCGCGTCAGCGTGAAAAGCGTCAACCACAGATTCCTCGACCTGAAATTGCGAATGCCGGAAGGATTCGACCTATACGAGCTGCGCCTGCGCCAGATCGTGCGCGAAAGGATTCACCGCGGGCACGTGGAAATAACCGTTGGCGTGGAGCCGGGAAAAGCAGCGCCCGTCCAGGTGAACAAGGACCTGGTGCAGTCCTATCTCAAAGCCGCGGAAGCCCTGCGGCAGGAAACGCGCGCAGCCACGGATATGGACGTCGTCGCGCTCTTGCGATTGCCTGGAGTCATTACCGGCGTCACTACTGCAGTGCCAGACTCCGAAGAAGAACAAGAAGCCCTCGGACGAGTGCTGGACGCCGGCTTGCGTGATGCGCTGCTGAAGCTGGATGATATGCGCCGCGCCGAAGGCAAGCATCTCGTGGAGGAATTGCGCGATCGTCTGGCGCGCATCGGTGGTCATGTCGACCAGGTGCGCGGGCTTGCTGCGACGTTGCGTCCGGCTTTTGCGCGCCGCCTGGAAAGCAGGCTGAAGGAATTGCTCGGCGGAGTTGGTATCGATCCGGCGCGTCTCGCGCAAGAGGCCGCACTGCTTGCGGAACGCAGCGATATCAGTGAAGAATTAGACCGCCTGCGGAGCCATCTGCAGCAGTTTGCCAAGCTGCTGGATGGCGCCGGCGAGCTGGGAAAGAAGCTTGATTTTCTTTTGCAGGAGATGCATCGCGAGGCCAACACCATGCTCTCCAAGACGCCCGGCGTCGAGAGCGAGGCGCTGGCCATCACTGGTGTTGCGCTCGAAATCAAGTCGGAGATCGAAAAACTCCGCGAGCAGGTGCAGAACATCGAATGAGCACGGAGACTCAGATCGCGCCGCTGCTGTTTATCGTATCGGGGCCTTCGGGATCGGGGAAATCGACTTTGGTGCAGCG
>WNFC01008262.1_pt1 | contig 13493 bp, 15 predicted proteins | sample 5400541 | NCBI WGS metagenome assembly WNFC01 (sample SAMN13153342, study PRJNA577476) | soil metagenome | isolation source: 120 cm saprolite under Douglas fir tree site 2 hole 2 replicate 1 | place: USA:California | collected 2015-04-18
CCCAGGCGTGTCAGCGGCTCGGCGCTCTCACCAGTGGTCGGTGGCGCTCAGCAGGGCGCGATCTAGCCACTCTCGAGGAAGACTTGCAGACCGCGTTCGCCACGGCCGCGGCGGCCGTTGAGTCGCGCGCCGAAGAGCTGGGCGTGCCGGAGGATGCGCTGTGGGCGGTTGGTGACGCGGCCGGCACGCTCGATCTCTTGCGCGAGGCGGCGCTCGAGGAAACCGAGGAAGGCTCGCGCCCAGCGGCCGTGTTGCGCGGCCAGGTGTTGTTCGGGGCGTCGTTTGTCGAGGACCCGGAACTGCCGGATCGGGGCACGACGCTGCTGTTCGGCTGGCCCGAACCGCTCTCTCCAGCGAGCTGGCCGTGGCAGGCCAACTGGATCGTCGGCGACCGCCAGGACAACGGCGAAGATGAGGACGAGCTCGACCTGTTCGAGGCGGGCGATATGGAAGGCGACGAGTCGCTCCTGGCCGAGCTGGCCGACGAGCTGAGCTGCAGCCGCAGTGACGCGCGCCTGGCGCTGCGCGACGCCGCCCTGGCCCTGACCCGCGCCTCGCTGCTCGCCGGCGCGAACGAAGAAGACGAAACAGAGGACGAAGAAGCCAGCAACGGCGAGCCCTGACCACTCGCCGGTGAACTCGACGTGGCTCTTCAACCTGGGCGCGGATATCTACGCGTGGTTCACGGCGTCGACGGCGTGGCGGGCGTCGGCAACGGAGTTGGCCCGAAAGCTGGACGACCTGGGCAAGGCGCGGATCGTCGACCTCGGCTGTGGGCCGGGCGTATCTACGTTTGAGTTGGCGAGAAGACTGCCCGCATCGAATTTGATCGGACTTGACATCGCGCCGCGCATGCTCAACGAAGCGCGCCGGCGGCGGCGTACCGAGCCGTCCACACACCGCATCACCTGGATTCAGGCGGACGCCGCCCAACTCCCATTCGCGGATGCCAGCGTCGACGCGTGTACCGGCCACAGTTTTCTCTATCTCGTGGCGAATCGAACCGCGGTCCTGGCGGAGATCAACAGGGTCTTGAAGCCAGGCGGCCGCCTCGTCCTTATGGAGCCCAACGATCGCCACGTGTCGATCGTCCAGGCGCTGAGCGTGAGCCGTGATCCGCGCCACCTGGTCTCGGTCAGCCTGTGGCGGCCATTCAGCCGCCTGCACGGCCGTTTCACCCCGGCCAGCCTGGTTGAGACCCTGCAGCAGGCCGGCTTTGAGAATTGTGATGCCGGCGAATCCTTCGCCGGCCTGGGTCTCATCGGGACGGCACGCAAAAAACTGTAGATGCGGACGCTGCTCGTCCATCTCCGCCTGCACTTTCAGCTCCTGCTGGCGCCCGTGTTTCTGTGGGGCTGGCTACTCGCCGGAGGCAGCCTGACTCAAGCGGTCGTGTTCGGCTTCGTCGCCTTTCATTTCTTCCTGTACTCCGGAACGACTGCCTTCAACTCGTACTACGACCGCGATGTCGGCCCGGTCGGCGGCCTGGAGCAACCGCCGAGCGTTGCGCCCGCCCTGCTGCCGTTCTCGCTCGCCGTGCAAGGCGTGGGTGCACTCCTGGCAGCCCTCGTCAACTTTCAATTCTTCATCGCGTACGCCATCTTCGTCGGGTTGTCATTCGCCTACTCGCATCCGCGCATCCGCTGGAAAGCGCACACCTGGACCAGCTTGCTCGTGGTCGGCTTCGGCCAGGGCGCCCTGGCGTTTGTGGGCGCCTGGGCCGCCACCCGCGGTGAGATCTTCTCGGCCTGGAGCCCAGATGGCGTACTCGGCGCGATCTCGGCCGTGCTGTTGATCCTGGCCCTGTACCCGCTCACCCAGCTCTATCAAATCGACGAAGACGCCGCGCGCGGTGATCGCACCGTCGCCGTGGTCTGGGGTCCGCAGCGGTGTTTCGCCTTTGCGCTGACCTGCACGATCCTCGGCGGATTGACCATGCTCGTCGTGCTGGCGCGGCGCTACGGCTTGATCGACCCGCTACTGGTCGGCGTGGGCCTGGCCGTCCAGGTTGTCAGCATCTCGCGGCTTGCACGGAGCTTTGATCCCTTACAGATTCTGAAAAACTATCGCCGCGTCATGCGTATCAATACCCTGAGCGCCAGCGCGCTGGGCGGATACCTGTTGGTGCGGCTGGCCCTAGGAGTTCGGCCGTAAGGTGGTATCCGACAACGTTGGAGCGGCCGAACTCCGTTCAATGGGCTGTCTAGAGGGGCGGCCGAAAAGTGGCGGGCTCGGCCATCACCGCCCCTCTAGACAGCCGCTAGCACCAGCGTCGCGTTGATCCCGCCGAACCCGAATGCGTTGTTCAAGACCACGCGCGCTTGCTGGCGACTGCCCGCCGGGCCGATCAGATTGAGTGGGTTATGGGTTATCGGCGTCGGCGTGGGTCAGGTTGGTCGTGCCGGGCAAGTGCCCGCGCTCGATGGCCAGCGCGCAGATGGCTGTTTCAATCGCGCCCGAAGCCCCGAGCGGGTGCCCATAGAGACCCTTGGTGCCGCTGACCGGCACCCGTGTCGCGTGCTCGCCAAGCGCCGTCTGAATGGCGCGCACCTCGGCGTGATCGCCGATCGGCGTCGCACTGGCGTGGGCGTTGACGTACTCGATGTCCGCGGGTTCGACGCCGGCGTCGGACATGGCCAGGCAAATCGCGCGGGCCGCCTGCGCGCCACTTGGCAGCGGCGCGATCATGTCGTGGGCATCGTTGGTCATCGCATAGCCACACACTTCGGCGTACACCTCGGCGCCACGGGCCGTTGCGTGATCGAGCGATTCGAGGACGAGCATGGCCGCGCCCTCACCCATGACGAACCCGTCGCGGCGAGTGTCGAACGGTCGGCTGGCCCCGCAGGGGTCGGTGTCCGCGGTGGACATCGCCTTGATCAGGGCGAACGAGCCGAAGGTCAGCGGCGCCAGCGGAGCTTCGACGCCGCCGGCGAGCATCAGCGCAACGTGCCCTTCACGCACCAGGCGGAATGCTTCGCCAATGGCAATCGCCCCTGACGCGCACGAGTTGCTGTTGGCCAGACTCGGGCCGTGCATCCCCAGCTCGATCGCCACGTTGGTCGGCCCGGCGCCACCGAACACAGAGAGCGCCAGCGCCGGATTCACGTGCTGAACCCCGTCTTGCACGAACGTCTGGTGCTGCGTTTCGCCGAAGGCAACACCGCCTAAGGCGCTGCCGATGTAGCAACCGGCCTCCTCGAAGTCGGCGGACAAACCCGACAGCCCGGCGTCGGCCACCGCTTGCAAGCTGGCGGCAACGGAAAGCTGCGAATAGCGATCGAGTCGGCGCGCGCGGCGCGGCTCGAAGTAGGCGCTCGGGTCGAAGTCGGCGTCGTCGATCTCGGCGGCCAGGTGCGAGCGAAATGGCGCCGGATCGAAGCGGGTAACCAGGCGAACGGCCGATTTGCCACGCATGACGCCCGACCACAGTCCATCAACCCCGCAGCCGATGGGCGTGAGCGCGCCGATGCCGGTAATGACGACGCGGTGGCGCGATGTCTCGAGCGGTTTCAGGCCCGCTCCAGCGCGTGGTCGATCTGCCGCAGCAGCCGCAGCAACTCGCGCTGATCTTCCTCCGACAGGCTGTTGAACTGGTCGGCCAGCAGCTCATCGTGGCGCGGCACGACTTCATCATGCACGCGCCGGCCCTGATCGGTCAGAAAAAGGCGGTTGACACGTCCATCCGGGCGCCGCTCCAGCAGCCCACTGCCCTCCATTTTGTCCAGCAGTTGGCAAACGTTGCCCTTGGTGACCATCAGCGCATCGGCCAGCTCCTGTTGGCTGATACCTTCGGTCGACCCGACTTTGGCCAGCACGTCGAGCTGGGCCGGGCTGAGCTGGCGATAGCGCAAAGACTCGGACGATGCGCGATCGACCTTCTGGAAGACGCGTACTAATCGCAGCCAGGCCAGGAGGCCTGGCGTTCGTACCTGGCGGGGCGGCGACGACATTGCGCTAAGTGTGGCATCCGCCGTCCGCCTGTCAAGCCTCATTTAGAATCTCAAAAGGTGCGCGCGCCTCGGCCAGCTCGGCGATGCGGCGCAAGGTGCGGCGGGCCACGCCGTTGACGAAATACTCGCCGACGATGAGTCGCACCAGCAGGCGTGGCACCGGCCAGTGCGGCTCGAAGACGTGGCGGATGCGCACCAGCACTATCGGATCTTGCACGCTGGGTTCGATTGTCCAGGCGACGCGCATGCCGCGCGTGACGCCGCCGATGTGCTCGAACTCGATGCGTCGCTCCGCCGGGAACGTGGTCTCGACGGCGCTCCAGCGCAGCGGGAAGCCGATGCCGCCGGGCAGGACGTCGCGGCGGGCGGCCATCTCAACTGTCCTTTTTTCGGGTCCCTCGCTGGCAAGGACGTGCACCGAGCGGTAGTGGGGCAGGATGCGCGGCCAGTCCTGAACCTCGGCCGCCAGCTCGAAGATCACGCGTGGATCGGCGCGGATGTGGCGGCTGATCGAGGTGTCCACTACGGGCCGAGCAACCGCCAGACGAGGTCGAGTCGCGCTGGCTGCAAATCGCCCAGGACGTTGGCCACCTCGCGGGCGAGCTGCGGCCGGTGTTGCAGGCGGTGGATGACGAAGTTCATCAGCCGCGGCGTCTGCACGAAGAGTTGAATCAGCATGACCACGCGCTCTTTTGCGGTGAATGCGTTTCGACGGTTCGCCGCGTACGTTTCGGGGTTGGCGGCGAGCAGTTGGGCGCCGCGCAGTGCGCGAAAGATGCCTTCACCCGTAAAGGGATCGAAGAAACCAGCTGCGTCGCCGACCAGGGCATAGCCTGGGCCCACTGGGTCTTTGACCCGTTTTGACATTGGACCAACCCCTAGAACAGGGCCGTTGATGTGCCCCTGTTTCAACCGTTTTTGAAGCTCCGGAAAGCTTGCAATGCTTTTTTCGATCGCGGCCTTCGTTGCGCCCAAATGCGTGATGGGCATACGCCTGACCAGTCCTACGGTGACTTGCCCGTTATTGTCGAGCGGCGCCACGCCGATGTAGGCGCGCGGACCAACGAGCATCCAGCCATAATCTTCGGGCCAGTCCACGCCCGAGTAGTGGGCGACCAGGCCGAGGCGGCGAGGCCAAACTGACCGGCCGCGGACGCCCATGGCCCTGGCGACGATGGAGTTCAGTCCATCGGCGCCCACGACGAGTTCGGCTGCAAGCTGTTCTCCATCTGGCCCTATAACGCCACGTGCCCTTTTGTTCTTGATCCAGACATCTCGGACTCGATAGTTTTCGCGCACCTCCACCCCGCATTCACGGGCCTTATCAAGAAGTGCCGCATCGAGGACGAGGCGCGAGACGGACAGCGCTTTCGGCCTGCTAGCCGTTGCTTTGTTCAACACCTTGGGCTTGCTGCCAGTCGCACTGTCTCCGTATTCCACGAGGTGGCACTCGCCACCCGGCGCACGAATGCGCATGCCGCGCAGCAACCGCCCCTGCCCAGCTGCCGTGATGCGCGCCAGGACGCCCAGACTCTCGAGGATCGCTACCCCGCCTGGCGAGACGTACTCCGCGCACGCCTTGCGCCGCGGAAACCGCGCCGCGTCCAGCACCAGCACGCGCCGCCCCCGCTCGGCAAAGAAGCACGCCGAAGCGCTCCCTGCCGGTCCCCCGCCGACAACAATTACGTCGTACGCGGCCAAAGCTCCCGACCCGTCCGCTCGAGGCCCATCAACTCTGGCTCTGAGCGTACTTCGCCGTTGGCGGTCGCTTCGCCGATGCCACTGCCGCTGCACGCACTTCCCGACATCGGCCGCGGCGCTACGCGCGATCTTCTCGCCTCGGCCCGGGTTACCGCCGCTGCGGCGGCTCGTTATCGAGGTCGAAGACACAAGAAATTCGGGTGGTCGCCGACAGAGGAAGAGATCTGTCCCTAGTGATCCCTCTTTGTGACTCCGTCCCTCGAATGGAGCGAGCGAAGCGAAGCGGTCGGCCCCCTACTTTCACACGAGTTTCATTGAATCGCGTCCTCGCAAGCGGTACGGTTCCCGCGTGGTCACGCGCGTACTTGGAATCAGCGGCGCCTTACTCCTGGCAGTCGCCGCCTACGGCATCTTCTTCGTCGCCCGGCCCATCCTGGGCGAAGGAGATGCGGGGCGCATCCTGTACTTCCACGTGCCTATGGCCTGGGTCGCCTTTTTGGCCTTCTTCGTCGTCTTCGGCGCATCCATCGCGTATCTCAGGACGCACAATGAGCGCTGGGACCACCTCGGCCGGGCTTCAGCGGAAGTTGGGCTCATCTTCACCACGTTGGTGCTGATCACAGGGGCCATCTGGGGCTACCCCATCTGGGGTACCTGGTGGTCGTGGGACCCCAAGCTGACCACCACGTTGATCCTGTGGTTCATGTACCTGGCGTATTTGATGGTCCGCAGCTACGCCGAAGAACCGCGCGGCCCACGCTACGCCGCGGTCGTCGGGATCGTCGCCTTCGCCGACGTGCCCATCGTCTATCTCTCGTCGTACTGGTGGCGCACCCTCCATCCACCCGCCGCGATCGGCCCGCTAGCTCAGCAGCAGCCATCCTCGAGCATCGTCTGGCTATTGATGGTCTCGCTGCTGGCGTTCACCGTGTTCTACGCCTTTCTGGTCAAGGTGCGCACGGAGATCGAAGACACCGAAGCCACATTCGGAGCTCTGGCCCATGCCCGAGCTTGATAAGTACGGCGCGTACCTCATCTCAGCCTTCGGCGTAACCGTGGTCGTGCTGGGGGTGTATGGGCTGTATCTGTGGTCGCGCCTCCAGGGTGCGCGTCGCCGCGCCGCGAGTTACTCAGGTCGGAACGTCACGACGGCGGCGCCTAGAGCCACGACGGCCCAGCCAGCCAGCAAGGCCAACGGTCCGAGCACGCCCTGACCTGAGTTCAGCGCCGCGCGCGTTGCATCGGTCAGCGCCGCCGCGGGCAGCAGGCGGGCGACGAAAGCGACCGGCCCCGGGAGGCGGTCAAGGGGCAGGATGAACCCGCCCAGCAGCAAGAGCACCAGGTACAGGCCGTTGGCCACGGCAAGTGTGGCTTCAGCGCGCAGGGTGCCCGCCATCAACAGGCCCAGCCCGGCAAACGCGGCAGTGCCCACCAGGAGCACCAGCAGCGCCAGCGCCAGTGAGCCGCCCGGTTGCCAGCCAAACATCAAGCGGGCCATGACGACCAGCAGCACGATCTGTACGACCTCGACCAGCAACACAGTAAGCACCTTGGCCGCGATCAGACTCGCGCGCGGCAGCGGCGATCCGAGCAGCCGTTTCAGCGCGCCGTAGTAGCGCTCGTAGGCCGTGGCGATGCCCAGGCTGACCATGCTCGTCGACATCACCGCCAGCGCCAGGATGCCCGGCACCAGGAAATCAGGTGGGTTGGCGGCGACCGCGCCAAAGAAGATCAGCAGCACCACCGGCACCACGAGGGTGATCAGCAGGCTCTCGCCGCGGCGCAACGTGAGGGTGAGCTCGACCCGTAGTTGAGCCAGCAGGGCACGCACCACATTCAGTGTTGATGAACTCGCCGCCTCAGGCAACTCGTGCCAAAGCTGATGTGTGGCGCCCAGGCGAGTTGCCAAGCCTTTCTGGCCGCATGGTCCAATGACGGCATGGAAGAAGTGCGGCGGATCGTCGGAGTCGATCTCACCGATGGCGAGGCCGAGGCGTTGGCCACCTACTACGCGAATCTCGCGCGCAGCGTCGCGGCGTTCCCCGCTGACAACTTGAAGCGCACCGAGCCGCCGCTGCGCTCGATCCCCGGACCAGTCCTGTGACGGACGTGACCGATCTGTGCGCTCTCGAGATCAGCGAGGTCGGGCCGCTGCTGCGCGAACGCAGCGTGTCTCCCGTCGAGTTGACCGACAGCTACCTCGAGCGCATCGCCCGCTTTGACCCACAGCTGAACAGCTATATCCGGGTGATGGCCGACGAGGCCCGCGTGGCGGCGCGCGAAGCCGAGACCGAGATTGGTCGCGGCGCCTGGCGCGGCCCGCTGCACGGCATACCGCTGGGCATCAAAGACCTGTTCGACGTCGCGGGCGTGCCGAACACCATGGGCTCGAAGATCCTGCGCGACAACATCCCGACGCGCGACGCGACCGTCGTCGAGCGTTTGAAAACGGCTGGGGCGGTGATTCTGGGCAAGCAGAACCTGCACGAGTTCGCCTTCGGCATCACCAGCGAGAACCCGCACTATGGCGTGGTCCGCAACCCATGGGACCTCGATCGTGTTCCCGGCGGCTCGAGTGGCGGTACAGCCGCGGCAGTAGCCGCGGGCTTGTGCGCAGCCGGCATGGGCAGTGATACGGGCGCCTCGGTTCGGGCGCCAGCCAGCTTCTGCGGCACGGTTGGGTTGAAGCCGACGTATGGCCGCGTCAGTCGCGCGGGCGCGCTGCCGCTGGCGTGGTCGCTCGATCACCCGGGCCCGCTGGCGCGCAGCGTGGCCGACTGCGCGCTGATGCTTCAGGCGATCGCCGGGGCTGATCAGCGCGATCCCGCCACGAGTTTGTTGGATGTCCCCGACTTCTCGGCCAATCTCGACCAGGGCGTTCGCGGACTGCGGCTGGGCATTCCGCGCGAGTATTTCTTCGACATCGTCGAACCCGAGGTCAAGCGGCTCATCGATCTGGCGGTCGCCACGCTCGAGCGCCTCGGTGCAGAGATCGAAGAGGTCTCGCTACCCCATGTCGAGCACGCCCAGGTCGCTGGCAACATCATCATGAGCAGCGAAGCGGCGGCGTGGCACGACACGTGGTTGCGTGAACGACCCGGCGACTACGGCGCCGACGTCCTGCAACGCATTCGCGGCGGCTTGCTGGTCCGCGCGACCGAGTACCTGCACAGCCAGCAGATGCGGGCGCTGATCCAGCAGGACTTCGCCTCTGCCTTTGCACGGGTCCAGGCGGTGCTCTCTCCCACGGTGCCTTTGGTGGCACCGCCGATTGGCCGTACCCAGGAGCCGGGCGGGCCGCTAAACGTGGTGCCGCGGTCAATTGCGAATCGCACGACCGTGCCGTGCAATCTCACGGGCATGCCCGCCATCAGCGTGCCGTGCGGTTTTTCAGAGCCTGAGGGTATGCCGGTCGGCCTGCAGATCATGGGGCCAGCGTTCGCCGAACCCATGATTTTGCGTGTCGCCGCCGCGTACGAGGCGGCAACGGAGTGGCGCACCAGGCGCCCGCCGATAGGAGCTCAGGCGGCGAGTGGGATCGCTGCGGCCCCTGGCAACTCGACATAAAATGTGCTACCGCGACCAGGTTCGCTTTCGGCCCAGACCTGGCCGCCGTGCTGCTCGACGATGCTCTTGCAGATCGTCAGGCCCAACCCCGTGCCACCCTTGACGCGCGAATCTGACGCGTCGACCTGGTGAAACCGCTCGAAGATGAACGAAAGTTTGTCCACGGGAATGCCGCGGCCCTGATCAGCGACGCTAAAGCGGACCACGCTGCCTTCACTAGCCACAGCTACGCGAACCGAGCAGCCCGCACTCGAGAACTTGATCGCATTCGACAACAGGTTGGTGAGTACCTGGACCATGCGGTCGGCGTCGGCCTCAATGAAGCCGTCAACCTGATCCACAACCAGCTGCACCCCGGCTCGTTCGGCCAGGCCGCGCATCTCACCTACCGCGAGCTCGATCAACTCAGCGGCCTGACACAACCGCGGCTCCAGCACAAGTCGCCCCGCCTGCATCCGCTCGACGTCGAGCACGTCGTTCAGCAAACGAATCAGCCGATCCGTATTGCTCACTGCGATCGACATCATCCGTTGGCCGCGTGGCGACAGCGGGCCGAGCACACCGCCGTCCAGCAAACCAAGCGAGCCGCGGATACTCGTCAGCGGCGTGCGCAGCTCGTGGCCCAGCACCGACAGCAGCTCGTCCTTCATCCGTTCCACGGCGCGGCGTTCGCTCACGTCGCGGATGAGCACCTGGACGGCCGGCCGGCCGTCGAATGTCACGCCGGCCGCGGTGATTTCCGCGTCCAGTGGTTGGCCATCGAAACGGACCAGGCGTACTTCGACCCGTGGGGCAACGGCCCCGGCCTCCGACAGGCCACGAAATTCCTCGGCTATCCGCCGATGATCCTCGGCTGAGACCAGGTCCACGGGCGGTCTGGCCAGCAATTCGGTTGCGCTCCCGGCGCCGAAGAGGCGGATTCCCGCGGCATTGACGTAGACGATCTTGTCGTCGCCTAAAACCACAATCGCCTCTGGTGAAAGCTCCACCAGTCGGCGGTAGCGCTCCTCGCTCTCGCGCAGCGCGCGCTCGGCCTGCGCCCGCTGGCTCATCTGCGCGTGCAGGTTGCTGACCGCAACCTCAGTCTGGGCGGTGCGCTCGATGACTCTGCGTTCTAGCTCGGCGTTCCGAGCTCGCAGCGCCTCGAGCTCCATGGCCGCCGCGTCCACGAAATTAGATGCCGAGGCTGGTAATGAGCTTGGTGGCCAGGCGGCGGCTGTCGACCGAGTAGGTGCCCGCGGCCATAGCAGCTTTGATCTCGTTCACCCGGTCTTCGCGCACAGCTGGCACATCGCTTACTGCCTTGGTGGCGGCGGCAATCGCGCGGGCGCTATCCGAGATGGTCACCGCGTCAGGCTGGCGCACCGGGGCGGTCGAGGACAGGCCACTGGCAGCCGCGTTCTTGCGCAGCGCCGCCGCGGCCATTGCCGCTTTTACGCGTTCTTGCCCGTTGAACTGTGAGATCGTCGCCATGTGCGGTGTGCCTCCTTGCAGCGCGCCGAGTATGTGCAGGCCCGCGCAATCTCCGAAGGCCTGCCAGGTTACAGACGTGCTACGGACTGAGGTGCAGCCGCCAGCAGCTGGCGCATGCGGTCCAGCGCCAGGTGGATATTGGCCAGGTTGTTGGCGTAGCTAAAGCGCAGGAACCCCTCGCCGTACTCGCCGAAAGCGGTCCCTGACAGACAGGCCACGCCGGCTTCCTGGAGCAGGCGATCGGCGAGCACACGGCTGGTGTAGCCGGTCTCGGTGATGTTCGGGAAGGCGTAGAAGGCCCCTTCTGGCTCGAGGCAGCGCACGCCGGGTAGCTCGTTCAAACCCGCGACAATGGCCGACCGCCGCGCGGTGAATTCGTCGACCATGCGCGCGACTGACTCCTGTGGACCGTCGAGCGCGGCGATTGCCGCCTGCTGGGCGAAGCTAGCCGTACAGCTGACCGAATTCGAGATCAGCCGTTCGACGTGCGGCACCAGCTCGGCTGGGAACACGCCGAAGCCCAGCCGCCAGCCGGTCATGGCCCAGGTTTTCGACCAGCCGTCGAGGATGATCGTGCGGTCGAGCATGCCGTCCAGGGTGGCGATCGATTCGTGCTGGCCGGTGTACAGGATGCGCGCGTAGATCTCGTCCGAGAGGACGACGATGTTGCGCTCCCGCGCCACGCCGGCGACTTCCTCCAGATCGGCGCGGGTGAGGACGCTGCCAGTTGGGTTGTGCGGCGAGTTGATGATGATCAGCCTGGTGCGATCGGTGACCAGTGAGCGGAACTCGTCGGGGTCGAAGCGAAAGCGGCGCTCCTCGCGCAAGGGCATTGGGACGGGCTTGCCGCCGACGAAACGGGCCATGCTCTCATAGATGGGAAAGCCTGGGTCCGGGTAGATGACTTCGTCGCCGGGGTTGATCAGGGCGAGGATGGCGAAGAACATGATGGGTTTGCCACCCGGCGTGACTACCACTCGTGCCGGATCTACTTCTATGCCTCGCCACCGTTTGAGATAGCCCGCGACCGCCTGCCTGAGCTCAGGCTGCCCGGCGCCTGGCCCGTAGTGTGTATAGCCCGCTTCGAGTGCGTGTTGTCCCGCCGCGATGATGTGGCTCGGCGTATCGAAATCGGGCTCGCCAATCTCCAGATGCACCACCGAGCGGCCCTGGGCTTCCAGTGCCCGCGCCCTGACGAGCACCTCGAAAGCCGTCTCCTGCCCAATATGGCTCATCCTCTCCGCGGGCCTGATAGTCATGTGTTCGCGGATCTTAACGTAGTACGGGTTATGGGGGCTGCGCCCCCTGGGGCCAGTCGTTGCTGCGCTCGTGCCTCGCTCCGCACTCCTTCCCGCCCCGTTACCTTCTTTTGTGGTGATCTGAGCCGGTAGGCTTGATCACCGGGCCGACGCGCTCGGCATGGCGATTTGCCCCCTGTCATCGATGATCCGGGTGGTGTTGCTCCCGAGCGCGCCTGGTGCACTGCGATCGCGTAATAGGAGCATGTAGGTCAGCACGCGTGTAACGTGGATGCGAGCAGGGCACCGCCGGTCCGACCACATTTTCGTACACGGAGGTGGCGATGGAGTCGGCTGTCTACCTGGGCGTGGATATTGGCAAGAGCGGCCATTACGCAGTGGCCGTGGATGCCTCCGGGAAGCCCATCTACCAGACCGCGGTGCCGAACGATGAGGCGGCGCTGCGCAAGCTCGTGATCTGGGCCAAGGAGCACCAGGCGACCGTGGTGGTTGATCAACCCGGTGGAGCAGCGGCGGTGCTGCTCAAGCTCTGCTGGGCGTCGGAAGTGCGCATCGGCTACCTGCACGGGCTGGCCATGGCGCGCGCACGCGACTTCTACGCGGGCGAGAGCAAGACCGATCCCAAAGACGCCTTTGTCCTGGCCGACGTGGCCCGTGCGCATGCCAGCCGCGTCGTGTGGCTCGAGCCAAGCAGCGAAGCGCTGGCGCACCTGGAGCTGCTGTGTGGCTACGACGCCGATCTGCGCAGCGACGCCAATCGTCTGACCAACCGCCTTCGGGCGCTGCTGGTCACCCATTGGCCGGCCCTTGAGCGAGCCCTGGGCGAACGGCTGGATACCCGCGGCGTACTTGCCGTGCTGCAGCACTATCCGAGTGGGCCGGCGCTCAAGGACGCTGGCGTAGACCAGCTCGTGGCCGCACTGAAGGCGCAGCGTGTGCACCGAGCGGAGGCGTTCGCCAAGCACTTGCATCAGGCTGCCCTGGCGCAGACCGTCACGATCAGTGGCTCGGCGACAGCGGCTGGCTTGATCAGCGAATTGGCGGTGCAGCTGGCGGCCATCCTGGCGCGCCGGGTCGAACTGGAGAAAGAGATCGAGCAAGGTTTTTTCGCCCTGCCCGAGGCACCGATCCTGCGTAGCCTGCCAGGCATCGGTCCTCGCCTCGGGGCGCGCATTGCCGTGGAGTTGGGCTCGATCAGCCGCTTCCGCACGCCTGGACACTTGGCCGCGTATGCCGGACTGGGGCCGACGCCCTGGAAATCGGGCACGTCGATCAACGCCAACCGGCCCAGCCGCTGTGGCAACCATCGGCTCAAGAACGCCTTATTCCTGGCGGCGTTCGCCAGCCTGAGGCATGAGCCCTCGCGCAGCTACTACGACCGCAAGCGCGCGCAGGGCAAGCGACACAACCAGGCCGTGCTCTGTCTGGCTCGGCGCCGAGTGGACGTCCTGCATGCGATGCTCAGCCGCGGTGTGCCATATCGGTCACCGGTCCCTCTCGCAGCTGCGGCTTGACAAACAAGATAGGAACACCACCCCCC
>WNFC01022906.1_pt1 | contig 13492 bp, 11 predicted proteins | sample 5400541 | NCBI WGS metagenome assembly WNFC01 (sample SAMN13153342, study PRJNA577476) | soil metagenome | isolation source: 120 cm saprolite under Douglas fir tree site 2 hole 2 replicate 1 | place: USA:California | collected 2015-04-18
AGCAAGCTCAACTGCCGCAGGCCATTCTCGAATGATTCGCGCGCCTCGACGATATCGCCGCGCAGCGTGGCGCAAATGCCGCGCACACCCAAAGCGCGGCCTTCAAGCGATCTGCGCAGGTCGGTCGGCAATTCAGTGTGGCGCAGCAGGTGGTCCGCGGCCGACAACCAGTCCCAAGCTGCGGCCGTGTCGTTGCCGAAGGTGACCGTGGCTAGCTCGATCAGCGCTCTGATTTGGACCTCGACGGTGCCCGTGCGGCCGCCGTGTTGCAGCGCATCTTCGGCGGCCCGATACGCCTGGTCGGGATGGCCCGCGAGGAACAGCGCGCGCGCTTCAATCAGCGACAGTTCCGGGTCTGCCCGTCTGACGACCTCCGGCAGCAACTCGAGGGTCACCAGGACGGCGGCTGAGCGGCCGCTTTGCAGCACCTCGAGTGCTGCGCGCCGAACCAGCTCAACGGCGCTATCCAGCTGGCCCAGCTCCTGCGCCGCGCGCACCACCCCGAAGATGTCGAAGGCTTCCTCGGCCAATTGGCGCAACACCGACCAGGCGTGTGTGGCGCGATCGTCTGAGCTGCGGCGCAAACGATTGAGCACCGTTTCGCGCACCAGGCCATGCAGGCGGTAGCTGTTGTCCTGGCCGGCGACCAGAAATGGGCAGCGCTCGGTCAGTCCCAGCAGCCGGCTGGGCCATGGGCCGGCGCCCAACATGCGCTCGGCACCCCGCGGCGTGATCGTGTCGAAGACCGACAGCATCTCGAGCCAACCCTGCTCAGTCGGCGACAGGCGGCTCAGCACTTCGCGTTCGACGTACGTGCCGAGCAGCGAACCGCCACCGACGCCGAGCTGGCGGGGCGCACCACCGAGCAGAATGCCGGCCACCCAGCCCTCGGCTTGTTCGTCGCGGCTAGGGTCTCCGCCGATGGTCGCGCGCAAGTCGCGCGTTTCATCCTCGGAAAAGCGCAGGTCCTCGGCGCCGAGTGGGAACACCGCGCCTTCGACCACCAGGCGCGTCATCGACAGCGCCGGCGCTTCGCGGGTGGTGATCACCACCTGGCCTGCTTCGGGTAGGTCGCGGATCAGGACGTCGACCGCATTGACGACCTCATCCGCTTCGCCAACGAGGTGGAAATCGTCCAGGACGAGGATGAAGCCAGCTGGTGCACGGTCCAGATCTTCGAGCAGCAAGCGCGCAAGGCCGACGCCTTCCGCGCCATCCTCGAGGCCGCGCCGCAGCTCGGACACCGACCCTGGGTCATCGAAGCCGGCGTCAAAGGCGTTGGCTAGCCGGGCGAACAGGCGTCGCGAGTCGCGGTCGGTTGGCTCGAGAGACAGCCAGACGACTGTTCCGCCGCTATCGCGGGCGTAGGTTGCAGCGAGGGTACTTTTGCCATAGCCTGCAGCCGCGACGAGCAAAACCAGCGGTCGCGCTCGGTGCTTGTGCAGTGCCTCGAGCAGACGCTCGCGTCGGAGCTCATGCGGCGCCGGGCCGGGGACACCCGACGAACGCGATTCCACTGTTGCGTACAGTATGCCCCGCTCGAGTGCCACTTCCGGCGAGAGTACCGGCATCAGGATTTCATTGGTAGACCGACGTCACGCGCTTTTCGGCTGCGATCACACGCCCGGGATCGTCTCAGTAGACGCTGATTCCCGCGGTCGGGCGCGCGTCTGGCGCCGCTCCGGAGACGAGACCGAGGCGACTGAACACCGCTTTCCAAACTGGTTTATGGCCACCAGCCTCGATCTGCTCGCCCACTTACCCGCCCAGCACCTGACGGCCGAGATGCTGCGCGACGCCCACGGACAACTCAACGCTGACGCGGCGCTGGCAGTGGTCGAGCTCGACTGCCCGCTAGCCGACGAGGACGCGTATCGCTACCTGGTTCTGACGACCAACCTTGATGAGATTGAGAGAGACCTGGTCGAGACATCGAACAAGCGCGACGGTGGCGACGCGCAAACGTTGGCCGATCTGCGTGGCCTGATCCTGGTGTGGCATCCGATCGAGCAATTCCTGACGCTGACCGGGCGCACCTACTTCAAAGGACTGACCTTCGACGACCTGCATCGCCTGCAGTTCGATCTGGAAACAACCGGTCTCAACGAAGACAGGGACCGCATCTTCATGGTCAGCATGCGCGACAGCAGCGGCTGGCAAGCGTCACTGGACACCGGCTCCTTGAGCGAGGCACGGCTCCTCGAGCGTTTCGTCGAGCTGATTCGAGACCGTGATCCGGACGTGCTCGAGAACCACAACATCTTTGCCTTCGATCTGCCTTTTCTGGTCAAACGCGCCGCGCGGCTGGGCGTGCGGTTGGCGCTGGGGCGCGACGGCTCCGAGCCGTGGTTGGAGACGGACATCTTCGACACCGGCGAACGACCTGAACCGTTCCTGCGCTGGCGCATCGCCGGGCGCGAAGTCGTCGACACGCAGCACGCGGTTCGTCGCTTCAGCGCCGCGGCGCTCGACATGCGGCGCCACGGACTCAAGGACGCGGCGCGCTATTTTGGCTTCGCGCGCACCGACCGTGAATACGTCCCAGGTGCCGAGGTCTGGCCGACCTATCGCGTCGACCCCGACCGCATTCGGCGCTATGCGGCCGACGACGTGGACGAAGTCGACGGTCTATCGCGACGGCTCCTGCCATCGGCCTTCAGCCTGGCCACGATGCTGCCCCATCCCTATGAGCGCATCGCCGCTGACTTCGGGCCAACGACGTTGTGGGAGCTACTCCTGGTTCGCGCCTACCTGCACGAGGGGCGGGCGATTGCTGCCCCGACGCTGCGTTTGCAACGCGCTGCCCCCGAACCGCGATCCGAGTTGTTTCTGACCGGCGTGGTCGGCTCGGCGGCGCGCGCCGTCGTTCGGCCACTGTTACCGCGCGTCGTGGCGAACTCGGGCATCGCCGCGGCCAACGACGATCTTGGGCTCATGCCCAGTCTGGTGGGCCAATTGCTCGACGGACCCGCGCAGGCGAGCTCGGAGGTGCTCGCGGCAGCCGGCCACGCGTACCTGGCCGGCCAGGGCTTGTTCTCCGATCCGGGATCGGCGACACAGGCGACGCGCATCGCGCGCCATTACCTCGATCGCGTGCTGGCCGAGCTGCGCGGGCATCGATGCGTCATCGTCGAAGTCGACGGGGAACAGGTCCTGTTCGCCACGCCCGACGATTGGAGCGATGCGATCGAACGACAGGTTGCCGATGCTTCTGCCGCTCATTTGCCTGACGGGGTCCGCCTGACATACGACGGCTACTACCAGGCGCTGTACGCCCGCGGTCCACGCAGCGCGATAACGCTCGGCACCGATGGCGCGGTGACGCTGCTGGGAAACACGTTTCGACCGGGTCGGCTGGAACGTTTCGGGGAAAGCTTCATGCATCGGGCCGCGCCGGCTGCCCTGCTCGGAGATGCGCCTGGACTGCGGCAGGTGTTTCTCGAGACGGTGCACCGGCTGCGCACGGCGCAATTGGCGCTGGAGGACCTCAGCGTGCAGGTGACGCTGCACAAGTCGATGGCGCAATACCGGCGCAGTGGCACGCACGAGGAGCCATACGAGATCTTGCTCGCAGCCGGCGTGCGATCGTGGCGGATCGGCCAGCGCATCCGCTACTTCCGCGCTCGGGGCGGCGAGCCGCGCTTGCTGCAGGAAGGCGAGGTGCTTTCGTCTGCCGAAGCTGATACCGAGTACTACGTCCAGCGTCTAACGAGCATGTATTGCCAGCAATTTGCCCACGCTTTCCGCCGCGCAGATTTTGCGAGGATTTTCCGGCTACCCTCGGGCAATGGACCGTTTGGCGAAACAGAGATAGAGGCGGAGTTGAGGAACATCCGGCCCATCGCGGAAGCTGTACGCTAAGGCGTGCCGGCATGCGCGTTTGACACTGTTTGGGCAGGCTTCTAGAGTGTTCGGGCGTCCAACGGGGCCCGGCTGGCGGGCAGTGGCCCTGCATTCACAATAAGGAGGCGCGTTGGGCTACACGTACCGACGTCGCCGATCGGGACCGAATTGGGGTCTGATTGTGTCCCTGGTCCTGGTGGCGGGCGCCGCGGCCTATTTCGTGCCGCAATACTTGAACCCACAGGCAGGGCCACCGCCGCCACCCCTGGGTGGCGACGCCGCGCCTGCCTCGGCCGCGGCACCGTCGCCGGTCGCGACATCGCCAGCTATTCGCTTACCGGAAGCCGATCAGCAACTCGCTGCAGGCCACTGGTCGGCCGCGGCGGCGATCTACGCCGATGTCGCGCGTGCTGCGCCCAACCTCGCCGCGGCACACGCCGGCTGGGCGCGCGCGCTGATCTATGCCAACAAGCCCGCCGAGGCGATCGAACACGCGCAGAAAGCAGTCGACCTCGAACCCAAATCCGCCGAGTTTCAGGCGCTATTAGCGTTAGCTTTCGACTGGTCCGGCAATTCGGACCGCGCCCTGACCAACGCCCGCCGCGCGACGGAACTGGACCCCAAGCTGCCTGAAGGTTGGGCATACCTGGCTGAAGCGGAGGCCGACAAGTTCCGCCTGCGTGAGGCGAGCGACGCCCTTGATCGGGCCGCGGCGGTCGGCGGGCGCGATGGTCCCGAGATCTTGCGCGTGCAGGCGTACTTGGCAGAGACCAATGCGGACTACACGTCGGCGGTCGACCTGTACAAACGCGCGGTGGACAAAGCGCCCGAGCGCTCGTATCTGTACTTGAGCCTGGGCCACGCTTTCCGCGCGCTCAAGCAGTACACCGAAGCTATTCAGGTCTACCAGCGCGCGGCGGATTTGAATCCGGAGGACGCGCGCGCCGAAGGCGGGATGGGCATGGCGTATTACGGCATGGAGGAGTACGACTCCGCTCAGTCGCACCTGGAGCGCGCGCTGGAGATCGACCCGAACTACGCCACCGGGTGGGGCCAACTGGGCTGGGTCTTCTACGTCCAGAAGGTCTATGACAAGGCCCAGCCCAACTTTGAAAAAGCGGTTGTGCTCGAGAAGGATGCGACCAAGAACGCGGAGTACCGCCACGCGCTGGGCTGGATCTACTTGAACACCAAACAGTGGGACAAGGCCAAGCAGGAGTTCAACAAAGCGCTCGAGGAGAACCCTGACTTGCAGGGCGCCAAGGATGGCCTGCAGGTCCTGGCTACGACCCAAGGTAGGTGAAAGACGCGCCGAAGCGCGTTCTGCTGGTGTATTCGCGTGTCGGTGGCGGACACCTGAGCGCCGCGCGCGCTCTGGCAGCTGAGCTGGAGTCCAGCGGCAAAGCGACGACAACACTGGTGGACGCCTATGTGGAGTGTGGGCGATTCCCATCCACGCTTATTCCGGCCGCCTACGCCCGCCTGGCGCGCGCCCACCCCAGGCTCTGGTCGATGGTGTACCACCGCTCGACTTCGCTCAACCCGCAGTGGGTCCTGGGACCATTCCTGAAGAGCGGCTTCGAACGCGAGATCGCGGAGGTGGGCCCGGACGTCGTCGTGTCAGTGCTGCCGGCGATCAATGGCCTGCTGGCCCAGGCGGCAAATTACACGGGGGCGCGGCTCGAGGTGGTGCTGACCGACTGGCACTCCGTCCACCGCTTCTGGGTCGCGCGCGGGGTAAGCCACTACAGCGTGCCAACCGAGTCGGCGCGCCAGGACTGCATTCGCTTCGGCGCGCCGCCCGATTCGATTGAGGTGGCCGGCATCCCGGTTCGAAGCGAGTTTGCGGGAAGTATTGACCGCCATGCCGCCCGCGCCAGGCTCCGCGCGCGGGGGCAGGACTCTGAGAAATTCACGATTCTGGCGATGGTCGGCGCAGAGGGCTCGCCGCGGGCGCTGGCGAACATTGCGCGGCTGGCGCAGCTCGACCTTGATGCGCAGATGCTGGTGATCTGCGGCCACAACGAGGCCTTGCGTCGCCACGTCGAGCAGTTGCCGGCGAACGTGCCACTGCGCGCGCTGGGCTTCGTCGACAACGTGGCCGAGTTGATGCGCGCTGCCGACCTGCTGTTGACCAAAGCCGGCGGGGTGACGCTGGCCGAGGCATTCTGTTGCGGCGTACCGGTCGTCGTCCACGACGTCTTACCAGGTCAAGAAGCAGGCAACCTGGAACACGTGTTGGCCCACGAAGCGGTTGTGTTCGCGCCAGACGCGGACGCGTTGGCGCGAATTGCGCAGGAGTTGTTCCACGATCCGCGCCGCCGCGCCGCCCTGGCCGAGCGCGGTGCATGGCTGGCGCGACCATCCGCGAGCCAGGACATTGTTCGAGGCTTGCTCGAACGAGCGGGCGTTTAGACGCGTCGGGCGCGAAGCTTAGCCGCCACCGGAAAACCGAGCGGCACAGGCCCGTACGGCCCGTCAAGAACCACTAGCGCGTTGAAGCTGGTTGCCTCGCGCACTTTCATTTGCGCGCCAGGTTCGACGCCGTGCTCCTGCAAGTAGCGCATCAGGTCGAGGTCTTCCTCGGCCTCTTCGGTGATGCGCTGAATGATCACCTCATCGCCGGTTTGCGCTTCGTCGAGTGGGAACTCGTCTGGGGCAAGCTTGCCCAGACCGGGGATGGGGTTGCCGTGCGGGCATGTCGTGGGATTGCCCAGCGCCAGCAACAGGCGAGCCTCGATGTTCGGCGTCAGCGCGTGCTCGACGCCGTGCGCTTCTTCGTGGGACTCGTGCCAGGGCATCTTCAACAGGTCGGTCAGGAGTCGTTCGGCCAGGGCGTGGCGGCGGACGATGTTTTCGGCGACGTGGCGACCTTCGCTCGTAAACAGGATCTCCTTGCGCGCGCCGTGCTCGATCAGGCCATCGCGTTCCATGCGCTGCAGCGTCGCGGTGACGGTCGGTGGCGTGACGTTGAGACGTTCGGCGAGCCGCGCCGCGATAACCGGACAGCCGTCGCGGGTGAGGTAGTGCAGGACCTGCAGGTAGTCCTCGACCACCGACGTCGTCGGCTTGGTTCCATCACCTGCTAGCCGGCTCTTCACGGCGGCAAGTATAGGAGCAATCAGGCAGTCGCAGACGTAGATACGGTGCGGTCAAGCCGCCGTTGGATGACGTGGCACCTTCTCTTCAATGGCGTCGAGCAAGAGCTCGCGCGTATCGATGTCGGAGGGCAGTTCGGCCCACACGAACAGACCGCCCGCCGGCCGCGTGTAGTGCGCATCGGCCGGGAAATGGTCCTCGATCGACCGCAGCATCACGTCGCGTCGTTCGCGGTAGAACGCCTTGATCCGCTCGACATGCTGATCGACGAAACCGCCTTTGGCGACCTCAAACGTGGCCATCTGCTGAGCCATGCCGGTGTGCAGATCGGATGGCTGTTTGCCGTGCAGCAGTGTCTCCATGACCTCGGGGCTGGCCAGGATCCACCCCAACCGGAAGCCGGGCGCGAGGATCTTCGAAAAGGTGCCCAGATAGATGACCGATCCATCTGAGTCCAGCGACTTCAGGGTCGGCAGCGCGTGCCCTTCGTAACGCAGCTCGCCATACGGATCGTCCTCGACGATCGGGACGCCGAAGTTACTGGCGAGCTCGACCAATCGTCGCCGACGCTCGAGGCTCATCGAGCGCCCGGTCGGATTCTGGAAGTTGGGTAAGGCGTAGATGAACTTGATCGGCGGCGCCCCCGAGCGCTTCCGTGACAAGATGCGCTCGACCTCGTCGACGCGCATGCCGTCATCGTCCATGGGCACGATGGCGTACGTGGCCTGGTACTGGTTGAAAGCTTGCAGTGCGCCGAGATAGGTCGGCGTTTCGACCAGCACCGCATCGCCCGGGTTCAGGAAGATCTTGCCCATCAGGTCGAGTGCCTGTTGCGACCCGTTGGTCACCAGGAGGTCGTCATGGGCACACGGCATGTCGAAGCGGCTCAGACGCTCGGCGAGTAGCCGGCGTAGCGGTTGGTAACCCTCGCTTGGCCCGTATTGCAGCGCCTGCGCGCCGTCGGCTTCGAGAACCCACTCAAACGCGCGGCGGTATTCGTCGACTGGAAACAGCTCCGGTGCGGGCAAGCCACCGGCGAGTGAGATGATGTCTGGCTGCGCGGTGACCTTCAGGATCTCCCGAATATCGGAGGCGCGCATGCCCGCGGTACGGTCGGCGTACAACTGCTGCCAGGTGACGGGCATGGCGACTCTTTCTTGCAACCTCTGGGTGGAGCACTGCGCGACCGGCACCGTTGGTCGCTGCGAACGTGCTCAAATGATACCCGGAGGTCGTGGCTCCGCCGAGGTAAAACCGAGCGCGAGCCGCTAGTCGGCGGCGATCGACGTCAGGCCGCGGTTGCGGCTGGCAGCCTTGCTCTTGGCGCGGGTGAATTCCTCGCTGTTCAATCGCTCAGCCATGCGCCGAGCAAACAACAGGCCGTTCAATGCCCGCTGATCTTCAGTCAACATGCGATGCGGCGCGCACGTGGCGAGTCGCACACCCATCAGACCGAACTCGCACGTACAGTTGCGAGCAATTGCGTTTACCAGATCGAAGGACTCTTGCTGAGTCCCGTGCCAAACAACTTGCATCGACATGTGAAGTTACCCTCGGTGCCTCTAATTACTTAATCGGCCACTAAAACGCACCTCTCGTGCCACATATGGTCACAATGGCGCGACAATCTCGAACCTGTAACCGTACTGGCACTTTCGTCACCGCGTTGTAACCAGTGGTCCGGCTACACGATTTGATGCATTTGGGATCCGCGCGCGATGCCGCGCCAGCGCCGGGGCGGGTACCCTAGCACTTCGCCGATGGCGCGATTCGTTACGAAAGACCCTCGCCTCAACCGCCGCCTGGGGACACATGCGATCATCCTCATCGCGGTGGTCGGTGTCACGCTGACAAGTGCTTTCGCTGGCCCTGCCCACGAGATGGTCGTGGCCGTCGTCGCATCGGACTCACCACAATCGGGTCAAACACTGCCTGCGCAGCGCACATTGGAGCTCGACGCTCGAGCTACTGCGCCGGCCGCCGCAGTCACCCAGGGCGCCGAGCAACGCCAGTCGCTCGCCTTCAATCCACGCCAGGGGCTGCCGCAATGGTTGCGTGCGATCAAGGACGCGCCCTTGTGGTCGGGCGCCGACGCGACCGCGACTCCCCTCACCTCGCTACCCGCCGGGATAACATTTGTAAAGCCGCTCGGGCCGTTCGTCGACAGCCGTGTCCAGGTGTATTTCCCGGGCGACGACGCCCATCCCGCGGCAAAGGCCTGGGTCGATACGGCCAGCGTCGAGCCAAGCGGCGTGCCAGCCTGGGTCGCCCCGGTGATCGCCCAGGAATCGGGGTTCACGCCGCCGCTGCCTGCCGCGCCGCAGCGTGTGGCCGACACCGCGGCACCCGATACGACCGCCGTCCATATCGCCATCGTCGACGATGCCTCGGGGCAGTTGATCTATGGCGAGGCGCCCTATACCGAAGTGCCCCAGGCGAGCACGACCAAGATCGCCACGACGATCGTTGCCCTCGAACGCGAGCCCGACCTGAGCAGGCGCATCAAGGTCACGGTCAGCGCTAGCGCGATGGTCGCGCGCGACGGATCGTCGACAATGGGCATCGAACCCGGCCGCAGCATCTCGCTCGACACGCTGCTCCACGGCATGATGTTGCCAAGTGGCAACGACGCGGCCGAGCAGGTCGCCGTGGCCCTGGCCGACTCACGCCAGGAGTACGTCGATTGGATGAACCAGGAGGCGGCCGCGCTGGGGTTAAAAGACACGCACTTCGTCAACCCGAGCGGCATGGACGCGGCGGGCCACTATTCGAGCGCGTATGACATGGCCATGCTGGCACGCTACGCGATGCACAACGCCACGTTTCGAGACCTGGCCGCAACGACGCGCTACACGGGCGACGGGTTTCCGATGCAGAACCTGAATCGATTTCTCGACCTGTACCCGGGCGCGGATGGGGTCAAGATCGGCTTCACCGACGCCGCGCTCAAGACCATCGTCGCCTCCGCAACGCACGATGGCCATCGCGTCTATATCAGCCTGATGCGCAGCCAGGACCTCGTCGGCGATTGCACGCGCTTGTTCAACTGGGTGTGGGACACGTTCACCTGGTAGCAATGGCGCGGCGTTACTTCGAGGACTTCTTTGAAGGGCTGACTGTCGATCTGGGCAACGTCGAGTTCACGGCCGAAAGCATCGTCGAGTTCGCCCGCGCGTACGACCCGCAGCCGATGCACACCGATCCTGATGCGGCGCGGGATTCGATCTACGGTGGATTGATTGCCAGCGGCTGGCATACCGCCGGGAACTACATGCGCTTGCTTGTCGACTCCGTCATCGGCCAGAGCGACAGTCTCGGCTCGCCAGGCATCGATAACCTGCGCTGGCTCAAACCCGTCCGTCCGGGCGATACGTTGCGCGGGCGGTTCACCGTGCTCGAAGCCAAGGAGTCGCGCAGTCGCCCGGATCGGGGCATCGTCCGCTCGCGCGGCGAAATGCTGAACCAGGACAACGAGGTAGTCATGCAGGTTGAAGCCGTGAACTTCTTCGGCCGCAAGCCGAACATAAAGTAACCATTTGACAGTCGCCCGAGTTCTTCTTTACTTTGAGCTCCGGGCGGCCGCCACGCGATTGGCGATCAGTGCGGCGGTCGCCCCGGCGCCCACGCCGTTGTCGATGTTGACGACCACCAGGCCTGGCGCACAGGTCTGGAGCATCGAGAGCAGCGCGGCGACACCGCCGCCGCCGAGACCGTAGCCGACTGACGTCGGCAGCCCAATCACGGGCACGTCGACCAGGCCCGATACGACAGACGGCAAGGCGCCGTCCATGCCCGCGACGACGATCACCACGTCCGCACCGTGCTCGCGCAGCAGGCGCAGCGGCGCTTCGAGGCGATGCAGGCCCGCCACGCCAACGTCGTCGGCGCGAACGACGCGGCAGCCCATCTCACGCGCGACCCAGGCCGCCTCATCCGCGGCCGGGGCGTCGGAGGCGCCCGCGGTCAACATGGCTACCACGCCACCTGTGTCGCTGGGCGGCTGGGCATCCCGCCGCGTGGCCAGGACGGTGCCACCGTTCGGCGCAACCAGCACCGTTGTGCCGATTGGCTCGAGCTCAGCCCGCAGCACGTCGACCACCTCCGCCGAGGCGCGGCTCACGAGGACCCGACCAGTTGGCTGGCGCTCGAGCAGCTCGCGCACCGCGGCAACCGTGAGGCGCGGCGCTTTGTCGGCCGCGTAGACGACCTCGGGCACGCCTTTGCGCGCCTGGCGGTGCGGGTCAACCTGCACCGATGTACCCAGCACGGCCGCCAGTCCAGCAAATGGATCGAGGTCAGGCACTGATGACGGGTAGTGGGACGACGCCTTCGTTCAGCCTGCCCGAGCGGTACCCACGCGGATCGATCTCGACCGCCGGAAAACCAAGCGCCAGCAGGTCGGCCTCGATGCGTGCCCGCAGGTCTTCGGACTGAACGCGGATCAACTCCTCAGGGGCGATTTCGACACGGGCGCGGTCCGCGAAATGGCGCACCCGAAGCTGGCGGAAGCCGAGCGCGTGCAGGGCTTGTTCGGCTTGACCCACGCGGGCCAGCTTCTCGGGTGTGACGCGCTCGCCATACGGCAAGCGCGAGGACAGGCAGGCCAGCGCGGGCTTGTCCCAGTTCGGCAAGCCCAGTTCGCGGGCTGCCTGGCGAATCTCCTGCTTGCCCATGCCCGCTTCGTGCAGCGGGCTGCGCACGTGGTCCTGGCGTTCGGCGGCGGCGCGCGCGCCCGGGCGCCAGTCGCCCAGGTCGTCGACGTTCAGTCCGTTCAGGATGAACCTGGTGCCAACTTGGCTGGCGAGATGCTCCAGCTCGGTATACAGGTGGGTCTTGCAGAAATAGCAGCGGTCGACTGGATTGCTGGCATACCGCTCGTCTTCGACTTCGCCGGTCTGGACGAGGCGGTGGTTCAGGCCGAGCGCCTTCGCCAGGTGGACGGCATCCTCGAGCTCTGACGGCGCCAGACTGGCGGACACCGCCGTGGCCGCCAACGCGTTGTTGCCGAGCTCCTGTTGGGCAACCACCGCCACGAGCGTCGAATCAACCCCTGCCGAGAAAGCCGTAATCGCGGACTCATATGAGCGCACGATGGTCCGCAAACGCAGGAGTTCCTCGGAGTCCACGAACGGGAGTCTACGGCATACCGCGCTCCGCCCCCGAACCTGTACGCTAACGCTCACATTGGAGACACGCGAAGTCCTCGAACACGTCGAGCGGGCCGAAGTAGCCGCCGAGCGGCAGGAGAACGCTGGGCGCAATGCCGCGGTGGTGGTGTCGGTCATGGCTGCGCTGCTGGCGGTTGCCAGCCTGGCGGGTAGCCGCTCTTCAACCGAAGCGATCCTGGCGCAGGCCAAGGCGTCAGATACCTGGAACGAGTTTCAGGCAAATTCGCTGAAGCGTCACGTCAACCTCGACGACGCGGCGCAGCTCAGACTCCTGGCCGCCGGTGGCCCCAACGCGGCGGCAGCCGAAAAGCAGGCCGCGAGCCTGGAACAGGCTGTCAACGAAAAGTACCAACCGGCCCAGAATGAGCTGATGCCGAAGGCCCTGGACCTCGAACACGAGCGAGATCTGGCCGAGGCTCGCCACCGCGGCTTTCAAACATCCGAGGCGGCTTTCCAGCTCGGCATTGTGCTCAGCTCGATCTCGATCGTCGCCCGCGCGCGCTGGCTGCTTCTGGCGGGCGGCGGTCTGGGCTTGATCGGCGTGTTGCTCGGCGCCAACTCGTTCCTGCTCCTGGTCCCGCCCCCGTAAAGCCGTTCGGCGTGGAACAGGCGGCGCTCGCCTGGTTGTACAGCCTGGCTGACCAGGAGCGCGGCGTGGGCTGGAATCCGCGCGCCAGTCCGGACGAGCAGTGGAAGCTGGGGCGTACCCGGGCACTGCTCGATCTGGCCGGGGCACCCGATCGTTCACTGCGCATTGCACTCGTCGCCGGCACCAAGGGCAAGGGTTCGACGTGCGCCATGCTGGCCAGCATGCTGGGCGCGGCCGGCGTGCGCTGCGGGCTGTACACCAAGCCCCACCTGCAGACGTACCGCGAGCGCATTCGCATCGACGGCACGGCCATCAGCTCTGACGCGTTCGCGGATGCAGTTCGCCGAATGCGCGGCTACCTCGCGGCGCTGCCTGCCGCGGCGGGCGAACCGACCACCTTTGAGGTGACCACCGCGCTCGCGCTGGAGGAGTTCGTCCGCCAGCGGTGTGAACTAGCAGTAGTCGAGGTAGTACTCGGCGGGCGGCTCGATGCCACCAACGCGACCGACCCGTTCGTGAGCGTGATCACTTCTATTAGCTACGATCACACTGCCATCCTCGGCCGCACCCTCGCGGCCATCGCTCGTGAGAAGGCGGGCATCATGCGGCCGGGGCGACCGACGCTCCTGGCCGAACAGCGGCCCGCTGCGATGCGCGCACTACGGCAGGCCTGCCGCGACATAGGCGCAAAGTGCCAGGTGGTTCCACCGCTCGACCATGGGGTGCCGCTGGCGGGAACACATCAGCGCCAGAATGCCGCGCTGGCGGTCGCCGCGGCGCGACTCATGACCGA
>WNFC01005858.1_pt1 | contig 13491 bp, 13 predicted proteins | sample 5400541 | NCBI WGS metagenome assembly WNFC01 (sample SAMN13153342, study PRJNA577476) | soil metagenome | isolation source: 120 cm saprolite under Douglas fir tree site 2 hole 2 replicate 1 | place: USA:California | collected 2015-04-18
CGACGTTAACTTGGATTCTTGGGCGCTGTATGGCGCGCATCTGCCCTTCAAGGCTTGGCGGGAAAGCCGCAGCCGCCAATAAAACCGCTATGGCAGGTACGCGGTACATACACGTCTAGCACCGTTCGGGTCCGGCAGCAGCAAGACACCGCTCGTCCTAATGGCACCACGTAACAAAGATGCCACTTGCCTTATTACAGCGTGTCACGGAAATGTAAAACTTTGTAAGGTCGGGTTGAACGAAGATTCTCAGATCTGCAGGGCCTATCAGCCTGCCGCGTCAAAAGCATTGGCTTCTGCACGCAACCACGTCTCCGAAATCTCCGCGTAGAAATCAACGATTTGGGACTGCTAATTCCTCGACGCTTTCGGCCGCTGGGCGAGCAGCTCCAGCGATTAAATTGCCGGGAGAGCGATCTTCTCGACGAATGTGATGATAGATCTGTGGCACGTCAGAATAAAATAGCCCTCACCAAGGAGGAGTCTTTGCGGCAGGGAAGACGGTCCCAACAGTGTGCGGTGGAAACCAGCAACGCGAAAGCGAAGCGCCCGAGGGCACGGAAGAGCGAATGCATCATTCCGCCCCGCGTGCCGGATGAGGCCCTAACTAAATCTTTATCTTCGACTTCTCCTCAAGCACGCCCCGCTCGATGAGAACTTCGTCGACACGGTATTCAATGTCGTGAGCCCCGCTCTGCTCGCGCGCACCAACAACGGCCGGCATCGTCTGCATCAGTGTGAGCTCCACTCGTGACGCGCTGAACGACAACTTCGGCAAGGTTTTATTTAATAGGAGAAATACCGTCAAGCGAGAGTTCTGAGCGAGGGCATGATCACCCGGGCGAATTCAATCCTGTCTGAAGGTTTGGAGAAAGAAAGCAAGTCGGAAGCGGGCTGCGTTGGTCGGAGTCCTGTTCTGAAAAGGAGCGACCTATGACATGGACCCAGACTGACTAGCTTCAGCGCACTTCCAGGATGGAGACGAGCCGTGCCTTAGAGACGGGGCCACGTATGATGGAGTGAGATTTGACAGCATGATAAAAGGGAGCTGAATTCGCCGTAGTTCACAACTACGTTTTCCAATCCGATTGGCATATGCACGCGCTTTGGTAGTACGTGTGTCGAAAGGGTTAACACTTTTGACGCAGAAGGGCAAAGAACAAAGCCCCGCATCCACTATGCAGAGAATACGGGGCTGAAAAAACGTGCAGCTCTAGTTTATGCAGCGGCAGCCGTCCGATCCAGAATCGTGGCCGCCTGTCCGGCTTCTCTGACGCCAAAAATCATCAGAGGGGCATTTGTACTTGGATCTACCCCGCCGTAGGCGTAGTTGATGTTGATGTTGGCTTCGCCAAGTCGCGAAGCCGCCCGTGCCAATTCACCGGGCTGGTGTGGAAGTTTGATTTGAGCCACATCCGTCTCTGTGTATCTCAGGCCCTGGTTATCCAGGACCTTTTTGGCAGTCGCAGGGTTGTCCGCTATGAAGCGAACCACACTCTCTCCCTCTGCGGGGACCGACTGGAACGCCAGAATGTTCACTTTGCGCTCAGCCAGGGCTTGGCAAACCTTTGCGAGAGTGCCCGGTCGATCCTCCAAGCGAATGGTCAATTCTTTGGTTGTGGGCATAGGGGTAACCTCCTTTATGGTTTCCGGAACCGCACGGCATCCCTGTGCAGTTGGAGAAAATTCGGTTGATGTGAGAATTGACGCAATCATACGTCTGCTACTTTCAGGTTTCAAGGTTCTGCCTGGTGCACCGGAGATAGTCGCCCATGGAAATCAACCTGATGGGATTGAAATGGCTCGGTCGTTCGTCGACCCGTGGATGCGCCTCACCATCAACCCGAGAGACCAGCATCACCAAGAGGTGCACTGAGAGCGCCGGTAGACCCCTGAGCAGATTTGGGCAAAGAAGAGAGAATAGATCCTGTGGTAAGTCGCCGCATCGACGGCTTGCCATTATCGGCCACAACAGTCGACGAAAATGGCCAATGCTGTCGCGCAGGTCGGCCCTTGGGTAAAATTCACCGTCGCAAAATCATCCAGGAAAAACTGCCGGGTGAGATCCCCGCAAAAGATCACGGTCGTGGCCGGACTGAAATCTGGCAGGAAGGTAACAATCGTGACGACAATTGTGCTGTCCGGGATGGTCGTGAGCTCGACAAAGCTAACAAACCCGGTGACGCTAAACACGGGGCTGCCGGATCGGAACGTCCCTTGGAAGCGACCTCCACCACAGCCGAGTAGGCAAATGAGAAGCACGGCCACGATACGTGGCATGGCGCGCCTCCTAAGAAATCAACTTTACCGCATTACCACTTCATGCGGTCCGGCCGGCAGAGCGAACTCGACGCCGCGTTCCCGGTTCAGTCTCAGGGTGGCGGGCAGATCCAAATCGGCGATCCGAATCTTTCTTGTCCAGGAACCGCTGGTCCAATAGTCCGCTTTCGTGTACATGGTTCCGCCTACGATGGTGTAACTGCTCACTTCTTCCTTGCGCCCATCGAGAAACACCAGCACAGCGGGTGGAAGTTCGCGAGGCGGCCGGCTTGCACTGTTGCGCTCGGATGGAGCGGACCGCCCATTCGACCGTTCTGAGTAATCCGGCTGCGCGCCAGTCGCCGATTGACCGTGGCTCGAAACCCGTACCCAGTGATCACCGTGCCATTCGAGGAGCAGCGGCTCGGGCGCGGCCTGCGGCGCCCGCAGCCGTTCGACTTCGTCCGTGAGCCGTTCGACCTCCCTGGCCAGGTCACCCTCTCGATCCGCCACCGTCGGTGCATTTTGCTCAGCAGCTTGGTAGTACGGCGCCGTATAGAGGGGGTACGGCAAGAGCACTGGTTGGGCAAAGGGGGACTGATTGAGTAACTGCTGGCAGCGGACGGGGTCAAACAACGGATCGGTGAAGCAAGTGTTTCCGAAAGAGATGCTGAAGCGCAAGTTATGACGGAACGCCACTGGCCCAACAAATAAAGCCCTGCGACCAAACGAGCGCGGGCTCATCACTTCGAACCCGCCGGAGGGAGGCGGCAAACGAAAACGCGGGCCGACGTTAACTTGGATTCTTGGGCGCTGTATGGCGCGCATCTGCCCTTCAAGGCTTGGCGGGAAAGCCGCAGCCGCCAATAAAACCGCTATGGCAGGCACGCGGTACATATAGACTGTCTAGCAGCGTTCGGGCCCCTTCAGCGAGCAAAGACATTGCTCGCCCCAGTGGCGCCACGAACAAGATGCCACCTACCCTATTGCGACATGTCACAGAAATGTAAAAGCTTTGTCAGTTTGGGTGAACGCGAAACATGCGGCGCATTCCACCGCTGTTGTTCGTCTGCACCCTGGTCGTAACTGTGGTTATTTTCAGTTCGGATGGCATAGCCGGTAATCACCTAATTGACCTGCAGGTTGCCTCCGCCGTATTGGTTGTGGACTGGGCCTTCCAGGCGGGCGTCCCTGACTTTGCCATCGGCGCATCCGCCGCTGCTTGTTTAATCGTCTGGCTGGGCCTAATGGTGAACTACGGGTCCACTGACACGGTTCCGGTCCGAGCACAACTGAAAGACGTGATTTACGTCATCGGGCATACAGACCAAACCATCTTGTCGGAACACCCTTTGGTTCCCATCGTCGCTGGGCAGCAGCCGTACGTGATTGACCCGTTCAGTTTCCGTCTCATGCTGGAAAAGAGGCCCTCGCTTGGTGAGCCCATGTGGCAGATGCTTCATGAGCGCCGGTTCGCTGCCGTAGTGCTCAAAAGTTCGCACTCGTACGGCTCCAATTCGATTAGGGCATCCTCTTTCGTGATGTGATCCGACGTGCGACCGCACTTCGCACAGAACCACTCCTGGATTTCATCGTTCCAGCGGACATCCATGTGTTTCGAAGCTGGAGCGCACCGGTGATGGAGGAAGGCGCTACGCGTTTCTAGTGAAGGCGCTTTGCTGGTTGCCGCCTGTGGAATTTGATATTTCCAAGAACAAAGGTTGCAGCCCCAGCCCATGAAACCCGGCGTTTCAATCCAGACGAGCTCGCGTTTCTTCGCCATGCAGTGCTTCCATGTCCACTAGGCGGCCTCTTGTCCTTCAGAGACTTTCTGTATCCGCATCCGTTCTAGTTGTGCTCTGAGTTCTGCCGATTCGCTTCGGAATCGGATCATGGTAATGAACGAGCCAGCCGACGCCACAGGCAGGAAAATGCCAATAACGGTAACAGGGTCCATGCTGTTTTTTTTAAGGCACTTGGAAGGTGGCGGGGCTCAATTTAGATTTTGTTCGGAAAACCGGAAAAGGCGTGTCCTGGTCGGTTTCTGCGACAATCGACAAGAAAAAAGGCCGGGCGGAGAACGTTTTGTTTTCCACCCGGCGAGGTGGCTCCGATGTAGTCCCCAAAATTGGGTCGGATGTTACTTGCGGTCTTACACCAGTTCGTCGTCGCCGTGCTCATCAGTAAGGGCGTGCCGAATGTGTTACCCCCATCCACAGCTTCCCAATTTGGAACGCTGGCGGAGAATTTGCAGGGGAGTTGGTGGGGAAATTAACTGAAAAAACCGAATACTCAAACGCCCAATATTTTCATTCCACTTTCACCACCATACAGGTGATGTCATCGTGCTGCGGGGTCGTGCCCACAAAACTGTCGACGTTGGTCATGATGCGGCGCAGTAGTTCTTGCGGAGTGATTGCGGCGCCTGCTTCTATCACATTGAGCAGCCGCTGCTCCGCGTACTCCTCGAGGCTTTCGTTTTCCGCTTCCACCAAACCGTCAGTGAAGATCACCAGCCAATCCCCTGGCTGCAAGGTAATACGGCCCGATTCGTAAGTGGTGTCGGCCTTAATCCCCAGCGGCAAGCCTCCCATCGTCAAACGTTCTACCAACCCGGAAGCCCGTCGCAGAATGGGGGTATTGTGACCCGCGTTGATGTAGAGCACCGTTCTGCTGGCCGCGTCAAACTCTGCCAAAAATGCGGTTGTAAAACGCAAGCCGCTCTGGCTGTTGGTGCAGGCGTAACGGTTCATTCCCGCTACCAGCTCAGGCAGTGAGCAGGAGGTAGCCGAAAGCGTCTTAAGGCTGGCCTGGAATGTAGCCATCAGCAGGGCAGCGGGAATACTCTTTCCCGCAACGTCGGCGACTGCGAGTACATATCGCGTTTCGGTCGAAACTGTGGCGGGCCGTGCAAACACGTCGTAGAAATCTCCGGCAACTGTGTTTGCTGCGCGGGTGGCGAACGCGATGGCAAGGCCGGGCACCTGGGGTGTACTGGCGGGCAGCAACCAGCTCTGGATGTCACGCGCGATCTCCAAGTCGCGTTTCATCACCACCCGGTCGGCGACTTCCAGCATAAGAAGAATGAACAGCAGCACTCCACCATAAAAGTGGAAGTCGAATTCAACGACTTCCACGCCCGATTTGCCCTGATAATTGAAGCCGCCCGCGGGGAAGATCACAAGCAACACACCCACCAGCAATAGGACTCGTCGTGCCGGAGTTAGTTTCTCCAGGATCGCCCAGATAAACTCTTGTGCAGTATTTAGGAAGTTGTGGCGGCGTGTACCTTGCGGCGACCGGGCCTCGAAGTCGCGTGAATATAGCCGGTAGCTGGCGCGGGCGTCGGCATGGAATTGCGACCAGAGTTGGTTTAGCTCCAGTCCTTCCGTCACTCTTTGCCAAAATTTGTGCAGCTGGGCGAGAACTTCTGGCCGGCGATTTGTTTTTGCTTCTGGGACGGGCTGAGGACCAGACGGAGGCGGAGGAGGCGGAGGAAAATACTCCCAGCTTCGCGGAGACCGCGGCGTGCTTGGTGGATGAACGGGCATCCTAAGGAGGGATTATAGTCGAGCAGCACCTTTCGACGGGATTTTGTAACTGTCCTGCTTCGTTGGAATGGTTTAGCAAAGTGTCAGTTGCGTTCCGGCAGGTGCGAGCGAGTTTGTGGAATCGCTACCGTAATCTTTGCAGAGACCATATTTCTGGCGAAGCCGGGCCATAAGCTGCGAAAGCCTCTGCCCGTAAGCTTTCGGCAAAAACGCGCGATCCTTATACCGTTGCTGGTAGCTATCCACCAGTTGAGGGAACTCTTTCTCTAAGAAGGGCAGGAAAATTGCGGCAGAGCACGGTTTCAGGAAAAGTGGATTCGCGTAAATATATTTACCGCCAGCCTCAGCCGTAGCTCGGACTAACGCTTCCAGATCGCGGGGAGAATCAGTGATGCCGGGAACCACCGGAGCACATCACTCCGGCATTCACGCCTTCGAGGTTTAGCTTACGCACAGTTTCCATTCGCAAATCTGGCCGAGGCGCACGCGGCTCGAGAATTCGAGCGAGGTCAACATTGAGCGTGGTGATGGTCACGTTTACGAAAATCTGATTGTTCTCAGCAATTCGCTGGAGCACATCGATGTCGCGCAAAACCAGGTTGGACTTGGTGACGATGCCCAACTCCAGTCCAGCATGTCGCGATAACTCTTCCAAAATAGCGCGAGTTACTTCCAGGCGGCGCTCGATGGGCTGATAGGGGTCAGTCGCCGTCCCGATTGCAATTTCCTCGCCCGGTTTTACGCGGCGGAGTTCCTGTCTCAGCAGCTCAGCCGCGTGCTGTTTGATGTATATCTTTCGCTCGAAATCTACACCGTCCCGCAGTTCCATGAATTCGTGGGTGTAGCGCGCGTAGCAATATTTGCAGGCGAATTCACAGCCGCGATAGGGATTGATGGTCCAGGTAAAGGGCATTCGGGCCACCGTGCAACGGTTGAGCAGCGAGCGAACAGGCAGGGTGAAGTATTCCACGTCGTGTCCTTGCCGAAGGGACTCGCCCTCGGCGGCCAAACGCGCAATCCCGACCAATCGCGGACCTGGAGACTCAGGTAGAAGGGGAAGAGTGGCCATGATGTGTTCGCTTTTTATTCGCCCGCTATGATAACGCGAAAAAAGGCGCTCGGTCAAATAGATTTCCGCTGCATCCTGGATAGGATTGTTTCTGGGGACTGAAAGTTGCCTTGAGCCAGTCTGCGAAAGCGCGTTCGTGATTTGTCTACTTCCCTTCGCCGGGTTTCTCCGGAGGTGGAGGTGGAATTGTGATATCTACGGGGGTTACCGGTCCGAGTGAGGACAACGGTTTGTCGAACTCGGCCGTATTTCCGACCACTAGGACCCTCAATTTCTCCTTGTGGAGATACTTGGCTCCGGCACGTGTCACGTCTGGAGTTTGCACTTTTTCTATTCCGGCCCGATATTTCTCAAGGAAGTCGGCAGGATATCCATAGAACTCATAAGCCATCCGCTCGCGCAAAACCTTCTCGGGAGAATCAAAGTTGAAAACGAACGAATTCAGGATGGAATCCTTGGCACGTTTGATCTCGTCGTCCGAGATGGGCTGCTTATTTAGATTATCAATTTCCTCATAGAGTCCTTGAATCGCCTCCACCGTAGTCTGACTTTTGGTTCCCATCGAGAGGCGCACTATGCCAGGATGATCGAAGGCTGTCCCGATTCCGCCACCGACCGAATAAGCCAGGCCCTTACCCGTACGCAAGTCACGAAACAATCGCGAGGAAAATCCACCGCCGAAAGCCTCGTTAAAAACCTCGATGGCATAGTAATCGGGATTATCGCGGGTCGTTCCCAAGTCAACCATTCGAATGGCGCTCTGGTTCACATCTTCCTTGGGGACCACGTAGTAACCGGGCTGGGCGGGTTGGAATTGAATGTCGGGCTTTTTGACCGCAGGTCCTTTTGGCCAGCCAGTGAAGGCCTGACGAAGTTTGGCTTCCATAGTGGCGGAATCAAAATCACCCGTTATTCCAAGGATGATGTTATTGGGATGAACGTGGGTGTGATGCCAGTCGATCAGATCCTGGCGAGTCACTGCCGCGACAGTGGCATACTCTGGAACTCGCGCGTAGGGATTTTGCGGGCCATAAGCCAGTTTGACCGCCTCGCGAGACGCGATGCCGCCGATATCATCATTCCGCCGGGAGATGTTGTCGTATTCTCCTTCCTTGGCGATTTCGATTTTGTCCTCGCGGAATTCCGGCTGGTGAAGCAAGTCCGCAATAATTTTGAATACATCGTCGAAGTCGGCTTTTAGGCATGACCAGCCGATCGTGGTGGAATCAACGCCGCCACTGGTTTCTACTTTCGCGGCACGAATCTCCAGGAAGTCGTCCAGTTGATCGCCGGTCTGAGTTTTGGTTCCACCAGTACGCCAGACTTCGCCGTAGATATTGATCAAGCCTACTTTGCTCGCCGGTTCTTCTCGAGAGCCGCCACGCACCCGGGCAGTGCCATCGATCAGAGGCAGTTCACGATCTTCTTGAAGGAAGATCACCATGCCATTGGGCAGCTGAATTCGTTTGGGCTGTTTGGGCTGGAAGGAGTGCAGTGGCGGAATCAGAATTTGCCGCCAATCGGTTTGCGCCGGGGTCACAGTCGAAAGAATTGAGATCCCGATCAGCAACGAAACAAGAACAAAAGAATAAGAGGCGAGACGTCTCATTGCTGGCCTCCCTTGCTCGTCGAGACGGAGGAAACATTTTCGATAATGCCGACTGTGCGATTGGTGGGAACGAAAATCTGATTCGCCACCCGGCGGATATCGGCTTTTGTGACTTTGTCAATGCGGTCGACTTGCCGAAACGATTCTCGCCAGTCTCCGTAACGTGACTGCGCTTCGCCTAACTGAAAGGCGAGTCCCTCATTTTCTGCCAGGCCGCGAACCAGGTTTGCCTTGGCGCGGGTTTTGATCATCTTGAGTTCGTCATCCGTAATGTCTTCTTTTTTCAGACGTTCAATTTCAACATGGATGGCATCCTCGATTTCGCGAGGCGTGTGTCCGGGCAGAGGAAAGGCAAAAAAGGCGAACAGGTGCGGATATTTGGTTCCGGGAAAGCCAGTAAATCCAGCTGAAACTGAGGCGATCTTCTTGTCGCGGACCAGAGCGCGGTACAAACGCGAGGTTCGGCCCTCGGACATTAAGTCCGCAATGGCGTCGTAAACCGCGTCATCTTTGTCGAGATAATCCGGCCGGTGGTAGCCCTCGAGGTAAACCGGCTGAGAGCTCTCGCGGAGAACCACGCGGCGCTCTGAATTTTGTGGAGGCTCGGTGGTTGCGGCTTCGTCCGGCTGGGCGTGCGAAGGAATCCTGGCGAAATATTTCTCCGCTATGGGCATAGCGTCAGACGCTTTCACATCACCGACCACTGCTATCACCATGTTTGACGGAACGTAGTAATTATCAAAGAAATGCTGCGCATCCGTAGCTGAGAAGTAGTTGAGGTCGGCCAACCATCCTATGGTCGGGCGATGATACGGATGTGCCTGGAAAGCGGCAGAGATGAACTGCTCCAGCAAACGCCCGATGGGCCGGCTATCGGTGCGCATCCGGCGCTCCTCGATCACTACGTTGCGCTCTTTATAAAATTCGCGCATCACGGGATGGATGAAGCGCTCGGACTCGAGATAGGCCCACAGTTCGAGACGATTTTCCGGAAAGGAATAATGATATCCAGTTTCGTCGTCGTTGGTAAACGCGTTCAGCCCTTCGCCTCCGTTGCGCTCCACGATCTCGCTGAACTCATTGGGTATCACATACTGGTTGGCTTCCTGCACCGCATCTTGCCAGGCCTTCTCCAGTTGTTTGACCTTGGCATCGTCGCGGCCGACGCGCTTGTCGCGCTCGTACCGATAGGCTGCGTAGGCCTTCTCAACTTTTTCCAGGACAACTTTTTCCGCAGCGTAGTTTTTGGTTCCGATCTTGTCCGTGCCCTTGAATGCCATGTGTTCGAACATGTGAGCGAGGCCGGTTTCACCCGTTGGGTCTTGCACCGAGCCGGCATCCACGTGAGTGAAGAAGGAGAACACCGGCGCTTCGGGGCGCTCGCAGATGAGCACGGTCAGGCCATTCGCCAGTTTCTTGACCGTGGTCCGCTTTTCAAAGGAAGCCAGATCCTGCGCCCCCGCCAGCGAGATTAATACGAAGAATATGATTAGAATTCTGAGCGCACGCTGTTTCATCGGCCCTCCACTGCGGTTGGATCAATCACAAAGGGAAGAATTTGACGTTACGTGGGAGAGGGGAAGTTGTCAATCCAGCTTATGTTGGAGAAAAAAGATAGAGTCCCGTCATACCGCCTAACTCTGGCATCCAAGCAGCGAGTGATTTTTGCGCCGCAAGAATCGGCATCAAGAATCGAGTCTGAAAGGAGCTGGTGTGAGTAAGGAAGCCGTGGTTGACATCGATGGTAAACACCTGAAGCTGTCAAATCTGGACAAAGTCCTATATCCCGCGGCCGGATTCACCAAAGGCCAGGTGATCGACTATTACGTGCGGGTCGCGCCTGTCTTGATCCCGCATATTGCCGGACATCCGCTGACGTTAAAGCGTTATCCGGAAGGCGTGGATCGCCCTTTCTTTTTTGAAAAGAATGCGCCGAAGCACCGGCCGGATTGGGTGAAGACCGCTCCAATCTGGAGTGAGGGAAACAATCGCTATGTCAATTACATTTTGCCCAACGACTTGCCCACACTGGTTTGGGTAGCCAATTTGGCTTCTATCGAATTACATCCATCGCTTTCATTGGCGAAAGATATCGATTGTCCGACCATGATGGTTTTCGATCTTGACCCCGGCCCGCCTGCGAACGTCGTGCAATGCTCGCAAGTCGCAATTTGGCTAAGGACGATCTTCGATCACTTCGGATTACAGAGCTTTCCCAAGACATCCGGCTCTAAAGGCCTTCAGATCTATGTTCCGCTGCATACGCCGACAAGTTATGACGTCACCAAACCCTTTGCTCACGCGACTGCGCGATTGCTGGAAGATGAGCACAGGGACCTGGTTGTTTCCGACATGAAGAAGACTTTGCGCGTCGGCAAAGTGTTGGTTGATTGGAGTCAAAACGATGAACATAAGACTACTGTGAGTGTCTATTCGCTGCGGGCGCGAGAGCGTCCCACGGTTTCGACGCCGGTCGCATGGGAAGAGGTCGAACTGGCGCTGAAGAAGGAGGATGCGAGTTTGCTGGTCTTCGAAGCCAAGCAAGTTCTGGACCGTGTGGACAAAATGGGTGACTTGTTCGAACCCGTTCGCAAGCTGAAGCAGAAGTTGCCAAAACTGGCCGGCCTCGAGGAAGGGAAGCCGGAGCCCATCAAAGTTGGACTGGAACTAGCTGCCCAGGCGGCGCCCGCACGCAAGGTTACGAGACCGCGCGCGAAAACTGTGCGTCCGCTGACCACAGCAAAGAAAAAACGCCGGAAGGTATAATGCGCCTCATCCATGGCAGGGGAGCGATCGATGGCGCAACTGTTCGCCGGCACATCGGGATGGGCTTATCCGAGTTGGAAGCCGGAGTTTTATCCCGAAAAACTGCCACAGAAAAATTTCCTTCAGTATTACGCCACCCAACTCAATGCCGTGGAGGTAAATTTCACCTTCCGGCAACTGGTGAAAGAGACTACGGCCCAAAAATGGATCGCAGAAACGCCGGCAGGCTTCCGTTTCAGCGTGAAGGCCCACCAAGTCATTACTCACATCAAACGTCTGAAGAAGACTGAAGACTTCATTCCACGATTTCTGAGCACCATCGAACCACTGGCGCAGGCTGGAAAGCTTGGACCGGTGCTCTTTCAGTTGCCGCCAAACCTGAAGGCAGACGCGCAGCTCTTGGAGGATTTTTTGGCCGCACTACCCCGCGGGGTGGCTTCGGCATTCGAGTTCCGGCACACATCTTGGTTTACTGACGAGATTTTCAATCTGCTGAAATCCCGCAATCGCGCTTTATGTGTCGCCGAAACTGAGGAGCGGGTCACGCCCGATGTAGTGACGGCGGATTTTTGCTACTGCCGTTATCGCAAACCGTCCTATACGCCTGAAGAGCGGCAGTCTATGGTGAATCGGATTCAGGAACACCGCAGTCAAGGCCGCAAGGTGTTTGCCTATTTCAAACATGAGGAGACTCCACAGGGGGCGTTGTACGCGGCAGATATTTTCAAAACCGTGGGGACGTCATCTCCCTCATGAGCGGCGAACTGGGACCTTACTCACTACTTTCCCTAAGGTCCGATAATGGGCACACTCGTTGAGTGCCCTCTGAGGTCAATTCACGAGCGGTCTCCGGTTTCCTCGACTACTTAAAAATCGAGAAGGGGTTGGCGGCGCTCACGATTTCTGCTTACACCACCGATATTGGGCAATTCGTCGGGTTTCTAGAAAAGTGCAAGCGGACGCTACTAAACGCTCGCCGAACCGAGGTGCGCGATTTTCTGGGGCAGTTGTTAGGCAATCAGGTGGACGGACGATCGGTGGGACGCAAGCTGTCGGCGCTGCGGCATCTCTACCGGTATCTTCTGCTTGACAAGTTCATCGCGCACGATCCCACGTTGAACATCGATTCGCCGAAGCAATGGAAAGTTTTGCCCAAGTCGCTTGGGCACGATGAAATCGATGTCATGCTGCGCAACCCGCGGCCCGCGTCCAATCGCAAAAATGCTGAGGCTATAGCCGCACGCGATCGCGCCATGTTGGAGGTGTTCTATGCCGGAGCGCTGCGCGTCTCCGAAATCATCGGCGTCAAACTGGAGGATCTAAAACTCGACCTAGGGTACGTTCTGGTGCGTGGCAAGGGCGACAAGGAACGCATCGTGCCTCTGGGAAAATCCGCCCAGGATACGCTGGGCGCGTATATGAAAACCTCACGCCCAGTGCTTGCAGCCGGGAAGAGCTCACCTCTTTTATTTTTCGGACGAGGCACACGCAAACTCAGCCGGCAACGAGTCTGGCAGATGGTGCGTGCCGCGTCAGCAGGTGCAGGGCGCAACGCCAGCCCGCATATGCTGCGCCACAGTTGCGCCACGCACATGGTGGAAAACGGCGCCGATCTTCGCACCGTGCAGACGATTCTGGGCCATGCAGATATTTCGACGACACAGATCTATACCCATGTAGCGATGGATCGGCTGAAAACCGTTTACCAGAGGCATCATCCGAGAGCCAAGGCTAGGTAAGGAGTTGTTGATTTTTGATTGTTGATTGAGCAAGGCAAGGCAATTTGGTTTTCAATCAAAAGTCAACAACCAACAATTAAGAATGACCACACGTTCCCGCACGGTTGTCCAAAAAGCCACCGACGAGTTCGTCAAAACTCTCGGGCACCGCAATGCCTCCAGTCACACCATCAGGGCTTACAGGGGCGATCTCGACAACTTCGCCGCCTATGCTGGGTCGCGCGATTGGAAAAGCATTGATCACGTGGCGATTCGTGGATTTCTCTCGCAGCTGTATGAAAAAGGCTTGAGCAAGACTTCGGTTGCGCGTTCCCTGGCAGCGGTGCGTTCACTCTACCGCTGGCTAGCGCAAGATGGAGTTGTGGAACAGAATCCCGCTGCTCTGGTAACGACTCCAAAGCTCCCCAAAAAACTGCCGCGCGTGCCGACGATTGAAGAAATGAATACTGTGCTTGACGGCGAGATGCCGGACGCGGCAGCTTTTCCGGAGCGTGATCG
>WNFC01006178.1_pt1 | contig 13489 bp, 11 predicted proteins | sample 5400541 | NCBI WGS metagenome assembly WNFC01 (sample SAMN13153342, study PRJNA577476) | soil metagenome | isolation source: 120 cm saprolite under Douglas fir tree site 2 hole 2 replicate 1 | place: USA:California | collected 2015-04-18
TGACGCGCGACGAGATCGCGATCAACGCAACATCCGTTGCGTGCTTTCGCATGCTATGCGTCATTAGGCAATGCAAAAAACAGCTGCGGCACAGGCGTAACTTTCGTTGCATCCGCAATGTTGAGTTGATCGAAAAATGTCTTCGGGCCATGCGGCGTTATTGAACTCGGAAGCTTCCTTGAAAATCCCGAAATCAGAAAGTCATCGGATGTTGCAATGGCGGAATAATTCAGCCTCGGCGATTGCGCTTGCACAGGCAACCGCGATCAGCAAATCACAGGCCGTGATCGAATGCGAGATGGACGGGAAGATCATTACCGCCAACCAGAATTTTCTCGCTCGCTGAAATCCAGGAAAGGATGCAGCCGTAAGTCTCGTCGGCGAATCAAAACGGATTGACATAGTTGAGGATGGCCAATTGCCGAAGCAGGACTTTCCGGATGACGTGTGTGGCCTTGACGGCCTCGGTAAAGATCGCAGCCGTTCCTGTGCTGCCGGCCGGCAATTGCCTCGCAACATCTTCGTCGTCGAGCTTCACGCGGACCACGAATGGCGCCGACTGCACGCCCTTTGGCGTCACTGCAAGTCCGGAGGTCTGAGTTTGACCCGTTGATATAGCTTGAAGCACGCTCTCGACCTTGCCGGTGTAAATGATACCCGGCCGGAGCTTGAAGGTCAGCTCGACGGGCTGACCCGGTGTGATGTAACGGGCATCGTTCTGCTCAATCTCCACGCCGATGAGGGTGTCGGACGTGTCAATGAAGGCCATGCCGGGAGCGAGCGGCAGGTTGGCGACGCGGGCGCCCTTGCGTAGCGCCACGTTCGTCACATAGCCATCGGCCGGCGCCCGCACGACCGTCTTGTCCAGATTCCACTTGGCGCCCTCAAGCTGGGCCCTGAGCTGATCGACTTCGGATTGCCGCTGCTCGACGTCGAAGCCGCGGCCGGAATCGCGCTCGAACAATTGCGTCATTTGGGCAAGGCGCGTTGCCGACAGTTTCAGTTGCGCCTCGAGCGCCTTGACCTGCGCCTCGTAAGGCACTGGGTCGATGCGGAACAGGACGTCCCCCTCCTTAAGCGCCGCGTTCGCCTCGACAGGGACGTCGATCACCTCTCCCGCAACGCTCGGAACGATCGCTACCGAATTTCGCACCACCAGCGCGTCCCCTTGCGGCGCGCCCCATCCCATCGGAATGAACAGCCCGAAACTCAAAAGCAACAGGACGATGAACGGCGACGCCTTCCAGAACAGGTTGAAGGTGACGATGCCGAGCCGCACCAGCACGAACAGCAGCACCAGATAGACGCTCATGATCGCAATCATCATGGCTGCGGCTCTGTCTTATGCGACGCGGGCACATCGACGTAAGCCCAGATTAGTGCGACCGGCCAGAGCGCAAAGCCGCATATCAGCGTGACCCAGCCGGCCACCGTCACGGCTTGCGCCTGCGGGTGGCCCCGCGTTTTGGCGATGTGTCCCGGTAGCCAGCCGGCCATGCAGAACACTGCGATCGCGCTTGTGACCAGGATGATGAGGACGATCCAGGCGAAGATATCGAGTCCACTCATGGCGCAAGCCTTCTGTCCAAGATGTAAGCCGCGATCTCTGGTCCTCTCGTGTTCAGTTCACGCGCACCAACGGCGGCGTCCAGGTGCCGTCCAGCACTTCAGTCCTCGGTGAATAAAGCCGCAGCAGCAGCGTGAACGGTGCCTTGGCGACTGGCAGCCAGTTGGATTCCTTACCCGCTCCGGGTGAATCCGCCTGGATGATGAGGTCCAGCGAGCCATCAGCATTGGTGGCGAGCTTGTCGCGGTCGCCGAGCGCTTGCCGCTTCAGCACATTCGGGATGAAATAGGCGTCGGCGTCATAGGCCGTCACCGACCAGAAGGCGTCGACCGGCGGAAGCTTGCCCTTGTCGAAATGCAAAACGTATTTGCCGTTGCCGTCGAGGGGACGGCCTTCGCTGTCGACCGCTAAGGAGGGATAAACGGCATCCTGCGCCAGGTTCTCGCCGAGGCAGCAATAGGCGATCGCCGCCCGGTAAGGGTAGTTCACGCCGTAGGCCCCGCTGGTCGTCGTGTACACCCAGCCGGTTCCGCCCTCGCCCCCGGCCTTCTTGCCGAGCGTTGCGACGAGCGATTTGCCGTCGGCGGTGGCTCGCTCGAATGCCCGCCTGACCTCGGGCGGAATGGCGTTCAGATCGAAGCTCTCGCCGACCTTGAAGCCGACGCGCTCCAGCCGGTGGATCATCGGGTAGTCGAACGGGCCCGGCGGATTGTCTTTCAGCAGCTCCGCGAAGCGGCCGAAGAAGGTTGCCGCGTCCATCTTGTCGACCTGTGCCGGCGGCGGCGTCTTCATGTCGATCGCCGCATCCACCTTGCCCTTGGGCGGAACATAATCGCCCTTGCCCCAAGCCGAGAGCGGCGTGAGCTTGTAGCCCGCCTGGATTTTGTGGACGTTCTCGTAGTCGGCGACGCCGTTGGTCTGGGTGCGACCGATGATCGCCGCATAGCGGGTCGGGCTGCGGATGATCTCAAGTCCGGCCGGGGCGGCGCCCTGCCAGTTCGGAGCGACCAGGAGAAAATCCCGGGCTGTGTTGCGCCCGGTCGTGCGCGTGCCCGGCACCGCGAACACGTCCGTCCAGAGGCTCAAGATCGGCAAGTGGAAAAAGCGGTCCGTCGCCGGCACCGAGAGAACGATGGGCTCAGGTCCGAGATCGAGATTGACGGACGAATAGAGCGTGTCCACGTTCGGGCGGACTATCGCCTTCAGGTCCACCGGCGTGAACGCCTTGGCATGAGTGAACTGATTGTAGGGCGACTGCGTGACGATCCCCGTTGGCTCAGCATAGTTCGTAGTCTGTCGGCTCGTGACGTTCATCAGGATCAGCGGATAGGCGTAGACATACGCGTCTCACGCGATTTCGTATTCGTCCTGATCCGAGATGTTCTGTGCTGATGCCGAAGGCGCTGACGCGAGCGCCAGCGCGCATAGAATCGATGCAAGTGCTGTCCTGATCATGGTGGGTCTCCGACCCTTCGTTAGGTTCTCTCGCGAACTGATCGCTGCTCAAAGCGCGGTAAACTCGGCGCCCTCACATCACCTTCTTCACCGGCGGCGGAACCCAAGTGCCGTTCACCAGGTCAGGGCGCGGCGAGTAGATCCGCATGACCAGATTGAACGCGCCTTTCGGCGTCGGCAGCCAATTCGCCTGCTTGTCCGCGCCCGGGGACTCGTTCTGGATGTAGAGGTCGAGCGAGCCGTCCGTGTTGAAGGTGAGCTTGTCACGGTCACCAAGGGCGTAGCGGTCGAGCGAATTCGCAACCTGATAGCCGTCGGGGTCGTAGAGCGTCACTGACCAGAAGGCACCGGCCGGCGGAAATTTGCCCTTGTCGAAGTGCAGCACATAGCGGTTCGCGCCGCTGTACGGCTTGCCGTCGCTGTCCATGAAGGACGCCGGGTAGATTGCATCTTCCGGCAGGTTGACGCCCAGCCCGATGAAGGTGGCCATGGCGCGAGGGTGGTACGCCGTTCCATAGGTGCCGACGGTCTGCGCGGTATAGAACCAGCCGTTGACCTTGGTGAGGCCCTCGCCGGTCTTGCCCGCCTGCTCTATGTCCTTGAGCGCATCGCTGGCGGCGGTATTGATCGTCTTGACCAGCGCAGGGTCGAGCTTCGAGGCGTCGAAAGGCTTGCCGGGCTTGAGGCCGATCTGCCGCATGCGGAACAGGATCGGATAATCGTTGGGGTGCGGCGGGTATTTCCCCATCAGGCTGGCAAGCCGGCCAAGCATCGTGACGCCGTCCATCGCATTGACCTGCTTGAACGGCGGCGTGGTGTTGTCCACGGACGCATCGGTTGGCATGCTGCCTGGTGGCGTGTAGTCCTTGCCCCACTGGCTGAGCGGGGTCAGCTTGTAGCCGTCCTGAACCTTGTGGACATTCTCATAGTCGGCCGGACCGTTGGTCTGGGTGCGGCCGAGAATCCAGATGGCCGGCGTCGGCGCGACGATCTTGTCCACCCCGGCCGGCAGTGTGCCGGTCCAGCCCGGCGCAACGATGGCGTAGTTGCCCGCCTTGGCCCCGGTCGTGCGCGAGCCGACGACGCTGAACACGTCCGTCCACATGTCGAGCATGGGCAGCATGTAGTAGCGTCCGGTCGTGTCAGGAACCGAGAGGATGATCGGTTCGGGTGTGAGGTTGAGCCAGGCGAACGAATAGAGCGTGTCGAAGTTGAAGCGCACAACGTCTCTGGCGTCGGCCTTGGGATAGGTTCGCGCATGCGCGAACTGATTGACCGGCGCGCGCAAGGACACGCTCGTCGCATCGGGTACGTTCGTTACCTGCTGCCGCGTCATTTCCATGCTCACGATCGGATAGGCGTATACGTAGGCGTCGCGTGCAATGGCGTAGGCGTCCTGCTCGGACATGGTTTGAGCGCGTGGTGTTGATGTCTGGGCGAGCGTGACGAGGCTGAACGCCGCGAACACGACGGCGGCGCGCATCATTCTGTTACTACGAGATGTCATTGTACCCTCCGGCGATGTATCCTGGGCAGCCAGCCGGCGATGCAGAACACCGCGGTCGCGCTCGCGACCAGGATGATGAGGACGATCCAGGCGAAGATATCGAGTCCACTCATGGCGCGTATCCTTCGGAACGCGTTGTGCCTGTCAGTGTGCTAGTTCGCGGGTTGCAGCGGTGGTAGCTTCCACTCTCCCGTCATCGCCGCCTTGTTTGGCCCGTAGACGCGCGCGACCAGGCTGCACCTCGCCGCCGGCGCCGGCAGCCAGTTGCTCTCCTTGTCCTTGCCAGGCGAGGCGCTGCTTACATAGATCGTAAGAGAGCCATCCTTGCCGTAGACGAGCTCCTTGGTGCGATCGCCGATCGAGTAGCGATTGAGCGGGTTGGCATAAAGGAACCGATCGGGAATCGTGTACATGGTCATGGACCAGAAGAATTTTCCGGGCGGTAGGTTCGCCTTGGTGAAATGAACCGTCGATGACTTGGTGCCGTCACAGACGTAGCCACCGTACCAAGCCTCTTCGAGCGAGTTACCGTAGAGCCCTTTCATCGCGCCGACGTCGCGCTCCAAGTAATTGGTCTTCAATTGCGCGCGCGAGCCGAACAGGCCGTTGGTGCTGAAGGTCTTGGCCGCAAGGGCGTCAATCTCCGCCTGTCCCTCCTTCACCCCCGCATCGATGGCCGCAAGAGTCGCGGGATCGACCTTCGTGGCGTCCCACGGCTTGCCCGGGCCAATGCCGATTTTTTCAAAGCGCTTGCGGATGGCGACTTCGCTGGGATGCAGCGGCTCGGCGAACTGCAGCAGGAAATTCAAATAGCCGATAAAATCGTGCGACCGCGCTTTGGCCTTGTCGTAGGGCGGGAATGAAATGGCCGGAGCGGCGGGCGGCGCGGGCTGCCCGAGAAAGGCGCTCAGCGGTTCCAGCTTGTATTGCGCCTGCAGCGCCTTGACGTTCGGAACGTCATCGGGACCAAACAGAGCCGTCCGCGTCAGCGTTCCAACGATATCTGATTCAGCCTTGAAGACCTGTTTGATTCCTGCCGGCTTCTTGCCCTTCCATTTCGGGCCGGCGATCATGTAGTTGCCGGGGCCAAAGCCGGTCGAACGCACGCCGACATAGGCGAAATTCTGCGTGAACAGGTCGATCCACTGCATCACGTAATAGCGGTCCTTGGGGACCGCGGGGACGCTGACCACCATCGGCTCGGCACGCAGATCGAGCCACGCCCAGGAATAGGGCGTATCGTTGTTCGGTGAGACGATGTCCTTGTTGTCAGGTGTGGCCGGCTCAGAAAAATGCCGGAACACGTTGAAGCCACCGACATATCCATTAGCCGTCTTGTCGACAGCTTGGCTGCGCCACGTTTGATAACTTTCCATCATGGCGTATGAATAGATGTAGGCGTCCTTGGCGATCGCCTGCGCCTCGGCTGGAGAGACGTTTTGCGCCGATGAGCCCGTAGGTGCGGCGCAGATTGTCAGGGCAACTGCGATTGCCGTCAGCGCTCGTTCAAACATTCGGTTTTCCCTTTTTCTAGTTTGTACAACCAGACAATCAGGTTTCGTGTTATTTCACCGGCTGCACCGCAGGCGATTTCCATTTGTCGTCGAGAAGCTCGGGCTTCGGCCAGTAGTAGCGCGCGGCCATCATGAACGGTCCTTTCGGCGCCGGCAGCCAGTTCGACTCCCTGTCGGCACCCGGAGATTCGTTTACGATGTAGATCGTAAGCCCGCCGTCCGCGTCGCGTTTCAAGTTGGGCAGCATCGGCGCATTGATGAGGTAGCGGTTGATCGGGTTTTTCACCAGCAGTTGGCTGGGAAGCGCGTACATGGTCAGCGACCAGAATGCGTTCACCGGCGGAAATTTCCCGGCGGCATAGCGCAAGACGTAACGTCCGCTGGTTCCGTCGAGCGGTTTGCCTTCGTTATCCTTGTCGTAAATCGGATAGAGGGCCTCGTCTTTTGAATTGGCGCCGATTCCGACCTGCGTGCCGGTGGCGCGCTTCAGATAATTGTTCTTCAGAAAGGCGCGGCTGCCGAACAGATCGGCGCTTTTGCCGCCAAGCGTGGCGCGATAGGAATCGATTTCCTTCTGCCCATCCGCCAAACCGTTCAGCAGCGCCGTTTTTCTGACATCGGACAGTGACGCGGTGTCGAACGGCTTGCCGGGTACGATTCCGATGCTCTCGAAGCGCTTGCGAAGTGCGGCCTCTCCCGGATTTACCGAGGTGAGCTGCAACAGGAAAGCTAGCTGATTGAAGAACTCGAGTGACTTGCTCTGTTCGGCCGGCACCATCGGCCTGATCCAATTCAGTTCTGGCACAGACGGCGGTGCGGGCTTGCCGAGATAATCGGACAATGGACGCAACTTGTAGCCGGCCTGGATCTTCTTGACGTTGTCGAGGTCGCCCGGATTAAAAAGTTGCGTGCGGCCGACCACGTTCACAAGCTGTGTTTCGGAGCGGATGACCTTGGCGATGCCCTTCGGAACCGGACCCTTCCAGTTCGGTCCAGCGATCAGGAAGTCGCCGCCATTGTTGCCGGTGGTCCGCGAACCGACGTAGTCGAAGTTGAACGTATAGAGATCCATCATCTGAAACACGAAGTAGCGGTTCTTCTCCATCGCCGGGACCGTCAGCACCATCGGCTCGGCGCGGAGGTCGGGGCCGATGAAGGTGTAAGGCGTGTCGGAATTGGGCGTCACGAAGGCGGTATCTTCCGGCGTGAATACGCGGGCGACGTTCAGGATGGAATTGAACGGGCCCTTGTATTGTGGATTGCCTTTGTCGACCGAGAACTCATACAGCGTCGAGTACACCGTCACCATCGGAACGCCGTAGATGTAGGCTTCCTTGGCGATCTGCCGGGCTTCCTTGTCCGACAAGGGTTTCGCCGATGACACGGGCGGCGAAGCCAGCAAAGCCAGCGACGCGAAGATTACGAGAGAAAGACTTTTTTCATTGTCATCTCCGATGGATCCTTCCCCGCCCAGCATGCAAGACGAGACGCCCGCCGGCATCGCTGCCGGCGGCGCAATCCTCCGCCTAGTTCGGGATCTTCGGGTCGACTACCCTATGCATGTTCTCCATCAGCCCATCGACCGAGAAACTCGCGGGCTTCTGGCTCGGCGGATATTCCTTGTAGGTCTCGATATACTTCGCGATCTCTGCCGCCGCTCCCTGCGCTATTTGGCGTTGGCGGGTTGAGCCTGCAGTCCCTTCATGCTCGCGATCTTCGCCTGCACGTCCTCCATGATCTGATCGACCGAGAAGCTCGGCGCTTTCTGGCTTGGTGGATAGGCGACGAAGGTTTCGAGAAATTTCGCAGCGTTGAACACGCCTTGTTGGGCAATAAAGACGTTCTTGACGGTCCAGTCGTAGTACTGGTCCGAGGTGACGTCGGCCCGCTCGTAGGGATCCTGCCGGAGATTAAAGAGCTTGGGGAGGCGGAGCTTGGTGAACGGATTGGCCCAGATCAACAGGTTGCCCGGGGCGCGCTGCTCGCCGAACACCAGCTTCCAGTCGCCCATCCGCATCGCGACGAGGTCGCCGTCGTCGCTGAAATAGTAATACTCGGTGCGCGCCGATTTCGGCTGCTGTCCGGTCAAATAAGGAAGCTGATTGAACCCGTCGAGGTGGACCTTGAACGTCTTGCCGACGGCGCTGTAACCGTTGAGCAGCTTGTTCTTCACATCGGGCTCCCCGGCCGCCGCCAGCAAGGTCGGGAACCAGTCGAGCCCGGAGAACATTTCGTTGGACACCTGGCCTGACTGAATCCGGCCCGGCCAGCGGATCATGGCCGGAGAGCGGAATGCGCCTTCCCAGTTGGTGTCCTTCTCGCTGCGGAATGGCGTCGTCGCGGCGTCCGGCCATGAGAATTGGTTCGGCCCGTTGTCGGTCGTGTAGATCACGATCGTGTCGTTGGCGATGTTGAGGTCGTCCAGCGTCTTGAGCAACTTGCCGACGTCACCGTCGTGCTCGATCATGCCATCGGCGTATTCGTTGTCCGGCATGCCGCTCTGGCCGCGCATGGATTCCCGGACATGCGTGAAGAGGTGCATGCGGGTCGCGTTGAACCAGCAAAAGAACGGCTTGTTGGTCTGCACTTGCCGCTTCATGAAGTCGATCGCCGCAGCGGACGTTTCGTCGTCGATCGTCTCCATGCGCTTCTTGGTGAGCGGGCCGGTATCCTCGATGGTCTGCTTGCCGACCCGACCCGACCGCGCGTCCGTGGTCGGGTCGTCCCGGTCCGTGGCCTTGCACCGCAGCACGCCGCGCGGCGCGTTGAACTTGACGAACTCGGCGTCACCCTTGGGATAGTTCGGCCGCTCGGGCTCCTCCTCGGCGTTCAGATGGTAGAGGTTGCCGTAGAACTCATCGAAGCCGTGCACCGTCGGCAGGTATTCGTTGCGGTCACCAAGGTGGTTCTTGCCGAATTGGCCAGTGGCGTAGCCGAGCGGCTTGAGCGCTTCGGCGGTGGTGATGTCTCGCGGCTGAAGGCCTACGGAGGCACCCGGAGCTCCAACCTTGGACATTCCCGTGCGGTAAACCGCCTGACCGGTGATGAACGAGGAGCGGCCAGCGGTGCAACTGTTCTCGGTGTAGTAGTCGGTGAACATCATGCCTTCTCTGGCGATGCGGTCAATGTTCGGCGTCTTGTAGCCCATCACGCCGAACGAATAGGCGCTGATGTTGGTCTGGCCGATATCGTCACCGAAGATGACGAGGATGTTCGGCTTGCGTCCTGATGGTGCAGAAGGTTGCTGAGGTGGCTGCTGGGCTTGCGCGACCTGGATACGATCAACGGCATTGATCGCCGTGGCGGCCGCGAGCGACGTACCCGCAAGCAGAATGTTTCGGCGGCTTAGAGCGCTATCGTTCGATGATTTTGAGTTGCCTGATCCTTTTGCTTTGCTTTCGCCTGGCATTTTACTCTCCTACTTCACTATGAAAATTGACAATTACTTCACGGCCGGATTCCTCCTTACACATCGAAATCCGAGATGGCTGGTGGATGTGTCGATCGCCTCCGCGTGCCGCGCCGCCGGCCGGTAGCGGCGGCAATAGTTCGGTGCGCACAGATGCGAGCCGCCCTTGATCACCTTGCGCGGGATTTTGATATTCGGCTGGCAGGGGTCGCAGCTGGCCTCTTCCCGCCCGCCGCGCGGATTTTCGGGAATGCAGCACGCCTTCGGCGCATCGGCCTCGTGCTTCTGCGCGTACCAGTCCGCCGTCCATTCCCAGACGTTGCCGATCATGTCGTGGACGCCATAGCCGTTCGGCGGGAACGCGGTCACCGGCGAGGTGCGTTCGTAACCGTCCTGATTGAGATTCTGCCGCGGAAACTCGCCCTGCCAGGTGTTGGCCATATGCACCCCGCCGGGCGCAAATTCGTCGCCCCAGGCGAATTCGGCGCCGTCGAGGCCGCCGCGCGCGGCGAATTCCCATTCGGCTTCGGTCGGCAAATCCTTGCCGGCCCACTGCGCATAGGCGAGCGCATCCGAATAGGACACATGGACGACGGGATGATTATCATGGGTGTTGATATTGCTCTTGGGGCCGTAGGGATGCCGCCAGTCGGCGCCCTTCAAAAACGTCCACCATTGCGACCAATCGCGCAGATCGACCGGACGCGATGGCGGCGCGAACACCAGCGATCCGGCATAGAGCATGTGGGGTAATGCGCCCGGATAATCTCTTGGATCGGGAGGAATCTCGGCGAATGTCTTATGCCCGGTCGCCTTGACGAAGGCCTTGAACTGCCGGTTCGTCACCGGCGTGCGGTCGATCCAGAAGCCGTCCACCGTCACTCGATGAACCGGCGCTTCTTCCGGATAATGATCGTTGGAGCCCATGCGGAACGTGCCGCCGGGAATCCAGACCATGTCGCCGGTCCGGCTATCTTCCGAATGCCGGTCGTTCCGTTCGAGGCCGGCCCGCAGCAAACTCATGACGCCAACTCCAGTCGTGCGCTCCTATGGACACACGTCCCAGAATCCCTGCGTCCGGCTGGGGTCGGTGTAGTACCAGCAGTAACCTGGTGCCGGCGGCGCGCCCGCCCATGCCACCGCGGTGGCAGCGGCGACGAATCCAAGGGCAGCGCCTGCGGCGATCGCGCCGCCCGGACGCCAGTAGTAATTGGCCGGACGTACCCAGCCACCCGGACGCACAACGCCCGGACGCACGACAGCGCCCCGGCGCACCACGGTTCGGCTCGCCACGTTACCTCGCGGGCCGACAACCGTGGTTCGGCGCACGGCGCCTCCGCGCCGCACCACGACTTCGATGATCGGGCTAAGTTGCTTGAGTTGATATTGGAGTGCGCTGTTGGCGCCGGCAGTGAGAGCGGATGCCGGCGAAGCCGTTATCGCAAAGCCAGCCAAACCAAGTGCGACCGCGCAGGCCATGCCGTTGAAAGTCTTCGATGCGCAGCCACGTTGACGAACGAGATTCATCATTGTCGATTGCATTTCCAGCCCTTTCGTGTTTGCCCGCCGCGTCATTGATGTGCGCGGCGAGGGTATTCGGTCAGCACCTCTTCCCTATTGATTGCGGTTCTTCGGCTCGACTTCGGAAGTCAACCTTAGATTGACAGTAAATCCAAGCGGATTCTGGGCTCGCTGCGATGTCGCAATTTTGCACACATCGGAAATCGGCGTTTCGAAAGCTAATGAAGCGTGTACCGGATTGATCAATCCTTCTCGGCTGGGGCAGGCGATCTCGTCGGACCATTCGACTCAGGAAAATGGGGAAGTGCTCCTGACGTACACGATACCTACGGATGCGCACGGTCATGACCAAATATTCTCGGCTGTAACCTATCTGTCACGGATTTCTGGCGCGAGCTGTGGCCTACTATCTAAAGTGGCGTGACTACCGGGCAATTCGTTTAGCTCGTCAGAAATTGCGGCCTTCGCGCTTGCGGCCCCTTTGGTAGCCGCCACTGCAAATACCGCGTGGAGGTTTGCAATGGCATCAATTGAATCCAGAATCCGGCGAATTGGCTGCGCGGCAACGGCTGCGGCTCTCCTGCTTTGCCCTGCAATCTCGCGCGCCGATGAGAGCGGCATTTCATTCTGGCTGCCCGGATTAGAAGGCAGCCTCGCTGCGGTTCCTACGACACCCGGCTGGTCTCTTGGCACAATCTACTACCACACCAGCGTGAACGCGTCGGGAGCCGCCGCAGCGGCACGCGAATTCCAGGTCGGACGATTCTCCCCGACCGTCAATATCAATCTAAATCTGAATTTGAGCGGGCAGGCCGATCTACTCTTCGTCGCCCCGACTTACACCTTCGCGACGCCGGTGCTCGGCGGCCAGGCGTCGATCACGTTAGCCGGCGTCTACGGCAGAAACACCGCGAGCCTTGCCGGGACGCTGACGGCGGCCGTGGGACCGATCGTGACCACGCGCACGGGATTCCTTGAAGACGCGCTCGTCTCTTATGGAGATTTATATCCGACCTTCAAACTGAAGTGGAACAGCGGCGTCAACAATTTCATGGTCTACGGCGCCGGTGACATTCCCGTCGGCAACTACGATCCGAATCGATTGGCCAATATCGGAATCGGTCACGGCGCCATCGATTTCGGCGGCGGCTACACTTATTTGAATCCGGTGACGGGAGATGAATTCTCGGGCGTCGCCGGCTTCACCTACAATTTCAAGAATCCGGACACGCAATACCAGAGCGGCATCGATTTCCATTTCGACTGGGGCGTATCGCACTTCCTGTCGAAGCAGGTGTTCGTCGGCTTCGTCGGCTATGCCTACCAGCAGATCACCAATGACTTCGGACAACCGGCGGTTCTGGGCGGCTTCCGCTCGCGCGTTCTCGGCGTCGGGCCGCAACTTGGATATATCTTCCCGATTGGGGACAACCAGGCATTTCTCGGCGTGAAGGGCTATGGCGAATTCGATGCGGCCAACCGTCCGTCGGGCTGGAACACCTGGCTGACATTCGCGATCTCGGAGGCCGTGCCGAAGGCGGTGACACCAACAAAACACCTGGTGACGAAATAGCCTTTAGGCCAACGTCCGTTACGCAAAAGCTGAAATCTTGTCACCTCCAGGTAAAGTCAGCTTTGGCTCGGACAGCTGACGATGTTCGAGGCGATCAACAAGTCAGAAAAGTGCGGTTTCCTGACGGGCCGCCCTGCAGAGCGAGAACAAAACCTTTAAATTTCCGCGCGCGGGTTGAACGCCTCGCCTGCTGATTTGCCCGACGGGCGGTCCGGCCAATTTCGTGTCTAGTGCGCGCGACAAAAATATTTCGCTTCACGGATTGGTAGAAACAGCTTTATTGATTCCGCCATCCCGTCCCACACAGAGGGGCGTTTCGCGATCGTCACGGACGTAGGGCACGGGATGCGGTGGACGCGGCAGCGTTTTGCGCGCGATGAGATGGCAGGGTGGGTTCTCAGGAATCCGTGAGCGATCAAAGAGCACGCTGACGAGAAATGTTGCTGCGGACGGCAAAATCGTGTGGTCCTGACGCCCCGACGCTGGCGTCAAGTTCGCGGAGTTTTGTTGGCCCTACCGGGCAGTGACAAAACCTTGCTCTGCGGATGACGGTGGCAAGAGAGCCCGGTCACCGGGGAGAGCACGACATAAGCCGTAAAACCATTGCGTGCGGGAATGCCGGGTGATCCCGGTGATTCCCCACGCCCTCAAAGGGGGTCTCAAAGGGGGCGAGAGTTAAATGCATGACTCGGGCGTTTTGCGCGGTGAGGCCGCGAAGCTGTGTCTGAAATTGTGAGATTGCTGGACTGTTTGAAAAAATCGAATCCGAGGTAGTTCATTGCTTGCCAACGCGACATCACGCGTCGTCCCCGCCTGGTGCACAATTGCGCACTAGGCGGGGACGACGATGAGAGGTCATGGGCAAAGCGCAGCGTGCCTACCCTTCGTTCTCTCACCTCGCCAGTTCGGCCCATTCCGGGCAGGTACGCTGCTCCACCGGGAC
>WNFC01007628.1_pt1 | contig 13489 bp, 8 predicted proteins | sample 5400541 | NCBI WGS metagenome assembly WNFC01 (sample SAMN13153342, study PRJNA577476) | soil metagenome | isolation source: 120 cm saprolite under Douglas fir tree site 2 hole 2 replicate 1 | place: USA:California | collected 2015-04-18
TGGCGGTGGACAAGACACAGTCGAAGGTCATCGACAAGGTCGGCGCCGTGATCCTGCCGGGCTCGAAGCAGGTGCTGGACCGCCGCACGATGCAGCTCGCCGACTGCAACGCGACGCTTTGCCCATACGCGACCAACGGTGTGAACCACTCGCCGTTCGCGGCTTTCGGCGGCTGGTCGGGCGCCATCAACCACGCCGCCTCGACCAAGGTCAAGGACGCCGCCTACGCCTTCCTCTCGTACATGTCTCAGCCGGCTCAGTCGAGCACGGACGTGACCATCGGCAAGACGGGCTTCAATCCATATCGCACCTCGCACTTCACGAACCTGAGCCCGTGGCTGTCGTCGGGCATGAGCCAGCAGGCCGCGCAGAACTACCTTGGCGCGATAAAGGACAGCCTGAACAGCCCGAACATGGCGCTCGACCTGCGCATCCCACAGACCGCGTTCTACCAGCAGACGGCGCTCGACACCGCCCTCGCGCAATTCCTGGCGGGAGAGCTGGGAGTCGACCAGACGATGGCGCAGGTCACCACACAGTGGAACAAGAAGACCGACGAGATCGGCCGCCAGTCCCAGCTCGATGCGTACAAAGCGAGCCTGAGCGTCACTAAGTAACCGCCGGGGCGCGGGCGAGGCCTTCGGGCCTCGCCCTCCCGACCCATTGCAGCCAGTGGAAGAAGAGGACTTCACTAAAGTGAGCGGCTACGTGCAATCACGCGGCTTTCGTCTGGCTGCCTCGACGTGGCGCTCGATCGGCGCCAGGGTCGACCGCGTGGCAGGCGGCGTCTTCATCCTGCCTGCCGTGGTCGTCATTCTCGGGTTCTCGATCTTTCCGCTAGTTGCGTCCCTCTACGTGTCGCTGTCACGCCTGAGCTTCTCGGAAGGTGGGGTGGATCTGAAGTTCGTCGGCCTCGACAACTACGCCAAGCTCGTCACCGGGATCGACCACGTCCACTTCCTTGGCCTCACAGGCGCGCTGACCCCGGTTGGATTCGTGGTTCTTGCGGGCGGGTACGGACTCCTCGCGTTCGGGCTGTACCGCTACGTTCGCGGCGACGACCGGACCGCCGCCGGCCTCGCTGGGAGGATTTTCGCTGCTGGGGTGGCCGGCTGGTTGCTGTGGATCGTGGTCAGCACGGTGCTGACGAGCGGCCGGCCAGGCACGCTGGTCGTGACGATCATCTACGTCGGCGTCGACGTCAGCGTCCAGGTCCTGCTCGGCCTGGGCCTGGCTCTGCTCGTCGTCCAGCAGCTGCCAGGACGGCGCTTCTTCCGGGTCGTCTTCCTGCTGCCGATGATGATCACGCCGGTGGGCGTGGCCTACCTGTTTCGCATGCTGACCGACACCGACAAAGGCCCTCTTTACCCGCTGTGGGCGCACTTTGGGCTGATCGACGTGTCATGGGTGACCAATCCCTGGGGCGCGCGCGGGGCGGTGATGATCGGCGACATCTGGCAGTGGACGCCATTCATCTTCATCGTGCTGCTGGCGGCGCTCGAGACGCTGCCCCACGAGCTCGTCGAGGCCGCGGTGGTGGACGGGGCCAACCGCTGGCAGGTCTTCTGGCGGATCAGGTTGCCGCTGATCCTGCCCGCCGCCTCGACCGTTGTCCTGATCCGGCTGATCGAGGGCTTCAAGATCGTCGACCTTCCGAATGTCCTCACCAACGGCGGGCCGGGAACCGCCACCGAGTCCTTGACCCTGCACGCCTACACCATCTGGCGAGCGCTGGACATCGGTGGGTCGGCTGCGGTCGCATACATGCTCCTGATTACGGTGACCTTCATCGGGGTCAGCTACGTCAACCTCTTTCGCCGTCGCGTGACGGCGATGGCCTGAGCCATGGCTGCGCGCCGCCATCAGCATTCGGTCTCGACGACCACCATCCGGGTCCCGACGATGTTGGCCTCGTACGTCCTGCTTTTTGCCTGGGCCTTCGTCGTCCTATTCCCGTTGTACTGGCTCGCGGTCACCTCCCTAAAGACCCCGCTGGACGTCAACGACGGGCCGTTCTACATCCCATGGCGCGACTTCCAACCGAACCTGGACAACTGGCATTACATCTTCGTCGACCTTGGCCCGGACACCTTCCGCCCGTACACCAACACGGTTGTCGTCGGACTGACGAGCACGGCCATCACCCTGATCCTCGGCTCCATGGCTGCGTACGGCCTGGTGCGCATGCGCTACCGGGTGAGCTTCGGCGCGATCGCATCGTTCGCGGTCGGTGTCGCGCTCGCCGTGGTCGTCATCGTCGCCCACGTCCCCTGGCAGGTCGGGGCCGTAGCCGGCTTCGCTCTGTTCCTGCTGCTGCTGAACACGGTTGCGCGCCGAGTCAAGAGGGGCGTCGGCAACGACGACATCGCCTTCTGGATGATCTCGCAGCGCATGCTCCCGCCCGTCGCGGTCGTGATCCCGATCTACATCTTCTTTCAGCAGCTCGAGCTGCTGGACACGTGGGGAGCGCTGATCATCGCCTACGTCGCTTCCCACCTGCCGATCGTGGTGTGGCTGATGCGCGACTACTTCCAGAGCATCCCCGTCGAGCTCGAGGAGAGCGCCGCCATCGATGGCGCCTCGCCCTACCGCATCTTCCGCTCGATCGTCCTGCCATTGTCGATTCCCGGGCTCGTCGCCACTTTCCTCTTCGTCCTCGTGTTCGCGTGGAACGAGTACTTGATCGCGCTGTTCCTCACTAGCGCGAACGCCCAGACCCTGCCCCTCACCGTGGCAGCGCAGAACGCGACACGCGGCCCACAGTGGTGGTACATGTCGGTGCTCATCCTGATCATGATCGGGCCCGTGATCGCGATGGCGATCGCGCTCGAGCGGTTCATCGCTCGCGGCCTTCTCGTAGGCGCGGTCAAGGGCTGACCGTGCACAAGATCCTCGGCGTCTCGGCGCACGACGTGCGATTTCCCACCTCGAGGACGCTCACCGGCTCTGACGCCATGCACACGCAGCCTGACTACTCCGCCGCCTATGTGGTGCTCAAGACCGATGCCGGCGACGGGCTCGAGGGGCACGGGCTCGCCTTCACGCTCGGCCGCGGCACGGAGGTTGTGGTGGCTGCGATCAATGCCCTGGCGCCGATCGTCGTGGGGAGGACGCTTGACTCGATCACCGCTGACATGCGCGGCTTCTGGCGCGCGGTCACGGGCGAACAGCAGCTGCGCTGGATCGGCCCGGAGAAGGGGGCGATCCACCTGGCCGCGGCGGCGCTGGTCAACGCGGTCTGGGACCTCTACGCGAAGGTCGAGGGCAAACCTCTGTGGAAACTGCTCGTCGACATGAGCCCCGAGCAGCTGATCGCATCCATCGACTTCCGTTACATCAGCGACGCGCTTACGCCCGACGAAGGGCTGGCGATCCTGAAGCGGTTGGCGCCGACGCGCGCCGCTCGCGAGGCGGAGATCGTGCGCGAGGGCTACCCGGCCTACACGACGTCGGCCGGCTGGCTCGGGTACTCGGACGAGAAGCTACGGGCGTTGTGCCGCGAGGCCGTGGCCGCGGGCTGGACGCACGTGAAACTGAAGATCGGCGGCAAGATCGAAGACGACCGGCGCCGGGCGCGGATCGTCCGCGAGGAGATCGGACCGGACCGCTTCCTGATGATGGACGCGAATCAGGTCTGGGAGGTCGGGGACGCGATCGCCAACGTGAAGCGACTGGCCGAGTTCGACCCCTACTGGATCGAAGAGCCGACGAGCCCCGACGACGTGCTCGGCCACGCCACAATTGCGCGCGCCATCGCGCCGATCAAGGTCGCCACGGGCGAGCACTGCCAGAACCGCGTCATCTTCAAGCAGCTGTTCCAGGCCGAGGCGATCGGGTTCTGCCAGCTCGACGCCTGCCGGCTGGGAGGCTTGAACGAAGTGCTCGCGGTGCTTCTGCTCGCGGCCAAGTTCGGAGTCCCTGTCTGCCCGCACGCGGGAGGCGTAGGCCTTTGCGAGTACGTGCAGCACATCTCGATCTTCGACTACATCGCCGTCAGCGGCTCGCTCGAGAATCGGGTACTCGAGTACGTGGAGCACCTGCATGAGCACTTCGTCGACCCCGTCGTGATCCGCGACGGCTGCTACGTGGCGCCGACCGCGCCCGGTTACAGCATCACGATGCGTCCCGAGTCGATCGCACACTTCGAGTACCCTTCCGGCCCGACATGGAGCACCTGATCCGGCTCGAGGCCGGCCTCTTCGTCAAGCGGGACGAGACCTGGAATCGCCTTGGCGCGGGCACATCGCTCGACTCACTTCTCGCTCTCCCTCTCGACGAGATCCGGCGTGTGCTCGAGCGCAATACCCAGACGGTCGACCCGCCTGCGGAGCCGAACGCCCTCGCACCGATCGAGAGCCAGGAGGTGTGGGCAGCCGGCGTGACCTACAAGCGCAGCCTCGCCGCGCGGGCCGAGGAGGCGGTCAGTCCCGATCCCTACGAGCGCGTCTACACGGCTCCGCGCCCAGAGCTCTTCTTCAAGGCCACGGCGTCCCGTGTTCGGGGGCCTGGCGACGTCATCAATATCCGTTCCGACTCGACGTGGGATGTGCCCGAGCCCGAGCTGGCGGTCGTCTGCAACCGCTGGATGGAAGTCGTTGGCTACACGATCGGCAACGACATGAGCTCGCGGAGCATCGAAGGTGAGAACACGCTCTATCTGCCCCAGGCCAAGGTCTTCGACGGCTGCTGCGCGCTCGGGCCGGCTGTCGCCCTGGCGTGGGACTACTCCCCGGACGACCGCCGCATCGGGCTGGAGATCAACCGCGCCGGGTCGGTCGTCTACGCGGGCGAGACATCGACGTCGGCGATGCGGCGGAAGGTGCCCGAGCTCCTCGAGTACCTCGGTCGCGACCAGAGCTTCGCGCACGGATGCGTCCTCCTCACCGGCACTGGCGTCGTGCCGCCGCAGGACGTGACCCTGCAAGACGGAGACGAGGTTGCGATCGCAATCGACGGCATCGGGGTGCTGACGAACCCAGTGCTGAGGCACCCGGTTAAGCTGGCGCCCTCTTGGCCGACGACGACGAGCAGCTGATCGATTTCTATCCCTAGCGGAATCGGTTCAAGACCTATCACCGGTTCGTGCCGCGCGGCCGGGACCGCAAGGTGTGGGGTTCAGAAACTCCATCAAGTTCGATTCTGGATCTCAGAGGCGACATTTGTGCCCATCCCTCTGGCCGCAGGACATTCGCCGAAGTCGTGTAGCAACCCAGGCGGCATCGGCCGGCACGTGGCAGTATCTGGCGGACTGAAGCCGCGGACGGCTTGAACCCAAACGGCCGCTGGCAACTCACCCCGAATCTAGCGCTATTGCGGTGCGGGCCTATCGACAGCACGGACTCATCTGCACGTGAGCGACGGAGCCCCCTCCCGCGAAATACCATTTGCTAGCTCCGAGGCGGCGAGCCAAGGCAATCGACCTCAGACTCAATAACCTCCAGGTCAACTACATCCAAAAGGTCGACGTATCCATAAGAGTCGCTTGACAGGCACATATCGGTCGGTAAACTGGCCGCATCGACTGCGGCTGCTGATGTCGCGGACCGGTTGATCGCGGGAAGCACATGGGGGTTGGCGTCCTGTGGACAAGATCAAGCACCCGCGTCCCGTGACCATTTCGCTTCGGGGTGACAAAGACACGCGCCTGAGCGTCACCCCGGTCAAAAACCCACGGTCCAAAGGCACGCTGGGTGACATCGGATTGGCGGTGCGAGTGACCGGTCCCTCCAAGTTTCCGACCGCCCTCATGATCGCCGGCTTCGATCCTGCGGCGCTTTCAGGCTTAGAGACTGACTCTATTCGAATGTTCCGGTTCGACGGCCGCAGTCTTCGTGCCCACTGGAACTCAGGTGTGAATGTTGCCCATCGCTTCGTGTGGGCAAAGGTCGAGCGATCCGGCGTCTATGTGGCGATCGGGGTGCCGCGCGATCGGCTGTTACAGGCAGCGCTTTTCGAGATGGCGCGACGCCGCACCTACGGCCCGACCGCCTCGGCGGAGGAGGCGCGCGCTCTCGCGCGAGAGGTGCTCGCTCCGCTCCTCGAGTTCCCTCTAGAAGAGCTCGAGGAAGTGCGTGGAATCCTGACGCGGGCTGAAGCCCAGACCGCGATCAGTTTGTCGACCCAGGATCGCCGTCCGGGTCGCGGTGGTCACTTCGAACCCTTTCCACTGCCGGGCGACGTCACACTCGAGCAATTCCGAAAGCGCCTTGAGGAGTTGTCACCCGCGCCCGATGGGTTGCCCGAAGAGACACTGCTCTCGACTCCAGAAGCGATTCTGGACCCTGATCTCCCCTGGCCGGTTCGGCCAGGAGTACCGCCGCCGGATCGGTGGATCGATCCCCTCATACTGAACCGCTTCGATCGGCCAATCTTCGACCGACTCTGCCATTGGTTTCCATGGTTCTGGTCGCAGGACTGGTGGATGCACCAGCATGACCACCGCCATTCAGGTCATGCCTCTGGCTGGAGTTCGATACGGTCGACCAGCGTCGGTCGCCTCGTACTCCAATCAACAGTGCCCATGGACGGTCCGGTGATTACCAAGCCCTCGATTGTCGACGGCAAGGTCTACGTCGGGAGCGGCAGGTACCTCGGTGGACCTGGTGGGACGATGTACAAGATCAACCTCTTTACCGGCTCTAAGGAGGGCGAATTTTCTGCCCCGGGTTTCGCGTTTTACAGCTGGTACCAGGGAGTCGGTGGGTCACCTGCCGTCGTCGGCGAAAGGGTTTACTTCACTGGCGTCCACGGCAAGGTGTACTGCCTCGACACGACCACCATGACTTCCACGGGCCTACCGCATCCGGCGCCGCTGTGGGTCACCGACCTCAAGCACGCGGACCCCACGCACAAGCAGCCAGTAAACCAGCCCGACGCAGACAGCTGGACTGGCCCCCTCGTCATCAATGGCCGCGTCTACATTGGCTGCGGTGAAGGGGAGTCCAGCCCAACGTACGGCTTCGTCTTTTGCCTGGACGCGACTACCGGTGATGTCATCTGGTGCTTCTGCACCGCGAAGTTCCAGAGCCGGCACGCGGCCGGCCTTGAGAACGATCCGGATGTAATTCCGAGCTCAGTCGCTGTCAGCGACCCGCTTCCCGCTTGGGCCACAGCAGCTGGATTCTTGATCCATGCCGATCCCATTGCAGATCGCTCAACAGGCTGCTCCGTGTGGTCGTCGCCGGCGTACGACGCCGTGAACAACCGAATCTACGTAGGTACCGGAAACTCGCAGTACATCGGCGGTCTGGGTGGAACGGTGGCGCCGGACAAGTGGTACGGCAGCGGCTGCCTGTCTCTTGATGCGACCACAGGAGAGTTCAAGGGCTTTCACCAATCGCAGTCGGACGACAGCTACTGGCCGCACGACATCGACATAGACGTTCCCGGATCTCCCACCGTCTTCTGGATGGACGGAACCCGAGCGGTGGCGTATGGGTGCAAGAACGGATCGTTTTTTGTCCTCGATGCGGCCACGATGGTGCCACTTGCACGGCGACAGATCCTCCCTCGGGCGGGCGGCACAGGGCTGCCGGGCGATCGCGGAACCGGGCTCGGCGGCGTGGTCCCCGATCCAGGCGCAGGGTATCTGGAGAACGACCGCGGCGTTTTCGGGACGCCGGCGGTGCACTACGGTCTGCACCGGTTATTCGTCGGCCTCGGGGGTTACAACGGAATGGCTCTTGACGCCGGCGCAGGCATCGACCAAACGCGGACACCCTTTATGCGCGCCTTGAACTGGAACGACCTGAGCGACGCCTGGCCCACTGCGATCGCGGCCGACGGCGTGGCTCGGTACACGACCACCAAGCCCCCGATGTACTCGACGCTGGAGGTGGCGCTCAGCGCACCAGCAGTTGTCCATGACGTCGTCTTCGTATCGACGGACAAGGCTGGTCTGTATGCCCTGGACGCTGACACTGGGCTTTGCCTGTGGGCTGCGACTGGACTTCCCACGGGTCCGCAAGTCTTCGTTCTCGGTCCTGCGATCTACGGCGACCGGGTCGTGATCGGTGCCGGTAGCAACCTCTATATCTACAGCTTGAACTGGCGCCGTCCTTGGTGGCCGCCCGTGATCGAAGAACCATGGTTGCGCTGGCCATGGCCGTGGCCCCCGCGGCCGTGGCCGCCACCTCCGCCGCCGTGGCGGCAGTCGGGGCCCATCGCGACGGAGAAGTAGGCATTGTCCGGCTTTCGGGCCGAGCTCGTGGCTGGCAACTTCTCGTTCCCGACCAGTGCTGCTTTCGACGACGAGGGTCGGGTATTCATCGCCGAGTCCGGGCTGTCCTTCGGCGGCGCGTCGCCTGGCGGCAGGATCTGGAGCGTCGGAGCAGATGGGAGGCGTTCCCTAGTCGCGGGTGGGCTTCGGCCGCCGGTCAACGGACTCACCTGGCAAGAGGGCGCGCTCTATGTCTCAGAGGGCGGGTACCCCGGCCGCATCAGCCGCCTCAGTCGCGGTGGGACGCTCACGACCATCCTGGACAACCTTCCTGGACCCGGCAATTACCACACGAACATGACCGTCTTTGGCCCCGACGGCAAGCTCTACTTCAGCCAGGGTGCGATGACGAACAGCGGAGTCGTCGGTCTCGATGCCCTCGGCCTTGGCTGGCTGCGCAAGCTACCGCACGCGCACGACCTGCCCGGTATCGAAGTTGTTCTGGCAGGCCAAGAGTTCGAGACACCTGATCCGCTCGGGGCTGAGGGTGCACGCGCGACCACGGGCGCGTTCATGCCTTTTGGCACGCGTGGCGAGCGTGGGACAAGAGTGGCGCGCCGCCTGCCCTGCACTTCCGGGGTCATGCGCTGCGACCCCACTGGGAGCGGGTTAGAGCTGGTCGCCTGGGGGTTGCGCAACGCATATGGTCTGGCATTTCTCGCGGATGGCAGGCTGCTCGCGGTCGACCAGGGGCCGGATGACCGTGGCAGCCGTCCAATCGGGAATGCGCCCGACCTCCTTTATGAGGTCCGCGTTGGATCCTGGTACGGATGGCCCGACTTCATCGGCGGCGTGCCGGTGACCGCACCAGAGTTCTTGCCGGAGCGTGGCCCTCAGCCAGCTTTCTTGTTGGCCAACCATGACGACCTGCCCCCTCCCCAGCTACCCCTGCTCAGATTTCCGGCGCACTCGGCGGCGGTCAAGTTGACGGCCACGCCGGAAACTAGCGAGTGGAAAGGCCTCATATTGGTCGCGCTCTTCGGGGACGAGCGGCCGATGACCGCGCCGGCCGGTCCCAGGGCAGGGCGCTCGCTGGCAGCGATCAATCCGACCGACTGGACATTCCAGTACCTGTACGGCACCTTCGAGCGGCCGATCGACGTCGCCTACAACGCGCGAGACGACCGCGTTTACGTCGTCGACTTCGGCCAGTTCGAGATGAACGCCGATAACAGCTTGACGGCTACGCCGGGATCAGGGCGACTGTTTAGGTTGAACCGCGCTGAGTAAACACGGCCGCGCACTTCGAACTCAAGACCAGTTTCGATCGCTCTGCTCCGACACTGCGGCCATGCGAGCGAGTCTCTCGCCATCCATGCCGATATCGAAGAGGTGCTCCACGGAAGCCAGTCAGTGGTAGGCACGTACGCTCCAGTCAGGGTTCGTCCGGGGCCGATCTCTCCGCCGTGTCCATCGCGACGATTTAGTCAGTGGTGGCACTGACGCAGCGTCTAATCGCGCGCGCTGCTCACACCGGGGTGCCTGTCGCGTCGAGGGCGACATCGCAGAGTCGTGGGCACGCGAGCTCTTCTGCGAGCGCAATGATTCATCGCCGTGGCTAACTGCTTCCGATGTCTACCAGGCGCGCCCTCGAGCTCAGTGACGAACCGCCAAGCCGCCCCGGCTCGTGTACAAAGGCGACTCTCCACGCGCGGTCGCTCGCTTATGAACACCGCCCCTATCGAAAGCATCCTCCCTGCCCGCGGTGTGCATGAGCCCAGTCCAAAACGTGACGCGAGCCAAGCTCGCAACTGCCTGGGCTGTTGGGTATTTATCTGTGCGGCTCGGGAGCTTGATCTCGCGAGCCGTCAGAGCGTGGGCCACGACGGTCGCCGGAAGGCGGCATAGGCCACTTCTGCATTACCGGTGCCAGATAGATCATGGGCGACGCCGGCGCGTTTGGGCAGATGGATCGCTTCTGGCGGTCAATCGACTGTTAAGTCATTGGATTGACAAAGGCGTCAGCTTGAGTAAACTGCGTGTCGAGTGTGTGGCGCAGGTTTCAGGTCCTGCGTTACTGGCCATCTGCGATGAACGGGGGTATTGCAATGGATCGTTCTGTTCCAATTGACGTTAAAGGCACCCACGCGCAAGTAACGGATCAGATTCGCAAGACCATCGTCGACCAGCTCAACAGGTCGCGATTGCCCAAGCTGCTGCTAACCGGTCTTTTGTCTCTGGGACTGCTAGGCATCTTCGCAGCCCCAGGATATGCCTATCTGGGTCAGTATCCGTATGACAACACAGATCCATCAAATACCTACGATAGTTATGGGTACACCTGCGACGCCAGCGCTGGGTCTCATGGGACAGCGTATGGCGATCAAGGATATGTTGAATTGAGGTATTCCAGCAACTGTCAGACTGCTTGGGCAAGATTTACGTGTACAAGCCCGAACGTGTTCTTTAACACTTGCTTTGACTATGAATTCAAAGTTGTAAGGACTACCGACGGAGCCACGATTGACAAATACGTTTCCGAAGGTACTCCCCCTGGCGCCCACACACACACGTATCAGGTGTGGGATTCGGGTAGCATCACCTCGCAGGCCTGCATCATTGCGCATGACTCCCGTGGGCTCGCCTATTGGTCTTGCACAGCTCCCTATTGATTAGTTTCAGCGAGTAACGTGGTCGCACGGCGGGCGCGGAGTCTGGGCCGCGTCCGCCATTTTCATTTTGGCTCGGCCTGCTTTTAGCGCCGCGTCTATGTTCGCGACGGTTTTCAGCCGTGCGCGATTGATTCGCCAGACTCTCTAACCGCTCTGCGTGTAGTACTTCTTGTAGTAATCCGCGAAGCGAGGTTGGGAAAGCGTGAAGGGCTCTCGATAACTAACTGTTGTATCGGTAGCACGCGTCACGTGCCCGCGATATCGACAGCCTGAGAAACACCAAATGGCGCAGCTTCGCTAAGCCACTATTTCACGATCGAGACGGGCGACCGCTCGCAATGCACGCAGTCGACATCGCTCCTCGTGAATGGTGGCTGGATCCGTTCGGCTGCCAAACAGCAACAGCGCCTCCCTACTACGCCAACTCCGAATCCGATCGAGAGCTGCGACGACTTCCATGAGAACGGCCGTGTCCTCGTTTTGGTCAGCAAGGCGGGAAATCAGGGCGTCGATGACGGGGTCTCCGTCGTGCAGCCCGAGCTCCCATGCTGATGAGGCGCGCTGCTCGCAGCTACCTGAGGTCAACCTATGAATCACAACGCTCCTCTCATGGCGGGGCTGGTTGAGGCTTTGCCGGACCCCCGCATGCTGGCGATAATGCGGGCCCATCGTGAGCAACGGCGCTTCCGTGGCTAGACCGAAAGGTGAACAGCCGTGCTCTAGCTCTGCGATGGGCTCAGGCGTCGGCATTGATGTCGAGATCGGTCCCGGCCGCCCTTGACCGTCGAGTATATCCACGTATATACTTGGAGCGTGAAGCTCGTCAAGATTCGTCGCGTCGGAAACAGCAATGTGGTTTCCATTCCCCACGAACACGAAAGCCTCGGATTCAAGCCCGACGTTCAGGTCTTAGTGACAGCGTTGCCTTCCGGTGAGCTGCGCGTCCTTCCAGCGACCAATGTTCGAAGGATGATCCGCGAGTACGGGCGTCGGGTGATTGACGAGGATCGACGAGCGCTCCAAATCCTCGAGGACCACGACCGCAACAAGGCCTGAGCCGACTTCCGGCCAGCTCGCTCAATCGGCCTCGAACCTTCGCGCACTCCGGCAACGCCGACATCGCCTTGCAGGCAGCCGCGCTTGCGCACGGGATTGCCGAAGGACAGCATTTCCTGGAAGGAAACAAGAGGGTCGCGCTGGTGGCTATGCGGACTTTCCTGGCCGTCAACGGTTATGGGGTCGACGCACCACAGGAAGAGAGGGCGGACTGGATACTCTCGCTCAGTGCCGGCCTATCTGTCGAAGAGCTCGCTGATCGGATCAGACGTGCTTTGCGAGTCCAGCCACCCGCGTCGGAAGAGGGTTGAGGCCGCGGAGTGGGGCTTGGCGGCAGGCCAACCACATACGTCAACCGGCCGCTTTCTGGACAAGCTTGCCGATTTTTTCTTCGATGGCGGGGGTGAGTCTGTTCACGGCAAAAGAGGTGGGCCAAAAGTCACCGTCATCGAGGTTCGCGTCCTGCTGGAAACCGAACGTCGCGTACCGTGACTTGAACTTTTGCTCCACTCTGAAAGAAGCAGATAACCTTGCCGTCCTTCGCATAAGCGGGCATGCCGTACCAAGTTTTCGGACTGAGAGTCGGCGCCTTGGCTTTTACGATTGCGTGGATCCGCTCGGCCATGACGCGATCCGGTCTCGCCATTTCGGCGATCTTCGCGAGTACGTCACTTTCCCCGTCCACCTTGCCTGAGCGAGCCCGTCGGCGCTCGTTGAGGGTCTCTCTCATCGCGGCCCGTTCCTCGGGTGACAACAAGGCGTCTCCCTTGCCGCCGGCGCGGCGAACCGACGTTTGCGCGGCCTTCTTTTTGCTCATGCTGTTCCTCCCCAAGGCTGGGCATTAGGGGCACGGCATGCGAGATCGCCGCAACGATTCCAGATCAAAAAGAGATCACTCGACGGCTTAGGCGGCGACCAAATGATCGTGCACTAAGATCGACGAAGCGGCCGACGGGGGAGAGGATGACCAACTTCGCGACGAAGCAGCGCAAACCGCGGCTGGAGCAGCCGACCTCTGGAGAGGTTTCGGTTGTGACCCGCGGCCTGCTCGACCGGGAAAACCTCCTCGAACGCCTGGATCGCGCTGTGACCAGACGGGTCACGATCATCTCCGCGCCGCCGGGAAGCGGAAAGACCTCGCTGTTACGGGCGTGGACTGACCGCTCGAGCAAACTTCGTCGCGTCGCATTTGTTTCCGTCGACCGCGACCAACAGGACGCACAGCGGTTCTGGCGCGGCGTACTGGACGCGATCCATAGTTCGGCGGGCTCGATCGAAACTGAGACGCAACCCGCGTTACCCGCAGCGCTCGAGGCCGATCAGTTGGTGGACAGAGTCGTGTCCGAGGTCGCCGAGCAGGACGAGCCCGTCGTGCTGATCATCGACGATCTCCACGAGCTGACTTCGGCTGACGCCCTCACACAACTCGGGCGTTTGCTCGCGATCCTGCCAGCGTCTGCGCACGTCGTGCTCTCGTCTCGTCGGGATCCGCCGATAAGGCTCCACCGGCTCCGGCTTGCCGGCGCGGTCGCCGAAATCCGGGCCGGCGACCTGCGGTTCACCACGACCGAGGCGCGCGAGTTGCTTGCTGGATCCGGGATCA
>WNFC01008054.1_pt1 | contig 13486 bp, 15 predicted proteins | sample 5400541 | NCBI WGS metagenome assembly WNFC01 (sample SAMN13153342, study PRJNA577476) | soil metagenome | isolation source: 120 cm saprolite under Douglas fir tree site 2 hole 2 replicate 1 | place: USA:California | collected 2015-04-18
GCGCGAGTGGCCGGCGTGAGGGAGATCGTGCTCGTCTCCCCGCCCTCGGCCGACAAGTCGCTGAACGCCGCCGTGCTCGCCGCGGCCAGAGTGGCGGGGGTGACGGAGGCGTATCGGGTCGGCGGCGCGCAGGCGGTGGCGGCGCTGGCCTACGGCACCGAGACGATCCGCCGCGTTGACAAGATCGTGGGGCCCGGCAACTTGTACGTCGCGCTCGCCAAGAGCCGGGTCTTCGGCGACGTGGGCATCGACATGATGGCGGGACCGAGCGAGGTGGTGGTGGTGGCGGACGAGAGCGCCGACGCGGCCTCCGTGGCGGCGGACCTCCTCGCCCAGGCCGAGCACGATCCGATGGCCCGCGCCGTGCTCCTGACGCCTTCACGCGCGCTGATCGACGGGGTCGCGCTCGAGGCGGAGCGGCGGCTCGGCGCGCTGCCGAGATGCGAGATCGCCGGCGCGGCGCTTCGCTCCCACGGCGCCCTCGTGCTGACACACACCCTCGAGGAGGCGGTGGAGGTCGCGAACCTGCTCGCACCGGAGCACCTCGAGCTCCAGGTCGAGGAGCCCGAGGCGCTGCTCCCGCTGGTGCGGAGCGCGGGCGCCGTCTTTCTCGGTCGCTTCACCCCCGAGGTCGTCGGCGACTACGTCGCCGGCCCCAACCACGTGCTGCCGACGGGAGGCACGGCGCGCTTCGCCTCGGCGCTCGGCACCGAGGACTTCGTGAAGCGCATGAGCGTCATCCAGTACGCGGAGGCAGGGCTGAGGGAAGCGGGCCCGCACCTGGCGGAGCTGGCGCGGGTGGAAGGGCTCGACGGCCACGGGGCAGCGGCGGCGGTGCGCATCGAGGGCATGGGAGGCCAGACATGACGGCAGCGACGGCGAGCGGGGAGCCCCAGGTACCGCGCCAGGGGCGGGTGGAGCGCAAGACCAAGGAGACGCAGATCGTGCTGCAGGTTGGGCTGGACGGCACGGGCGCCTCCAAGGTCGAGACCGGCATCCCATTCTTCAGCCACATGCTCGAGGCCTGGGCCAAGCACGGGCTCATGGACCTGACGGTGGACGCGCACGGCGACCTCGAGGTGGATCTCCACCACACGGTCGAGGACGTCGGCATCTGTCTCGGCAAGGCGTTCCGGGAGGCGCTGGGCGACCGGACGGGCATCGTGCGCTACGGTGCCTCCTTCCTGCCCATGGACGAGGCGCTCCTGCACGCGGCCGTGGACATCTCCGGCCGGCCCTATCTGGTGTTCAACGTGCCCGTGAGACGAACGCGGATCTCGAACTTCGACCTCGACCTGCTCGAGGACTTCTTCCGTGCCTTCGCCTTCAACGCCGAGATCACGCTGCACGTCAATATGCACTACGGCCAGAACCTGCACCACATCGCCGAGGCCGCGTTTAAGGCGGTCGGCCGGGCGCTCGCCGAAGCGACCCGGCTCAACCCACGCATCGCCGGAGTCCTTTCGACGAAGGGGAGCTTGTAAGTCACGTGATCGCGGTTATCGATTACGGAAGGGGGAACCTGGGCAGCGTCGAGAAAGCGCTGGGGCGCCTCGGCATGCGCGCCGTGGTGACCCAGGACCCGCGCGTGATCGGAGACGCCCGCGCTCTTGTCCTGCCCGGCGACGGCGCTTTCCACGACGCCATGGGCAATCTCCAGTCGCTGGGCCTCCTCGACCCTCTCCGCGCCGCGCTCGACGACGGGCGGCCGTTCCTCGGGATTTGCCTCGGGTACCAGCTCCTCTTCACCGAGAGCGAGGAGTTCGGTCAGGGCAAGGGGCTCGACGTCATTCCCGGTGTCGTTCGCCGCTTCCCCTCCGGGCTCAAGGTGCCGCACATGGGGTGGAACCAGGTCGAGCACCGGGACGATCTCGCGATCTTCGATGGGATCCCGAGCGGCGCCGACTTCTACTTCGTGCATTCGTACTACCCCGCGGCGTCCGACGCGTCGCTCCAGACAGCGACCTGCACCTACGGCGTCACCTTCCCGGCCGCCGTCGGCAAGGGCGCCCTCTTCGCGACGCAGTTCCATCCGGAGAAGAGCCAGCGCTGGGGCCTTCGCCTCCTCGAGAATTTCGCCGCCTTCGTGCGGGACGGGCGAACTTTAAAGTCATTCCCGCCGTTGACCTCAAGGGCGGCCGCTGCGTCCGCCTGCTCCAGGGCAAGGCCTCCGCCGAGACCGTGTTTTCCGACGATCCCGTCGCCATGGCTGAGCGCTGGGCGGCCGAGGGCGCGCCGCGCCTGCACGTCGTGGATCTCGACGGCGCTTTCGGCGGAGGCCCGGTCCAGACCGCGATCATCCGCAAGATCGCTCACACCGTCTCGATTCCCGTCGAAGCCGGGGGCGGCCTCCGGACGCCGGAGCACGTCGAAGCCGTCCTCGAGGCGGGCGCGCGTTGGGCGATCATCGGCACGCGCGCAGCGCTCGACCCCGCCTTTCTCGGCCTAGCGTGCAGGCGGTTCGAAGACCGCATCATCGTGGGTGTAGATGCTGCCGACGGCCGCGTGGCGGTGGACGGCTGGACGCGCGTGCTCGAGTACCAGGCGGTAGAGCTCGCGCGCGACGCGGCTGCCGCGGGCGCCTGTACCGTCATCTACACGGACATCGCGCGGGACGGCACTCAGGGAGGGCCCAACATGTCGAGTACCGAGGCTGTCGCCCGGGCCGCCGGTATCCCGGTCTTCGCCTCGGGCGGCGTGGGCTCGCTCGAGGACATCCGGCAACTGGCCGCCCTCGCCGGCGTCGAAGGCGTGATCGTGGGCCGCGCGCTCTACACGGGCGCGGTGAGCCTGCGGGCGGCGCTCGCGGAGGCCCGCTAGTCCATGCTCTGCAAGCGCATGATCCCATGCCTCGACGTCCACGGCGGCCGCGTCGTCAAGGGCGTCCGCTTCGTGAACCTCCGCGACGCGGGTGATCCGGTCGAGGCGGCGCTGGCCTACGACGCCCAGGGGGCGGACGAGCTCGTCTTTCTCGACATCACCGCGTCCCACGAGGAGCGGGCCATCATGCTCGACGTGGTTCGCCGGACCGCCGAGGGCATCTACATGCCGCTCACCGTCGGCGGCGGCATCCGGAGCATCGAGGACATCCGCATGCTCCTGCGGGCGGGCGCCGACAAGGTCTCGCTCAATACCGCCGCGCTCGAGCGGCCCGGCTTGATCCGAGAGGCCGCGCAGCGCTTCGGAAGCCAGTGCATCGTGGTGGCGATCGACGCCAAGCGTGAGCCAGGGATGCCGCTCCGCTGGGGCGTCTACACTCACGGCGGCCGCCGGTCTGCGGGGCGGGACGCCGTCCAGTGGGCGCGCGAGGTCGAGGCGCTGGGCGCGGGCGAGATCCTCCTGACCAGCATGGACCGCGACGGTACCGGCGACGGCTACGACCTCGAGCTGACCCGCACCGTCTCCGAGGCGGCCTCCGTGCCGGTCATAGCCTCAGGCGGGGCGGGCACGCTCGAGCACCTGCGCCAGGGCGTCGTGGACGGCAAGGCCGACGCCGTGCTGGTGGCCTCCATGTTCCACTTCGGCCGCCACACCATCACCGAAGCCAAGGGCTACCTGCGCGAGCGAGGCGTCGCGGTGAGGATAGAGGCGTGAGCGTGCTCGACGAGCTCAAGTGGGGCGGCGACGGGCTCATCCCCGCCGTCGTCCAGGAGACCGAGACGGGCGAGGTGCTCATGGTGGCGTGGATGGACCGCGAGGCGCTGGCGAAGACCCTCGAGACCGGACTTGGCCACTACTGGTCGCGATCGCGCCGGGAGCTCTGGCGCAAGGGCGCGACCTCCGGTCACATCCAGCACGTGGACGGGGTCTACGCCGACTGCGACCGCGACACGCTGCTGGTCCAGGCCCACCAGGAAGGCGTCGCCTGTCACACGGGGGCGCGGACGTGTTTCTTCACGCGTCTCGGAGGCGATATGGCGCCGCAGTCCTCCGGCGCAGGCCCCGCCATGCTGGAGGTGCTGGAGCGGGTTCTCCAGTCGCGCAAGGTCGAGCGGCCCGCGGGGTCGTATACCGCGGGGCTCTTCGTGCGCGGAGAAGCTCAGATCTGCCGGAAGATCGGCGAAGAAGCGACCGAGGTCGTAACAGCGGCGCTCGGCGGCGAGGGTGACGAGCGCGTGGTGTCAGAGATCGCGGATCTCTGGTTCCACAGCATGGTGCTGCTCGCCTCGCGGGGTATCCCGCTCCGCCAGGTGTTCGAAGAGCTGGCACGGCGCCACGGCGAGAAGAGCAAGCCGTGAAGGCGACCGGCCCGCTTCTCGTTGCCGTCCTCCTCACCGGCTGCAGCTCGAGCCGAGTCGAAAACGGCATCTTCTACTCCCCGAAGGGCTACCAGCTGCGCCTTCCCGGCGACGGCTGGGCGGTCCTCCCCGGCGGCGCGGCCGAGCTGGAGCTCCAGCGGAAGAATCCGGACGGCGGCATGCTGGCCGACGCCACGTGTGACGGCAAGACCACCAGCCGGCCGCTCGCCGTGCTGACGCGGCATCTCACCTTCGGGCTCGGCCACCGCGAAACGGTCGAGACCGTCCAGAACGAGGTGGGCGGGCGGCAGGCCGAGCGTACCCTCGTGCGCGGCACGATCGACGGGAGAGAGGTGGCGGTGGAAGCCGTCGTCCTGAAGGACAAGCGCTGCGTCTACGACTTCGTGTACGTGGCGCCCGTCGATGCCTTCGAGGCGGGACGCGGCGACTTCCAGGCTTTCGTGGAGAGCTTCGGGGGAGCGACGCGATGACCGCGACGGAGTACATCAAGACGCATGGGCGGGAGACCGTCGCCTGGTATGGCGGGCTCGGCCTGCTCACGATGCGCGTGGCGCGCAACCTGACTCTGCCGCCGTCCTATTTCTGGCTCGTCGCGCGAGAGATCGACATCATGGGCGTCCGCTCGCTGACGGTGGCGCTGAGTGCCGCGGTCTTCACGGGCATGGTGCTGGCGCTGCAGAGCGCGGTCAACATGGCACGGTTCGGCACGGAAAATTACGTCGGCCCGGTGGTGGCCGTCTCGATCCTGAGGGAGCTGGGACCCGTGCTCACGGCGATCCTGGTCGGGGGCAAGGTCGCCTCCGGGATCACCGCCGAGCTCGGCTCCATGAAGGTGACGGAGCAGATCGACGCGCTCCGCGCGCTCGGCGTCAACTACCTCAAGAAGCTGGTCGTCCCGCGGCTCCTCGCCGCCCTCGTGGTGTTCCCCTTGCTGGTCATCCTCACCGATGGCGTCGGCCTGCTGGGGGGGATGGTCGTCATGGTGTTCGAGCGGAACCTCGACACGTTTCTTTACTGGAACACGATCGCCTACTGGGTCGTGGTCAAGGACTTCCTGAGCGGCATCGCCAAGGGCATGGTGTTCGGGGCGCTGGTCACGCTGATCGGCTGCTACAACGGGCTGGCCACGGAAGGCGGTACCGAGGGCCTCGGGCGTGCCACCACCGCCACGGTGGTGCAGGCGGCCATGGCGGTGATCATCTCGGACTTTTTCCTCACCAAGCTCCTCTTGTTCCTCTTCTGGTGAGTCGAGCCATGGCCACGCCGCCGCTCGTCGAGCTCCGCGATGTGCGCAAAGCCTACGACCAGAACGAGGTCCTGCGCGGCGTCAGCCTCGCCTTGCCGAAGAGCACGATCCTGGCCGTCATGGGCGGCAGCGGCGCGGGCAAGACCGTGCTGCTCCGCATCGTTGACGGTCTGGTCCGCCCTACTTCTGGCGAGGTGAGCCTGTTTGGCACCCGCATCGACCGGCTGGGTGAGGAGGCCATGCTGCCGCTGCGCCGCCGCGCCGGCTTCGTCTTCCAGAGCGCGGCGCTCTTCGACTCGCTCTCGGCGTTCGAGAACGTGGCGTACCCGCTCCGTGAGCACACCAACCTGTCGCTCGGCGAGATCACCGACCGCGTGCACCGCTTCCTGTCGCTGGTGGGCCTGCCCGGCGTGGACGACCTGTTTCCCGCGGAGCTGTCGGGCGGGATGAAAAAGCGCGTGGGAATCGCGCGGGCCCTGGTGACCGAGCCCGAGGTGGTCTTCTTCGACGAGCCCACGGCCGGGCTCGACCCGACCAATGCCCGGCTTGTGGCCGAGCTCATCGCGGAGCTGCGCAAGGGCGTGTGCGACACGGCCATCGTGGTCACCCACGACATCGAATTCGCCGAGATGGTGTCCGACCAGATGGCGATCCTCCACCAGGGGCGCTTCGCGGAGGTGGGAACGCCGGCCGCGGTTCGCGCCTCGGCGAATCCGGACGTGCGGCGCTTCCTGGCCGGCGAGCTCAGGGAGAGCTGACCCGTGCCTGACGGTCGCCGGCTCGTTCTGCAGATGCGGATCGGGGCCTTCATCCTGATCGGGCTGGTGGTGTTCCTCGCCATCATCTACCTGCTCGGCGCCCAGGCGAGGTACTTCGAGCGCAAGTACGCTCTCACGGCCGAGTTCACCGAAGTGGGTGGACTGATCGAAGGGGCGACGGTACGGCTGGCCGGCGTGCAGATCGGCCGGGTCACGAAGGTCGAGCTTCCGCCTGAGCCCGGGGGCAAGGTGCAGGTGACCCTCACATTGGCCCGCCGCTTCGCCGACCGGGTCCGGCGGAACTCCGAGGCCCGCATCGTCACGCAAGGCCTGCTCGGTGACAAGCTGGTGGAAATCACGATCGGGTCCGCCGACGCGCCTCCGCTCAAGCCCGGCGACACCATCGCGACCCGCAACCCCTTCGAGATGCAGGAGATGTTCTCCGCAGGCGCAGAGACGCTGGCACAGGTCAATCAGCTGGCGGTGACCCTTCGGAAAACCATGGACCGCGTGGACCGGATGACGGATGAGGTCGAGAAGGGCAAGGGCTGGCTCCATGTGCTGATCTACGAGGAGCCCGAGAGCCTGCGGCGGCTCAACGCCCTGCTGACCTCGACGCAGCAGCTGCTGGCGCAGGCCCAGAACGACGAGAGCGCGGTCGGCGTCCTGCTCTCGCGGGACAGCGGGAAGTCGGTGCGCTCGCTGCTGGCCGCCATGGATGCGTTCGGGCGGGCTGCCCAGAAGCCGGACGCGGGCGAAGGGCTGCTGCCCACGCTCCTGTACGACCCGCAGTACAAGGACGTGGCGCGGGATCTCCAGGTGGTGACGCGCAACTTCAGGGACGTGTCCGAGAAACTCGCCCACGGCCAGGGCCTGCTGGGCGGCCTCCTCAAGGACGACGGAGACGCGACCCTCGGCCAGGCGGCCGCCGACTTCCGGGTCGCGATGGCGAACCTGCGGGTGGTCACGGATCGTCTCAAGACGGGCGAGGGCACGATGGGCGCCCTGCTCGCGGATCCCACCGTGTACGAGAATCTGGTCCAGTTCCTCGAGGGCGCGCGGCGCAGCTTCCTGCTCCGTTCCCTCATCCGCTCGACCATCCCGCCCGGGGGCGCGGATGAAAAGAGCAAGGCGGCAGCCCCGGCCGCGGGGAGCGAGAAGAAATAATGGCGAGGGAACGCGCGGTCTATCGCTGCCAAACTTGCGGCTTCGCCGCGTCGAAGGCCGGCACGTGCCCGGACTGCGCGCGCACCGGCACCTACGTGGCGCTCGTCGAGGAGCGGGCGGTGCCGTCGCGCTCGGAGCGGCCCAAGCTTGCCGCCGGCGCCCGACCCGTGCGCATCGGCGACATCGCGGTGACGGCGGGGGAGCGCATCACCACCGGCATCGGCGAGCTCGATCGCGTGCTGGGGGGCGGTGTCGTTCCGGGCTCGCTGGTGCTGATCGGCGGCGATCCCGGCATCGGCAAGTCTACCCTCCTGCTCCAGGCGAGCCGCAGCCTGGCGGAGCGCGCGGATCCCCTCCTCTACGTCTCGGGCGAGGAGTCGGCGGCCCAGGTCAAGCTGCGCGCGGACCGGCTCGGCATCGCGCCACGCGGCCTCTACTTCCTCGCGGAGACGGATCTCCAGCTGATCGAAGCTCACGCGGCGGAGCTCAAGCCCCGCGCGCTCGTGGTGGACTCCATCCAGACCATGTTCCTGCCCGGGCTCGAGTCGGCGCCCGGCAGCGTGAGCCAGGTCAGGGAATGCGCCGCGCGCCTCATGCTCTGGTCCAAGGGGCGCGGCACGGCCACTTTCCTGGTGGGGCACGTCACCAAGGATGGCGCGATCGCGGGACCCCGCGTCCTCGAGCACCTGGTGGACACCGTGCTCTATTTCGAGGGAGAGCAGCACCACTCGCACCGCGTGCTGCGTGCCGTCAAGAACCGCTTCGGCTCGACCAACGAGATCGGCGTCTTCGAGATGGGTGAGAAGGGCCTCGCCGAGGTCACCAATCCGTCCGGCTTCTTCCTGGCCGAGCGGCCCCGGGGCGCCGCGGGATCCGTGATCGTCTCGAGCCTCGAGGGCAGCCGGCCGCTCCTCCTCGAGCTCCAGGCGCTGGTGACACCGGCCAGCTTCGGCACGCCCCGCCGCACCGTGCTCGGCGCCGACTACAACCGGGTCTGCCTGCTATTGGCGGTGCTCGAGAAGCGGGTCGGGTTTCCGCTGCAGAGCCAGGACGTCTTCGTCAACGTGGCGGGCGGCGGCCGCGTCACCGAGCCGGCGGCGGATCTGGGCGTGGTGGTGGCGGCGGCCTCGAGCTATCTCGATCGCCCCGTGCGGGGCGACACGGTGATCATGGGCGAAGTCGGCCTGGCCGGAGAGGTGCGCGCGGTGTCGGGGCTCGCGGCGCGGCTCAAGGAGGCGGCGGCCCTGGGCTTCACGGCGGCGGTGGTGCCGCAGAACAATCTCGCGGGTCACAATCTGGCGCGTGGCACGACGCATCCACTTGATGTCCAGGGAGTGGCAACGGTGGACGAAGCGGTCAAGGCGCTATTGGAGCACTGAGAGGCGACCATGATGGGCATCATCATCGTGCGGGTATTCATGCTGGCGGCGGCCACCGGGGCCGGAATGGCTTTCGGCCCGCCGCTCGGCATTCACGCGACCAATTGGTGGCTCGGCGGCGCCGGCTTCCTCTTCGGGGTGCTGGCCGTGCTCCTCGAGTGGCAGGCGCGGAAGATCCCGGTGGACCGGATCTTCTGGGGCTCCATGGGCGGCATCCTGGGGCTTGGACTCGGGCTCGGGCTGGGGACGGCCATGGGCGCCGTCTCCCCCGACGCGGGGCCGCTCGGGCGCGGGCTCTTCGGCCTGCTCTTCGCCTACCTGGGCGCCTCGGTCGCGCTCGCCAAGCGGGATGAGCTCGAGGACATGTCGGCCAAGCTCTTTCCCAAGACTGCCGCGCGCCGCGAGGGGTTCAAGATTCTCGACACCTCCGTGATCATCGACGGGCGCGTCGTGGATCTCTGCGAGGTGGGCTTCCTCGACGGCACGCTGATCGTCCCGCAGTTCGTCCTCAGGGAGCTCCAGCAGATCGCCGACTCCCCCGATGCGCTCAAGCGCAACCGGGGCAAGCGGGGATTCGACGTGCTACAGCGCCTGCAGCGGGTGCCAGGCACGAAGGTCCGGATCGAGGACCAGGACTTTCCGCACGTGCGCGAGGTGGACCGGAAGCTGATCGAGCTGGGCAAGGTGATGGGCGCCAAGGTCGTCACCAACGACTACAACCTCAACAAGGTCGCGGAGCTGTCGGGCGTGTCGGTGCTCAACGTGAACGAGCTGGCGAACGCGCTCAAGCCGGTCGTGCTGCCCGGCGAGGTCGTGCACGTCCAGGTGGTCAAGGAGGGCAAGGAAGTCGGCCAGGGCGTCGCCTACCTCGACGACGGGACGATGGTGGTGGTGGACCATGGCAAGCGACTGATCGGCCAGCAGGTCAGCGCCACCGTCACCTCGGTGCTCCAGACCACGGCCGGCCGCATGATCTTCGCCCGTTTAAAGGACGAAGAGGGAGTGGCCAGGTGAGTGGCCAGATGAAGGCTGCCGTCGCGGTGGTGCCGGCAGGAGGGGTGGGCGTGCGCATGGGTGGCGGCCGGCCCAAGCAATACCTCACGCTCGGGGGAGCGCCCATTCTCGTCCACACCCTGCGCGCGCTCGCTCGCTGCCGCTCGCTCGCCGGTCTCGTCGTGGCGGCCCCGCCCGACCGCGTCGAGGCGACGCGCGCGCTCCTCTCCCGCTTCCGCGTCCCGAGGGTGCTGGCCGTGATCGCCGGAGGAGAAGAGCGGCAGGACTCGGTGAGGCTCGGTCTCGAGGCCGTGCCCCCGGAGGCGACATGGGTGGTGGTGCATGACGCGGTGAGGCCGTTCATCACCCCCGAGATCGTCGAGCGGGTGCTGGCCGCGGCGCGGGTTCCCGGCGCCGCCACCTGCGGCCGGCCTGTGCGTGAGACCGTCAAGCGCGTGCGGGACCGGGTGGTCGAGACCACGCTCCCCCGCGACGGGCTCTGGCTGACCCAGACGCCGCAGGCCTTCCGGCGGGCGCTCCTCGCCGAGGCGCACGACAAAGCCACGCGCGATGGCTATCGCGCGACCGACGACGCCATGCTGGTAGAGAGGCTGGGCGGGCGCGTCGCCATGGTCGAGGGATTGTCCCAGAACCTCAAGATCACGACGCCCGACGACCTCAAAGTGGCGCGGGCGTGGATCGGAGGCGGGCGCAGGGCATGAGCTCCACGCGGAGCGGTCTCGGCTTCGATCTCCACCCGCTGGTGGACGGGCGCCCCCTGGTGCTGGGCGGCGTGGCCGTGCCGCACGAGCGGGGACTCGGCGGCCATTCCGACGCAGACGTCCTGACCCATGCCGTCTGCGAAGCGTTGCTGGGTGCGCTGGCCATGGGCGATCTCGGCCGCATGTTCCCGGACACGGATCCGCGCTGGAAGGGCGTGTCGAGCCTGGTCCTTCTCGAGGGCGTCCTGGACGCGCTGCGCGCGCGGCGCGCGACGCTCGTGAACGTGGACGCCACGCTGATCTGCCAGACGCCCCGGCTCGCCTCGCACCTGCCCGCCATGGCCGCACGCCTGGCGCAATGCCTCGGCGTCGAGACCGATCGCGTGAGCGTCAAGGCGAAGAGTCCCGAGCATCTCGGGCATCTTGGCCGCGGCGAAGGCATAGCCGCCATGGCGGTCGTGAGCGTCGAGGTGCCCTGATGGCGCTCCGTATCTTCAATACCCTCACGCGGCGGAAGGAGGACTTCGTCCCGCTCGTCCCGGGTGAGGTGGGGATGTACGTCTGCGGGGTGACGGTGTACGACCTCTGCCACATCGGCCATGCCCGGAGCGCCATCGTCTTCGACGTGATCCGGCGCTACTTGCGTTTCAGGGGCTATCGCGTCACCTTCATAAAGAACTACACGGACGTGGACGACAGGATCATCCGCAAGGCCAACGAGGAAGGTGTGACTGCCCAGGTGATCTCGGAGCGCTACATCGCGGAGTATCAGACCGACATGGCCTCGATCGGCGTCCAGCCGGCCGACGTGGAGCCCAAGGCCACCGAGCACATCCCGCAGATGGTGGAGCTGATCGGCCGGCTCATCCGGCGCGGGGTCGCCTACGAGCTGGACGGCGACGTCTACTTCGAGGTCCGCCGCTTTCCGCACTACGGCAAGCTCTCCGGCAAGAATCTCGACGAGCTCGAATCGGGCGCCCGAGTGGACGTGGACGAGCGCAAGCGTGATCCGCTCGACTTCGCGCTGTGGAAGGCGTCCAAGCCGGGCGAGCCCTCGTGGCCCTCTCCCTGGGGCCCCGGTCGCCCCGGCTGGCACATCGAGTGCTCCGCCATGTCCATGCAGTATCTCGGCGAAACCTTCGATCTGCACGGAGGCGGCGAGGATCTCATCTTTCCGCACCACGACAACGAAATGGCCCAGTCCGAAGGCGCGACGGGCAGGCCCTTCGTGCGCTGCTGGGCGCACAACGGCTTCGTCAACCTGAACGCCGAAAAGATGTCGAAGTCGCTGGGCAATTCGCTGTGGATCAGGGACATGGTGCTCCGGCACGATCCCGAGGCACTCCGGCTGTACTTCATGGGCACGCACTACCGGCACCCGCTCGAATTCGCCGACGGGCGCGTTGCGGAGTCGACGAAGGCCCTGGGGCGACTGCGCGCGCTCGTGGTCGAGGCCGACCGCATCGCGGCCAAGGGCACGCCCGCGCCCGGGCCCGACGGTGGGCTCTTCGACGAGATCGCGGGGCACCGGGCGCGTTTCGAGGCCGCTATGGACGACGACTTCAATACGCCCCAGGCCCTGGGCGTGCTCTTCGACCTGGCGCGGCTGCTCCAGGGCGCGCGCGCGCAGATCGCCGAGAGGCGCCTCGCCGCAGGGGTCTTCCTCATGGGCGTGGGCGAGTTGGTGACGCTCGCGCGGACGCTCGGACTGCTCGAGCCGGGCGGCCGGGTAGAGCGGCCGGTGGATCCGCAGTTGAAGGCCAAGGTCGAGTCGCTCCTGTACCTCCGCGAGCAGGCGCGAAAGCAGCGCGATTTCGCCGAGGCCGATCGGCTCCGGAACGAGCTGACCGCGATGGGCGTCACGCTCAAGGATTCGCGCGACGGCGCCACCACCTGGACGCTCGGCTCATGAGTGCAGACGAAGCCGAGGACACCCCTCTCTGCGGGCGCAACCCCGTGCTCGAGCTCCTGCGGGCCCAGAGCCGTCGGGTGGAGGAAGTTGCCATTCTCGCCGAGGGTCGCGGTCCCGCGCTCCAGGAACTGCTGGGCCTGGCCAGGCGCCTCGGCGTCAAGATCTCGTACCGGACTCGCGACCAGCTGACGGCCATCGCAGGCAGCCCGCACCATCAAGGCGTGGTTGCGCGGGTCGCGGGCGCGTCCTACGCGGCTCTCGATGAGCTCCTGGCCATCCCCGGGCAGCGCGGGGAGCCGGCCTTCTTCCTGGCGCTGGACCAGATTCAGGATCCTCGCAACCTGGGAGCCGTCCTGCGCTCCGCCGAGGCGACGGGGGCGCACGGGGCCATTGTGCCCAAGCACCACGCCGCCGGGGTTACCGCTGCCGCGGCCAAATCCGCCATGGGAGCGGTGGAGTACCTGCCGGTCGCCCGCGAGACGAATCTTGTGCAGGTGATCGAATTGCTGAAGAAGGACGGTATTTGGGTGGTCGGCGCGGTGGTCAAGGGAGGTCAGGCCCCCTGGGAGGTCGATCTTTCCGGCCCTATCTGCCTGGTCCTGGGAGGCGAGGGGCCGGGCGTGAGGCCCCTCGTGGCCAAGAGTTGCGACTTCCTCACCAGCATTCCCATGCGGGGCAAGATCGGCTCGCTCAACGTGTCTGCGGCGGCGGCCATTCTCTGCTACGAAGTGGAGCGCCAGAGGCTTGCGAAACAAGCAAAATTGTCTTGACTTGTGAGCGCATCGAAACTAATGTGAGGGTTTGTGACTGCTGGCGTAGCTCAGGGGTAGAGCAACTGCCTTGTAAGCAGTGGGTCGGGGGTTCAAATCCTCCCGCCAGCGCCAGACATTTCAAGGGGTTACACTCTGAAGAACCAGCGGGGAGATACCCAAGTGGCCAAAGGGGGCAGACTGTAAATCTGCTGGCGAACGCCTTCGGAGGTTCAAATCCTCCTCTCCCCACCATTCCCTGGGGCGAAGGATTTCGCACCGAACGGACGCGCGGGAATAG
>WNFC01005863.1_pt1 | contig 13485 bp, 13 predicted proteins | sample 5400541 | NCBI WGS metagenome assembly WNFC01 (sample SAMN13153342, study PRJNA577476) | soil metagenome | isolation source: 120 cm saprolite under Douglas fir tree site 2 hole 2 replicate 1 | place: USA:California | collected 2015-04-18
GCATGGAAGCGGGCGGACATTCGGCTCGCTCGATCCGCGTTCTAGCGATCCCTCAAATCCCCGAGGTGGGCCTCACGAGCGTCAGTTTTTTGAGCTGATGGCGCGGGTAAGCCAGCCAAAGCTTTCGGCTGATTCGGTGGCGCGGGGCGTGCAGGTACCCGCCATCCCGGAGAACAACCATGCTGAAGTTGAAATCGATCGGCGCACTCTTGGCAGTCTCCCTGGCGGTGGTGGCCTGCGAGATGAAAGCTCCCGAAAACAATGAGCGCGCGGTGCTCCCCGGCGAGGGTGAGCAGTGTGCCCCGGGCTTCATACAGAATCCGCCCGTATATCCTCCCTGCGGCGCGGGCCTCGAGTGCGCCGGGTGTATTCCCGACACCGGCGGCTTCTGCTGTCCTCCTGGCCTGCGACCCTGCGGCACTCAGCCGCACCGCTGCGTCGATGCGGGTTCGTGATGGTCACAAAGCCGTTCCAACGACGAGAAGCAGGTGCCCGCGTAAGTCCGGCTCAGTAACCGCTTCGTTTCGCGTTTCGCGTTCGCGGGTCGGGGGTCGACGGCGAGCCCGATTCGTCGCGCGGGTACGGAAACTCGCCCGTCGGCTGGGTTGGCTCGAGCACGTGGAATTTCGTCAGGTCGAGCACCAGGTCGCCCTCCGGCGTCTCCGAGAGGACGTCCGCCAACCTCGCGCCCCAAACGATGGAAAAGCGCTCATAGGTGTGCCGGCCGTGCACCGGCTGCAGGGACGTATCATCGATTCCTGAGAGCGCGACCTGGATCTCGGCCTCGGTGCTGTCGAGCGACTCGGGCGTGGCTCCATGCAGAGGGCTGGTCGCCTCAATCCGGTGCTGCATCATCCACGACTGGGAGAGCGTGGGCGCGCGGTCCTTTACCAGCTTCAAGTCTTCATTCTGGTAGAACGCAAGCCCTTCCGCGGTGCGGCGGGTGCGAATCAAGGTGAGACGCATGTCCGCGTCGTAGATGGAATTGTTCCGTTCATTGCCAAGCCGGAGCATCAGGGTGGGGACGCCATCCAGGGGGCCGATCGCGACGCGTTCGCTGAAGAGGATTTTTCCCCGCGTCTGCGAAAACTTCACGAAGACGATCCCGGTGGCAATCGCAGTGAGCAGCAGCCCGGCAACGGATTCAGCAACCACCACGGTGTTGGCAAGTCGCGTCTCCGGATACATCGCGCCGTAACCGATCGTCCCCATCGTCTGGACGCTGAAAAAGAACGCGTCCAGAAAAGAATGTTTCGCCGCATGCGCCACCCCGCCGGTCGCCATATAGAGGAGCGCGAAGAGCGCATTGAGGATCAGGTAGGTAGAGACGATGGCGGCGATCGCGCCCCACCAGGGCATTTTCAGAAACGCGTGATACGCGTCCCGCACCCCCGGGCGGTGCCCGCCAATGACGCGGAATGAATAAGACAGCTGGTTACCCTGGGGCGCTCCAGGGATTCGGCTCGCCGATGGTCTCATGGGCCAAGCAATACCCGAAGAGATCGCCAATTGTCAGGGTCTTAGCGCCGAACGGGTGCGAGACTCGTAGCAACTCATCAACTCGGCAATTACCGACTCCCGATCGGCGACCACGTCCTGCCAAGTGAATCGGAGAACCATCCACCCGAGCCCTAGCAGAGCGCGATCGCGAGCGCGGTCGCGGACGAACGCCGCGCGGGTGCCGTGCTGCGCCCAGCCATCGAGCTCAACGCAGAGGCGCACTTCGGGCCAGGCAAAATCAACCTCGGCAATCAGGCGCGCACCCTCGAGAACTTTCCAATGTAGCTTCGGCGTGTGACCGGTCGCAACCGCGAGCTCGATGCCCATTGATTCGAGAACGCTGTCAGGTACCTCGTCTTCCCGTTGATGTTCAGTGACAAGCGTCCGCAGGCAAGCCGCCCCGCGGCGACCCCTTCCGTGGCTATCAAGAGCTCGACGAATCCAGACGAGGTTTGTCTTTCTTTGTCGAAGGGCCGAGTCAAGCGCCGCCCGAAGCCACACCGTTTCCAGAACCGATGCAAGGTCGACCATCGTGCGGGCGAGATGAGTGAGCCGAAAAGGTCCTCGTTTGGTGGTGTGGGTCTCAGTCAAATTCCTCGAACGGAACACCTGCACGCCCCGGAGCTTGGGTATCCTGCGCGAGGCAGGAATCGTGATCTGCACCGAAGCCTGTCGCGGGACGTCCAGTCCCAGCCTTCTTGCCGCGCTTAAGTGGGACAGTACAGCCCCGTCGCCGGCGGCGAGCATTGCCGCCATCTCCAGCTCGTCGAGACTCGGGCTATTCGATCCGTGCCGGAACACTCCCGGATGCAGCCGGCTCCACTCTCCAGTTTCGATCCGGCGGCGCAGCCAGCTGCGAGAAACCCCACATGCCGCGCAGTCTTTTAGCGTCACTACGCCGAATTGCTTCGAAGCCAGCGCCACCAACCGCTTCGCACCTGCATTTCCCAACCCGCCACCCCCCCACCCGTCCGACGGCTGCCCATTTTTGTCGAACCGTGTGACATTTGCGTGCGGCGAGGGCCCGAATTGTCACTCAGTTCGCCGCGCGCAGGCTCGCTGTGGCCGAGGCACCGGGCGGTGGGTCGCGAAGTGACGCGCACAACGATGATCGAAGCTCTGCGTTACCTCCGCAGCGCCTCCGACCGCCGTGCCTCGTCAGAAGCTGAAATTGTCGCGGCGCCGAAGACGTCCCATCCATTGACGACCGGATTCCATCGTTCGACCGGAACGCGAATGAGAATCAGCACCGCGCTTCCCCGGACGATCACCCCGGAGATTGAGCCTTCCTTGTCCTCGACCGCTGCGCCATCTACCCGATCCTTAGCGCCGAGCAGCTTCGAATAGAATTTCGCGAACGCCTCGGCTTGGCGGGCTTCCTTGAATGCAATCGCCCAGGCCGCGCTCTGCATCGCTCCTTTTTTTGCCAGCTCGAGAACATCGCCCCGCCAGCCCTCCACCAATCGCCCGGCGTCGTGGCTCCTGGCCAGGAGATCGATGTTGGCTCGCCCAAGGGTCGTCTCGTAAACCCGTTCCGTCCCCGGCAGCAGGGAAGCCAGACCGATCGAGCCTCGCAGCGGGGCTTGGTTGTTCCGGTAGATCGCCGGATCGAGAACCTGGGCGGTGCTTGCGGGAAGGCGCGAAAGGAGCCGGCACGCAGCGGGATCATCCTTCGTGGCGACGGCGCGCACGAGCTCCCCGCCGGCTTCGTAAGGGAAGCTGAGCTGAAGAGCCAACCAGGGATTCACCCCGCTGGCCTGCGCCGCCAGGGAAGCGGAGAGGGCCGTGCTTTCCGCAATCAGCGCCCCGGCCATTCCATCCTCGTCGCCCGAATCCGCCCCGACGACCTCTGCGGCGACGGCCTGGGCATTTCCCTCGAGCGCCGCCGAAAGCGCAAGCTGCGCATCCTCGGAGCGCATCGCTTCCCGAGTGAGGCGCTCCAGCCCCAGCTGCTCGTCCTGAATCGCATGCGCCAGCTCATGCGCGATCGCCAATCGCTGCATCACCGCGGGTTGGTCGGCGAGCAGGTACAGAGTCCGGTCGTGCGGATCATAGAAGCCGCCCACGTTCGTCGCGTACAGCTCGAGGGCCTCTCGCTGGAGATCCACCCCGGGGTCGATCAGGCGCACTGCCTTGAGCGCGGCGCCGAGCCGAGCCAGGCGATCGCCCGGGTACTCCCGCGCGAGCACCGCCTTGAGCTTACCGGCTGCCTCGGCGCGGGAGACGATCTTCACACTAGGGTTCTTCGGTGCGCGCGCGTGCATCACTTTGGCCACGCGGGGCAACGTCTGCTCTACCATCGCGCGCAGCGTCCGCTCATCCGTCTGGGCGAGCGGCGTCAGAGCCTGGAGCTCCTTGAGTAATGTCTCGTCTGACTGCAGCAGAAGCAGCGACAGGAGAAGGGTCGGCACAGCTCGGATGTTATCTCAGCGCGGAGTGGGACCGGCGCCTACGGCGATCCCATCGAACGGCCACTGTCGCAGAAGCGCGGGTCAGTCGTTGCTGAAACCGCTCAAGCCGCACCGTTTGAGCAGAGCGCGAAATCGGACGTTTTGTCTGAACGGCCGCTCAGGCGTCATCCTTCTCGCTCCGACCCGAGCGCCCGATGCAACCAGGCTTTGGCCATCCGCCAGTCGCGCAGCACGGTGTTGGGCGAAACTTGTAGCGCTTCGGCGGTCTCCTCCACCGTCAGCCCGCCGAAGAATCGGTACTCCACCACCCGGCTCTGCCTCAGATGCAGTGTCCCCAGTTTGATCAATGCCGCGTCTACCGCGACCAGCTCGGCGGCTCGCTCGTCGGACGCGAACATCCTTTCGTCAAGGGAAGCGGGGCGCACTCCACCGCCGCGTTTGGCGGCTTGGCGCGTGCGAGCGTAGTCGACCAGGATGTGGCGCATCGCCCGGGCGCCCACCGCGAAGAAGTGACTGCGATTCTGCCACTGCTTGTCGGGCTGACCCACCAGCCGCTCGTAGGCTTCGTGGATCAAGTCCGTGGTTTGCAGAGTTTGGCCAGGCTGCAGGCGGCCCATTTGGCGCCTGGCCATGCGCCGCAGCTCTTGGTAGACCAGCGGCATCAACTGGTCGAGCGCCGCCCTGTCGCCGTTGTTCCAAGCGACAAGCAGCTGACTCACGTCACCCGGCGGTTGGACCATGCTTCCTCACGGCGCGAATCGACTCGACCGGTGGTGTACCATACCGCTTCCGGCCGGAGCTACGCTCCGCTTCCGGGCGGGTTACCAGGAGTTGTTTCGCTACCGTGAGGAAATGAGGCTGACAGACTTGTCCGGATTGTCACCCGTTTGAACGTTTTGCACGATTGTCTGCGTTTCGGCCCCGTCGGTCAGAGTCCGTCCACGATGCAGGTGCTGCTCTCATCGGGAGCCACGCATCCGCCGCCACTGCACGATTGACAAACGTCGCAGTCACCATCGCTGGCGCACGACTTGCCGACGCACTCATTGATGCCGCGGGTGGCGGGGTTGCTGTAGCAAGTCTCGCCGGCACCGCAGTCGCCGTCGTTCATGCACCATCGCGCGTAGTTGGGGATTTCCTTGTCCGCGCTCCCAGTACGTGCCGGCACTCTCGACATGTAGGAATAGACGGCAAAGAGATCCTCATCCAGCATGTTGCGAAGCACGCCCCAGGGCATCGGCCACGCGAGGGGTCGGGGCGGTTCCTCGTCCACGTGTGTTCCCGAATGGATCAGGTCGCTGAAACGCCCGAAAGTCGAGTCCGCTTCGTAGAAAAACCCATGATTCTCGCCCGCCAGGTTCGAGGACGCGGCGCGGGCTTCGTGGAGCCCCATCTGCACCGGCGGCGGTGGGAGAAATATCGCGCCACCTCCCAGATAGGCCTCGGTGTTGATCCTGAGCGTGACGCGGTCACGCTCAGGATTGGTGTGGCAGCCGCCGCACGCCGAAATCGCATTGACCAGGTAGCTGCCGCGGCCGAACGCCTCGCGAACGTGCCGCTGAGGACCCAGGTCGGGTTCCGCGAGCGGCTGGATCGCCAGCCCACGCTCGACGTTCGGGAGAGCCCGCCAGGTGTCGCGTGGCAGACGGCGAACCACGTCTCCTTCGTCATAGTGGGTTGGAAAGGGAACGGGAGGGATCGGGGGCTTCACGTCCGCCTCCAGCGGGTTCGCAACTGGCTGAATAACAATCAGATAAGCATCGCGCTGAGGTCGCCCAGCGTCATCCAACGAAGATAGGGCCAGGGCATTACCAGCAGCTGCGCGCCGTCATCGGCGAAGTCCTTCCCGGTACGAGTTGCTTCGATGAACTGCTCCTCGGTCAGGTGGAGACCTGTCTCAGGGTCCGGCGTGAGGTTGCGCGTGGTCACGAACAGGCCCGGCCCGATGTCGAATCTGACCCCTCCTGCGAGGAACCCCGCCGGACCGGTGTGACAGCCGGTGCAGTCGCCGACCGCATTGACGAGATAGCTGCCGTAACCGATTTTTGCGATTTCCCTGTCTGTCCTCCCCTCGAGCGATAGCTCGACCGGAGTGATCTCAAGGCCTCTTCGCGAGCGCTCGGCGTAGAAGCGGGACCCCTCGTGGTCTCCACGCCCAGCGTCGTCCCCGCGATGTTCGGCATCCTCTCCCTGGCGATCCAGGGCATCGATCACCGAGTTGACCTGCGCATCGGATTTGCCGCCGCCCCAGAGCCCGAGCGCGAAAACGGCAGCGGTTGCGGTCAGACGAGGCATCTTCATCTCGACCACCGCGGTCAAGATGGGTATTCGCTTCCACAGTTTTGAGATCATGATGGGTTCCTCCACCCGCTAAACGGAAATGGGCGGAAAACCCTCTCATCTTTCTAACTTTCCGAGGATCGGCGGGGCTTTCGAAGAGCGCGATCGCGCGACTGTCAGTTCAATCAGTCGTTGCCGAAACCGCTCAAGCCGCACCGTTTGAGCAGAGCGCGAAATCGGACGTTCTGTCTGACTGGATCCCACTTGGGATCTATCGGCAGAAGAACGAGATGCACGTCGCGCGCGTTCGCTGCGCGCTCGAGCCAATCCAGGGCCGCATCGGGTTCGCCCAACCCGACCTCGATGAGAGCCATTGCGTAGGGCGGAACATAGTGGTCGCGCGAGATCGCTTGTAACGTGCTCAGCATCTCTCTGGCTTCCTTGATTCGGCCCTGCTTTGCGAGGATGTAGCCGCGAAGTGACAACACCTTGCTGTTGCCGCCCGACAATCGACCCGCCGAATCCAGGGCTTCAAGCGCCACGTCGATCTCGCCCGCCTGCGCGTAAGCCTGGCCGAGTTGGAAGTAACCCACCCAGAATCCCGGGTCGATCGCGACGGCTTGGCGGGCGAACTGAACCGCCGCTGGATAATCGCGAGCCGAGAAGGCAACCTGGCCCGAGAGGGCGTGCTGTACCGCGTAGAGAGGATCGAGCGCTCGGGCGCGCCCCATTTCGGACCCGGCCTCTTCGCGTTGGCCCATATGGGCGAGCGTTATCCCCAGATTGCGGTGCGCAAACGCATAGCTTGGATCCGAGGCGATCGCCTTTCGGAAGGCCGTCTCCGCGCCGATCAAATCCCAGTCGAACCAGAACTTGACGATTCCGAGCGAGTTTTGCACTTCGGCGAGGTCAGGCGCGGCCCGGACTGCCTGCGCCGCAGCGTCCCGGGCGCGCGGCCCCACAGATAGCGGAGGCGCATCGCCGTTAATCGGGCTTGCTGCGTAGGCGTCGGCGAGGCCAGACCAAGCGAGGGCATAGTTCCGATCGAGCTCGGTCGCCTGGGAGAAATACTCGATTGCTCGCCGCGTTGTGCGCGGCGAGAGCTGATTCCAGACGTGGCGCCCTCGAAGGTAGAGATCGTACGCCTCGGGGTTCCTGGTCTGTCGGCGGGTGAGCGAACTTAAGCGCTCGGGCGACAGCCGCTGCCGGATTTGCTCCGCAATGGCGGTGCTAAGCTTTTGCTGAAAAGCAAGCATGCTGCTCGGCTCACCGTCGTAGGAAGCGGACCAGATCTGGACCTGGTTGGCTGCCCGAATGAGCTTAGAGGTGACGCGCACCCGATTCACCTCGGAGCGAATCGAGCTCTCGACCAGGTACGCGGCATCCAACTCCCGACCGATCTCGGCGAGTGTCTTGGTCGTTCGCCTGTATGTCATGACCGAGGTCCGACCGATGACGCTCAAGTGTTCGGGATCGATCTGACCTAGAACCGCAATTGTCTCTTCGGTGAGAGCATCGGCGAGGTAGTCGCGATCGGGATCGGCGGCGATGTTTTCGAACGGTAGGACAGCGAGCCGCACCTGCAACGGTGATCTCTCCCCGAGGCCGACCGTCTCCGCCTCCGAGGCGCCCACCCCGGGTCGCCCTCTCACAAGTGCGTTCCTGAAAAACAGCAGATAGCCCAGCAGCGCCACGGCCAGGACCGTCGCACCCACCGCCGCACCTCTCCGCGTCGCCAGGTGCCAAGTGGAGCTCGATCTGATTCCGGCGAGCTTGACCTCCACGCCGGATTCCAGCGCCTTTCTCAGACTGACCAGATCCGCCAGCAACTCCCGCGCGGACTGATACCGGCGCTCGGGCTCCTTCTCGATGCATTGATGGATGACTCGCGCGAGCAATGGCGACACACGGGCATTGAGCTTGGCGAGCGGCTCGGGTTCTCGATGAAGGATCTGCTCAAGTATCTCGCCGTTGGTTTTCCCGGCGAATGGGCGTCGCCCCGCCGCCATCTGATAGAGCACTGTGCCCAGAGAGTAGATGTCCGTGCGACAGTCCACCTCCTGCCCCAGGGCCTGCTCCGGGCTCATGTACTCCACCGTGCCCACCAATGCGCCGGGCATTGTTTTCGGAGACCCGGAGGCATCACCGGCCGGCGCCTCCCTTCCGAACCCAGTCATTTTGGCGACTCCGAAGTCCAGAACCTTCGCCAGCCCGCGCGGGGTGATTACGATGTTGGAGGGCTTGATGTCGCGGTGAATGATGCCTTTCGAGTGAGCCTCCTCCAGCGCGTCCGCCACCTGGCTGGCGATGCTTACGATCTCCGCCGTATCCAGAGGCCCTTCTTTGATCCGCGCATCCAGCGTCCGGCCCTCGACGAATTCCATCGCGATGAAGCTCACGCCTTCCGCTTCGCCGATTTCGTAGATGTGAGCCACGTTCGGATGGCTAAGCGCCGCGGCTGCTTTGGCTTCGCGGACAAAGCGTCGCATTCGGTCGTCGTCCAGGGAGAACTGCGCAGGCAAGAGCTTCAGGGCCACCGGGCGCGCGAGTAGAAGATCGTCGGCGAGATAGACCTCGCCCATTCCCCCGACTCCCACGAGGGAACGGATTTCGTATTGGCGCAGCTTCCGCCCTGCCATGGTGGGGACTCGCTGCGCAGTGACCATTTCCGCGGCGACGGCATCGGGAGGGGCTTCCAGAAAGCTGTTCCCCTCCGCGTGGCCCAGTACGGATTCGACTTCTCGGCGCAATGCCTCGTCGCCCGCGCAGGCAGTCTCCACGAACGCGGCCCGCTCCCGGCCGGCGGGCTGCTCGAGCGCCTCCTGAAAAATCCGCTCGATTCGCCGATACCGATCAGGGGTCATCTTGCTCGCTTTGGCCGAGCGCGCGATGCAACCACGCTTTGGCCATCCGCCAGTCGCGCATCACGGTGTCGGGCGAAACTTGTAGCACTTCGGCGGTCTCCTCCGCCGTCAGGCCGCCGAAGAATCGGCATTCCACCACCCGGCCCTGCCTCGGATGCAATGCCGCCAGCTCGGTCAACGCGTCGTCTAGTGCAACCAGGTCCGTGCCTCGCTCGTCGGTCACCAACATCGCTTCGTCGAAGGAAACGGGGCGCACACCACCGCCGCGCTTGGCGGATTGGCGTGAGCGAGCGTAGTCGACCAGGATGTGACGCATGGCCTGGGCACCGACCGCAAAGAAGTGACTGCGATTCTGCCACTTCTTTGCTGGCTGACCCACCAGCCGCACGTACGCTTCGTTGATCAACGCGGTGGTTTGCAGAGTGCCCGGCTGCTGACGGCCCATGTGGCGCCTGGCCATGCGCCGCAGCTCCTCGTAGACCAGGGGCATCAGCCGGTCCAGCGCCGTCCCGTCGCCTTTGTTCCAAGCGACAAGCAGCTGACTCACCTCACCTGGCGGCTGGGCCATACTTTCTCACGGCACGATCGACTCAACCGGTGGTGTACCATACGGCGTTCGGCCGGAGCTACGCTCCGACGCCGGGCGGGTTACCAGGGAGTGTTTCGTTCCGTGAGGATGAGGCGGGGGCGCGGCAACGATTGATCGAGAGCGTCGAACGCGCCCGCCTACCCCAGCTCGACCGACTGCTGGGCCGAGCTGGTGGAACAAAGTTCAAACAACTTTTACTGCATGCGCTCTCCAGCGGCAGTGCCGCATCCGGCCGATACGAGCTCACCGCCGGCGTCGAAGAATTCCGCCGAAACATTGCTGACAAACTCGTCCGGATTATCTCCGATTTGAATGTTGTGTGTGACTATCTGAGTTAGGACCAGGGCACCGTCTCTGGTGATGAAAGCAGTCGACGCTGCGCGGTAGCTGCGTCCACTTCCGTCGCCCTTAGGGTCAGCACTCCACACGCCGTGGCCAGGGCTACGCACATTCGGAAAAACGATGGTGCCGGATGTCTCGGTCATCGTCCCTCCGCGCGCGAAAGTCTCCAGCGCTGGAAACGCGCTGATTGGCTGACCGGTTTGGCAATCAACCACGCTTACCCGCACGCGCCACGTTCCTTCCAGCGTCTGGGCGTCTGCTGCCTGTTTTGGGCCCTGCGCGACACCCCCTCGCGCTTCGGCAAGAATCAGCCCACTTCCAAGGGCCAACGCGGCCAGGATGGGCATTCGTTTCCACAGTTTTGAGATCATGACTTTTCCTTGGCAAAAGCGGTTGAAGCCAGCCGACCGCCGAGACGACCTGAGAGGCAATTGGATCTCACAACCCAGGCTTCTCTCAGGGGGACCAACCCATTCGGCTGCTCCCACCCGGCTAAACGGAAATGGGGCGGAAAACCCGGCACGCCCTCTCATCTTTCTACCTTTCCGAGGATCGGCGGGGCGTTGGAAGAGCGCGGGTTGGCTCCAGATCGGGTATACCGGGAGCGATGCCGAACGACAGTCCCCCGTACTGGGCCTTGATCGCTGCGCTGTTCAGCTCCATTCCACTGAACGATTCCCTCGCCATGGCGCTCTACCATGCCGGCTGCGAGCTCCACCGGGGCAACCCGGAAGCAGGAGAGATCATCGGCGATTTCGCTCGGGGCAAGGTTCGGAGCCTTCAAAAATATGTGGCGCTCGGCACATTTTGCGGACCTGCGTTCGAAGCGCGGCTCGATACCGAGCGCGGTCCCGGCGTGGTGCGCTTCCTCATCACCCGCGAGGGCCTGGATTGGATGGAGCGAAAAGCTCCTCCGCAAATGATGAACTGACAACCAGCGACGCTCAAAGCGGGTGACAATCGGCAGCCAACGTTCCACTTTGCCGGAATGAAGGCCAAAGCTCTGCCTCCCCACTGTCGTCAGGTTGCGGATTGCATTTACGATTTGAGTCCCGAATTTCGCCCCGGAATGCAAGTGCCGGTGCGGCTCATTGCCGACGAGGAGCTCCTCGAGCGGTGGATGGTCAGCAAGCAGCTCGACCAGTTGATCGAGCTCGCCTCGCTTCGGGGGAGCGCCGAGCACGTGGTCGGTCTGCCCAACCTCAACGAGGGAGATGACACCCCGTCCGGAGTTGTGGCGGCGATGGACTATCCCGAGGGCTTCATCGTCCCGTGGGCGGTGGGCTCCGACATCAATTGCGGCCTGCGTCTGCTCACCTCGACGGTGCCGGAACGCGAGCTCACCCCGCGGCTGCCGGCGATCCTCGATGAGCTCGAGCGCGCCACTCCGGTGGGCAGCGACCGGGGCAAGCGGCTGTCGCTCTCGCCGCGAGAGATGGACGGGCTGCTCAAGGAAGGCTGTCGCTTTCTGGTCCGCGAGAAAGGCATCGGGAAGGATGCGGACCTCGACGCGGTCCCATCCGCCGGCCACTTCCACGATGCGCACGGCGACCACCTGTCCGCTGCCGCGAAGGCCCTGGGTCTTAGCCAGCTCGGCACCTTGGGCAGAGGGCGCAGCCACTTCGTCGAGGTCGGAGTGATCGAGGAGATCCATGACCGCGCCGCCGCCGACCAGCTCAAGCTCACCCAGGGGAGCGTTACCGTTCTGATTCACTCCGGCGCGCGGGCGCTCGGTGAGCGCGCCTACGTGGAATCGGTGGGCATGGCCACGTCGGCGATGAAGCGGCTTCGGCTTCCCCCTTCGCCTCGCGGCCTGTCTTACGCCCCGCTCGACTCGGAAGAAGGGCTGTGGTGCTATCACGCGCTCCGGGCGGCAGCGAACTACGCCTGGGCGAACCGGCACGTGCTCACCCACCAGGCCCGGCTAGTCTTTCAGCGGGTTTTCAGCGATGGCAGCGCGCAGCTGCGGGTGGCGTGCGATTCACCCAGCAACACGGTGGACCTCCATCGGATGGATGGCCGCCTCCTCTGCCTTCATCGACACGCGGCCACCAACGCTCACGGGCCCGGCATCAGCGATCAGGTCCCGCCGGCTTACCGCACGCTCGGCACGCCGATGGTGCTGCCCGGAAGCATGGGCAGCAGCTCCTATGTCCTGATCGGGACCGAAGCCGCCGAAGCCCTCTCGCTGGGCAGCGCGTGCCACGGCGCGGGCCGGGTGATGAGCCGCAAGGAGGCGAGGAAGGCGCTTGCTCCACACGAGCTCAAAGAAGAGCTCGCCCAGCGGAATGTCCTGGCGCGCTCTCCCGAGCCAGCCGATCTACGCCATCAGATTCCCGAAGCGTACCGGGACGCGGAAAAGGTCGTTGCCATCCTGGAGCGCGCGGGCCTGGCCCGGCGCGTCGCGCGCATTCGACCTCGCGGGGTGCTCAAGAGCTGAAAAGCGGGGCAGTTGGAATGGCTGCTCCGACCTTGGGATGATGTATCAAAAGGGTCAGGGCGGCGTCGCGGACCCGGCTTTCGGGGCTGACCTCTTTCGCAAGGGCAGCGAGCGCGAGGATCCTTTGTCGACGCGCTCAAGCGCGGGCGCGAAGGCAAAACGCCCTTGTTGCCCTCCCGCGAGGCGCTTGAAAGGGGACGCGACGCGGCGTCCCTGTACGCCTGCCGGCTCCATCCCGCCGGATCGCGCGGCGCGCATGGCCTTGTATCCGGCGGCCGAGTTAAGTGTCGATCTTGCGATGCGAGCTCGAAGCACCTTTGAATCGCACGATCACCTCGTGTAGAGGCACAAGCCAGATGATGGTGCCGTCGGGGAATGATTCCCCTCTTCCCGCGCAGTCGAGGGGCGCCGGGGCACGAAACATTGATTGGAAAGGCCAACCATGAAGCGTCGTCGCCCGGATTCCGTTGAGAGCAGGTCTATTTCGACAGATCCAAAGACATCGCGCGTCAGGTCGGTGCGCGTTCGCAGCACCGAGCTTCCGTCCGGCGAAGCCGTTCCCGTGCTCGGGTTGGGGACCTGGCGCCTTGCCGAGGGACTCCGAACGCGAGAGGAGGAGGCCGCGGCTTTGCGCCTTGGGCTGGATCTGGGCATGACGCTCATCGACACCGCCGAGATGTACGGTGACGGGGCCGCCGAGGAACTTGTCGGAGAGGTGATCGCGGGACGACGGGATAAGCTCTTCCTTGTCAGCAAGGTCTTGCCGTCGCACGCGAGGCGATTGGGGACGATCGCCGCCTGCGAGGGAAGTCTGAAGCGGCTGAGGACGGATCGGCTCGACCTCTACCTTCTGCACTGGCGGGGCGAAGCACCCCTCGAGGAAACGCTCGAGGCCTTTTCGGTCCTCGTTCGCGCGGGAAAGATTCGCTACTGGGGCGTCAGCAATTTCGATCTTTCGGACATGGAGGAGCTCGTTGCCCTCCCCGGCGGATCCTCGGTTGCCACCAACCAGGTGCTCTACAACCTGACGCGCCGAGGCATCGAGCACGACCTCCTGCC
>WNFC01007086.1_pt1 | contig 13485 bp, 16 predicted proteins | sample 5400541 | NCBI WGS metagenome assembly WNFC01 (sample SAMN13153342, study PRJNA577476) | soil metagenome | isolation source: 120 cm saprolite under Douglas fir tree site 2 hole 2 replicate 1 | place: USA:California | collected 2015-04-18
CATTTCATCTGGGCGTAATAATACACCCAGACTTACTTCCCATTTCAACCTGAAACGTGCTGGGGAATTTGCGCAACTTGATTCCCCCAAGATCTTCAGTATCTACCCAGGGTTACAAGCCTGGAGCGGAAGTCCTGGGGCTAGACTCCCATCCGCAGTTGCAAGCTAAAATCTTGCCCGCTCCGTCCGTTCACCCTGTCACCGCTCGGGAGTCGGCCCCACATTTTGCTTTGGGTTATTCCAATTCCGTAAGCGACACTGACAGCGAGCGAAAAGGACGCTCTGGCCTGCTCCCTTTTCGGCCCTGCGACTCCCCTGCTAGTACACGCACAAAGAAGCGCACCTTGATCGTCGATCCTCCAAGGAGAACCGTGTCGACTACCACCTGTTCGAGGTATTCGGCCTACTGTAGGAAAAGAGCCGCCTTTTGTTGCAGATATCGGAGAACCAACCGGAAACTTCGTCCAAGCATAATGGTGTCGGCCGCAACTATTTTCGGAGTTCGGGGTTGAGGATGGAGGGTATTTCTGTGCGAGAACTAAGTAACGTCCCGAAATATGCGCCGTTACTAGGGTCATCTTCGGATACGTGACCGTGGTTGGGTTTTGTCAGAACTTCGGCGCAGCAAGATTGGAATTTCGGGTTCCACAAATATTTTAAGGAGGACAGGGTATGAAGAAGAATTTGCTGAAGTGGTCTCTGACGTTCGCAGCAGTGCTGGTGTTCGGCGTTTCTGCCTTTGCTCAGCATGGCGCAGCCGGAGCGGGCGCGGGTCGGCCGACGGGAGCCGGGCCCGGCTCTGCGGGCCCTCCATCGGGTGTCGGCACTGGCACTAGCGGCCGCCCGACTGATGCTGGGTCCACCGGAATGAGCCATTCCAGCATGAGTTCACAATCACCAACGTCAGTGCTGAGCAGTAACAACAAGCTGAATACCTCGTTGAGCAATGCACTGGCAAAGAGCGGCATCTCGGTGCCTGGAGGCGACCTCCAAAGCGCATGCTCCGGTTTCAAGAATCTGGGTCAATGCGTTGCGGCGCTGCATGTCGCCAAGAACCTTGATATTCCGGGAGGCTTCGACGCCTTGAAAGAGAAGATGACAGGGACAAACGCCGTTAGTCTGGGCAAGGCCGTTGAGCAGCTCGATCCCAACGTGAATACCAAGGCGGAAAGCAAGAAGGCAAACAAGCAGGCGAGTCAGGACATCAGCGCAGCTGAATCTGAATCGTAGCCACTCGCCAGAAGGAAATTTCTGATTCGCAACCCCGGTCTATTCGGCCGGGGTTTGTTTTTGCGAATAGAGAGTACCATGGCCGGTTTAATACTCTAACGAGCGAAGCCGCACAAAGGCTCATTGCTGGACCGAGCGATGACTTTGTTGCCGGTGTTGGAAGCAACCAGGACCTAAAGAGAAACTAATTTGAAGTCACAACGAGTTGGTGCTTCGAGTTGGGGCCCCGATGCCTAAATGCTGGAGCCGCCGGTAGTGGTACCGTTTTCACTTTTCAGTCGCTTCTCTTAAGATCCACACAGCGGCTTGGCTGGTGTCCTCACGTGTGCAGTTGTGCGCGTCGAACGCTGCTCTCATCTCTGCTTCTGCGTCATCCTCAATAGGCTGATGTGACTTGAACTGCATATTGCAGGATTCGCAAATTCCGAGGGCAATTGGGGTATGCTTTACAATCCTAAGATTGCGTTTTTGGCATGTGGCGAGTTTCCCACATGTCAGTGAGCTTGGCTACATCTGTGGATTTCACACTGAACCACTACCGGAGCCGCCCACCATGCCGTATGGGCATGGACGTTCATGTACAATTTCGGATTTGAGAGGATTAACCAGCGAGGGGATGAATTTGTGCTGAACAGGTCTCGGGAGTTACGGCCGCTTGCCTTGTCTTTGGTTTGTCTCGGAGTGTTGGCCCGGCTGGCTCCGCATCCGCCAAATTTTGTCCCAGTGGGCGCAGTGAGCCTCTATTCGGGTGCCAGGCTCCGCTCCTGGCAAGCCTATTTGATTCCTCTCTTGATTCTTGCGGTGACGGACCCCATTATCGGCCTTATTTTTGGCGTCAGCGCGTTCAGCCCGCTTACCCCCTTTGTGTATCTCAGCTTCCTGATCAATGTATGGATCGGCCGACACCTAGGCACTACTGAACGCGTTTGGCGAATCGGTTCCGCAACGGTCCTGGGTAGCTTGCAATTTTTTCTCATGACCAATTTCGCGGTCTGGGCTACTGGCCACTGGTATCCTCACACCCTGTCCGGACTCGCTGCGTGCTATCTCTTAGCGATACCGTTCTTCGGGTTGACTCTGGCGGGTGATCTGACTTACGCCACTGCCCTTTTCGGCATCCACGCGTGGCTGAGTCGCAAGTACTTCGCGCAAGAGCTAGTAAGAGCCCAGCCTGCGCTGTCATGAAACGCACGTTGCTTTCTTGGAGCAGCGGCAAAGACAGCGCTTGGAGCCTCTACCTTCTCCAACAACAGAAGGAATATGAAATCGTCGGGCTCCTGACCACCTTCAACAAAGCTGCAGACAGGGTTGCGATGCACGGAGTGCGCCGCAGCCTGGTAAAAGCGCAGGCGACTGCAACGGGGATTCCGCTCTGGGATGTGGATCTGCCGTGGCCCTGCTCAAACGCTGACTACGAATGCGCCATGCAGGAGACCTGCAAACAGGCTGTGGAGGCTGGCATTGAATACGTCGCCTTCGGTGATCTTTTCCTGACTGATATTCGGAAATATCGCGAGGAACAACTGAACAATTCAGGATTGCAACCCATATTTCCCGTGTGGGGGCTGCCCACTCGGGAGCTTGCGCATTCAATGATCAACTCGGGCGTGCGAGCCAAATTGGCCTGCGTAGATTGCAATCAACTACCCGCGGAATTTGTAGGCCGGGAGTTCGACGAGAAATTGCTTAGCGATTTGCCTTCCAACACAGACCCGTGCGGAGAAAACGGAGAGTTTCACTCATTCGTTTATGCCGGCCCGTTGTTCCGGCACGATTTGCCAATCGAGGTGGGCGAAATCGTGTCTCGCGATCATTTCGTCTTTGCCGACTTCTCGCTGGCGAGCAAAGAATTTGAAAGAGAGGTCGCCGCGGGACGCTTTTTGCAGCAACTCTGATCGGCCCCGCACGAGTCCGCAACTCTCAACCGAACAAGGACCTCACCAGATTGAAAAAGCCCGAGGCAAAAGACCTCGGGCCGTACTGATAGTCCAATTCACAAGACTACGAACATCCTGAGAATTTGAAAGACGCGATTCTCGTGCTCCAATTAAATGTTCCGTTCGACTGCAAATACTCGGTGGTGTACCAGAATGTGCAGTCGTCACTGGGATCGATGGCCATACTGCTGTAATCGCCCCAGCGGTTCAGGTTGGTCAGCTGAGAACCGTTTCCCTGAATAATTGTGTTCTCTGATTCCATCGCACCCACTGCGTCCGAGGGAACTCGTCCCGTGTACCGGATTGCCGGATGCATCGAGCCGCTCGAAACACTGTAACCGAGCGCAATGTCGCCGACTTTATCCATGGCAATGCTGCCCATCCAGCGGGAATTGCTATCAGGAGAATACGTGCCTTGCTGGAAAACGCTAGGGGTGCCGTTTGGACTGCGAATCTCGTACCAGCGCACGCCGTCAACCTGGTTGTGTCTGCCACCACTCACGAAGACTGAGTGGGTGACTACCAGCGATTCATGGGAACCGCTGAAATTGCGATATGCCAGACGGTACATCAACCGGTCGCCCAGAGAGTCGAGTCTCTCCGAGGTACCGCTTTGCGGGATACAAGCGCCCCCGCCGCATGCCTCGCTGAAGGTCGCTACCGGAATGTTAGTTGGTCCAGTAAAGGCTGAGTTGCTCGGAGTGACGAAATCCACGTGGAACTTCCAGAGGTTCAGCGAATTCGTGCCGAAGTTCATATAGAAATTCGGAGAACCTGAAGGCGGCGCCGTCGCACCATCCAGATCAGCGGGCAGGAGGCTTGGGAAACTCGGGCTAGTGTTGAAACACACCTGAGTAGCTGAGTTCCCGGCAATCATTGCGGCACGATCAAATGCACAAGCGCGAGCGCCCAAGAAGGTGTTGGTAAAGAGGTTGAACGAGGCGTAATACGCATCGGGCCAAACCCCCAGCTTGGGATAGTCGGGAAAGTTGGGCATGGAAAATGCATACCGGTGATAGCTGCCGGTGGCATCCGCACCGGTAGATACCGCAATACAGTACGTGTAGGGGCTCTCGAATACTGGCTGTGCAAGCACCCAGCGTCCTGCGGCCTTGTCATACTGAGCGATCGGGTCTCCATCGTTATGGGCCTCGCACTGACCTCCGAAACCTGACCACAGCGAATTGCCGGATTTCGGAAAACCTGCCGCTATGGCGCCTGTGGCTTTGTCGAAGACCGCAAAATCCAGGTTCACCCATTGCACGAACTGTGTTCCACCAACAGCCCCGTTTGTATCGGGAGGCGCACAGCAGTCTGAATATGGATGCCCATTCGTTGCAGTGATCCCAACTCCAACGCCGAGAACATTGACGCCCGCAGTTGTCGAAACCAGCGGCCCGACAGAGGCTTGAAGAACGGGATCCGGCTGCGGTGTCTTGGTCTCTGCCGGAGTGGGCCGTCCGATGGGGACCACATGTTGCCGCGTCACCACGAACGGATTGGGCGCCAAGTCACGCAGCGGAGGTGAAACATCGTGGCGAACATCAAAGGACACGTCGGGTCCGCTCTGGCCTGCGGCCGGCAGAGAGTAAATAATCGTGCAGCAGAACATAGCGCAGAACATAGCAGCGATGAGGATTCGCGCCTCTTTCTTGAGCGTCATAAACATCGGCCTCCTGTGCCTGGAAGATTGCCCCGATACGCATTGCAGAGTTTGATCGTGTGAGTTGTTAGTTGTCAATGCGCAATAGTTTGCACTAGCAGTAAGGCCGTGCGCTGGCTAATTGGTGCGACACCGCGGATCACCCGCGCGACCTCCCCAGCCGCATTCCGTGTGTGCGCAGGGAAAGGAAACTACAGGGTAAAGTTACGGGCCTACTTACGCTGAGCCAGTGGTTTTGGCGGCGGAAATGAAGCAAAAATTGGGTTGAGTGGCGGATGCTTTTTCGGAGGCAAATAACGCCGCATCTTAGCTCGCGTCCAGAACTGATCGCGCATCAAGGTCACGGAACCCACGGTTTCCGATCCCCTTGTTAAACAGAGAGTAGACACTTCTCCTGTAACTTATTGATTTGGCGTCCCCGGCGGGATTTGAACCCGCGTTTGCACCGTGAAAGGGCGATGTCCTGTTAGATCACGTTGTAACTACAAGGCAGCGGTCGCTCTGCAATGCCCTGTTAAGGAGCTGGTGAGAACGCTAAGGAGCAGGTTTATGTTGTACCGTCCTTGTACCGCGAGTTTTGGCATGGGAAGCCTGAAAACTGGGAGATCTGGCGATCTTGAGAACGAATCGCAAGGATGATTTGGAGCCATACTGGCAAGATGAGAAGGACTGGCTCTGCACGGTCGAATTTTTGCCCACTGATGATCCAGAGGCTCGGATGTTTGCTTCGGACATCATCGGGTATCTGTTCGGCTACGCACATCTGACGAACACCCGCTCTCTCGCACTCGTCGGCGATCCCGACGCCAACGCTTACGAACTGCTATTCTCCTTTTCGTCGTCTGACGAGAAAGACCAGTTTCTGGAACTAGTCCGCTCAAATCTGGACATGGGAAACGACTACATCGAGAACGATTTTTTGTTGCCCACAACTGAAGAGATCAAGGATGCTCGTCCACTCGCGATGGTCCTACCCAAGGATGTCCTTAACCATGCCGCGCTGATTGCAGCAACCCTATGCGCGGGTACACAAGGTAATCGCTGCATATCGTGACCTTCGATCGCAGGCACCGAAGAATAGCAACCGCACGCTTCGAAGCCATCTTTAGCTACAGCTACGCGACTCCGATCTAACCAGCGGCCACTTTCTCCAGTCGCGCGAGGGTATCCGGGTATTTCCGCACCAGAAGAACCAGAGCAGCTGCCTGAGGGTTCGGTTTCGCGCGCCCTTGTTCCCACTTCTCTAGCGTTCGTTCGTTAATGCGCAGTTTGCGTGCGAACACCGCTCTTGAACAGCGCAGCCTCTTTCGAGTGTCCCGGATGAGCTTGGAATCTACCTTCGGGAGCGGTGCCGCATCTACTTTGTAGCTGCGGAGCGTGAGCTTGCCCTCGCGATGGCTCTTCATCGCAGCTACACCTTCCACCAACTCCCCAAAAATGTCTCTCTTTGCCATCACCATATCCTCCGTGATCTGCTCGGTCGAACCCGCCTAGCCGCACGTGCCGCCAATTCGCTTTCAATAGCCGTTCGGAGAGCCTTTTTCTCTTTCGCAGTTAAGTCTGACGCTTCGTCTTTATCGTAGGCGGTCATCAGCCATATCTGGCAATCAGACTTAAAGTGGTAATAGATAATCCGCAGCCCACCCCTTCGTCCCTTCCCCGCCGGGCATCCGCCCAGCGCATCTTTCGAAAGCCGCCGGTACCGGACATTAAATCTCCTAGTTCCGGATTCGCTGCCAGCTCTGCCTGTAGAGTCCGATATTCATCGTCATCCAAGTACTTCGACAGGTGGCGCGCAAAAGCCGGCGCTTCAATGAACTCCATGGAGACTCTTATACGCTAATACCGTATAGATCTGGATGGTACGCTATTAGCGTATGATTGTCAATTGACCTGGTGACGGCTGCGTCAGCATATTGAAATTGAAGATTGTCGCTTTGTTTGCGGCCTATGACAGCGTATGGCAATCAACGCGCAACAGAAGGCGAACGACGAAGCCGGAACAGAACGAGCGACCGCTGCCGTGACAGCCAACAATTTGGTAGTAACTTACTGAAGATACGCGACAGGGGTGGCTCCTTGAGTCGTGTTTAGCGCACTAGGTAAAAATTGGTGGACCATAAATGGACCATGAAACTGAGTGTGCTTCCGCACGGCAGAGGTCAGGTCTGACTACAACCTATCTCATAAATCTCCCTCGATGCGACCCCGTAACTTTTGAATCTTTATTGTGCTGAAAACCCGGACTTAAAAGCTGTAGCGCAGCCCGAACTCCATGATGCGCGGCTTGTTCAGAGTTTGGTTGTATTTTCCGAAACTCCCGGGTATGTCGAGGAACCCCACCGCGCCGGTAGGACCCCCTGTTGATGCGCTAAGGCCAAAACGTGGAGTGTTAGTGGCGTTGTAGATGTTCCAGTTGAACTGGAGAGCTCGTGATTCCGCGAACTTCCACGTCTTGGTCAACCCGACATCAACGCCAAAGAAACCTTGGCCACGTAAATTGTTGCGGACGCCGGATTCCCCAGGATGCGGGAAGCGAAAGGCGCTTAGAGCCTCTGCACTATTCTGAAAAATGTTGGGGTCTCCATCCGAATCGGTGAATCGTCCAATCCTTGGCAGTTTCCCGGCGAGTTCAGCAAATCCGGAATTTTCCCAATCAGTCGTGAATGCCAGGCCATTGTGCGCGCTGTACGGAAATCCGCTGGTCCAGCGGAAGAGCCCCGCTAATTGCCAGCCGCCGAGCACCGCGTTCGCAAGCGGCCCTATTCCTGAGCCGAAGCGTTGGTCCCGTCCCACTGGAAGATTCCACACCCAATTTGAGTTGACCTGATGAGTAGCATCGAAATCTGACGGACCCCGGAGTTGGTTGGGATACCAAGAGTTGATGACCTGGTCCCAAAACCCGGGTCCGGTTGAGTCGATACGTTCAGCTTTGGACCCGATATCAATGGATTTCGAATACGTGTAATTGATATCCCACTGAAACTGGGCTGAGCGATGGCGCAGGGTAAGTTCCGCAGCGATGCCATTCAGAGTGGCACAGGCGGGCGCACCTGCCGTCAGCTTCAGGTGCATTGCGACGGTTTACCGAAACGAATTGTCAGACGAGGTGATGGACATAACCCTCGATCGCTTTTCTCAGCCCCCCCTGAGGCCGTGCTGGGTATCAGTCATTACATGCACGGTGAGGTTTGCCGGGTAAAGCCGGACTCAACGGCCTTCCCGCTTCGCCAATCAGGAGGGATTCACATTCGTATTGGCTTCGATTGGGAAGATCCGGCGAAGGCGCAAGGTTTTATGCTTTGGGCCGACGAAGCACGTCGGCGGCTACGGCGCTCGTCCGGCGAACGGATTTATGCCAACTACCAGAGCTATGCCGGCAAAGGCACGCCTGAGGCCGTCTTCGGCAGCAACTATTCGCGCTTAGTCGCCCTCAAGAACAAATACGACCCCACCAATTTTTTTCGGCGAAACTCGAACGTTGAGCCGAGGCAGGAGTGAATGGTGAATGGCACCACCGGACCTGATCTCCTGCCTTTTTGAAACCAGTTGCAGTTCCTTCCGCCCTCCGGCACGTGACCCGGTAGAAGGCGTTTGTGTACCGGAGGTTCCATGAAGTCCAGGATGATGGCATTCCCGCTATTGATCCCCAGCATGCTCGAACGGGCCGGCAAGCTGTTACGTGATGCAATGATTGATAGAAGCCCAACCTACTCATCCAGCCGATCTCACGAGCCTTTTTTTTCCCGGGCGGATTGTTTGAATGCTAAGTCCAGGAGGAGCGCGTGGTGTAGAAAAGGCTGAACTCAACGGGAACGTTGATTCAGACGATGCGCATCCCCCTGGGTCACTAAATGAGATACCTCCTGCATGATCGCGACATGTCACATCTGTAACAGCCAAGAGCCGACAGTCATAGCTAACAACTCGGAACTAGTAGTTACTAATGCCCCTAGGACAGTCAGCAGGATTGGGCGGTCCTGCACGCTGGCTTACTGGACGTTGATCGTCATGCGCATCCAGGGGTGAATGCAGCACTGGAAGTTATTCACACCGACCGGCAGCGCCGCTGTCCCCGCAGTAGGGCCTGCCTCGGTTTCGCCCGCCTCAACCAAAATAAACGTGTCGCTTGGCGGTAGTAGGCACTCCGGGGCCGGGTTCGGGTTTCCTGACAACTGATTGAGTGGCGGAACTAATCCTCCGCCAAAGCTTGCGACCTTGGTGAAGGTGTGGGTTTCGCCACCGGTGTTGTGCAGCGCGGTGGTCTGCCCCGAAGAGAGGTTGACTGTCGCCAACTGAAAAGTTCCAGCCGTAGCGTTCAGCAGAGGATTGAATCGCCACGCGCCGACGATGTGATCGGACTGGAGTTCCGCGATGAACAACTTGAACTTTGTGGTTCCGTGCTGCCCAGGTTTGCAAGTACCCGGGCCAACGGCGGCTGTAAATGTCCCTGGATCGCAGGCATCATGTATGCCGATCGTGAATGGTTGCGACTGCGTCAGAGCCAAGGCGGAAAGTAGAAGGAGGCAGGCAAGCAGCAAGGCTGCCTGACGGAGCGGAGTCATAGATCCTCCTTTACAGTTGCGCGTTAGGTTCTCACCTACCCAATTGCGATGTGTCACGGAAATGTAAAAAGTTTTGTAAATTCTAGTTTCAAAGCGGCCTGTCGCATGCTTGCAACATGGCCTACATTTACAGGTCGCCGCGCCAAACCATCCGTATGGTGCCACGGAGAACCAGCTCAGCTTGCCTGGTGAGCAACTTTCCGGGATCATCTAGCATCTTCTTTCCGCCGTCGCTTCTCGCCACTCGTCACTGTTCTTCGAGGAGTCCTCCTGATGGAATCCAGCCGAGATCGTTCCAGCTTGTGTTGTTTCCTGCTCGTATTCTCCACGTTCATCGCAACCCAGCTGTGCGCCGGACAGGCGAGCATCGCCTTTGGGCCACCGGTCAAAGTCACGCCTACCGGGGGCTTTGGCTACGAGCCGAGTTTTGTCGCCGATCGTTTTGGGAATCTATTCGGCACCGCGCACAAAGAAAACTGGCAACTGGTACTGGCTCCTGATATCAATTCACCTACTTACACGCGCAGTATGTCTTGGGACTGGATTTCCAGCGATGCAGGCCAGAGCTGGCAGGACATTCAAGGCCTAACGCCGCTGAGTATCGAGCAGCACGAGTTCGGCGACGAAGGTGACATGGCGCTCGACGACGCGGACCACCTCTACTTTGTGGACACGAATGTCGCAGACGACACGTTTACACGATGGAAGATAAACGGACTGGGGAGCGTGACGCTTGAAACCACGCGTCCGTTGATTCCGGCGGCGCAGTTTGTTGACGACCGGCCGTGGGTCACTGCGCACGGCAACGGGCACGTCTTTTACTTCGGCAATGAGGGAGACAAAGTTACCTATCCACTGGGAAATCAGGGAGTCGGATGCGGCCCGGGGCGCTACACGGTTTACCCGTCGCTCGATGGCGGCGACACGTTTAACCCGCTTGGCTGTACTTTGCCTGACTCAGGCTGGTGCCGTCCCGCCAGTGATCATCGCGCTGGCGTGCACCTGCTGTATGCAGTTTGCGGTAATGACGGCGGCTCGGATGACGTGTTCAGCGCCACGAATCCCAAGGGTACGCTCTACTCCTACGTCTCCGCGGATGACGCACAGAGCTTTCAGCGTTTTGTGGTCGGCAGCTATCAGGCACTCGACAGCACGTTTAGTTGGCCAAGTGTAATGGTCGCGCCTGACGGAACAATATGGGCGATCTACGTTGATGCGCATCATCTGGAATGCACGACGGATATTACTGGTACCACCTGCGACCCCGACAGCAATCGAATCATGCTCTATCAGTCAGTCGATCAGGGACACACCTGGAAGGGCAAAGATATTACTCCGCGTGCTGGGCGTTATCGCTATGCCTGGCTGGCGATTTCACCGAACGGGAGCAAGCTCGGAATCGGGGTGTATTACACGCCCGACTCGAACACGATTCCGTGGCGTGTATATGGAGCGATCTTCAATTCCTGGCAGAAACCGCAGCTCGTTTCGCTAGATGAAAACAATCCAGTGGCACCGGCCGGCTCTGAGCCTCCTGGGGATTACATGGGCAGCTACTTCATGCCGAGCGGCTCGTTAGGCGTTATCTGGACGCGGCGTGAGCTCTCGGTTGGCGTAACTCTGGAGCGCAGTATTTATTTCGCGCGATCGCTGCCGTAAAGGGGTGCACATTTCCGTGCGGCAGGCTGACGGCCTAAATCGGCGCATTATCGCATGCTCCTCTTTACTGGGTTCACTCTCCTAACGCTAACTTCCTGTCATCAGGAAGTGACTCGCATCGCGAGATCTTTGAGATCTTATTCGGAACAATATCCGGCCTGATGTCAGGACAGAGTTGGGAATTCAAGAAATAGGGGACAGCCACGACCTCTACTCCCGGCTGTTCCCGGCCTGTAGCCTTCTAGTGATGGCAAATTTCAGTGCACATTTTCGTGGTGTGTGTCCTGAGGCGTAATTGTTACGTGCATCCACGGATGAATGCAGCACTGGAAGCGGGCGGTCTCGCCGGACTTCAGCGTTGCGCTGGCGCTGGTTCCAGCAGGAATGAAAATGTTATCCGGGCTGGGAGGCTGGGGAACGAGATTGCCGTTAACCCTTTGAGCGCATTCCGGCGCGGGCTCTGGTGTTCCGGCGCCGGCATTCAGAGGCGCGACGAAACCACCGCCGAATCGCTTCACGCGGGTGAAGGTGTGCGTCTCGCCGCCCAGATTCTGTAAATTCAGGGTTGCTCCTTCGGCCGCTGCCGTTTGGGAGGGTGCAAATCGCCAAGCGCCGACAGATTTGTCCATCGTCAATTCAGTTAGAAATCCGGTGACAGTGATGGCTCCGACCGAAGTGTCGCGGTTACAGACTCCATTTCCGAAGGCCGCATTAAAGCTGGCGGGATCGCAATAATCTCGCACGTGGATTGTAAGTTGAGAGGGTTGGGCTTTGTCTGTGCGAAGGCGCCAAAGCTGAACAGCATCACGCAGACCAAAGCTAGAGCCGATTTTTTCATATTTCCCCCGAGGCAAAACACAGTGCGGGTTGGTTTCAACCGCTACAGCGGGTTTTTGCGAATCACTTAGAGAATTTGCGTGAAGAAGATAAGGCTGTTGTCGTCTAGGCGTAAGAAGATCGTAAATTTCCGTCACCTAACAAAGGGCCACGCGTTTAAGGAGCACACGTCTCGAAACCTGCGCTCAGCATGTGATCAAACTCTGATGTCCAATTGAAAACAGATGACAATCTTTTTACCTTCTGCGGACAATTTGCGTGAGTCCGTGACATCCAATGGGCGGCCTGAGGAGAGTGCCTTATGGAAAACGTGTGGAGCAGCATGAAAACCGCAATCAACCGGCGTTCGTTTGTGAAGAACGGACTGACAGCAGCAGGTGTCGCGACCGTCGGCGCCGGACTACTCGCCGATAGTTCATCCGCTCTGGCGGAAAAGGGACCTGAAGAACACAGCGCAGTACATTCACGACAACACCGATGATGAGTTCACTCACCAGAACTTTCTCAACGCTTACCTCGCTTCCAAGGGAGCGGATACAGTAAATCTCGAGCAATTTCGTACCTTGCCGGGTAGTTCGGCGACTGGATCCACTGGAAAGCTACGCCTTACAAACTTGACACAGCTCACCCTCGACACAAGTTGGTGGACCCGCTATCGCAGCAGTACCCATAACCCTGACCTTGATCCGAATTTCACGTTCCCACAAGCCGTCCCAACCTTAAACGTGGGGCAGCATACGGCAATTCCCAGGACCGATGCCGACACAAGCGACCCCAACTTCCTTCAGGCAATTGCAAATACCGCGGCTTTTCACTTTCCAACGATCGAGCAGGGTGGCAACAGCCTCTATCCCTCGATGGCGCAGAGGGCCACTCACGTGGAAGTCTTGCGAATCTTGATCAGCATCGGCCCCACCGAGACAATGCACTTTCAAACTTGGTCAGACAAGGCTGGCAATGCGCCTCCCTTGACCGCAGTCGATCCAGTGACCGGCGTATCCGTAACCTTTCCAGACCTGAATTCTCCGCCGTTCGGTGGCGAGGATTTTCAAACCAACCTGATCATGCCGGAGCCGTGCCCATTTCTGAGCCGCAAGCTCCCGCCATGTTCGATCATTCGCCCCACCGAGACAAAGGGTATCGCAATGGGCGTGGTGAATTTCCTGACGGCCATGGGACTCTTCATTGGCCAGCCGCCGACGTTCTTCGAGTTGCTAAAAGATCTCGCGGAGGATGCCGACGAGGCCAGGCGAGGGCGGTAATCGAAACTCTCACCCACGCAACTCTCTCCCGCCGCTGCTACCGAAATGGAGCAGCGGCTTTTTTTCGAGGTGGAGTTATCGCAGGATCGACGAGAAGTAGCGCAATGAAAAACGACTAAATCCACGCATTGTCTCCAGAATGTCAAGAAATATTCTTCCGGAAACCCGCATCCCCATGCACCGGCAATGCTTAGGCGCAATGTAAAGATAATGGTTACTTCGAGCGCGAGACAACTCATCTTCGATCCGGGATGAATCCAACTAACTGAACGAAGAAAGACACACAGGAGGACAGAGTTTATGTTGAATAAGGTCCTCAGATCGACGCTTGC
>WNFC01013686.1_pt1 | contig 13485 bp, 11 predicted proteins | sample 5400541 | NCBI WGS metagenome assembly WNFC01 (sample SAMN13153342, study PRJNA577476) | soil metagenome | isolation source: 120 cm saprolite under Douglas fir tree site 2 hole 2 replicate 1 | place: USA:California | collected 2015-04-18
GGATGGTGCGATACGATGCGATGCAGTTCGGACCATAGGCGACTGACATCCGAAGACCGAAGGCTCTCAACCCACTTTGCATTCTTGCGATCGTAGGGTCGGCGCGCTTTCGATTGCGGCTGTTTTTCAGAAGTGCCGGGTTCTACTGTTTTTTCGTAATCTTCGCTTATGGATTTCACAGGATTGTCCGTATTGGCCCTATTGGTCTATGTATGGATCTTCTCGATTTTCGAATCTGAGGTTGGTTGGCACGTTTCAGGCGATGGTAATGATGGGGGTGATGCTCATTGTTGCCGCGCGCTGGGTTCAGCTATCGAAAGAGGAGTTCGCGTCGGCCTGCGAATCCTGGTCACCAGGTTTCGGCAGAAGGTTTTGCCTGGGTCGGGACCCGGGGCTATCTAATAGTGTTTCGGTATGGAGACTTCTGGTGCTGGCCTAAAGCCGAGCGATGGAAAACTGTCAATGTGCCCGATCTAACCGCACGAAGCAGGTGGGCTGTCCTGGAGAAGCGTCAGAGAGCAGGTTGCCCTTTGACTGACGTAACGGATGTTAACAGCATTTTTAATAATGGGCAACATCTTTTTACACAGACATAAACCCTTTGGTTTCATAGAAGAAAAAAGAGTTGGCCAGCCAAAAAAGGCTGGAATCGGGGGATGATTAGCTATTTTTGTTTGTTGAACAGACAGCGTTTGCGCAGAACTCTAATCGTTGGCATCGGAACCTTCTTGCCCCCTGGCTCCTCCCAATGCTCAGACGCCTCGACCGGAACTGGTCGAATAGTCGAATAGAGGCTGCTTAATGCGCCTGTGTGGGGGTAAAGATGAAAGGCTCGAACACAATTTCCGTTTCCTTTAGAAAAACAGAGGCTTGCCCGTCCTCCAATATTCTCCTCTCTTTCCGTCTAGAAAAATTGCCCACCGAGATTTTAACTTTGGTCAGGTATCACCTGAATGCCTGCGAGTTTTGTAGTGCCGAACTACGGCTTCTCGCCCATCACTGTGCGCCCGAAAAACGCCAGCGTAAGGCACCGGACATTCCAATGAACCTGAGAATTCTCGCTGAATCAATCCTCTGCCAAAGCAGCAAAACGCGAATCATTCGCTGACCGTATTCAACATTAGCTGGAAAGTGGACTGCTCGAAGATACCTGAAGGTTAATGCGTCTGTTCCATGCCTTCCAACTCGCTGCCAGTAACGAGCCAATCCAGGAGACATGTTCCTGATTCACACTCGTCCCATGCACTGATATCCGCGCTCAGCTTCGCCAAACTTGCAGAGCCCATGGGCTGCTGTGCGCCGGTTAACAATCTCACAAACTCTTCCAGACCTGGATTGTGGCCGACGAGAAGTATTTGTTTTAGCCTTTTCTCGACGTCGTGGATCACATCTAACAGATTTTGCGTGGTCGCTTCGTAAATTCGCTGATCGTACTGAGGATGGATTCTCTTTTTGGAGGAGCGCAGAACTATTTCGGTGGTTTCGCGTGCGCGAACTGCCGGAGAGCTCAGAACAAGATCCAGGTGTAACTTGTGGGAACTCATGTAGGCACCAACCAACTCGGCCGCCTTCCGGCCGCGATCGGTCAGCGTTCGATCAAAGTCGTTCAAGCCAGGAATCAGATTGCCAGACTTTGCGTGGCGTAGGAGTAACAGCGACTTCATGTCATGCTTTGTAGTGGATCACTTTAACTGTCTCGAGTGTAACCAAACCGTCCTTAATCATCTCGTCCAATAAAGGCAGGAACTTCTCGATCTTTTCCAAACTGTCGACAATCTCTATTACCATCGGCAGGTCTTCGGAAAGTCGCAGTATTTTTGCCGTATGCAAAATGCTGTGTTTGCCGAAGCCCATCTGCCCTCGCAGGACGGTAGCGCCTGCGAGTCCATGCTCTCGCGCCTTCATAACAATTGATTCATAAAGTGGGTGATGACCATCGCGATCGCTTTCTCCTACAAACACTCTTAGCAGGTAGCCATCTTCTGGTATCTTCATGAATACACCTAGATAAATCTGGCCAGCGAGTAGCCGGCCCAGACTGTCAATAATCCCGCAACGTTGGAGACGAGTACATTCATTGTTGCTAATCCCATTTCACCGTCTCGCAAAAGTGTAAATGTTTGTAGACCGAAAGAGGAGAAAGTGGTGAAGCCGCCCAGAAAGCCGATCATGATTGCGGTGCGCACAATATCGTTGACCAGAAACCGCTCCTGCATGAGGTAGAAAAGAAAACCAGCCAGGAAACAACCAACTATATTGACAACCAATGTTCCGGTGGGAAACGTTTCGCCGAAGCGCCGGGCGATGAAACCCGATAAAGCATAGCGAGCAAGCGTTCCAAGCAAGCCAGCCAATCCGATTAGAAGAAGTCGCGGCACTTATCCAGGTTACGAATACAGCTCTTCGATCAGATCACCAAACCTCTCATCGATGACCCTTCGTTTAATCTTGAGGGTGGGTGTTAACTCACCACCATCGATACTGAACTCATTCGGCAATAGCGCGATGCGGCGAATGCGCTCGTAATCCGACAACTGGGCAGTAAGAGCAGCCACATCACGCTGAACAATTTTAATCGCCGCGGAGTAGCGGCTGAGTTCAACTCTGTCTTGCGGAAATCCTTTTTCAGTTTCCGAGAGCGTCTCTTTCAGGTTTTCCCAGTCAGGCACGATCAAAGCTGCAGGTTGCTTTCTACCGGCGCCGACAACGATTACCTGGTTAACAAATTCGCTTTGCTTCAACAGGCTTTCAATTAATTGCGGAGCAACATACTTTCCGTTCGAGAGTTTGAAAAGATCTTTTTTCCGGTCGGTAATGTATAGACCGCCATCCTTTTCTATGTGTCCGACGTCTCCAGTTGCAAACCAGCCGTCTTTCAGAACAGCCGCCGTAGCTTCAGGCCGGCCATAGTAGCCTCGCATCACATTTGGACCACGCACGAGAATCTCGCCGTCTTCGGCGATCCGTAGGTCAATTCCGTCGAAAGGCATTCCTACAGATCCAACGTGGTTGTTGTCCGGACGATTTGCTGTCACGATGCATGTTTCGGTGGCGCCATACCCCTGGAGAATCGGAATTCCCGCCGCCAAATAAGAATAGGAAAGCGCCGGGGAAAGCGGAGCACCGCCTGAAACAAAGTATCTCAGTCTGCCACCGACGCCTTCTCGCCATTTGGAAAACACCATTCTACTGGCGAGTCCTTGCTTAAGTCGTAACCTCGCAGGAACTCGTCTGCGTGTATCCTTAAGTTCGCCATAGCGCTGACCAACTGCGAGTGAACTTGTAAAGATGCGTCGTTTCCAACCCTTCTCTGCCATTCCTTTTTTACTGATGCGATGATAGACCTTCTCGAACAGACGCGGCACTGCGGTCATTACCGTCGGAGCTACTTCGCGCAGGTTTTCTCCAACCTGATCGAATGAGGCCGCGTAATAAACGGAGACACCGTTGTAGCAGAAAACATAAAAGCCGGCCCTCTCAAAAATGTGAGACAACGGCAATACCGACAAGGCCACATCAGTTGGCCCTATCGGGAGTCCCTTCGTGATCGCAAGGACGTTTGACATAAAGTTGTTGTGGGTCAACATCACGCCCTTGGGCTCACCGGTAGTACCGGACGTGTAGATGATAGTGGCGAGATCGTCGGGGCGCACTGCACCAAGATACGCGTCAAACGCTTCGGGTCTCTCTTGCGCCTGGGTTTGGCCCGTGTTTTCGAGCGATTCCAATGAGATTCCCCGATCGATATCCTCGGCAACTTCGGGATCGAAGAAGATCAGATGCCCGAGCATCCGTTCGGCAAGCACCGTACGAGCATGCCTGTAAAGTTTGCGATTGGAGATGAAGATCGCGCGCGCACCTGAGTCTTTGAGGATGAAATCAATCTGATCCACAGCCTGGGTGGTGTAAATGGGCACATTGATGGCACCCAGACTCAAGATAGCAAGATCGACGATTGACCACTCGGGACGATTCTCGGAGAGCAAGGCAATGCGGTCTCCAGGACGAATGCCTAAAGCCGCCAAACCGAGTGTGATACTCTGCACCCGCTCGACGAAAGTGGCCGCGGATATGTGGACCCACTCGTCGTCAACCTTCTGGTTTAGCGCATCAGCCTTGCCATGCTTGAGCGCGGCGGCAAGGCATAACCCTGAAATTGAAGTCGCCCCCGCCGAGGCGGGATTGTTATCTTTGGCCGGAGCCGAAGCCACGAATTGGCGTCTCCTTTGCGACTGATTGTCGGGACAATCCGCTGGGATCTCTTCAGATCAATAATGCGAGATCGATTTACGCGCCATTCATACTTACCTTGGCGCTCGACCCATTCGCACCCGAAGAGCTCTCTATCCTAGGGGAAGAATTCTCATTTGATACCGTTTGCGAGTGTCTTCCTTTTCGCCGACGCCTGCGCGGTGCTTCGTCGACTCTTCCATCAAGAGTGGCAATTGCCGCCAACACTAAAAACAGGAGGGCGTTCGAAGTTGTGTGTAACGTAAAGTCGAAAAAGCTATGAACGAGCACTCCACAGCATCCTCCCAAAGCGGCAATGGCAATTCCTCGTCTGAAATCGTCGCGCGAGTTGCTGCGCGAAAATGCCCTACGGAAAAGTACTGCCACAAAAAAAAGCCCAAGCAAGGCACCTATGATACCGCCGTCGGACAACACTTGGAGATAGTCGTTATGAGCCTGCTCTAGTCTATAGAGGCCGTTGCGCGAATCATAGCGTGTGTAATTGACGCCAAAAGCACCCAGCCCAGTACCCACAATCGGATGATTCTTGATCATCTCCACTGTTACGGACCAGAAGTGGGCTCGCCCGGTCGTTGGATCGTCTATATTCACGCTGTCAACTATTCGTGTCAGTGACTCAGTGCCAAGTAGGGCCACTCCGACGAACAAGCCGACTATGAGCGCAGCGCCCAGGCCCGCTCTGACAACATATCCTTTCATTCGACTGCTTTTTGCTTGTTCTTTCTGGTGTTGTTCACCCCGCTTGAAACTGGTGACCACGGCGAAAAAGAGAATTTCCGCAATCAATGCGATTATGCCGCCACGCGATCCCGTCATTATCAACGCCACTCCCATGAGACCCGCTGCGAAAAAGTAGAGCAGTCTCTTCTCCTTCTCGATCGCGTTTGCGAAAAGCAGACCGAGGGGTAACGACATCGTCAACTCCATGTAGCCCGCAAAATGATGGCGATTGATAAAGGGACCAAATGCCGTGCTCTGACTAAGTTCACGAATCCAGTAAACCTTCGTAGGACTCGTTAAGGATTGCGTCAATCCAAAGATAGCGAGGCAACAACCAAAAATGATTATTGTCCGCGCTAACAAGCGAAGACGATGCGGCGTGTCGGTATAAACCAGCGTGGCGGCGAAATAGATGAGCAAAGTCGCTAACTGTACCAGTACGAGTCTGGTGGAGTAAGGATCGAGGGACAAAGTTCTGGTTAGACTGGTCGCTGCAAGTGCGTTGCTGGCGTCTCGGAATGGCAAAAGTTGGACCAGGCCGAGCACCAGTGTGCCGAATAGTGGAAGCTGGAGCAAATTTCGGCTAAGGCGCAGCGTGCCCGATCTCCAGCCATCAACAACCCAAAGAAGAAAGATCGCTAAAGCCCCGAGATTAAAGAGTCCGAGGGCCCAGTAGTGAACCGTACCGTAGGCCAGCGCCGAGAGAACGATAGCAATGCAAATAGTCAGGAAAAGAAAACGGCTCGCGAGAGTGTGCCGAATGCGAAAAACAGCACGCTTCGCTGAGCTAACCGCAACCGATCCTGAAGGACGAGCGGAAACTATCGCGCTAATTTCGCCGTTGGAAACGGAAGTCGTCATACCACATCATCCCGAAAATTGGACATACCGGGGTCTCGCCGCATCCCTCTCGCACAGTTCTCACAATCACGGCTTGTGTTTTTGCTCCAGTCTTGAAGGAAAGGGCCACACGTTTCCAGTCGTTATCGCCAGTTCCCGCCGATTCGGAAGAAGCTAAAACTGAATTATCCGCTGCTTCTACGATCTGAATCACGGGCGTACTTCCACTCTGAAGTTTTTCCGTCTTCACGTAGTATTCAAAATCATATTGTGTGTTAGCGAAAACGGGTACCAACTGCGAGATGTTTATGGAATCCAGACGTGAGCGCACCTGAAACAGCAAGCGCAAACTACGAACACCCGTATGAGCGTGTGTAGGATCAATGCCAATTTGCATCTGGCTTACCTGCTTTACCTGCCAACCAAACACCTCTTCAGGTCCATGGGAAATATCGTCTTCAAAACCTCCGTCGATGATCCGTTCAGCTGCAGCACGGGACGACTCGCCTGGCGCCAGCTCATTCCAAACGTGCATTGCGTCGTGAAATCTCTGGGCGCCAGTGAGACTACTTACAATGGAGACACCTGCGGAACTGTTTGCTCTTTTCTCGCTTTCATTCAAGCTATTCCACAAACGCAGTCCATCCTCGAACCGCTGCAGCCCAAAAAGATATAGCGCAAGCCCTGCTCTCGCTTCGGCCGTCGAGCCCACTGCGATCTTCAGGGCATCGAAATCCGGGTTGTAAACTTGCCATGCCAGATTGAAAAGTTGAGGACGAAATTCAGGATCCGCATCACTGGCACGGCGGAGTTCCGCGAAACCCTCATCGTAGCGGGCGGTCCTCAACAATAGGTTGCCAAGATACCAATGGGGATAAACATACGAGGGCGCGAGCGCCGTAGCCTGTCGTAATGCTTCCTCTCCTCTTCTATTATCACCTAATTGCTCGAGGCCCAAACCCAATGCCATCCACAGACGATAGTCATTCGGTGAAAGCCGTACCGCCTCTTCGTATTCTGCGGTTACCTGAGCCAACTGATCCGGGGGCAGTTTCTTAAGTAAGACATCAGCGAGTCTCCAATGCGTTAAGGGATCACGGGGCGCGAGAGACTCAGCACGTTTTGCTGCTTCTATGCTGTTCTCGTCCATAACAAAATACTCGGCGATCGTGTTTCCCAGATACCAGCGCACAACAAAGCCGGACCAAACTGCTACGCCGATTAGCACTAAGATAGCAGTAACTTTTATCGTCAGCTTGCGAGCGTTCAGCTCAATTAATTCCTGGGGCATTAGTAAACTCTAAAGGTATGAAAAACGAGATTTCACCGTTATCGCTCAATTCGGACTCAGCTCTTCCATCATGATCTTCATTCGTCTTACAGTGATCTGACGTTCGCCGCAAGATCGCACAACTTCTTCAATTCGCTCTGCGGACATTTTTGAACTCGAGATAACCACCTCATCCACTTGCTGTTGTTCGCAGACCTGCCCGAGGTCTCCATTGCCGCCAAACACACGTAGACCATGAATGACTTTGCCGCTCTTGGCAGGATCGTCGTCGAGAAAACCGATGGGCGCTAGTTTAAGCGCGCGGTTGTTGAGTAGTTCTCTTAACAGTAGTTCTCCCCCGTCACCGGCTCCGTAAATCAATACGCGTCGTCCCGTGCGGCCATTGCCGGCTGGGAGAATTTGCCGAAACAGCCTGAAGGCCATCCGGCTGCCTGCCAGAAAGAGAAACATCACTATCCCGTCAAGCACGAAAACTGTGCGGGAGAACCCTTCAAAACGAAAGGCGAAGAGAACCGCAAGTAAGCTTGCGACAGAACTCAAGAGGACTGCTTTTGCAAAAACTATCAAATCATCGATACTTGTATACCGCCAGATGCCTCGATAGACACCCATTACCAGGAAGGCGCACATCTTCACGAAAACGAGCACCGGCAACGTGCGAAGGAACAGCTTCCAGGCTGGACTTTGAGAGAAAGGTCCAAACTTTATCGCGTAAGCACTCCAGTAAGACAGGATGATGAGAACCAAGTCCAGCAGTACTTCGAAAACTCTTCGCTTATAGGAAACGTCGACCAGAAATGCATATAGGGGCTTTTCCTTTAGCGCCTCCTCCTCTTCCGTCTGGTCGTATACCTTTACTCCAGCAAGATAAACGCCCATGAGAGTCAACAGGATCGTAAACCCCGCGATGGCCGCCAGGCTGACATCGAGCTTCACGCGCTGCACGATGACCGCAAGCACTCCGGATAGCGCGGCAAATCCATAAAGCATCCAGACGGCGTGTCGCTCCGACATCCCTAAAGCAACCAGCCGGTGAGAAGTATGATCGCGGCCGCCCTGCGAGGCTGCACGGCCGGAAAGTTTCCGCAGAATTGTTACGAATGTAGTATCAAAAATAGGAATGAAGAGTACAAGAATTGGCACGGCCAAAACGGGGAGGAAACTTCTGGATCTTCCTCCACTCACATTTACGAGAGCCGAACTTGCCAAAAAGAATCCTACAAACATCGAACCACAATCGCCCATGAAGATTGATGCAGGATTCGAGTTGTAAATCAAAAACCCCAACAGTGCTCCCGCAAAAGCTGCGAGCATCAGAGCATCTGTTAGCTGCCCGGTATTGATAAAACTCCAGGCCAAAAAGCCGGCTGCAATAATCGCAATTCCCGCCGCGAGACCATCCATATTGTCAAGGAGGTTGACTGCATTAGTGATGCCGATGAGCCAGAAGATCGCGAGTGCCATGTTTAGAGGCAGCGACTGAGTCCACGGCAGACTCAAGCCGTAATAGACAACGAAAGCGGAGCCTAATACCTGGCCGATCAGCTTTTGATAAGGCTTTGTGTGTATGAGGTCGTCTACCAAGCCGACCAGGAAGAGAAAACTACTCGCCTTAAGAATCACCCAGCCATAGGGTGTGTGAGGGATAAACAGCAGATAGGCTATAACCACAGATAACCAGATCGCCACGCCGCCCAGCATTGCCGTGGGTTTCTTGTGCCAGCGATCAGTCTTCGGCTTTGCGACAGCACCGAAGCGACGGGCGAAGGCTCGTACAAGCGGCGTAAGAACCAAAGCGAAGATTAAGGAAGCGGCAACTGCCAGCAGATTAAGCGGGCTAAAGGGCATATCTTCGCGGTGGGAGAACTGTCAAAGTGTTGATGTAAGAAGCCATTTCGTGAAGAAACTATTCGATATATAGCGGCAACGCAAGCTCGCGGGAGTTCAGTCAACCAGGGCGAACTGGACTGAGTGAGTTCTTTCACACGCTCGGCAAGGTCGAGAATTGTTATCTCCTGGTTTGATCCGATATTGAACACCTGACCGACAGCCTCCGATTCGTCCATCAGCTTGATCAGAGCACCGACAACATCCCCAACGTAACCAAAACAGCGGCTCTGTTTTCCATCGCCAAAAACTGTGATTGGGCGTCCCGCAAGAGCTTGCTTAACAAAAGTCGGGATAACCATTCCGTATTGGCCGGTCTGTCGCGGACCGACGGTGTTGAATAATCTAACAACGATTGTGGGCAGCTTCTTTTCTCGCCAGTAGGCGAGCGCCAGAAATTCGTCTATAGCTTTCGAGCAGGCGTAACTCCAGCGGCCCTTCGTTGTGGCGCCCATAACCAGATTTCCATCTTCGCGAAACGGTACGTCCGTGCTGAGGCCATAGACTTCAGAAGTGGAAGCAAGCAGGACCTTCTTCTTCTTCTTGTTGGCAATCGACAGCACCACCTCAGTACCTCGCACGTTCGTCTCTATGGTCCGCACGGGGCTTTCAACTATCAGCTTGACACCTACCGCTGCAGCCAGATGAAAAACGACATCGCACTGGTCCACCAATTCGGCGGTCATAGGCTGATTGTGAACAGTATCTATTGTGTAGTGAAAGCGTGGCTGGCCTTTGAGATGTTGAATGTTTTCAATAGTGCCGGTAGACAGATCATCAATAACATAGACCTCGTCGCCCCGCTGCAGGTATGCATCGGATAAATGTGAACCGATAAAACCTGCTCCTCCCGTGATAAGTATTCGCAAATCTCGAGCCCTCCAAACTACCAGTCAATTTATTAACTGCCGAAACAATGCATGTCAGATAACAGTTGTTAGATACTCGACTCAACGCTTTTTTTTGTTGACCGACTCGCGACAGAAACCGGCTGATCCGGCCGCATTAACTCCTGGTAAAGACTATTTACATCATCCAACAACCGTTGCTTGGAATAGTTTTCCCCAACGAATCGCCGGCCGCTTTCCCCTAACGCGTTGCGCAACGCATCGTCATTTACCAGCCGGTCCAATCCCATGGCAAAAGCCTTAGCGTCATCCATAGAAACGCCGATGCCTCGTTGGCAAACCAGATAGGACGTGGTCTGGTCCTGGTCGCTCGGTTGAGGATTGCCGAGAAGATCAACCACCCCACCTACCGCGGTGGCAATAATCGGGCGGTTGTTTGCCATTCCTTCAATCAAAGTTAGCGGTGTGCCTTCATTTTTGGACGTTAGCGCAACGACATCAAGAGCAGGATAAAAGTTCTCCGGATCGCTACGGTTCCCGGCGAAGACCACATCTCCAACCAGGCTGAGATTCTCCACCAACCGTTCGAGTTCACGGCGCAGGCTACCGCCGCCTATGATAACGAACCGTACCCGCCTTGCCTGACTATTTAAGGAGCCTTGTTTGAATTCTGAGATGGCCCTCAAAAACAATTCGTGGTTCTTAACCGCAGTCAGGCGGCCAACAATACCTATCAATATCTCGTCCGCTTGCACGCCTAACTGATCGCGTAATAGGGAGCGCCTGCTGTTGCCGTCGGCAAATTGATTAATGTCGAGCCCCAGACGGATAACGACAAACTGTTCCCTGCTTCCAACGCGGAATCGATCGTGTATCTCCTCCCGCTGCTGCTCGGTAATAACTACTATTCGATCCGTCGCCACGCGTGCGAGAACTCGCTCGACTAAAAGAAAGAAAACCGTCTTAATCTGTCCATAGTAGCTGTGAAAGATATGACCATGATAAGTGTGTACCAGCTTGCATTGTCTTCTTCTGCCGATCAACGCTCCGGGTGTAGCCCAACGATATAGTAACCCGGCGATTCTGCCTACCGTCCCCGCCTTGGCTGTGTGTGTGTGAACGATGTCAGGCCGTTCCCGGCACAGCAGCCGGTAGAGCTTCCACACTGTCAACAGATCCTTAACCGAGATCTCCCGGCTCATTTCAGGAATGAATACCGGTTTGACACCGGAATTCTCAGCGAAGTAACCCATATCGTCTTCGCCCGCGGGCACCGTTCCCGCAACGAGAACCGATTCATAGCCGGCGTTCCGCAGTCCTTCAGTAAGCCAAACTACGTGTTTCGCCGGTCCGCCCACGTTTAGACGGGCGATAATGCGAACTATCTTCATGCGTTTTCTGAGTTAGATTTCAGGTCCGCATTGGTCCATCAATGCTGATCGCGTGTTACAGAACCGCTAGCTTACAGGGTGTGTGAAAAGAATCATTCCCGTTTCTGATTTGTCAACCCGTCTGCTTTGCGCTGATTTCTCCTTGCAGCCGCAGCTCTATTTTGTTTGCGCCGGTCTCGGCCACCAGATTTGAGGCGTGCAATAAGCTCTCGAAGGTTCCTGCATCAGTCCACCAGCCTTCGAGCTCTTCCCAAGTCATATCGCCACGAGCGATATAAGCGTTATTCACATCTGTAATTTCAAGTTCACCACGTCCCGAGGGTTTCAGGGTTCTAATGATGTCGTAAACTTCGCCGTCGTACATGTAGATCCCAATCACGGCATAGTCAGACTTGGGTCTCTCGGGTTTCTCTTCAATGCGCAATACTTGTGGACCATCGAGTTCGGGCACGCCGAAGCGTTGGGGATCCTGAACCTTCTTCAATATTATTTTCGCGCCTCCGCCCTGATGGCGATAAGAGCGAACCGCAGAACGGATGTTGCCCTCAATGATGTTGTCTCCGAGGACGACGCATACTGGATCGCCGCCGGCAAAGTGTTCTACCAGCGAAAGGGCTTCCGCAATGCCGCCCTCACCTTCCTGGTAAGTGTAGTTAAGATGTTTGAGACCAAACGCCTTGCCATTTCCCAAAAGGCGCAAAAAGTCTCCTGCGGAGTTACCACCAGTAACTATCATTATGTCAGTGATCCCCGCATTCACTAGCGCCTGAACCGGGTAATAGATCATTGGCTGATCATAGACTGGGAGCAGATGTTTATTTGTTACAGCCGTGAGCGGACGCAGTCTGGTTCCTAATCCGCCGGCTAATACGACACCTTTCAATGCTGTTCCTCGCTTTCCGTTATCCTACACGAGACATCTTGAGAGTGAATCAGGAAGGCAACCAAGTGGAAGCCCAACTCTTCTCTTGTCGCGCGGTGACATTCCCGCGTTTTCACAGTCACAAGCAATTGGGACTTCGTACTACTCTGCACATACTATTGAGGATCGATAAATCTATTGAACCACAATTCGAGCATTAGCAACGTCCATAACTGAGAGGAGTAATCTCGTTCACCGCGCGTGTGCAGCTCGACCAACTGCTTAACCGTTTCGGATTTGAGCAAGCCTCGTTGCAAAGCCTTTTCAGAGAACAATGTTTCGCGCAGGAAAGGCTGCATTTTGCCACGAAACCAATGGCCGATAGGCACGCCAAAACCCATTTTTCGGCGCTCCAGGTTTTCACTTGGCAGGAGCTTGCGCAAGACGCGCTTCAGAAGATACTTCGTCGTCAATCCTCGCAGTTTCAGCTTCTCGGGCAAGCTTGCGGCAAACTCAATGACGTGATGATCGAGAAAAGGTGACCGTGCCTCCAGCGAAACGGCCATCGTCGCGATGTCGACTTTAACGAGTAGATCGTTGGGCAAGTAAGTCATTATGTCAGTAAGCAACGAGGCGTCAACGATGCCTGCTCCGTTTGCTCGAGCAAACCACGGCTCCAGCAAACTGCCGGCGCGGGCCGTTCCTATTTCCTGTTGGAAAGATTGCGAGTAAAGTGATCGCTTGGCTTCCGCATCGAAGACGCTGACCCAACGCATGTAACGATCGACTTTCGGCAGCGACGCCGCTTGCAGAAAACGTTTTGCGTCTCTCACACGGCTACGGGACGTTTCCGACGTAGGGATCCAATCAACCGCTTCCCTGATGACAGAATCACGCAGAAACGCCGGCAGTCTCAGATATTTTTCTGCCAATCCCATAGCTACGTATCGCTCGTAGCCCGCGAACGATTCGTCACCACCATCTCCGTTGAGCGCAACCGTCACATGTTTGCGGGTCTCCCGCGCCACGTAGTAGGTCGGTACTGCCGACGAATCCGCATACGGTTCGCCATAGTGCTCCACAAGAATTGGCAAAACTTCCATGGCATCGGGTTGTACGATAAACTCGTGATGCTCGGAGCCTACATGTTCTGCAACTCTTCGAGCGTGATGGAGCTCGCTAAAATCCTGCTCATCAAAACCAATCGAAAACGTCTTTATACGTTCGCTTGATTCTTCGCTCATTAGCGCGACGACGGCACTCGAATCGATGCCTCCCGAAAGGAATGCACCGAGGGGTACTTCCGACATCAAGCGAACCCGTACAGCCTCGCGCAAAATCTCGATCGCGCGCTCTCCGGCTTCTTCTTCGGTTATCTTAAGCTTGTGCGAAAAA
>WNFC01005865.1_pt1 | contig 13484 bp, 11 predicted proteins | sample 5400541 | NCBI WGS metagenome assembly WNFC01 (sample SAMN13153342, study PRJNA577476) | soil metagenome | isolation source: 120 cm saprolite under Douglas fir tree site 2 hole 2 replicate 1 | place: USA:California | collected 2015-04-18
CGAGCTCTATTTCGATGGGCCGCGCAAATACGGCTATGGCGGATACCGCTACGACGGTCGATGGATTCCGGTCGCCGAGGATATGGTGAAGCACTTCGATCTCAAGCCCGGCGATCGCGTGCTCGACGTAGGCTGCGGCAAGGGCTTCTTGGTGAAGGACCTGATCAAGGTCTGTCCTGGCCTCGAAGCCTTCGGCCTCGACATCTCGGAATATGCGTTGATGCATTGCGAGCCGGAGGTCATCGGCCGGCTCCATCTCGGGAATGCCGTTAAGCTGCCATTTCCTGACAAGAGCTTCAAGGCCGTGATATCGCTCAATACGGTGCACAATCTAGACCGCGGCGAGTGCATCATCGCGCTCCGTGAAATCGAACGACTCGCACCGGGGCGTGCCTTCGTACAGGTCGATTCCTATCGCACCCCCGAGCAAAAGGCGCTGTTCGAGGAATGGGTGCTGACCGCCAAGTTTCACGATTACCCGAAAGGCTGGATCGCCCTGTTCGAAGAGGCCGGCTACACTGGCGATTATTACTGGACTATTATCGAATGAATCTTGCACCTGACCCGACCAACGCGTCACGCGGGACACCTGCCAGCGGAACTGGAGCGGTGAACTGGAAAATTCCCTATTTTCGTCATGACCTTGGGACCCCCGAGCTGCAATCGCTCGCCAAGGTGCTGGAAGGAGAAATTCTCACGACCGGGGATGCCGTGGCGACCTTCGAGACGAAGTTCGCCGCTTGCCTTAGGGCGCGCCACGCGCTCGGCGTCACGAGCTGTACCGGCGCGCTACACTTGGCACTGCTCGCACTCGATATCGGTTCGGGCGATGAGGTGATCACCACGCCAATGAGCTTCGTCGCCACGGCCACTGCCATTCTCGAGGCGGGTGCGACACCGGTGTTCGTCGATGTCGAACCCGATACAGGCAACCTGGATGCTGCTCGCGTCGAAGCCGCTATCACCTCGCGGACTAAAGCCATCCTGCCGGTCCATCTCTATGGCCTGATGTGCGATATGCGGGCGCTCAAGGCGATCGCGGATCGGCATGGTTTGCGGTTGATCGAGGATGCCGCCCATTGCATCGAAGGGGTACGTGATGGGATCCGGCCGGGCGAGCTATCGGATGCCGCGTGCTTCAGCTTCTACGCCACCAAGAATCTGACCTGCGGCGAGGGCGGCGCCATCATCGTCAATGACGACGCGCTCGCGGAGCGGCTCAAGCCATTGCGCCTCCACGGCATGACCCGGATGGCGGAGGAAAGCGCGCGCGAAGGCTACAGGCACTGGGACATGGTGCTGATGGGCTGGAAGTACAACATGAGCAACATCGAGGCGGCACTGCTGCTGCCGCAACTCGACCGCATGGACGCCAAGCTCGCGCGCCGCCATGCGCTGGCCGAGCGCTACGAGCAGGCATTCGCGGACATGGACGGAATCAAGGTGCCCAGCTCGCGCCCCAATAGCGTTCATGCCCGGCACATCTTCACCATCTGGTGCGATGGCTGCGAGCGCGATGAACTGCTGGGGCATCTGCACGGTGAGCGCATTGGTGCCGTGGTCAACTATCGCCCCATTCATCTGATGTCGTACTTTGCCAGGCGCTACGGCTACTCCGCGGGCGATTTCCCGATTTCCGAATGGATCGGCAATTGTACAATCTCGCTGCCGTTCTACCCCGACATGCCGCTCGACAACGTCGAGGTGGTCGCGCAGGCCGTCGAACGCTGCCTCAATCAGGCCCGCCAGCGGCATGGAGTGCCGTGCCGCGCGCGGCGCGCTTGATTGCCGGCCGTGGTCGACGTCTAGCGGCAGCGGTGAAAGTCCTGCTCGAGGCATGGCCGTGGCACGAGCGCGCAAGACAAAAAGCCGACAGGAGCCGCTCCCCCCTGATATGCTCGCGGGCCGCCTGGCAGTGTTGCGTCCGCTGCGCGCCACCGATCGCATCACATCAGTGCGGTGGCGCAACGATCCGGAAATCCGCGACAACATTCTCGGTTACCGCTTTCCGATAACCGAGGCAATGGAGGCCGACTGGATCGATGCCGTGCTCAAGGATCAGTCGCGTACGCGCATTGTACTTGCGATAGAGGACAAAACCGACAGCGCATGCGTCGGTTTCGTGTACCTCAATAATATCGATTGGTTTTCGCGCAATGCCGAGTTCGGCATCTTGATCGGAGAGCGCAACAGACATGGCAAGGGGCTCGCCAGGGAGGCGCTCTACCTGGTCGCCGGTTATGCTTTCGAGACGCTCAATCTGCACAAGCTTTATTTGCGGGTCGTCGCATTCAACAAGCGGGCGTTGGCGCTCTATCGCGCCTTTGGCTTCGTGGAGGAAGGTGTCCAGCGCCAGCAGGCGTTCGTGCGCGGACGTTACCACGACGTTGTGCTGATGGGCCTGATCCGCGGCAGTAGACGTCATCCGACTTGAAGCCTGCAATTATTGACACGCGTTATGCCCTCTTGTCGCGGGGCCGGGCATAGGCGACATCTCTGCTTGCGCTTGCGAGGGCCGAGGCCACTGAGATTGTAACACCGAGATTCAACCGCTCGCTTGGCTGGATAAATTCCGGACGGTGTATTCAAAAGTACTTTTTCAAGTGTATCCTCCTCTGCTTTTGTAAGCGCCCGCAGGAGGAAGCGATGCGCCAAGCGCGCGTGGCGCCGGACATACGCCAAGACAGTACTATCCCCAATGCCATAGCCTACACACATCCACGCCGTTGCGCGGAGCGCACGCGTCACCGGCGATGGGCACGCTCGCTTCGGAGGGCACCATGCGTAGGGTTTCGCTGTCGCTCACTTTTGCTGCAACATTGCTAGTCCTCGTGCTGCAAGCCGTGCCGGCTCACGCCCAGGCGACACGGACCTGGGTCTCCGGCGTTGGCGATGACGCCAACCCGTGCGTCCGTACGGCGCCGTGCAAGACCTTTGCCGGCGCGATCTCGAAGACGGCAGCCGGCGGAGAGATCAATTGCATCGATCCAGGCGGCTTCGGGGCGGTGACGATTACTAAGTCGATCACGATCGACTGCGGTGCGACGCTTGGCTCGGTTCTGGCCGCGCTCACCAATGGCATTAACATCAATGGGGCGGGTATCACGGTGAACCTGCGGAATCTGTCGATCAACGGAGTAGGTAACGGGCTAATCGGCATCAATTTCATAAGCGGTAACTCGTTGACCCTCACCAACGTGACCGTCATGAATTTCAATTCTGGATCAGCCGTAGGGCTTCTGTTCGCCCCGAACGCTGCTAATACGATTCTGGAGGTGAACTACAGCGTCATTACCAGCAATGGAATAGCCCCATCGACAGGCGGTGGAATTGTGGTGCAGCCGGCCGTGGGCGGCAACGCTGTCGTTGTCGTCAGCGATAGCAGAATTGAGAACAATTCCGATGGCGTGAAGGCAAATAGTACCTCGGGAGGAGTCACGATGACCGTGCGGGAAAGCACCCTGGCGAACAACCGCGGCACCGGAATCAATTCCATCGCCGGGAATGCGATCACTCTCATGGTCGATCGCGACACCATCAGCAACAATTTCCAGAACGGCGTCGTCTCAAGTGGCGGCAATTCGGTCGTCCGCATTAACGCCTCGGCCATTACCGGCAATGCCACTGGCGTGACCTCTGTTGCTGGCGGCGTGCTGCGTTCCTACAAGAACAATGCCATCAACGGAAACGGCGTGGACGGAACGCCGATCGTACAGGAGCTTTTGAACTAACGGCGTAAAACTCCGTCGGGGATGCGGCTAAAAGCCTATCGTTGATCCGAGCCGTAGGGCCAAACGAGCTGCAATATCCGCCGTACGCCATCCCGTGTTAGGCCGCTGGTCCGATGGGCAAAGAAGAGACCAGCGCGCCGAAACTCAGCCGCCAGTTCCGGTAGACGTAGAAGGGCCTGCGAGTACATGCAGCAGCCAGTGACTTTAGCTGGTCACAGGTAAAATACCTCGGCCGATAGCGGTCGGTCCGATACCCGTATGCGAGCTGGACGTAGGAGCGATGAAGCCATTGCTGGATCCCTGGCCGCCGCTCGGCAATGGCGTGCAGGAAATCTGCCTTCCCTGACTGGCGAAACGCAGCGGCGATTTCGTCGTCGGTGAGCCAGTCGAATAATCCAAGGGACACGATCAGATCGGCCGAGAGCGACGGGAGGTTCGCCACGTCGCCGACCTGGAACTGCATGCGGGCATCATTACCGTGCCGTGAGCGAGCTTTCTCGATCGCTGACTCGGCGATGTCGATACCGAGATAGCTCGAGGCACCGTATTCCAGAAACTTTCCTGCGATTATCGCGGATCCGCAGCCCAGCTCCACCACATGCTTGTTGGATAGGAACGGTCGCAGCAGCTCGGGAGTGATCGACACGCGAAAGCGCAGCGATGAACTCGATCGGTTCGCAATCCATTCGAGAAATCCGGGCGGGCGATCGGGGCTGCCATATCGACCCTGCTCCCAACCGAGCAGCTTCGCTTCCCAGAATTCCTTTGGGTCGACCGCCATGTCTTGCCCATCGTTACGTGGAAGGGATCCCGAACGGTCGCGCATGCGCTATCGCTTTTCAGCGGTCGAACCGTTCCTTGAGCCATTTCGAAATGGCCGCTTCGGATAGCGTGGTATTCCGGATTGGTGCGTCGAAATCAAGCGTCCATTGCTGCGGCGACAGGTCGGGGCGCGACATGAAGCTCTGATCAAATACGCCATTGGACGCGAACGTCACCTGCCAGGAGCCCGCATGTTCGCTCCAAGCCTCGCCGCAGCGGGGTGTCTTGTATGGCAGGCTCCCGAGCACGTCGCTCGCTAGCGGCGCCTCGATGGGCTCGCCCGATGCCGGCACCAGCACCAGCCGCGGCCGCCACACCGTTTTGATCTCCTGATAGTGCCCGTTAAGTGTCGGCGAATCGACACACCAGCGCAATCGACCTCGCCCTTGTGCCTCGTTCCGGTCGATCGCAACGAGGAGCTTGATGCGCCCATCCGCCATCATGGCGAGGAACAAGTCGCGGCTCCCGGTTCCGGTCTCCTCGTGACCGATGCGGGAAAATCCCTGAAACCGCCCGCGAAGCTGATCCACCTGTTCGAGAAAGCGGTTCAGGCGAACGCCGGTATCGGCATTGGCCGACGGCGGAATGACAGACTTCTTCGGCGTTGCCAGGTGAACGAACATTCCGGCGACAGGCCGGCTCTCCAGGTCGTCAAAGACGCTCTTGAGCATCGGCGGCAGTTCGGCGGCCTCCGTCACCAGCACATACTGATCGGCCATTAGCGGAGAGTCGGTGGTTGACTGGCCGGGCGCAACACGACGGTAGATGTCGGCATAGATTTCGGGATCGATCGACCAGCCGACCCACCACCAGAATGTCTTGGCAGCGTAGAGGTCAGGTGGCATCCTGAGGCGCAAGATCAGGTCCTTGGCAATTGCTTCGCGCGATGCGTAGTCGATCGCCCATTCGCCTTCCGACCTACTGATTTTCTCGATGGCGGGGGAATTTCCTGCCCGCACGCCGAGAAATATCAGCAGCGGCAAGATCAACCACGTTCCGAGCCATCGTTTCGCTGGTCCAATCACATTCACCAAGCCGGCAAATCCGAAGCCGGCCAGCATGAACAGGGCAGGGACCATGGCCAGCGTATGGCGGGTGTTGTAGCCCATCCCAAGAACGGTCAGCTCGAACGCGGGCACACAGAACAGCACGGTCGCTGCGAGCGCCGGCGACATCCATTTTGGGGGCGTCGCGACCGAGCCAAGCCCGATGGCGATGCCCAGGGCGATGGTCAGCATCGTGAGCGTCGACAAGATATTTGCCAACGGCCCGCTGGCTTCCTGCGACCAGCCGAACACCATCGGCAGAAGGCCGGCATTCCCGAATGGTTGGCTCGGATAAAGACCATGAAAGCGGGGCCGCTGTGCGATCTCCCAGATGTTTGGGAATCCCTGGACAGCATCGATGACGAGAAATGGAGCGAGCGGAACGAGAAACGCAGCGATGGCGAGCGGTTTCGTCCAGCGATCTCGATCATAGTTGCCGAGGAGGACGAGCAAGACGTGACACGGCAGGAGCAGGAAATAGCTGAAATGGAGCTGCGTCAGTATTCCGAGCAAAACGCCGGACGAGATTAGCCACCCCCTGCGCCCGTCGACTGCACCGCGCAGCAGGGCGCATGCGTACAAGAAGGCAAAGAACAAGGAAAAGTTCGGATGGATTGGCCAGTAGCTCAACGCGAGGATGCGTTCAGACGCGATGAGGGTGAATACCGCGAACAGGGCCCCCGCTGGCCCGCACCAATCGCGTATTCCCCACCAGAGGACCAATGCCATGCCCAGGAACAGCAGCCGGTTCAGGAGCACCAGGACTGCAGGATCGTTCCAAAGCGCGACGACCGGCGCCAGGAAGAGATACAGGCCGCTGCCGATGGTATGGCCGCCGAGCAGCAATTCCGGGCCGTAGATCGGGAACTCGAGATGGGACAGGACGTGCCGCGCCTGGAGGAAATCGCGTTCCTCAAAAATGCTCCAGCGAAACGACGAACCCGACCACATCATATAGGCGAACACGCCAACGCTCAGCATGAGGACGACAAGTTCGATGGCCGAGATGCGATCTGTTGAGCGGGGGAACTGCCACAATGGACCGATCAGCTTCGCCGCCGTCGCGGTCAGCGGGCCTCGCGCCGGGGTGGATGGCTTAAGCTTGCGAAAACGCGACGCCATCGCCAGCCATGGCAAAAGGATTACGAGCACGGCCGGCAGCCAGATCGTGACCGATACGATCGCTGCGGTTGCGGCGAGGGCAGCCCACCGGATAACGATCGCGGCCGCGAACGCACTCTGGCCAAGCCCGAGGGATACGGACGCGCGCGCGTCCAGCAGACTCGTCCCTAGGGCAAGCAACAGGACCAGCACAGCGGCGCCCACACGGACGGACCCGAGCTCCCCAGTGCCGACGATCAGGGAAGCGAGGCTTCCGATGTTCCCCCGCGTAAGGTCCAGCGTGCGGTACTGGCTCACGGCGCCGGCGCGCTCGAAGGCCAGCGTGACCCGCGCCGGCGGCGGGTTCTCGAATCGCAAGGACGCGGGAACCTGCCGCAAGACTTCGTCGGCGCCGATGTACAAATTGTAGTGCGGATGGATCCTCGGTGGCTCAACGTTCCCGCCACCCTCGGCCAGAACCACTTTCAACGTCCCCTCGTCGAGATCCTTGGCGAGGTCGTATCCATTATCCACGCCCTCCAGGCGGACTGCGATGCCGTAGCCCGATTCCGTGTGTCGAACCTTGGCATCGAAGAAACGGAAGCAGAGCCCAGGCGGTACGCACGCGGGCTCGAGGGCATTGACATGAAATGTGAACTCGGAAGACCAAAGCGAATCGAGCTTTGCGGAGACAATCGGGATGGCAACGACGAACAACAACAAAGCGGCCATGAACACGGCCGGCCGCCCGTTACGGTGCCGCAGCGAGCCCTTTTCCGCCGCTCTCCTCACGCCAGTAACAGGATTCGTTACACTTGGCCTGAGCGCAATAGATGCTGGCCTGGGCTCGGATCAATCTTGTGCTCCGCAGCCTTGCTCGCGGATCGTCGCGGTCGGTACACCCAGAAACGCATCACTAGAAAATTGAACAGAAAACAGGACGTGTCGGTGACCAGCTTGGCCCAATAGGGTCCAGTGACAAGGTAGGTCAGACCGGAAAACAGGGAGAGCGACAGGCCATAGCTGACAATGAACAGCATCGCGAAGCGCCAAGCTTCGTGCAAAGCTTGCTTGTGCTGGTAGGATTGAAACGACCAATACTTGTTGGTGCTGAACGATACCAGCCCGCCCACGATCCTCGACGTCGCCTGCGCCAGAATGGTCCAACCGAAAGCCGCAAACAAAGTGGCAAAAACCGCCCAATCCGATGCCGCGGAGAGCAAGGCAACGGTCACGTATTTGGCAAACTGGGTCGCGATGTTCACGCAGTCGCTCCACTCCTCGAGGTTACTATCGACATGATGAGCTTGGCGGCTTGGGCGGCCCCGTCGGGAATCTCGCCAAGTCTCCGATAGCCCTCATGAAATCGCTCGACCTGCTGGGCGGCGCAGGCCATCGCATTTTCGAGGTCGGGCTCTTGCGCGCTCATCCCGGCCCCGAGGTGCTCGATCGTCCGCGCGTTGATCCATTGCTCGGCGTGGTTCGGCACCGGGATGACCACCAAGGGCTTGCGCATGGAAAAGCTCTCGCTCACCGCGCTGAATCCGCCGTTGACTACCACCATATCGGCCTTTTCGACCAGAGCCCTGTTATCGAGCAGCTTGCCGTGGAAACGAATCCGAGGATTGCCGTCCCAATTCGGGGGAGCCGGCCGTCCCACAACCTCGATCTCGAACGGCCAGTCGATGCGATCGAATATCACCGGTGAGCCGAACCGCGAGCCCGACAGCATTACCAGCACGCACCTCACGGGCGAACGCGCGGCCGCGGGCGAAAAGCCCTGACGAACGATCGGCCCCACGCGCCTGACATTGCCGCCGACCTCGGCGAGGCCTGGATCGAGCGTGGGGCTGATGACGAGATCGGGCACCATGCGGTGAAAAAGGTAATCCGACTCTTCGACGCACCAGAACTGCGCCCAGACCGAGCGCGGCCGGTCGGCATATCGCCGGTACGCCATGTGCACGACATCCGCATTATTCAGGGCGACGAACGGAATGCCGCTGCGTTTGAACGGCCGGTACGTATAGACGGAGTCGGACACGGCGACGTCAGGCCGCCAATCGGTCAGTATCGCGTCAATCTTGCGGGCGTTTCGGCGCAAGATCGCAGCAAAGTCCGACACTGCCCGTAGTGTGCGGGTGATGCTGATGCGGCCGTCCTTGACGCCATAGTACAGCGATTCGACCTCGTGAAGCTTGGCAATGGTTGGAATCGATCGAAAATACCAGAGACCGTTTCCCGAGGTCACGATCTGGATTTCAGCCCCGCCTTCGAGCAGCCGCTGCATGACCGCATGGCAGCGCGTCGAGTTCCCGAGGCCCAGGCCATTCACCAAGAAAAGAATTCGTGCCGGTGTCATTCGGCGCGAACCAGTCGGACGGCTAGAGAGAACGGAAGAACCCGAACGATTGACTGAACGAGCCAGCCCGTCCGGGGCGCGGCCGTTTCGAACCAGTTTCGATCGAATAGATGAATCCCCAGGCCGTGGGCGCGATGAAACCGACGGTATAGTCGTCCGAGGATGCCTGCCCTTGGCGCCAGCAGGACGAAGCGTGCGCCAGGTTCGGCGTGATAGGCGGCGTTCGCAAGGGCGGCGGACGGATCCCGAACGAACTCTAGCATTCCGGTCGAAAGCAGCAGCTTGAACCGTCTACTCAGCCGAATTGTCTCCGCATCGCCAAGAACTGGAGTTATAGGCCCGCTCGGCAGCATGGCCAGCATCGCGTCGGACATGTCGACCGCCCAGACGTGACGGGCGCCTCGCCGGATTAGGTCGCGCGTGTAGAAGCCCGCTCCCGCACCAAGCTCCAAGACCTCGCAGCCCTCCACGTCGCCCATGAGGCCGTGGATCGCGGCCAACTCCAGCGCACGCACCCAAGCCCAGGGAAGCCGCGAAGATTTCGTCTGATAATCAGAGGCCCGTTGCGAAAAATACTCAACGACCTTGGCAGACGCGTCGGACGCGTCCCAATGTGGCAATTCGTTTCGATCGGCCGACCCAGTCATGATCGAAGCGTGCCTCAAGCAGGTCCGCCCCATTGACTGCGACAGCCATGTTGACTCGGGCCAGATGAACGTTCAGCGAAGCGGCAAATATTCTGCCTCCCGAAACGCCATGTTCGCGAGAAAACCAATGCTGTCGTGCCCCCTGCATTATGACTTAGCGTTGGACAATCTCCAATCCTTCATTCGGCGACTTACGTTGCGAGCACCACGCGACGATCATGTCGAGATACACCTTCATCATGAGCGGGAGATCATCGAGCAAAAAATGTTCATCCGGCCGGTGTGGATTAAAACCACGGCCTGGGCCGAACAGCAGGCACGGAATTCCCCGCATGGCAAAATGACGCATGTCCGAGGTCCCCGTGGACGGGCCGACCCGAACGTCGGGAATGCCATTGCGCTTCGCGGTCGCGCGGACGAGTGCGCGCAGGGCCTCGCTGGCGCATGACACCGGTTCGGTCGCAAAACCGTCCCAGTCGAAAGTTGGCAGATACGGATATTGGCTCGCTTCCGCGTGCCGCCGGCTCTCGTCCTCGAGACAGGAGCGCATCTGCGCGATCGTAGTCGGCGGCACGAACGTCACGAAACAGCGAGCGCTGGCGTCGACGGGCACCGAAAAACGCGGGGCATCCGCCTGCATGCCGTGGATCACGAACTGATAGGGGCTTGGAAATTCGGTCCAGGGCGGCTCACGGCTGTCGTTGAGGCGATGAACCACCTCCCGCAGATGCAGCAACGTGCGCGATAGCATTTCTGCGGCATTCGCGCCCAGATGGGACACGCTGACCGAGGCCGGTCGCCCCTTAAGCCTGATCTGAAATTCCATATTCCCGGCGTGCTGGTCGATAGCGCGATCGGGGCGCGTGCCGTCGACTATGATGGCCGCATCGGCAACATGCCCCGCCTCCAGGCACGCGAGGCTGCCGTTGCCTGTGATCTCGTCCTCAAGCACGAACTGGAAAATCAGGTCGCCGTCGAATTGCAGCCGTTGCTCGACGATCACCCGAGTCAGACCAAGACAAATGGCGACGCCGGCCTTGTCGTCCATGGCACCGCGGCCGAAGATGACATTCGTTTTGGGGTCGATGTGGCCGGAGAATGGCGGGCGGGTCCATTCAGCCGAATCACCCTCAGGCTGAATGTCGAGATGACAGTTGAGAATAAGCGAGCGGCCGGCCCCACGCCCCCGCAGTCGCACGACGACGTTGTTGCGGTCCGCGACGGGACTGATCGGCTTAGCGGCATGCGCATAGCCGCGGAGCAGCGTCTCGTCCATCGGCAGCAGGTCCGGCACGAGCCCCAACCCGGTCACATACTCGCAGACGCGGCGCACGATGGCATGCTCCGCTTCGAAGCAACTCGGAATGCGGATCAGTTCCTGCAGCAGATCGGTCCAGTCCTGCCTGCGCGCATCGATCATGACGCGAGCGTCGAAAATCGCCGCGTCGATCTCGCCGGCATCCGGCACGCGGCTGTTGGACCCGGTGCTGCGATCGTCACCGCCACGCATCTAGCGGAACCTCTTGAACAGCGGCGCACAAAGGACGATTACCTTCTCGTCGAGAAAGGCCGGCTCCAACAGCCGGTAGATGCGACCCTTGCTGCCGCGCCGTTCGAGACGAAAGCGCCATCCCCAGGCGAACCAATTACGGCTGATGTCGCGGCAACTCTTCCAGATCGCCCGCAACCGAATGCCTTTTGAGACGCCTTTGGTGCGAGGAAGAAACCTAATCGGCACCTCGATCATATCTAGCCCGATACTGCGGGCGCGAATCATCATCTCGATGCCGAGAAAAGAACTCTCGCCGCGCAGGTCGAACGACTGGAGTGTCTTCGTCCGGTGGAACTGAATGTTCTGGAAGTCGTGAACGTTCAAGCCGAAAAGGATGCGCAGCACGTAATAGTTCGCAAGGGAGACCATGGCGCGGAGAAAATCGTCGGAGCGGGTGCGAACGCGATAGATCGACCTCACCACCGGAATGTAGGCCAAGAGCCGCATTGGCACCGGCCGAACACCGACGACCAGACCGAAGTGATCCATGAGCTCAAGGAATATCCGCAGGTCGCTCAGGTCATACGACCAGTCGATCGTCTGCCAGAACAGAAATTCCTTTTCGGCCAGCGACACACCGCGTTTGAAAGAATATCCGACATTGCGGTTGCGTTCGTTGCGCGAGATGCGGATCCGGGAATTATTATGCGCGAAGCGCTGCGCGATCGGCCACGTGCCGTCGGTCGAGCAATCGTCGATGTAGACAATTTCATAGTCGGTCACGATCGAATCGAGAAGATCGACCGCTCGCTTGAAGAAATCTGCAATCGATTCCTCCTCATTGTAGCCGTAGCAGATCAGGCTCACCGAATGGGCTAGCTTGTCCGCACTCTCGGTTGCATGACTTTCGATGGTGGCGCAGCTCATGGAGGCCTCATTCTCGACCCGCGTGGCGTCCATGGCGAGCGTCCCTCGCTGTGAACCGGTAGGTGCGCCTCGACTTCGGTGAGCCAGCACGGAAAACTCCCGGCATCGAGCCTTTGCTCGATGTGTGCAACACAAAGCCTTTCCCAGGAGGGCAAGTCCCACACGAAAAAATCGGTGTCGCCAATTCTCAGGCTTCGGAACGTATCGCGGCTGGGCTTCAACAGGTGGACGGCCTGGCTCGGTTTGATATGGACCTGCAATTCGTTGAGCATCGCGTGCTTGACAGCCGCGTGGCAGCGACCGTCATCATCAATCGTATCGACGGCGTAGATCGTGTCCGAATAGATTTGGAACGGATAGTGCACACGGTACCGGGAATCCAGCACGTGGATCATGTTCATGTAATTGAAGCTGACGCCGAGACCCACCAGCGCCCCGCCCAATTCGATCACGCGTTGGAACGGCGAATCCGGGCCGGTCGGGTCCTTGCCGGTCAAACCCACGCCGATGACCGCGTCGGCTTGCGGTCCGAGCGCAATCACACTGAGGTCCGCGTCGAGGCTGCGTTTCACGCCTTTGCGCCGGCGCATCGTCTCGTTCAGCAGGCCGACGCGCGCCGGGCTGCGACGCACGTCGAAGGTGGGCCTGGTTCGCAAATAGGCTTCGTGTGAGCCGCGAAACGGAAATGCGGGAAAAACCAGCGTGCCGCCACCTGCATTCGTCCAGCCGACCAGCGCATCGAGGGCGTCGACGACACGGATGCCCGCGCGAGTGAGCCAGTCCATCGAGGAATGGATGTAGAGGATGCGATCTTGCGGCACCGAAAGCTTGGACAGTGCCTGTGTCAATGGATTGGACGTCGTCATCCGATCCTCGTCTGCACGCGCCCAGTCTCAATTGGCTGTGTGCACTCAATAGGCCTGCCCGACGGGCGACCGTCACTTCACGGCCCAGACCGCACCGCCAAGGTCGTGGTCCCCAGCATGGCGCACAGCGTATCCTGCGCCGGAAAATCCGGCCTGTTTGAACGCCGCGAGCCAGCCCTCGCGTGGGACGAACCCACCTATATCCCACCATCCCCGGAAAAGCCCGAAAAAGGGATTAAGAGCCCAGGGTGTGCCCCTGTCGTCGGTATGGGGCCGGCCTTCGCCCAGGACCACGATACCCCCCGCGCGCAGCATTTCGAACAGATGTCGGAGCGTTGCGACCTTGTCCTTGGCGCAATGCAAGGCATTGACCGAAAAGATCGTGTCGAGATTGCGCCACCGCCCCTTTTCATTGAAATCATAGCGTTCGACCGTCCCTGCGATCTTCTGGCGCCTAAGGAGAAATGGCTGCAGGTCGGTACGAACAAAC
>WNFC01006533.1_pt1 | contig 13484 bp, 11 predicted proteins | sample 5400541 | NCBI WGS metagenome assembly WNFC01 (sample SAMN13153342, study PRJNA577476) | soil metagenome | isolation source: 120 cm saprolite under Douglas fir tree site 2 hole 2 replicate 1 | place: USA:California | collected 2015-04-18
GCGCGCCAGCTCAGTCACCCGATCCAGCAGTCGATGCATGGTCTCCGGCTGCAGCAGGTTGGCCCAGCGCATCAGCGTGGTGTGGTGCGGTACGGGGTCCAGCCCCACTCGGCAGAACTGGCGCAGCACCAGGCTGTCGCCGACGAAGTGCTCGGTCTGGGCGTAGCTCCAGTCGTACAGATGTTGAATAACCAGCAACCGCAGGATCACCTCGACTGGTGTGGATGGCCGGCCGGTCTCAGTCGTACGCGGCCGTCGTCGGCTCAGATCAGCTTTGACCTGCTGGAAGATCTGGTCGTCTTCGAGCAGCCGATCCAATTCAGCCAACTCAGGTTCAAACCGCAATTCGAGCGCGGGTACCAGCTTGAACAGGTCGACTGGCGCGGACCGATCTCGTAACATGGCAGCAAAGGCCTTCTCGGGAAAGATGGGTGTGTGACAACCTCACCTTACCCGGAAGGCCTTTTGTTCCGGTAGTCCCTGTCGACCTAACAGCGAGCGGGTTTCGCAGTGAAAACTAGCTAGCTAACTCCCAGGTTCACGCATCCATCCAGCGTGACGCGTCCGCGAGGTCCTTGTTGATATCGCTTCGCCGCCCACGTCCTCCGCAAGCACCGGGCAGCGAGCGACACGTTGCGCGGTCGAAAAGGTGCTAGTCGCAATCCGACGGGTGAATGTGCAGCTTGGATTGCACTGCGGCGTCGGCCAAACCGGCCAGCAATACTGGTCTCGGGAAGAACGATCGAATCTGCTGCTCGTCCGTAGCGAAGCCGATCGGCCCGCGTGACGATCTCCCACGGTTGCGCTCATCACCACGCCCGCAGGGCTCTTCGGACCCATGACCCCAGCTGTACCCCGGCTGGGTTGGTCTCTTTCCAACCCCAGATCCTGTCGACGCGCCGCCGGGCCGCTACCAGATCACCCTGACCGGCTCGAAGAGCGGCTATCAGGTTAGTGCCCCCTTCCAGGTTGTGGCACCAACGGTGCCATTCCTGTCCGTCAACAAAACCGGGTTTCTGTTCGCCAAGATCGAGGGTGCCGCTGCACCCGCCGATCAGGGCGTAACGCTGTCCAACTTCAGCCCATCGACGATGCTGGAGTGGACCGCGTCGGTACAGAACGTGAGCGGCGGCAGTTGGCTGTCGCTCAGTAGCTCCGGCGGTACGCTTGCGTTCGCCTCGCTGTCGACGATATTCGTGCATGCCGATCCCATGGGTCTGGCCGCCAGAGCCTACCGTGCGCGTGTCGTTGTCGACGCGGGCGCAGGCACGGCCAACCGTTTCCAAACGCTGGGGGCCACTCTGCTCGTTGGCCAGGCGGCGCCAGAGCTTGCCGTGACCACATCGATCACGGCCAGCGCCTATGTGGGCGATACCGCCGACTCACCTGGCTTGCCGGTGATTGGCTTGGCGTGAGCGCCGCCAGCGGTGGCCTGAGCCCACGAGCGGCGCCCACGCACGAACAGGGCCGGTCGGACTCGCTCCTCCTCGGATTAGGCCCTGGGCAGAGGTGGGTGGTCCAGTACGCGGGGCCGGTACTCGACGAGTTGGATGCGGCCGTCGAAGGTTCGGCTATCGATCATGTCGAGCGCGACGTCGGGGTAGCCGTCGTAGATGCGTTCCGATCCCGTGGCGCCGGTGATCACCGGGAACATCACGACCCGGAACCGATCGACGAGACCACCTCGCAGCAGCGACCGGCACAAGGTCAGGCTTCCGATCGTGCTCAGCAGACCCGAACCTTCCTCCTTCATTGCCCGCACGGCTTCGACGGCGTCGCCGCGCACGAGCGTGCTGTTGGCCCAGGTGAGGGGGTCTTCGAGCGAGGACGAGAACACCACCTTCGACGCCCCCGTGAGCCCGCCGACCGACGCCTCTTCGTCGGCGCTGAACTCGTCGGTCCCCTCGGGCATCCTGCCGACGGCGAAGCCGGACATCAGCCGGTACGTGTTCGCGCCCATCAGATAGGTGACCTCGGGCTGCGCCTCGAGCCACGCGAGGTCCTCGGGCCCCTGCAAGCCCCACCAGCCGGGCCAGCCCTCTCCTGACGCGTAGCCATCGAGCGAGGTGATGAAGTCAACGAGCAGTTCTCGCACGGACGCTCCTTTCTTCGTGGACGAATCTTGCGCTCAGGTTGCGGCCAGCTCAGCGACGACCGGCGCGCGTGAGTCGGAGACCTCGGCGCCGAAGACGAAGTAGGAGAAGCCGAGCTCCTCCCAACGCCGCTGGATCTCCTCGGCCGCAGCCACCAGGTCATCCGGAAGGATAGCCAGCGAGTCCGCGGCGCGCAGCGCAGCCGCGTCAGTATCGGGAGGTGCCATGAGTGGCGCGACAGCGTCGCCGATAACCGCGACGTGCTGGGAGAGCTCGACGTCCCGGATGGCGCGGAAGTCGCGCATCCGCTGCTCGACGTCCGCTCGTGCCTTACCCCGGCATCAGTGCGAAGCTGACTGTGTCGGCGAGCTCGGCCGCGAGCGCCTGGGCCTTCGGTCCGTACACGGCTATCACGACGGGCGTGTGAAGGTCGGGGTCGTCGGCGTCGTGCAGGCGCTGGCCATTGCGTGCGCCGCCTCCGGGGTCAGGCGGGCCAGGTCGACGACGGTCGCGAGCCGATGGGCGGCCGGTGACCGAGCCAGGGCCAGCGCGGGGCACGATGTGTCGATTAAGAGTGCGCGTTCGACGTAACGACACCGCTCCACTTCGCTATCGACCGCACGATTCGCGCTGATTTTGCGCGGAGTCATACGTTTTCACCCTGGGGGCTACGCTGACCCCAAATTGGCTTTACACCTGCAAGAGAGCGAGCGTCGGGCCAGCACGCCATACTCGCAACCATTGCTCAAGACGCACATTGGCTACCGCCCGGTATAGTGACGCAGCCGCGGCGGTCGCGACGCGATTTTGGCGGCAGAAGTTCCGGGGGACTCGATGGGCTTAGGTTTACGCGCTCGACGATTGACAGCTATCGCTCTTGCCGTCTCTGTTCTCGCGGCAATGGGCGGTACGGTGCCCGCTGCCGCTATAGATGCGGCGAGCGCGACCGTACTGACCGGTACCATTGGGACGGCGGCCTACAAGATCGAAATCCCGGCGAACTGGAACGGGACACTCGTCCTGTATAGCCACGGCTACCGGTCGCCCGGCTCGCCTAACCCCGCCAGCGACGTTGGCGACCCTGTGACCGGAGCCTGGCTTCTTGGGCAGGGCTATGCCCTGGCCGGCTCTTCTTACAGCAGCACGGGGTTCGCGCTCGAAGGTGTCGCCGATCAGTTCGCCCTGCTCGACTTTTTCGACGCCCAATTCGGGACTCCACGGCGGACGATTGCCTGGGGTCACTCGCTCGGCGGCCTGGGCACCGCACTGCTTGTCGAGCGGCAACCCGAGCGCTTCGCCGGCGCCCTCCCAATGTGCGGCCCGCTGGCTGGCGGGCTCAACTACTGGAATGCGGCCCTCGACTCAACTTTCGTCTTCAAGACCCTGATGGCGCCAACCTCGGGTCTCCAGTTGGTCAATATCCAGAATCCCACGGGCAACGTCCAGCTCGCTGAAGGCATTCTGGCGCAAGCCCAGGCCAGTCCGCAGGGGCGGGCGCGCGTCGCCCTGGCGGCGGCCATGCTGGACCTGCCGGGCTGGTTCGACCCCGCTTCACCCGAGCCGGCAATCGCCGACGTCCTGACTCGAGAGCTGAACCAGGCGCAGTGGGAAGCACGCCAGGACCTGCCGTTCGACTTCGGCGGCCGGGCTGAACTGGAGCTGCGGGCCGGGGGGAACTTCTCGTGGAATGTGGGCGTCGACTATCGCGAACAACTGGCGCACTCGAGCAACCGCGCCGAGGTTCGTGCTTTGTACGAGCAGGCGGGCCTCAGCCTTAGTGCTGATCTCGAGGCGCTCGAGGCAGCGCCGCGCATTGAAGCAAACCCAGCTGCTACCGCGGCCCTGGGCAAGGCGAGCACGCTCACCGGCTTTATCCAGGTGCCCGTGCTGACCATGCACACCACTGGCGATGGGCTCATCCCAGTGGAAGACGAACGGGCGTACGCCAGCTTCGTCCGCGCGGCCGACGCGGAGGCACTGCTGCGCCAGACCTTCGTGCACCGCGCCGGGCACTGCACCTTCACACCGGCGGAGACGATTGCGGCATTCCAGGCGCTCGTGCGACGTTTGGATACCGGCACATGGGCCGACCGCGTCCAGCCGGCGGAACTGGACGAGGCGGCCGCGGCACTCGGGCCGAGCTTCAACGTAATCCTGACGCAACAGGGAGCCTTTCCGTCTCCGCCAGCGTTCATTCGGTTCGTTCCGCCGCAATTCCCGCGTGTGTCGGACAAGCGCAGGAGCACAATCGACTAATACGTACGCCACCGATGTAATACGCCGCGCCAGCCGTCGCCCGACCGTCCCGGCGGCGCTCATCGTGCCGATCGACAATGTCAACGATGTCGACAGACATGTTTGCGGCTCCGGATTGGGTCTGGCATGCGCACGCCAGATCGTCGCCGAACACGGCGGCACCATCTCACTAGACAGCCAGATCGGCTGCGGCACAACGGCAACTGTGCGCCTGCCGGTAGAGGTACCAACGCCATGATCGATACGCGAGATGAACCCACGCTCCGCGGGGCGGGGCGGACAGAAGGTCACGTCGGCCGGGTCCGTCTCCTGATCGCCGACGACCACGAGGTCGTTCGCCAGGGACTGCGTGCATTCTTGGACCTCGATCCCGCGCTGGAAGTGGTGGGCGATGCAGCCGACGGCGCTCAGGCAGTGCGGCCCATCGGGACAAGTAGTGCCCGGCTTGCGCCCGGGTATAGCGCATGCGCCTGTTCGAGGAACTCGACTCCACCCGCGGTGGGAAGTCGGATGTCTGCCCCACAAGTGCCACTTCCTCACCCTGCTGTGCAAGGTTCTCGAGCCGGCAAGACCGGCCTCGGCCGAATCGGCCGCCAGCACACGGTAGTCAGATCCGAAGCGTCGACGCAGCGCATGTACAGTCGCAACTCGCCCCGCCTGATCCGTGTCCACGATGAACAAGACGGGTAGTCGATCTGGTGCACGATCCATGGCCACGGCGCCACCGGTCATGGTTGCATAAGGTAAGGCTATCCAGCCCAGGCACAGCTGGTCCTAGCCTTCCGCGGCGATGTCGTACCCCTTCTACCTGGCCACCTCGAGCTGGGCGACGACGGCGAGCTTCTGTACGTCGTGCAGCGCGGTGACACGGTCTCAGGCATCGCACAACGGTTTGGCGTCAGCATGGACGACCTCGTAGCAGCCAATGCGGGTGCGCAGACGCCCGATGGCCATGTCTTCGACGATCCCAATTTGATCTGGCCTGGCCTGCGCCTGCAAGTACGGCCGGCGGAGCCAACCACCGGGCCACGTGAGCAGACTCCGGCTGAGCCAGACGGTGTGCCGGCGCCGGTGGCGACGCCGGAAGAGCCGCGAGTGCCAGTCATTCCGTTGCCATCACCGACGCCTGTCAACGTGGTGTTGACCGAGCAGCCGGCTGCCAGCAGCATCCTGGTGACGCAGACCGTGCCGACCATGATGCCGACCGCGGAGACGCCGGCTCGGCCGAGGGCAGACGAGCCCCCGCTTGTCCAGTGGCCCGAAGTGCTGGGCGCGGGCGGATTGGGCGTGGCGGCGCTCCTTGCGCTTCGAGCGCGAAGGTCGCGGCGGCTGCCAGTTGAGCCCGAGAACGACACGCAAATCGACGTCCACGCGTTCACATTGGCGGTACCCGCCGCTGTTGTGGCAGCGCGCCACGGCGGCGGCGATGATCCACACGGAGTGATTCTTGGCGAGCGCGTGACTGGCGCTCTGCTGCGTCATACCCGGGCCGCGGGGATCGACAGTGCCAGGACCGTTTCGGTGAAGGTCGGGCGAACGGGGTGCACGGTGGCGTTCGAGGCTCCGCTCGAGCAGCGGCCGCGGCTGGAAGCAATCCTGCGGACCGCGTCGCACCTTGCGCGTCGACTCAGGGTGGCGCGATCGGCCGACCAGGATGTCGTGGTCGAGTTGGAAGGGATCCAGCGAGATGTTCTGGAACGGGTTGCGCTCGAGGAGTGCCCGCTGCTGCTGTGCATCGGCCTCCAGCCGGACACTCGCGCCTACCTGGCCGGGTGGGAAGCGCTTGGCCACCTGCTGGTGGCGACGCAGGCGGGCACGAGCGACGCGCACGAACACCTGGCCAGTCTGGTGGCCACGCTGGCCGGCCAGTGCCCGCCGACGGAGCTGCAGCTCTACACCCTGGCGCCTCGAGATACGCTGCTGGGGCAACTTGGGCCGCTTCCGCATCAGTGGGCGGTGGTCGACCCAGCTGATCGCGCCGAGGCGACACAGCTGTTGGCTACTCAGCGCGCCGAGCTCGAACGGTGGCAACGGCAGATCCTCGATCCGCAGGTTCCCCAGCTGGTTCTGGTGGTACGCGAGCTGGCCCAGATCGCGGGCGAGGAGGATCTCCGATTCCTGCTCACACACGGGAGTGGGTTCCGTGTGCGGGTCGTTGCGGCTACCGCGGACACCGCCCTGGAGCGAGATCTGCTCGTGGACGGCTTCGAAAGCCGGCTGGTCTTCGCGCTGGAGGACGAGGAGGCATCAACGCGGCTGCTCGGTAAGCCCTGGGCGCTGGCGCTGGCCGAGCCTGGCCGGTTGCTGGCGCGCCTGGGGCAGCGGAAAGAGGTGGAGATCCTCGGGCTCCACCTGACTGAGGATGGGCGTCGGGACCTACTGGCGAGCATGGAGGTCGGTGAGGCCACCCCACCGGTCGGTGGGGCCACGGGCAACCACGAGGCGGCGGGTGAGCACGAGCAGCTCGACGACGAGGAGTCGCAAGGTGAGCCGGCAGCGCCGCCGTCCGTTGGGGGCACAGAAGAAGGCGACGGAGGCAGTGGAGCGGGCGGCCAGAACGGCTCCTCCGCCACGGCGGAGGAGCGGCAGATTGTCGGTGCCGAGGTGGCGGTCATCTCTACCCCAGTCGTATCTTCACATGCGAGGACCAATGGCCATACTCCCAGCGAGCCGGCGTTAGCCCCCGAGCCGTCGGCGTCTGAGCCCCCCGAGCGGATCGCGCTCCTCCTGAAACGGGCCGGACTTGTGATCGACTGCGAGAATGCGGTCGTGTGGTCGCCAGGTGGATCGCTCCAACTCGGCCAGAGCAGCCCGATCGAGGTGCTGTTCCGCCTGGCGGCCGCGCCGTTGCTCGAACAGGGTCCGTTGGATCGCTGGGCTGGTATGAAAGCGGAGGAGCTGCTTGAGGAACTCTGGGCTCCACGCGCGCGTGTACGGAACCGTGAGAGCAGCCAGACCTGGCTCGGCAAGAACCTGGAGCGGCTACAGGACGACGTCAGGCGAGCGGTTGGCGGCCTTGACGGCGAGCTACTGCTCAGGAGCGCTGGCACGCTGAGAGTGAATCCGGCCGTTGCGATTTCTGACGTGGAGGCCTTCATGGAGGCGGTCGAGCGGGCACGAGCGTCACGCGGTGCCGATCGCATTGTCGCGGCCGAAGATGCGCTCGCGCTGAGCGTGCCCGAACTGCTGCCTGGGGCATATGTCGAACGCACCGTGATTGGGAAGAAAATCGAACTGTATCGCTGGCTGGCGGAGCCGCACTGGGAACGTGCCTCGCGGCGGCTCGAGGCGCTCAGCCGCGAGGTGATGGGCCTCCTGGCACGCGCTTACTGCGACGCGGGGCGACATGCAGACGGGCTCGCCATGTACGCGCGCGTGTTTGCCGATGATCCCCTGGATCGCGGCGCTCACGAAGGCCTGCTGGTAGCCGCGGCCGGCACAGGCGATGCAGCGCAACTCCACGAAGCGTGGCAGCAGATCTGTGTTTGCCTTGGCGGCGAGGGTGATCTCGAGACTCGCAGCCTGTATGAGCGTCTGGTGCGCGAGTTGGAACGGACGTCGAATGCTGATAGGACCAGTACCGCGGTTGGGGCGGGCAGTGGGTCCCGTTGAGACGTGTCTGAGGACGCTGGTCGAGCCACAGGCGGCGCCGGAATGATTGCTGGCCGGGCTCCGCTAATGAGAGAAGTTCGTCCCAGCACGCGCTTCTATTGGCGCTCCACGCGGACAGTATTGGCCAGCCGCGCGTCCTCGGTGCCGCCCGTTGGTTATGGGCGGTCGTGATGCGAGAGAAGGCGGGGAGTACAGTCGCCACTGCACCAAACGGACGGACGCGCTCGCAGGACTGTTCCGGGCGTGCGCAGGTTATCCTCGATGAGGTAAACGTCGCGCTGCTGCGCGCCTTACTGGCCGACCCGCGACTGGCGATCGCTGAGCTCGCGCGGCGCGTCGAGCTGTCGGGGCCGGCTGTGGCAGATCGCCTTCACCGGTTGGAGGCTGCTGGGGTGATCGCTGGCTATCGCCTCGAGCTGAGCCCCGCAGCTCTTGGCCGCCCGCTGGCCGCGTACGTCCGCATTCGGCCAGGACCGGGCCAGGTCGGTGCGATTATCGAGTTGGCCGAGCGAACTCCGCACGTGGTGGAGTGTCATCGTGTGACGGGCGAAGAGAACCTGCTGCTGAAGGTACAGGTTGCCGACACAGACGAGCTCACCGAGGTCCTCGATCTCTTCTTTGCGCTGGGGCAGATCACCACGTCCATCGTTCAGCGTTCGCCTATCCCTCCGCGCGGCGTCCCGCTGCCAGATGAGAGTTGGGGGAGCTAGGCCAACGCGCGTCATGTTTGACGCAAGCAGGCACGACAGGCGCTCCTCAACATGCCTCAACGGATAACTTTCAGACGCCGTCCAACACAACAGACTCGTACACGCTTGTTTTCTTCGCGGTCGGTGTGATCGCTATCGTGCCGACGGCGGTGATGTGGTGGATCTTGCTCCACGCATTCATCCGGACTCACATCGTCGCTGGACTACTGCGGCCTGCTTGAGCTTGGGCGGATCGCTTAGAAGAATCCGGCGCGGTTGGCATCGGCTACAAGACCCTGGTGCTCGCGGCAAACAGGCGGCACCACGAGGAGGGTCGAACGCTCGTCGCGCTATTTGTCCGATGGGCGGAGCTTCTCGCGCCCGTCAACAAGCGAAGCCTAATCACGAGATCGAAAAGTCCCGTCGTATATCGACGGAGCAAGACAGACAGCGACTCTGTTGTTTCTAACGGTGGGTGATAGTCTTGCGCCGTGGCGATTGGAAAAGCATCCAACGCCACGCCCCTCCTAAAGCAAAGGCGAGCACGACGGGCACCCGCCAGCCCAGGATGTATGAAAGGTGTCCCCTGGCATCGAATGTGAAGAGTTCTACCATCCAACCGGCGATGATCCAAAAAACCAGACCCGAGAGCGCGAGGGCCAGCCATTGCTCCAGGTCACCCGCATCTCGAGTTAATGCGAATGACGCGTATGCGTAGATGACTATGGCTATGATGGATGCTCCCAGCCACGCCCAGGTAGCCGGCTCGTGGGCCGCCAGCGCCAATCGGTCGGTCATACGCTGAATTCCGACTTCCGCAGGGTTCATAGCCTCAACCCCTGGTTTTTCGCTTCGCCGATCAATGGTATCACCGGTTGTGGGGTAAGAAAATCCCTGCCAAAACATGCCTTGAGGCCCCACCGCAGTTCCAGCGATTGTGATTGTGCCGGCGCGCCTACCTGGCGATCGCCCCAGAACGTTAACAGTCGGCCAACACCACCAGTCCAGCCTGTGGACGCCCTGCACGCGGCGCTCAATGCCGACGATGTGGAGTGGTCGGCAAAGCTGTGCTCCAGCCAGGCTGTAGTGAGCTCGGCGACGGTCACCGTGCTGTTGACCAGCCCGCCAAAAAGGCGGACAACTCGATGAACGAGCGCTCCGTACACCCTGAGCAGGAATTGGCGACGGCGAGCGCGATGAAGATAACTGTCAGCCTGTCCACCCGCCTGACGGCTCCTGTTGGCACCACCCCCTCGCGGCCGGCCCGATGCGGACGCCGACGCCGGTCTTACGTGCCTGCACGGCAGGATCAAGATAACTGTCAGCCAGCCAGCCAGCCCGCCATCCGGACGGCTCATGTTGGCAAGCGCCGGACTGCTGCTGATTGGCATGACGACCGTGTTGAACAAGATGTTGATCGGCATCAATGGCGCATGTCGCTGAAGAACGCCAGCAGTTCGAGTGTGACGGTGCAGATGACGAGCCGCGTCTTGCACCGCGGGAGCGCCGCTCAGTCGTCGGGGTAGAGGTCCGAGAGAGTCAGGAAATGCACGCGGGGATCGGCCTCCTGGAGCGCGGTCATCTCGGGCGCAAAGCCACCGGCCGAAACGTATAGGAACAGCGCATTGTCGACGTCCTTCGCCCAGCCCTGACCGGAAACAGCTAGCCGACTCAACTTGTTCAGGACGCTAGTGTGCAGGCCGGGCCCTCGAGTGTCGGCAGACCATTTCACCTCGCCAGCGAGTAAGCGGCCGTCGTCTGTGCGACTGGCAATGTCCAACTCGACTGGCTGGCGATCATGATCCACGCCTTCCCAGTGGCCCCACATCTTGATGCTCGGAAGGCCCCACCTCGTCGCGTAGCGCTGGTACGCCTCGCGCACCATGCCCTCGAAGATCCTGCCCATGTAGCCGTCCAACTGCGGAGCAATGACGGCGCCCCAGAGGGATCCGGAGGACTCCCTGATCAGGCGGCTGCGATTCGGAAAGACGAACGAGTACCAGAAAGCGAGCGCATTGTCGGCGAGGTAATACCTGTACGGCTGCTTGGCCGACGCCTCGAAGTTGCGCTCGCGTCGAACCAGGGTCAAGTTCTCGAGCGTCTCCAGTTTGCGCCGAGCCACGTGCTCCTCGATCTTTGTGGCTTCGACGACGTCTTTCAGTTCGGCGCTTCGCGCTGCGACGGCGAGAAGCGAGCGGTAGTCAGCCAGGTCGCGCAGCCCGCGCTCCTGCTCAAGGAGCGACATCATTTGCAGGTGCACCTCGCCTCGAGGAGAGACGAACGTGCGCGAGACGCCTTTTGCCAGCGACTCACCCTCGCCCAGGGCCGCCAGGTAGCGAGGCGATCCGCCAAAGATGCCATACATGTATGCAGCGTCACGCGGCGCGAGATGCGGCGCCATGCGCGCTGCGTCACGGTAATCGAAGGGATACAGGCGACTCGACCAGGTAATGCGGCCGAAGAGCGGCTCCGAGCCGGCCTGCAGGTGGCTCATAGTCGAGATTTCCGAGCCTGCCAGCATGAGTGTGATCGGGCGATTCTTCGGAACAGGGTCCCAGGCGGCGACGAGGTGCGACGTGACCTCGCCAGTGCCCAAGACGTATTGAAACTCGTCCAGCACGACCACGAGTGGATCGTCGCTCGCAAGGTCGATCAAAGCTCGAAACACCGTGCGCCAGGTTGGGTAGTCGGCGGGATCGTAGCTGGTGCCGCTCCAGGCCGAGAGCTCGCGCAACAGATCCTGACGATTCAGATCCGGCGTCTGCTCGGCGAGCAGGAAGTAGAAGACGCGCCGATCGCCCCAGGAGTGTTGGAGCAGATATGTCTTGCCGACCTGCCGCCGCCCGTAGAGAATGCCCAACTGCTTCTGCCCCGAGTCCGCAAGTCGAGAGAGGTCAGCCGCTTCATTGTGGCGGTCGACGAGCTGAGGGAGCGACATGCTGTTCGTTTGACAGCATAGTATAATTACACTGTACTGCAAAACGAGCTTGACCCGCGAATGCCGAGCTTTACCGTCGTGAAAGCTCTCCTTGAGGCGTGTAGCCTCCGAATGCGGAGCGCAGATTGAGTTCGGCTGGACAGCTTCGGCGTCTTCTTCTGTGACACAAGCCGTACACGTGGGGCAAATAGACGCCAGGGCTCGCGACTGGCCCAATGCCAACGCGACGCCGGTCTTGCGTTTTTGCATAGCAAGATCGTCAGCATCGCCGTGACCACGACGACGTCAATTCCGAAGAGCCGCAGCCCTTGCGCGTCGTAAGTGCCCATGGCATCCAGCTGTGAAGGCATGGCCGAGTTGCTCGTGTCCGGCGGAACCGCACTCAGGCTGGGTCGAAGGGACGGTTCGACAGTACTCCCTGCGCCGAAGAGGTAGCACAGCTGTTACGGCGGTAGCTAGCGGGACAACTGACGCAAAAGGGCTCCGTCACCTGCGGTCTCGTACATGACGCGGGGTCCTGTAGAGGAACTGATCGGCGACAACCGGATGGACGGTGGTGGCAGCGGTGTCCGCGGCGGCAGCAGCACACGTCGACGGGCAATCGACGACAACTGGAAGGCCGGCACGCGGCGTATCGGCGGTGAAACCCTGGAAGTGTTAGGTGGGCCCGTTTGACGTCATAGTGTAATTACCTTGCGTTGTAACAACACCATGGTGTCAGTCAGTATCGGCTCTGGCTGCCCTCCCGTCGCCCTCAGCCGTGAGACGCGGAGTGCCAGGTCACGACCAGCGACAGCTCCCTGAGTCTGTAAGCCTCATGATCAAAATCGGGACTGGCCGCCGCCTGTATGAAAGCCGAGCCTGCCAGGTCTTGCATGCAGCGTCGACCGTCCGGCGGAGTGCGAGTATGCTCGCGGGACCAACAGAGGGCGACGGCGCAGCCGTAAACGCGCCGACCCACGCCGGCGGCGTTGGCCGCAATAGTCTGGCTGGAATCAGCGGGGAACTAGCACGTGGTAGGCGCACATCCCAGAGTGGCAGCCGACTCAATGTTATGGATTGATAAGAGGATCGTTATCATTCAGTATCAATGGTGAATCGTCCGCGCAGCCCCTATCGCCCGGGCATGGGAACCGATCCTCCCTATCTTGGCGACCGCGAGCCGCAACTGCGGCGGTTTCGCGAGTACCTCGACGAACCAGGCGTGGCTCACAACGTCCTGGTTACCGGCCTGCGAGAGTGGGCCGATGCAGATGCCGAGCCGCCGACATTCGCACGCACCGTGCTAGCCGACCTCCAGCACCTTGCTCGGCGACTCTCGCTCTCGGAGCGAGTCAAGAGCGCCGCAGGAGGGCTAGGTACCGGGGCGCTTGACCTGCTGGGTGGGCTAGGCGTCTCGTACGAGGGCGTCGAGCTCACCTACCGACGGGGCGAGCGGCGAACCTCGCCGGGCCGGCTGGACGACGATCTGCGGCAGGCGCTGCAGCAGTTAGGTGAGTTGTGTCAGCGGAGCGAGCACCCTGGCTTCGTGCTCCGCTACGACGAGTTCCACGTCGTCGAGGAAAAAACCGGCCAGTTCACGCTCAGCGCCCTGCTCTCAGCATGCGCTGCGGTCCAACAACGCGGGATTGCCTTGATGCTTGTACTGTGTGGACTGCCGACAATCCTCGAAAATCTTGCGCGCTCCAAGAGCTATAGCGAGCGGATGTTCACGCTGGAGCACCTTGGCAACTTACGCCCTCCTGAGGACGGGATTGCTCTCGTCGACCCGGCGCGAACGCTTGGCCGCGACTATGAAGCGGAAGCGGTGGAGGTCATCCTTCGCGAAACGGCGGGCTATCCTTATTTCATCCAGTTGTACGGGGACCTGCTCTGGCGCGGGACGCCGGCGGACCT
>WNFC01010332.1_pt1 | contig 13484 bp, 8 predicted proteins | sample 5400541 | NCBI WGS metagenome assembly WNFC01 (sample SAMN13153342, study PRJNA577476) | soil metagenome | isolation source: 120 cm saprolite under Douglas fir tree site 2 hole 2 replicate 1 | place: USA:California | collected 2015-04-18
AAGGCTCAAGCTCACGCCGCATGGGGCCGTTTTCAAAATCCGAGCGCGGTGGACAACAAAGTCTGTGCTTTTCGCGGTACAACCTGGGCAAGAGGAGCATGAGCCTCGACTTGGAGCATCCCGCCGCCAGCATCGTGCGCGAACGCCTGGGGCGGCACGCGGAGATTGTCCTCGACTCCGGTGAGGCGGATGACGTCGACCGGCGGCTGAAGTTCTATCGCGAGATGCAGAAGTCGAAGCCGCGGTTAATCGTTTGCGCTATCACCCCGTTTGGTCTCGACGGTCCCTATCGTGATCTCAAAATGACCGATTTGACCCAGCTTGCGATGGGCGGCGTGATGGCGTCGTGCGGCTATGATCCGCGCGCCGACGGCACTTACGATACGCCCCCGATCGCGCCCGCGATGTGGCAGGCCTATCACATAGCGTGCGAGCACGCCGTCCTGGCAATCTTCGCTGCGCTCCATTTTCGCGAGCTTACCGGCCAGGGCGATTTCATCGACCTATCGATCCACGAGGCCGTAAGCAACTGCACCGAAGTGGCGATGCCGAGTTATATCTACAACCACGCGATCGTGCGGAGGCAGACCGGACGGCATGCAGCCGAACATCCGACACGTCCGTGGCTCCGCCGCACCAACGACGGCCGCTACGTCAAAGCATTCATGTTCTGGAGCCGCCACGAAGCCAGGGTAATTGGCGAAATGCTCGATGAGGCTGGGATTGAGCAGGATCTGAATTCTGATGCTCACCGCGAGTTATGTGAGCGTTCGCCGTCTGCGGGCCATTCTCATCTGAACGCCCTGGTTGATAAATTGGCCGCGTCGATGACCGCGGAGGAACTCTTCCACCGGGCGCAGGCGAAGGGCTTGTTGTGGGCCGGCGTCAGAGTTCCTGAAGAGAATATCGCCGACCCACATTTTCAAGCCCGCGGCACCTTTCAAGCGCTCGAGGGTGCCGAAACCGGCAGCCCGCTCTATTATCCGGCCTCGCTAGGGACAGACGGCCATAGGCCATTAACCGCTTTCGAACGAAGTGCTCCTCATTTGGGTGAGCACAATCACGAAGTCCTGGCGCAACTCGGCTTCAACACCGCCGAGATAAACACGCTCGCTGCCAAGGGCGCGCTCTAAGCGGCCGGAGCGGTCATTGGGGTGGCCGCTCAAGCGCTTGCTGGATTTGCTGCCGCTTCGGCTTCCGCCTGGTTCGGCGGCACGCCCGCTTCCTCCAAGCCGGACGAATTTCGGTGTGTCGATAGCCATTGCAACTGAGTCCAGCAGGGTGCGGAAAAACCAATTTCTTTATGAAAAATTTCCGCACTCTGCGATAAAACTGGCTTCTTTCCTTTTTGAATCGCACCTCGCGGACTCGTTAGCTCGCTCCGCCTTTCGGCTCCGCTAGTGTTTAGGTCTCCCCCCTGGGGGAGATTACAGAGAGGGAAAGCAGGGTGCGGAAGGCCTTTTTCCGCAGCCTGCTAGGCTCAGCGCGGCAATTGTAAGACCGTCGAAGTGCTCGATTATCCACAATGAGTCGCTGGCACTCGCGTCTGGGCGAAATGCGTACCATCGTAGTAATCTTCGCATCGGCCAATCTGGTAACTGGTGGTAGGAGCTAACTAATCATGCCGAGTATACGACTTAATTCTGGCAGCGACTTATTTTACGAGGACGACTGGCTGGGCGTCCCGTGGGTGAAACCCGAACCGGCACTGCTGATTCATGGTGCCGGCGAATCGAGCCGCGCGTGGTTTGGATGGGTCCCGCGGATGGCACAGCAATTTCGTCTCCTGCGGCCCGACCTGCCCGGGTTTGGACGTTCTACAGTTCCCAACGACTTTGAATGGTCGGTGGCGAATCTCGCTGCCATGGTCGCTCAGTTCCTTGACCAGCTCGGAATCGAATCGGCCCATATCGTCGGCGCCAAGCTCGGCGGCGCGATCGCAATGCAGTTGGCCGCCTCGTATCCGGAGCACACACGGACGCTTGTCGTATGTGGTGCCCCGGTCAGTCCGCCCAAACTAGTCGAGGCTTCAGCCGCACGGAGTGGGGATTGGTGGGAGGAAACCCAGCGCCAGCGGCTGGGTTCGGAAGCATCAAAAGAGGCGGTTGAATACTGGAACACGCTGATGGCAGCGGCCAGTCCTCAGGCCCAGCGCGGTGTGCTAAAAGCAGCGTCAGCCTTGAATCTGGCGCCAGCTCTCCAGCGCATAGTTGCACCCACACTTGTGATAACGACCGATCGCAGCGCGTTGCAGCCCGTCGAATCGGTGCTCGATTATCAACGCAAGATTCCGCACTCACGCCTGCTTGTTTTGCAAAGCGACGCCTATCATGTAGCGATGGCCAAAGCCGATGAATGCGTCACCAATGTTCTCGCGTTTATCGATGAAGTCGCGCGCCCGATCGCTCTCAACCGGCCTAAGACGCCTTAGCGGAATGACCGGTAGAAGGTGCGGATGTCAGCGACAAGCTGATCCGGCTCCTCGCTCGGGGCAAAATGACCTCCGGCGGTCATCGGCGTCCAACGCTTGAGATTGTAATAGCGCTCGGCCCATTTTCGCGGCGGGATTAGCAACTCGCGTGGGAACACGGCGAGCGCCGTCGGCGCTTCGACCACCGGCATTCGCGTATGCACCGGGGTCCACGGCTGATTGCGGGCTTCATAGTAATAGCGCACTGTCGTCACGAAGCAGTCGGTCACCCAGTACAACATGATATGCGTCAACAACTCATCTTTCGGGAATCGGCGTTCCACCTCCCCGCCGCAGTCGCTCCAGTTCCGCCGGCGTTCGAGAATCCAGGCGCATAAGCCGACCGGCGAGTCATGCATCGCATAAGCCAGTGTCTGAGGATCCCGGGTCTGAACGGCCACGTGGCTGACGACGTGAGGCGCGGCTTCTTTGGTGCGGGCGAGTGCCGCCTGCTCGTCCGGACCATAGTCACTGTCGCGAAAGGCGCCGGCGGCAAAAAAGTCCATCGGAATCGACAGCGTCAAATAGATCCCAATCAAATGTTGCGGGTATTTGTGGCCGAGCTGCTCAGTCACGAGCGCACCCCAATCGCCACCCTCAGCGGCGAACTGCTGGTAGCCCAGCACCTCGCGCATCAGCACCACCCACAGGTCCGCCGTACGCCACCAGTTGATACCTGGTTTTGTCAACGGGGTAGAGAAACAAAATCCGGGAAGGGAAGGAACGACCACGTCAAAAGCATCAATTGGGTCGCCCCCAAAGGCGGCCGGATTGGCCAGCGGACGAATTACCTTATGCAAATCCCAGAAAGTCCACGGCCAGCCATGAGAGAGTATTAGAGGGATCGGCTTTGGACCCCTGCCAGGCTCGTGAATGAAGTGAATCGGAATATCATCAATCGTCACTTTGTAGTGTGAGAATCTATTTATTTCCGCTTCCTGTTTGCGCCAGTCATACTGGTCGCGCCAATACTTCACTAGTTGTTCGAGATAGCCCCGGTTGGTGCCATACGCCCAGTCCTGGTTGGCGAAATCGAGCGGCCAACGAGTGCGGGTCAAACGATTCTGCAGGTCCTCCAGCACTGCATCGGGAACGGCGATGCGAAAGGACTCCTTCTGCATGTTTCTTCCTCCATCCAAGGCTCACCATCAAGGAGCGTTTATCTAGCGAGGAGCAGCCTGCCCGGGTGATCTCGCTCAAAAATCGCGGCGGTAGGTAACGAAATTGCCAGTCACGCGCGCACCGAGAGCCTCCGCGGTGCGCCGCGAGGGCCAGTTGTCGTCCAGCACTAGCGTGTAACCTGCGTAACTCATACGATGGCGTGCCATGGCCGCGAACGAGCGTGCCGCCATTGCGCGAGCGATACCCCTGGAACGGGCCTGTTCGAGTACCCCGATATTAATCAAAGCGCCACGCGTGCCGCCGCCGCGTTCGGGGTTGAGCCGCACGCCAGTGCGCACCTGGGCCAGCATCCCGCTGAGGTCAGGAACCGAGAAGACCGCGCCGACCGGATTTCCATCCAGCACCGCCACCACGGAGAGATCCGCCACCAGTGTGCCGCCGAGCGGCAATAGCATTGGCCGCACCTCCTCGCGCGACACCGGGTTCCAGCCCCAATGATGCGAGAAGGCCGAATTGGTAACGTCGGTCCACACGTCAATCGCCGCCAGGAAGCCGTATTCGCGCCAGCTCCGAATTGCGACGGCGCTTTGATTTGCGGCTTCGATCATTTGACGGTAGCGTTCGAGAATCTGCGGAGTTAGAGCGGCAGTATAATCCACCTGCCCCTTCTCGGTCAGGAACTGAGCATTTTTGAAGTAACGATGGTAATAATCGGGGTTGCTACGCAATAGAAACGACGACAGCTCAGCATAATTATCGATGGTGTAGGGATAGTCGAGAAACGCGGCGAAGCCACTACGCGCGGCCTTCATCCCGCGCTGCGCCAGCCAGTTGATTGCTTCCTCGAGCAGGGCGACAGCCGCCGCGTCCTCGCCGGGCAGAGTTTCGAAGTGAGTCAGTTGCCCGAGCTTTTCGTTCCAATGCTCGTTGTAGCGATAATTAACGACAGCGCTCACCCGCCCGACCAGCTTGCCGTCACGCCATACACAAAAGGGACATAAGTCCAGGTGCGCCGCAATCAAAGCGCGGCCCGCCAGCAGATCGATTTCGTTGTGAATGTCGGGCGGCCACCAGGCATCGCGCCCGCTATAAATTTCGAACGGCAGCCGCGCAAAATCTTCGAAGCGGTCACGCGTGCCGATTTTCTCAACGCGGATGCTTTGTGCGCACAACCAAGTTCACCGCTGACGATTCGACGCAGGGTGATTTGAAATACCGGGAATTACAAGAAAGCCGGGGATGTTAGTGCTCCCGGTCACCACCGAGCCGAAAGACGTATTTTCAATTCTGGCTCGCAATTGCCATCAACGAATCTTTGAACTCTACTGCGAATCACCCGAGTCCTGCGGGTTTTGCGAGTCATCCGAGCCCTGATTGTTCTGATCGCTGCTGCCGCTATCGTCCGGGGTGGCGTTCATTTGCGGCTGCTCGCCGCTATTGTCATCATCCGGAGGATTCGCCTGCGACGAATCGTCTCCATTGTCGTCGCCCGGTTGAGCGTTCGGCTGATCCGGGTTGTCACCGCTGGCGTTGCTGTTGTCGTTGCCTGGCTGATAGGGCTGCGGACCGCCGTTCGAATCGTTTGATTCATCCTGGGCGAACTGTTGAGCCGTCGCGATGGCATGCGGAGTTGCGGCAGCCAGTTCGCTGGCGGCAAGCCGCCCGTTGGGAAAGAGCGCCACCGACAGCGCTAGCAGCGACGATAAAACCGTCGCTATTGGCAGGTAAACGTCTCTCATCTTGAATGACCTCCCGGTACCAATTGGAGCGAAGCTTAGACGCGGAACCATCGAGATTCAGCCGCTGAACCATTGTACCAGTCTAGCGCAAATTACCCCATTTGATTGCTCCAGCAGCGCTCGACGAACCCGCAGTGTAATTCGCGGCAGACGCTGGCGCTCGGCGGTTTTTTGGGATAGTCGCGGCTGGTCTGCGCACCGACGATCGCACGGCCAAGCGACAATATATGCGCACGGATCTCCGGGCCTGGCGGTAGTGGCACGGACACGGACACGCTGTCATCCTTCAAGAACACGATTTCGGCTTCGACTCTCGATTGTGGATATGCGTCAGAGATCGCCAGCGCGTACGCTTCCATCTGGACCTGATAGAGCCAGGCTTGATCGGCAGCGCGGGCATATTTGTAATCGCGTACGATAACGCGATCGCGCTCCTCGACGATCGCATCAATCTGGCCACGTACGAACAGGGATTCGCCGATGTGACAAAAGAACGGGACTTCGCGCGCCGCGGGAGCGCGATTCACGAACTTTGCCAGATAGCGGGCCAGATCGGCCACGATCATCGACCGCTCCCCGAAGTCGAGTCCGGCAGGGATGCCCAGCAGGTCGACTAATTGCCGGATTTCGCCTTCAGTTGCTGCGTCAAACTGGAGCCGCTCGAGTACGGCGTGAGCGACCGTACCCATCGCTGAAGCGCCAGCGGATGGTAAAATGCCCTGCCCGCGCGGTAGCTCGGGCAGCTTCAGGCCGTGCCGAAAATGGAACTGGCGCGGGCATCGGTCGAAATCGGCGAGCGCGGTCGGACTGATCACGAGTTCCAACGAGTGAGGCGGCTCGAAGCCAAGGCGTCGTTGCGCCAGTGCGGCCAATTCCTGACCGTTAACCGACGAGTCAACCGATAACGGGCCTCCCGGCACTCGGGCGGATTCCGGCCGCATCAAGACCAGCCTGGCGCCGGCGCATTCAAACAGCTGTTTTTCCGCGCCGGAGTTGACGAAGGTGGCGAAAATTTGGCCGCCGAAATCACGTATCTGCTTTGCCCAGCCCTGGAGCATCGCCCCTTCACTGATAATCAGGCGGTCACGGGCGCGGGTCAGTGCGACATAAAGCAACCGCAGCGACTCGGCCTGCTGTTCGCGGTTGCTGCGCTGGCGGAATTCGTCGAGCATCCGGTTGGGAATCTCGTCCAGTCCACTGCCCACCGCATCGCGCAGCAGCAGGCCTTTTTCCGGAGCGGCCACCGGATTGCGATTATCGTTATCGGGCCTGCGTCCGGCATCGGCGACGAAGACTATCGGAAACTCAAGACCCTTCGCCTGATGTACTGTCATCAGCCGGACTACATTTTCGTTTTCTCCGAGGATCTGCGCCGGCGGCTCGTAAGGCTGCTGCTCGGCCAAACGGCGCAGATGGACGACGAAATCGTGAAAAGAAAAGAGCCGGCGCGATTCAAATTCGCGTGCGAGGTCAGCCAGTTTGCGCAAGTTCGCGACGCGCTGAGGCCCCTGCCGCATGCCGAGCATCACCGCCTCATAGTCGGTCCTCGCGAGCGCGTGCTCGATTACCGCCATAAACGTTCCGCGCTCGCGAAGCTTCCGTAACTCGTCAAGGATCCGCCACGCGCGAATAGCGTCTTCGCGTCCTGCGGCCAACCAGGAGAAAGCCGGGCCGCCGGCCGTGAAGCTGGCCGCAAAGGGGCTTCGCGAAATTGCGCCACTCCCCCCAGTCAATTCGCGATGGATTGCGATTTCGGCGAGACAGTCGTCGGCAAGACTAAAGAACGGCGAGCGTAACGCGGCCGCCAGCGCCATCGAATCTTCCGGATTGTCGACCGCGGTCAACAACTCGATGAAATCGAGCACTTCCTGGCAGGCGAAGAACCCCCGGCCTTTGACCGTGTAGCAGGGGACCCCAGCGTCGAGCAGCGCACCCTCATAGATCGCTACGTCAGTAAACGCGCGCAGCAGAAGCACGATATCGCTGTAGCGGATGGGCCGCAGCACCTCGCTCGCCGAATCCGTGACCATCTCGTTGGCGACGAGCTGATGGATTCGCAAAGCAATCGCCCGCCCTTCGAGCACGCGCTTGCGGCCGGCGCTGAGTTTTCGCGTAATGGTGGCTGAAGGCTCCCCATCTCGTACACGCTTGCTTTCGGAAGCGGCTGATTCGACGGGACAATCCGCAATTGCAGTGATTATTTCGACCGCCGGATCAAATACAGTCGTGCGCAATGCGGTGAGTTCGTGGGCGGAACTCCATTCAACCCAATATGGTGGTAGCGGCTGCTCTAAGGAGTGCATCAGCGCCGCTCCGATTCCGTTGACGAATGCCACGATATTCGGAGAGGAGCGCCGGTTGCCGAGGAGTGGCAGCTCATGGATCGGCGAAGCCTTCAATCGGTGTCCAATCCGGCTGAAGCCGGCCACGTCAGCGCCGCGAAACCGATAGATCGACTGTTTCTCGTCACCAACGATAAACAGTTCCGGCGCTTCTGGAGCGGTCTCCGGCTCGATCAGCCGCGCCACAATCTCATGTTGAACCGTATCAGTGTCCTGGTATTCATCGACCAGTAGCGCCCGAATCATCGCTCTGTAACGGAGCCTCGTGCCGCCGCTGCGTTCGAGCAGTTCGCGAGTACGAAACAGCAGGTCGTCAAAGGTAACGACGCGCTCGTCAGCCTTTGCAGCCTCAAACTTGAGGGCAAGGTCGCGAATGGTTGCTGCGATTTCCAGCGCTCTTGGAATGGCACGGCAGGCGCCATAGGCGGAGATCAATTCACCGCCGAGCCCAAAGCGGCCATTCCCACGATTGACGATGTGCTTGATAGACGATACGCAATCCCGGACACTTCCTTGCGCGTTGGGAATGCATTTACAGAATTCGCGGAGAACGTCGAGTGCCTCGGGTTCAACCTGCGCATTGAGTGCGAGGATTCGCTGGCGAAATTCCTCCTGGCGTGTCCGCAGCGGCGCGACGGTCTGTTCGGCCAGCGCGCTGAGCCTTCCGGCCGCCAGCAGTTCGTCGAGCAGCCGGCAGAGTTCCCGCGCCAGCATCGCCACACGGTTCGCTTCATCCTCGATCCGCGCAGCGGTTTCGCGTGTCGCGTCGTAAAGCCATTGAGGTGTTCGTCCGAGCCGCGCCACCTCGTCGAGAATCCGCATGATGATCGCCAGCGCGCCCTCGCGCGGAGTTCCGCTATCGAGGCGGCGCGCCCGCGCGAGATGACAGGCTCCCGGGTCCGCTTGTCGCACCGCATCGATCAACACTTGTTTGCACAGCCGTTCGAGGAGAGTCTGGCTTTCGTAATCATCGAGTACCTGGAAATCAGGATCGAGCGCCGCGTCCAGCGCATTCTCGCGCAGGATACGCGCGCAGAAGGCGTGGATAGTCGAGATGCGCGCGAGCGGCAGCATCGCGCGCGCGCGAAGCAGATGGGTCCGGCGCTCGCCCGGCGCGTGCGACAGAACATGCTCCTCGAGCACCGCAGCGATGCGCGCGCGCATGTCGTAAGCTGCTTTTTCCGTGAATGTAATTGCCGCAACTTGTGCCGGCGTGAGTGGCTGGCGGCCTTCGATCTCACCGGCAATCAGCGCGACGAAGCGGCGCGCCAGCACTTCAGTCTTGCCCGAACCGGCCCCCGCCCTCACCAGTAGATTGCCCGGCGTCAGAATCGCGGCGCGCTGCTCTGCACTAAGAACGATCGCGGAACTTCTCATGAATGGAAAACCGGCTTGCGATACCGGCAGACCCGGCGATAAGGGCAGTATTCACTACATTCGAGTGGATCGACCTCAAACCCGCCGGCGACGGCGCCAGCGACCAGGTTAAGAATTCGAGCAGCCACCGTTTTCTGTCCGGCTGATTCGAGCGGCCCGCCCAGCAATGCCAGCGGAATCGGCTGCGGTTCACTTTCCTTATCTCGGTTCTTCAGCGCGATGTAGCTTGCCTCGACTGTGGCGTCGGATGCCAAGCCCGGGCGGAAACTTTCCGCCGCCCCAAGGGCATAGACCGGCATCTGCATATCCTCGCAGGCGAAACGGGCCGGTTTCAGCAGTTCAGCATATTCGCTCAGCCGGCGAGAGGTTTTGTAGTCGATCAGCTTGAGACGCCGGATGCGGCCGGCATCGCGATAAATCTCCAACCGATCGATTTGACCAACCAACATGATTTCAAGCGGGCCCATGGCGACGGTGCTCGATTCTCGCGAGAGCATGAAATTCAACGGAAATTCGTGATGCATTTCGGTGGCCGCCTCGTGCTGAGCCTGTCCTTCGATTTCATGATCGATGCTCTCGTTGACCATCGCCTCAATTGATGCCCATTCGAGTTCAAAAAAGGCCGGGTCTCGCGCTCCCAGGCGTCCGCGCCGATGGAACTCGTCCAGGACCTGTCGCGCGGATGCTCGTAGCGAGGTCGGATCGGACGGCTCAGCTTGTGTGAAAATCGCGTAGAGGATTTCATGGACGAGGCTGCCGGTTTCAAGCGCAGTTTGCTCGTAGTCGGCTTCGTCGGGTTCGCGCAGCAACAGGACTCGCCGGGCGAAGAACTTGTAACCGCACGCCGCAAGTTCCGTCAGTTGCGCCGCACTCCACTGCCGTGGGCCGCCGTCCGGGGCCTTGAGCAGGAACCTGCCAAGCACGGGACCGGGCGTCAGGCGTCCGTCGTAAGCGCTCGCGCACGCATGCTTTTCGTCATCGGGAGAAAGATCGAGAGCCAACCACAGCTCGTTGCTCGGCGCGGTTTGCTGGCGTCGCCGATTATCAATCAGTTCTTCCCTGGATGGTAACGCGAGGTATTTCTCGCGCCGGCGCTCGACTTCCGTTCTACGCAGGATCGATTCAAGCTGGGTGGTATCGCCAAAATGCGATGCTGGTTGTCGCAGAACTGAATCGAGCGCCGCCCTCGCCAGGAACTCGTTTGGCGCGAAACAATCTTTTGGGGGCGGGATGAATTCCTCAGCCCCGATGCGCTCGGGGGTTGCGCCGTTCAGAATCCGGCTCACCTCGCCAACGAACCGCGTCCGGGGCGAATTTTCCCATCCGGCGGCGCAAGGCATCGCGCAAGGGTGCATTCAGTTTTCGGATTGCGTCGTCGGGAAACAGCGGGTCTTCAGAATGGTAGGTTGGGAAGACTCCATCATTCAACCCGATAATAAAGACCAGTTCGAAATCAAGCCCGCGTGCGTCCGCCACCGCCATCGCACGCACCCCCGCGCCGTTCGCTACGAGTTCAACGGCAGTTTCGTCGAACATGCGGTCGATAACAGCAGCGAACTCGCTGAGCGTGGCCTGGCGCCCGAGCGCTACAATGGCGGCCTCGTTGGCGAGTGTTTCAAACGCCGCTCTCAGCGGCCCCGCAGCCGCCGCAGCCGAATCAGTCAGCGAATCCCGGGCTGGATCAAATCCGAGCCGGTCCAGCACGCCGAGTGTTTTGACAACGTAGTCGGCTAGTGTCGCGGGAGTCTCAAGCGTAGCCAGCAAATCGAGCAGCGCATTCCACGCCTGAGCGGCGCGGTCAAAGTGCGCGAGCCGGCGACGGAGGCCTTCAAGCTGAGCGCTATCAGTTTTCTGTTCCAGTGCGAGAGTCAGTTCTGCTCGCCGCGATTCGATGCATAGCGCCAGCGGGCGAGTCTTGTGATCGATGTAGCCGACCTGGGCTGGTAGCTCATAGTAGCGCGCTGCTGCGAAGCGCAAAAACGGCGCCCGGCAGAGGCTCAACATGCTGTCGCGGTGGTAATCCTGAGTCGGAATTCGGAGGACATCGCGGACCACCCGAGCCGGGGTAAAGGCCGACAGAGGCTGGCGCCGGAGCACGTTTAAGGGAATGCGGTAGCGGCGGAAGGCCGCTTCGAGGTAATCGCAGTACATGGGTAGGTTGCGTGCGACAATCGCGATACGGTGGAGCGCGATCTGTTCCTCAGCCGGCAATTCCAGCATTCGGCGAATTGCCCGGGCGACTTCTTCAGCCTCGCGTCTGAGGTTTGGCGCCTCGATAATCCGGACAGTGCCGTCTTCCGCCGGCAATTCAGCTCGATCCGCGGGTGAGGGTGCGGCCTCCGCGAATAGATGGGTCAGTACGAACCCGAGACGCCCCTTGCGGCCATCTCTGCGGATAAAATGGGGTAGAACCTTGTTGCTGATAGATTCCTCGGCCACAAATCGGTTCCACGTCAGGTCGGCAAATCGCCTGACGCGGAGGTCGAACGGCTCGGCTTGTATTGTCAACTCGGCATCACCGATCAGCCTGATCAAGGATGAGACCAGCATGAATTGCAGTAGGCTCGGATCGTAAACCTCTGCCAGCAGCAGGCGCTCGACCCCATTCAGAAAGCGTGGATGGCGGCCCGTTTCTTCCATTCGATTAAGCCATTCAACTACCAATCGCTCGCGATCATGTGCGTCTGCGGTCCCCGCGTCGCGCAGCAGGTTGTCGTACTCAGCAAAAATCTCGGCCACGCCTTTAACGCGCCTGGCCGCCGTATCGGATAATCCGATACAGGCCTGGCGCAGGTCTTCAGCGCCTATCGCTGCGCTCTTCAACTCACGAATGAAGCTCAGCAGATGAGCGCGGATACCCTCCCCAGGCACCGATGCCAAGTCGACACCCCTTGACTGGGCCCGCCTGATGGCTTGTTCAAGCGCCAGCCGTTCGCCCATGGGTCCGACAGTCCTGCGCGTGGGATCGGCGTCACGCCCCAAAGCGTCGATGATCTGGGGGAATGTCATCACTCGATGAGCAAGCAGGCATCCCTTTTCCTGACTCTGGCGCTTGAGCAGGTCCTCGACCTTGTGTGCGGTAGGATAAATGGCCAGCAGCGAATGCATTTCCACCCACCAGGATTAGCCCACCCCTTTTCAGTCGCCGCCAGGCTGCGGGATCAAACGGGCGACTCGCTTAAGGAGGATCGAATATAGCGTGCGCGAGCCGGCCGTGCTTGTGTTTCATCGAAGCCAATCCACAGTTGCGATGGGGTACAACGACACGATTTGGTCTGATCGGGGATTCAAAGATTGACTAAGCCGTGGCTCTCAATCGCCGATGTGGCCGGTTGTAACGTTTGATGTTGATGGCCCGTGATTTGCTGCTCTTAGGAAGAGGCGGTGTCTAGCAGGGTGCGGAAAAACCAATTTCCTCATGAAAAATCTTTCCGCACCCTGCGATAAAGCAGGCTTCCTTTAGTTCTCCCCCTCTGGGGGAGATTACAGAGAGGGAAAGCAAGGTGCGGAAGGCCTTTTCCGCACCCTGCCAGGAAATGAGGCGACACCGGCCAGGAGAGCTTCGATATGTCAATAGGGGTTCTGGTCGTCGGTGACGCGGCATTGGTTCGTGATGTGCTGCGCCATCACCTGGAATGCATGGGGTGCGAAATCGTCGCCGAAGCGGCGAATACTCTGCACGCGCTGGCACTTTTCCGAACTGTGTCACCATCTCTGGTGATTCTTGATCTTGCCGTGCCGCAAACCGGTGGAATCGGCGCTTTGGCCTTACTTCGCATAATGCGCAGTGAAAAACCCGCGGCTCAGGTGCTGGTTATGGGGATGCTGGTACTGCCGGAGGTGCGGAAATCGTTCCTTAGAGAAGGCGCCATCGATTATTTGATTACGCCTTCGAACCTTGACGGCTTTGAACATATGCGTAGGCGGCTGGAGCAATTGTTCCCCGAACTGATTCCAACAGCTCAGTCGGCGAACCGTGGTACTGCCCGAGCCGCGGTCCCGGAGCCCTCGCCGATTTAGCGCCGGTAAAGTAATCGCGGACCCGTGAATATCTGGCATGAAAGTAGTTGTTTATCGAACTGGCAGCCTGTTTGTCATCCCGGTGAGCCGAAGCCCTGAGCGGAGCCGACGGGGATTTGCCGGGCGGTCGGACACGCTGGTAAAGGACGAAACCGCTCGCAAGGAGCTGTTCGCTTCGGATATTGCCTTCTACTTTCGCGCAACGTTATGGGGTCTAGCAGGCTGCGGAAAAAGGCCTTCCGCACCCTGCTTTCCCTCTCTGTAATCTCCCCCGTAGGGGGAGAACTGGAGTTTCTACATTTTCAGGCGTTGGCAGCCTGGATCAAGTGTGCAGTGTTGTACTGGACGGCGAGTTGCTGAAGCAGTTCAGGGTGTTCGGCAACTTCTTTGCGCAACAAGGTGATGAGATCGAGG
>WNFC01015698.1_pt1 | contig 13483 bp, 11 predicted proteins | sample 5400541 | NCBI WGS metagenome assembly WNFC01 (sample SAMN13153342, study PRJNA577476) | soil metagenome | isolation source: 120 cm saprolite under Douglas fir tree site 2 hole 2 replicate 1 | place: USA:California | collected 2015-04-18
CGCATATGGCAGCGGATGCACAAGGTGACCAGCAAATCCGCCCGGTTGCACCCGGTCGCGATGATGGACCACCAGCGCCGAACGCTTGCCACAGCCACGGCAGCGAAAGCGGTCGCGCTCCAGCACGCGCTCGCGCAGTTCACCGACAAAACGCAGCGAATGATGGCGACGGTCATAACACGAGCGGCAGCAACCGAGGGTTTTCAGCGCGATTCGCTTGCCGCATGGACAGAGGAAGGACAATTGCACTCCCTGCCCTTGCCTCTCCATTGAGTGCGTCCGAAGCTCCGGTTCAGCGGAGTACGGGTGCGGAATAGCGGATTCCGCCATAACCCAGGCCGATAGCCCGATATCCGAAACGGGCACGAATCGACGCGACCGCCGCGCTTACCCCTTCTTCCGGCGTCTGCCCGGCCGTGGGCGTCGGGCGTTGCGTCGCGCGGCAATTCTCTTCTTGCCGCTTTTGAGCAGGCCGCCCTTGCGGCCATTTTCGCGGTTGGCCCGCCTTTTCGCCTCGCTCCGGACTAACCCTCCTAACCTGCCGAGGGCCACCGCGTGAGGATTCTTGCGTCGCTTCTTCATGACCCCACTCCATCCAACATCCTCCTCGCCTGCTCGCAGGATGAGAGACTCGCGATTCGTTGCTCCTGGAGTATCCATCCTAAGTGCTTCGCTTCGTTCCGTCAAGACACAAACCGGAAGTTCACGCGCTTTTTTCTGCACGACAATACCATGAGACGAGGTAGTCAGAAGATTTAGTTACTCGAATGCGCAACCACTACACTAGTGATAACCCACAAAGCGCCCTACCCCACTCTCGGGGCGGGAAGTGCAGCAGCAGATAACGAGCACGAAGGAGTTTATGCCGTATAAACAGTGCATGGCAGAGGTGCCCGGGTAGTAGACCTGCGGCGCATGCCCCGGCGGCCCACACCAATCTGCTTTATGAACCCCGTAGTCTAATGCCGCCCATCCTGCTGCTGCCGATGAAGGTTTACGCTGGACGCGTCGTCCGAACGTCCGACGCTGCTCCGAAGAGGTTCCGATTTCGATGAGGTGGCGTTGCGCGTTCAACCGCCGACAGACGACTCTATACCGACAACTCTCAGAGTGAGAGACACTACAGCTCCCTTCTCCTCCGATCACTTGATTGATAACGTCTGCTAACCAAATGAAGCATTTCGAGATCAGACCTGCATAGCGTACCGATGCGGAAGCGATCGCGGACGTGTGTCTAGACTCGCGCTGTATGGCGATGCCATATGATCGAGGTGAAGCTCCCCGGCCTCGATTCGCGAGATATCGACGATGTCATTGATCAGGCCGATCAAAGCGTCGCCGCTCGTGCGACAAATGCTAAGGTATTGTGTTTTGCTCCGGCCTGTTTTCGGTACCTTCCAGCACTTCGATCATGCCGATGATCGTGTTCAATGGCGTGCGCATCTCATTCTGCCTGATTCAAGGATAAGAAGTTGCCAGCTGTCTGATTCAAGGATAAGAAGTTGCCAGACCTCAATAACGTGGGCGCGATCGCGTCTCAAGGGTCGGCTGCGTCGTCGCTTGCTGTTACCAGAGTAGCGGTGCACCGCCTCTCAGGCGCATGGCATCGAGTCCCATGCCATCGTTACCAGCACATCCGTGACGCTGCTGATTGATCAACGCCGCAAAGCGGGATTAGGTTACTGTAGTTGACTCCTCGTTAACAAGCCTTTGGGGGTCTGTCAAATGTCGGAATATCCAGTATCGTAAACATTGGGTCAGGGACGGTCAATAATTATATGACGATGTTCTGCACGTCCTCCGGCTTATGCGCCGAGCCCAGCCGTACTTGATCGAACAGGTGATATTCGATGCTGATATCCGTGGTATCGGCCCGAATCGAACTTGAAACAAAGCTACCCGATGCTAGTTCGGGCCGTGGTCGGCGTTTCTCATGCCGGATTCAGGATGCTCCCACCCAGTCCGTTCACCGAGCAGCGGCGGAAGATATTCCCCGGATGTTCCCCGGATGTTTCTGCAGCACCTTTCCACCCACAACATCACGTCGACGGGCCCTCGTACACGGGCGCGACAAGCCCTTTGGTCGTACCCGAATTGCATCAAGCCGGGGAACGTCGACCTGACAAACAAGGATAGATCGGAAAGCGGCATACGCGAATCGTACCTCACATGCACAGTTCCGACCGGAAATCAGAAGGCATCCGCGGCGCTTGGGTTTCGGGTGACGTTTTTCAAGATGCCCGTGATAGGACGAGCCGGGCGGCCGCCCTAGATGCGACCGATGGCGGAGTATTAGCCGCGCACCCCTCGAAGGCCGCAACGACCCACATCAGCCCGATGGCCACCGCGAGTGCGATTAGGACGTCCCGCAGATTTTCGCGATTGATGGGCGGGTTCATGTTGGACACCTCCGCGCCTGACATTGGCGATGATCGTTGCGCCGGGCGTGAGCGGTTGCGGAACCGTGATGGCATTGCCGTCACGATCGGCCAACAAGACATACGGCAGCTACTTCGCCTGCCGCGATTGGATGGTGTTCGCCGACGCGAGAGTCCGCATAGCGCCATCGCCGCCGTGGCGAATTTGTTAGATGCGCTTGCCAGCCCGCCAGGTCGGCATAGCGGTTCTTGTACGTCTCGCACACTCCCATGTACGACGCTGCAGCAACTGGTGTGCCTCCGAGAAAGCTCACAACATCTAGTGGGTGTACCGCACGACTCCCTCGCATGGGGCGGGATTCCCAACGGTCGAGGGCTCGACCGGGGGCAGATTGCCCCAAAACAAAGAACAATCGAAACAATCGTGTGCAGCGCCTGCGTAGCTGTAAGCACCGTTGTCTGATGTTAACTACGAGTGCGGTAATACCTCGCATGACAGTTGGCACGAAGCTCACCATGATGATGCTCGCGTATCTCGCCCCTATCGCCATCGCCTACCCAGTGGTGACAGGCCACAGCGCAGCCCAGATCTTCTCCCGGGACTTGAAGTCCGAAGCGCGCATCGCGCAACGCGCCTTGAATGCATCACTTACACCCGATGTTGAGCAGGGGCACTGGGAGCAGGTTCGCTATACGATCTCCGCGATTGGTCGTGAGGATCTGGTCGTGGCGCTGCTGGACGAATTGGGTAGGCTGCGGTTCGCTCTGCAGGGTTTTCCTATTGCAATCCCACCGCTCGACGTGGTTTTGGCGCGGATCAAATCAAGCGGCACCGCTGAATTCATGAGCAGGGCCGATGGACGTTTGTGGTTCTGTCGGATTGAGCCATTAGGGAATGGCCGCTGCGGCTATTTGCTCCTAGCGCAGGATTGGACGCTGCTCCGTGGAGAGCGCTATCGGCAGATCGCGGCATCACTGCTTGCAAATATCGGGTTTTTACTGGTCGGTACTATCGGAATGTCGCTTCTGGTGCGCCGTTACGTCACGCGGCCGCTTGCCGAACTGCACAGGCGCGTGGAGACTTTGGGCGACAGCGAGGCTTCGGAGCGCACTCCCAACGGCGGCGAGGTGGAGTTAATCTCCGAAGAGTTCAGGCGCATCAATAAACAAGTCGCCCGGGCGCGCTGTCGTCTGCTTCAGGGAAGCGAACGCAAGTTGCAATTCGAGCGCCGTATACTGAACGCAGACAAGCTCGCCGCCATTGCAACTCTTTCCTCGGGCTTTGCGCATCAGATCGGCACCCCGCTCGGTGTAATCCGGGGACGCGCCGAAATGCTGTTGAGCAGCGAATTCGAACAATCGGAGGTAACAGAAAATCTTGAGGTTATCATCACGCAAATTGACCAGATTACTCGAATGGTAGAGATACTGCTTGACGTCGGGCGACGCCGTACAGCGATTCGCGTCGCGTCGGACGTCAGGGCGATCGCTGACCGCACCATTCAATTGCTTGAGCCTGAAGCAGTGCGCCGCGGCGTCAAAGTGATTGAGAGACATGGCTCCAGGCCACTGATGGTTGACTGCGACCCCGACCAGCTTCAGCAGGTTTTCGTCAATCTGGAAGTTAACGCGCTCGACGCTATGGATCCGTGTGGCGGTATACTGCGGGTTAATTCCGTCGCAGATGAGGTGCATGGAAAGGTTAGGCTTTCATTCGAAGATACGGGCCCCGGTGTTCCGGCCGCGATACGCGATCGCATTTTCGATCCCTTCTTCACGACCAAGCGTCTCGGGCAGGGCGATGGTATGGGACTCGCCGTCAGTCGGTCCATCATAGGCGAGCATGATGGTGAACTGACCCTTGAACAACGCGCGCATGGTGCCTGCTTCCTGGTAACCCTCCCCGCTTCGAGGCCGATCTCAGTGGAGCAGCGTACATAGGAACGATGAGATGGCACAGCAAGCTACAGTCATGGTCGTCGATGACGACCCCACAATGACCAGCACTCTGGCCAAAATCCTCGGTGCTGCGGGCTACAGCGTAGTCACGGCGAATTCGGGAGATGCGGCTTTGGCGAAAATGCGGCAAGATTGCCCCGACTTAGTAATTGCCGATCTCAAGATGAACGGTATGAGCGGTCATGAACTGCAATCTGAAATCGCCCGGCGTAGTCCCGACGTGCCAGTGGTGATGATCACGGCCTTTGGCTCGATCGAAAGCGCGGTGGAATCGATGCGGCGCGGCGCCGTCGATTTCATCACCAAGCCCTTTACTAACGGCCAGCTGAAGATGGTAGTCCAATGCGCGCTCGAGCATCGACAATTGCGCCGAGAAGTGCAGCGTCTGCGCTGCGAGCTCGCGCGCAGTTACGGCGTCGAAAATATCATAACAGCATGCCCGCAAATGGAGATACTACTCGACATGGTCCACTGCATCGCTGACAGTCCGGCGGGGGTGCTGCTGACCGGGGAAAGCGGAACCGGCAAGGACCTGCTGGCGCGGACGCTTCATTTTCAAAGCCGGCGCGCTGAAGCGCCCTTCATTCAGGTCAATTGCGCGGCGATTCCTGACAATCTGCTCGAAAGTGAATTGTTCGGACATGTCAAAGGCTCCTTCACCGACGCCCGTCAGAACAAACTGGGCCTGTTTCAGGCAGCGCATCGGGGAACGCTCTTCCTCGACGAGATCGATGAGATGCCGAGCGGGCTGCAAGCCAAGATCTTGACCGCGATTGAGAGCAAACGAGTACGACCACTAGGCGCCACTGCCGAGGTCGCGGTGGATGTGCGCATTGTAAGCGCCACGAACACCGACCTCGAAAAGGAGATCGCTGACGGCAGCTTTCGAGCGGATCTTTATTACCGGCTTTCGGCAGTGGTCCTACATGTTCCGCCCTTACGTGAGCGCCGCGAGGCCATCCCGTTTTTCCTTAAGCATTTTTTGACGCGGGCGGCGGCGGAGAACGGCCGGCCGCTGCCAGAGATCGCGCCCGACGCATTGGAACGGCTGTTGAATTACCCGTGGCCCGGAAATGTTCGCGAGTTGCAGAATGCCGTTCAACGCGCAGTCTTACTTTGCCGAAACAATCGAATCTGCTCTTCGGACCTGCCGGCCAAAGTCGGCGGACTTGAACTCGCCGATTTTTCGACCAGTCAGGCTTTCGCGCGGCGGCCTACGCTGGAACAGCTTGAAGGCGATTATATCCACTTCGTTCTGGCCGCTGTCGGAGGCAATAGGGGTGAAGCGGCCGTAATTCTTGGTATCGATCGAAAAACGCTCTATCGCAAACTGGAAGCAACCGGTCAATCGTTCTGGTCACTCCGCAGGCGCTCGGAGCCCGAGCGCTCATTGTGTGCTGCCGACCTGCTTGCACCAAAAGTTCCTTTGAGCCATGAATCCTCATGAAAAATACCCACAGGACCGGCACCCTTTTTCATTCGAAAGCGTGTGTGATGCTCTGGACAATTGACTCAGAACTGCCGCGCTTGCGCATACTCACTGTCCGCTCGGGCAATTCGACTCGCCCCCCGCCTTAGCACGCCTGCGACTCAAAGAACTAAGCCGCAGCCAGCACATGACCGCTAATCGATCGCGGCGGCGTGAGCATAGTCCTCGCATGGGGGACCTGTCCGGCGATTTCTGCAGAATACGTTGGGGGTAAGCAGCAACTGCCGTCACGTCCCGGTACATTTCTATGGTTTCACGCCATCGACCCGGCCCTCGCACAACGCCGGTCGCTCAAGGCCTTTGCGGCTGTTGTCGATGGCCTGGTCCCACTCATGCCATGATAGAGTTTGCCGGCGCGTCCCCCACCTTGCGACCTGCGCTTGCTTCTACCTGACCAGCTCGAGCCTACGAAGCAGGCAAATCGGCTTTCGCCTTTCATTCTTTTGTCGGAGGATGACCTCAGGCGCGACAGTCCAAGCTACACGTGCTATCACCCTGTTGGGGTGATATAACCCGGAGTAATTTGATACTAAAGCCGGTTTGCAGATTTAGCCTACGCGGGCCGGTGACGAAGGCTTTTTTGAGGCCCTGAGCAATGGCAACGGCGTCCAGCGTCGTTCATCTGGTACCATCCCGGGCCGCATCGCATAAGTGGTTAATTGCACTGGCGGTGATGCTCGGCACCACGCTCGAAGTCCTTGACAGCTCGATTATCAATGTCGCCCTGCCGCACTTGCAGGGCGCGTTTTCCGCCAGCGTCGACGAGATCGCTTGGGTGGTGACCAGCTACCTGGTCGCCAACGGCATCATGATCCCGATGACCGGCTGGACTTCGGCGCGCTTCGGGCGCAAGCGCTATTTTCTCACGTCGGTGTTTGTTTTCGTGGCGGCCTCAGTGCTCTGCGGCGCCGCCCAATCACTAATGCAAATAGTGATATTCCGCCTGGTCCAAGGCGCTGCCGGGGCGGCGATGGTGCCATTGTCCCAGGCCATCCTGATAGAGACATTTCCACCTGAGGAGCGGCAGATGGCGATGGCGGTATGGGGAATGGGACTGATGGTGGCGCCCATCGCTGGACCGACGGCAGGCGGTTGGATTACCGACAATTGGAGCTGGCGCTGGAACTTCTATTCAACGTCCCAATCGGCATCGTGGCCTTCCTGATGGTGTCGGCCTTTGTTCATGATCCAGCCTTCATGTACGACCGGCGGGCCAAAGGCGAAAAAGTCGACTACGCCGGCATTGCGCTTTTAGCCTTGAGCCTCGGTCTGCTCCAGATCGTGCTCGACCGCGGTCAGCGCGCTGATTGGTTCAATACGCCCTGGGTAGTTTACGCCGCAAGCTTCTCGGCGCTTTCGTTTGTGTTACTAGTCCTGCGCGAACTGTCGTTCAGCGAACCGATCCTCGATTTGCAGCTATTCAAACAAACGGCTTTCGATGTTGCCACCGTTCTGCAAATGTCGATGAGCTTCGTGTTGTTCGGCACCATTCTGTTAAGCCCGTTGTTTCTGCAGGAACTCATGGGTTATAGCGCCTGGAAGGCAGGTCTGACTCTGGCGCCCCGGGGTCTGGGAGCCATGTTCTCGATGCTGCTGATGGGCCAATTGTCGCGCACGGGAATCAACACGCGGGCACTGGTGGGTCTCGGCTTTGCGATAGCTTCCTTCGGTTCCTGGCTGACCTCGGGCTGGGATCTCCAGATTAGCGCCTGGACCGTGATTTGGACCGGCATCGTGATGTCCCTGGGATATGGCCTGATCTTTCCCAATACCTCGGCGGCGGCGCTATCCTGTGTGCCCGCGCACCGGATCGGCTATGCGTCAAGTCTTTTCAACATGCTGAGGAATACCGGCGCCGCAATCGGCATCGCTCTCATGACCAATTCGCTGCTCAGCCGCGAGCAGGTCCATCAGTCGCGTCTGGTGGAGCATTTCTCGGTCTTCGACGCCTGGCACCTACAAACGATGGGAGCGCATTTGCCCGGCTCCCCCGCCTTTCAATATTTGCCAGGGCTTCCAGGCACTCATCAGCAACTTGGAGTCATCTACGGGCTCATCCAAGCGCAATCCGCAATGCTCGCGTTCAACGATATTTATTGGATCATCGCGATCGCGATCATTCCATTGATTCCGCTTTGCTTCTTGCTGCCCAGTTCGAAACACGGCGGTACCGCTGCCCGCCATTGACCGGTAATTTGTCTACCGAGCAGGTACCCGCCGACTGCTTTCACAGTGGAGTAGCAGCAGCATCTGCGCAAGCTAGCGGTACGGCCATTTGATACGCTCACGAATTGCGCACTGTTTTAAAGATCCATCTCTCCGCTTTCTGTATCCGCGATGCGGGACGGCAACATACAAGGTGCGGCTGCTCGGCACGAACAGGAAGTCCGCGCTCCAGCAGATATGGCCGATGACGTTCAGCGGCACCCAGCTTGATCAGTTTGTGAGCGACCTTCGGTCGGCGGCAAAGTCGCGACCCTCTTAAATTCGCATTCAGGAACTCGAACGCCGCGGTCCCATGTTGCCCTTTCCGTCGCGGATCCGCCACCCCGCCCTGCGCATTTGCGCCGGCTCAGGGCCATTGCTTGTTCTTAAAGTAGAGCTTTAGAAACTCATTGCTCCGCATAATCGCTAGTTATGCAGTATAAAGGCAGAGCTAAATGATCTCTTTGGCGTGGAGTGTTCCGCCGCTCCACACCCGCAAAGTCTCACCGCACACCCGCTGCACGGCTCGCTCGCCAATCTCACCCCGAACGAGTTCAATATCGAACCGGCTCACAACATGGCCAGCTTTAACTTACGAGTGGTATCCCCAAAGGGGTAAGCCCAACACCCCTAAAAACGGGGTGCGCTTTATTATCGACGAGTTAACAAAACGGCCCTGAAAATATTTGTGACCGCGAAAGGCCTGATCGAGTTGACAGCAAGTCCTAGCCGGGTGTAAGCGTTCGCTTTGAAGCAACGGTTCGCCCGAGGAAGCAACAGAAGTCGCAAACGTCACCAATTCAGGCGATACGTTCAAGTCGAAGCACGTTCAGTAGTCCATAAACATTGCCCAGCTTGTTTCAGCAGAATCCAGTCAGACCACAACTGGGTGAGAATGGAGGCGATTTTCAGAGGGTCAGTGTTGGGTTTGGCAGTTTAAGCAGGCCAGAGAGTCTTGTTATGTCTGATGAAACAGGTAAGTCATCCGTAGGAGCGGAATCATACGTTGCTCCAGTGGGCCTGGGCGCTATGGGCGCTATTCCGCCCGCAGCACCGGGCTCGAACGTTGCCCCAGTGGACGGAGGACTTGGTATTTTTCCACCGGGGATGGGCGATAGGGGCGTGGCCTTGTTCCCCCCCACGCCCGTCTTGATGCCCGCCGCCAGCGTGATCCCCGCCGGCCTGCTCTGCCTACCGCACCAGTGTTGGTCTTGGATTCATTCAACCGGGACCAGCATCACGAACTACTATCAGTACCAGCTGAGAATGGCTTTGTGGGAAGCGGCCCCAGGGACCGGCGAGCTTGTTTTTGTTCTTGAACATGTCTACCCCAATCCGTCGCTTCCTTCAAATGCTTGCGAGCGCATTAACGTGTGGGACTCGACAGGGACCGTAGCCGTCCAAGGTTCGCAGTTGAGCTTTACGACCCAAGGCCGGCGTACACAAAAAGACGATTGCGACCCGACTGTGGACGGCCAATGGCCCATCGGCGGTAGGACAAACTTTCTATGGGCGTTGGATCCAACCCACACGAAGCTGTTTCTTACGTTGTCCTTCTAGTTTGGCGGGTATAACAAGATCATCCTCAATAAAGTTAAGTGTTAAGTCCCAATAGCTTGGACTGTTGATAGACACACACAGTCTCGTAAATAGTGAGTACGTTCAGCGGTAGGGACACGTTAGTGTGCCGCGCAACCGCCGTTACCGGGTTGTCGTTGCATAGTAGAGGTGGTTGAGCCGCTGCTCGGAACGGGCTCGGATCTCGCGGGAGGAAATGCCTCGGCTGCTGGCGCGCTATCCGCCGCCACAGCCGCGCATTTCTGTCCCTACGGTCACTTAATGAAACTGTTACACCGCAGAACCGAAATTCTCCAGCGCGTGTTTGATTCCAGCCTAGACGCGATATCGATCTCGCGGCTGCGTGACGGGCGTTACATAGAGGTTAACGAAGGGTTTTTGCGTTCGGGCTACACCCGTGAGCAGGTAATCGGCAGGACTGATCGCGAGTTGGAGGTGTGGGCCAATCCTTTGGATTTTGCCTGCTTCGCGACGGCTCTCCAGCGCGATGGCCATGTCTACAACATGGAAACGAGCTTCCGTCTGCCTGATGACACCATTGTGCCGGCGCTCATATCTGCACGGATTGTCGAAGTGCAAGGTGAGCCCTGCGTCGTCGCCTTCACCCGCGGAATTGCTCGGCTCAAAGAAATCCAACGGCAATTGGAGGAAGCGCGTGAGGCGGCCCTTGCCGCATCACGGGCCAAGAGCGAATTCCTTGCCACCATCTCACATGAAATCCGCACCCCGATGAACGCTATCCTGGGCGCCACGGAGCTGCTGCAGGAGACCGAACTGGCGGCTCAGCAGCGAGGGTACCTCGACATTATTGACAGCAACGGGCACGCATTGGTCGACCTGCTCAACAGCGTGCTTGACGTCGCAAAGATCGAGAGCGGAAAAATGAGCCTGAATGCTGTCGATTTTGATCTGCCGGTACTGACTGCGGAGACGGCGAATGCGCTAAAGATTAGAGCAGACGAGAAGGGCATTGCCCTCAAGGTGCGCATTCATCGCGACGTACCGCGGCTACTCAAGGGAGATCCGTTAAGGCTGCGGCAGGTGCTCACTAACCTTATCGGCAACGCGATCAAATTCACAGAACGTGGTGAGGTGATCGTAGGGCTGGAACCCACCGGGGGTGTCGAGAATGCGAAAATTTGCTTTCACTTCTCTGTTAGTGACACTGGCATCGGTATAGCGGCTGACAGCTTGAACGACATCTTTGCGCCTTTCACGCAGGCCGACTCCTCGATAACACGCCGCTATGGCGGCAGCGGGCTTGGACTGACGATCGTGCAGCACATTGTGGAACTTATGGGCGGGCACGTTTGGGCGGAAAGCGTGCTCGGCCAAGGCAGTGAGTTTCATTTCAACGTCTCGTTAGAGTTGGGGGCGTCAGCGATGATCCAGGGTGTTGCTCGCGAGCGCACACCATCGTGCGGAAGCAATGACGCCAGTTTCGCGGTCTTTTCCGGCAACTTGCGGAGGCCGCCCGATTCGCTCGCGCCCTCAAATATTCGTTTGCGGATCTTGCTTGCTGACGACTCACTGGACAACCGACTACTGTTACGGGCATTTCTGCGGAGCACACCTTATCAACTGGACGAAGCCGACAACGGAGCGAGCGCCGTTGACAAATTCAAAGCCGGCTTTTACGACCTCGTGCTAATGGACATCCAGATGCCGACGCTCGATGGATATTCGGCGGTGCGACTTATCCGCGAATGGGAAGAGGCGCACCAAAGGCGCCGCACACCCATTATCGCCCTTACGGCTCACACGCTGGACGAAGCGGTGAAGGCGGCGCAGCAAGCTGGATGCGACATGCACCTGAGCAAACCGCTACGGAAGGCGACGCTCCTTCGAAGCATCGAGATGATGCTGGAAATTGGCTGACATTGCTTCCACCGAGCCTCGGACGATAGGCCATCGCTAGCTGGCTGATTGCTTTATTGATGATCTGCCGTCTATGTCCGCACCGGCTGCCTTCAAGTTCCGCAAGCAAACGGTTAGTGATAACAGCCAAAACAGCCCCACCCCACCCTCTTGTCGTGACGCTTAAAATAGTCATTCATAAAGCAGCTTATGTGCTATAAACGCCGGCGGCGAGCAGGGGGGCCGTCCCACACGGACTGACGCGGTCCTGAATTGTCCCTCTTAATCAGAAGTACCTTAATATTGAGCTCGCAGAACGATCCGATCTCAATCGTTGATTACACCGCAGGCCAGTCGATCGTCTGCCCAGGCACCGGTCTGATTGGCTCTCTCTGCCACACCGACAGAAAGGCTGAAAGGAATTGTGGCGCTCGCGTCTGAGCTAGTGTCACGCGCACAACGCAAAACTCCGCATATTTCTTGAGCACGCTTCGCGCGGACATTCCGAACATCCTGTCGCGCGTTAGCAGCGCGGCAAAGTTGGCATGAACGGCAGCTTCCACCAGACGACCATTACTGAGCGTGTTCCAACCTCGAGCTACGGCAGAATCGGCCTCGATGCCCAAATCCCGAAGCAGCGCAACGAGCTGCAACGGCATGTTGGCGTCAAGCAGCCACATGTTCGGAGTCGGCAAGCTCGGAGGCTACCTTCATAATTTCCTGGATTGCTTCTTTCGGAAACGCTCCATAGGTGTCCGCGATTTCTTCTGCGCTCATACCCTCCGCTAGACAGGCGAGTACAAAGGAAACCGATAAACGCGTTCCCCTCACGGCAAGTTTACCGCCCAACAGATCTGGATCGCGGACGATCCATTTGTAATTCCGATAGGATGCGGGTCTCCATTCTTCCATAGACTCCTGCCCTCGCAACAGTCTAACTCAACGCGACGCCTTACACGATATGAGGTGCGCTAATATGCTACTGCTCCCGTGATCATGGCTTAGCAGAAACTTATCTTATCGGCAGCTTGAAGTGGAAGGCTCAAAAGCAGGGCAATCCAGGCGATTCGATAAGATTCGCGCGCAACCTGTTTTGGGTCTCATGGTTCTGGGTGCTTTTGTTTGTGGTCGGAGACTTGCTCGAAGCAGACCCGAGGCCACGGAGCGAAAATCGTGTTCGGCCTAGTTACTCTGCTGGCAATTGGCACTGGCGGCTGCTCTGGAGAAAACCCTAATCTCGGCCCGGCAGGATAAGAGCCAGCGGTCGCGAACCGCTCAGCCCAGCGCGAGAAATCGTCGCGCCAGGAACAACAGGCACTACGGTCGAGCGTAGCATCGAACCAGCCTTGCCCATGGATATACCTGCCAAGGTGGACGATAACACCCGGCGGCGAAGCTACCGCCCAAAAGCAAAAAACCCGTAGCAAGAAACGCAAGGCGCGAACTTAATCAGTCCCCCGCGCGTGAGGCTGCAGGCTGGTGCTTAGTCTCAATACGTTTCGTGCGACACGAACTGGGCGCCCACTCATGCCAGCTCTCGTAAGGTTAAGGCCATCAGCAACCGCGTCGCTGCATGGGACACATGGTCCTGCAGCTGATCGCCGTCGCGCCAGAGGCGCAAATGTTCTTCGGCGCGGTCCAGATGATACTCAAGACTGCGCCGGACCCAATCATTATCCGGATGAGTAGCTGCGCCATCCCGCATTACCCGGGCCACTACTTCCAGCGCCTTGGTGAATGGTTCCATCCGAGCCCCTCCCCTTCTCTATAGAAGATCAGACCTTACGGTCGCGCTTCACGCGCGGTATCCGGACACGTTCTCGATTCGTCCGGGTCGGCCCAAGCACCAATGAGTACCGGGGTGCGAGCATCTGGCAAACCCAAATGCGGCAGCATGGTCAGACTCGCCTTTTCGAGAGAACCCTTCGAATCTTCCTTCTTCCTCGCATTTCGGAAGCTCAGCTGAAGCTGCACCGGATGGTTCGGATGCAATTCGCGCCATAATCTCACCAGCATT